>Ga0316600_10000140_pt1 | contig 44904 bp, 43 predicted proteins | sample OWC_soil_day5_CT_FD_207652 | JGI IMG/M metagenome (GOLD analysis project Ga0316600, IMG submission 207652) | Wetland soil microbial communities from Old Woman Creek delta, Ohio, United States - OWC_soil_day5_CT | ecosystem: Environmental > Terrestrial > Soil > Wetlands | place: USA: Ohio... | reverse complement strand
TCTAGTTCGGCCCGTCAAACGGCTGGCAACTCCACGATCCGTCCCTCGCCGCTGACGAGAGGGCTGCAACCCTCTCTCAGCGGTTCCTTTGTGCCTTATCGGCACGGATTCTCATAAGACAAGCAACTCCAGCAAAAGTGTCCGGCGGTTTTGCGTCTGGAGTTGCGTCGAGCAAAAGACAGGGCATTGGCGGTGAACCGCCAATGCCTTGGGGTTCGTGAGCACCGGAAGCGCAGAAATTGAAGCTAGATGCCCGCCCAGTAGAGCTTCGGGGCAGGCTCTGACGTCAGATGCCCACCCGGTTGACGTGGCCCATCTTGCGGCCAGGACGGCTTTCGGCCTTGCCATAGAGGTGCAGCCGTGCCCTGGGATCGGCGGTGATCGCCGCCCAGGCGTCGGCCTCGCCGCCGATCAGGTTTTCCATCACCGTCGGTGCAATGGTTTCCACCGAACCGATCGGCCAGCCGGCAATCGCCCGCACATGGTTCTCGAACTGCGAGGTCACCGCCCCATCTTCCGTCCAGTGGCCGGAGTTATGGACGCGCGGCGCGATCTCGTTGACAACGAGCCGCTCGCCCTTGTCGCCCCGCACCACGAACAGCTCGACACCCAGAACGCCGACATAATCGAGCGCATCGGCGATGCGACGGCCGAGCGCCGCCGCGGCAGCGGCCGTGTCGGCACCGATCCGCGCCGGCACCCGCGTTTCCTTCAGAATGTGGTTGGCGTGCGCGTTCTCGCCGATGTCGTAGACGGCGGCGGCGCCATCGGCGCCACGCACCACGATGGCCGACACTTCCAGGGCGAAGGGAACGAGCGCTTCGAGGATCAGGTCGGTCCCGCCGAGTTCGACAACCGCCGCCGCAAGCGCTTCCCGGCTCTCCACCTTGCGCTGGCCCTTGCCGTCGTAGCCGAAGCGGCGGGTCTTGACGATGGCCGGCAGACCGGTGACGGCGGTCGCCGCGTCAACATCGGCTACCCGGTCGATGGGGGCAAAGGCCGCTACCTCGGCGCCGGCCTTTCTGAGGAAGGTCTTCTCGACAAGTCGGTCCTGCGAGGTGACGAGCGCCAGCGCGCCGGGCCTCAGCAGGGTCCGCTCAGCGATCACCTCGGCGGCGCGGGCCGGCACATTCTCGAACTCGTAGGTGACGACGTCGCAGCGATCGGCAAAGGCGGCGAGCGCCGCCTCGTCGTCATAGGCAGCGATCGTGTGCGCCTTGGCGACATCGAAGGCCGGGCTTTCGGCGTCGGGGCAGTAAACATGAACGGAAAGGCCGAGCCGGGCAGCGGCGAGCGCCATCATACGGCCGAGCTGACCACCGCCGAGCATGCCGATCACCGAGCCGGGTGGGAGCATATCAGGCGCCATTGACGGGCTCCTCAGCAACGGCCGCTGTCTGACGGGCGCGGAAATCATCGAGCCGATTGGCCAGCGCCGCATCCGACAGCGCCAGAATGCTCGCAGCGAGCAAAGCAGCATTGATGGCGCCGGCCTTGCCGATGGCCAGCGTGCCCACCGGGATGCCGCCCGGCATCTGCACGATGGAAAGAAGGCTGTCCTGCCCCTTGAGGGCATGGCTTTCGACAGGAACGCCGAGCACCGGCAGCGGCGTCAGCGCCGCCACCATGCCAGGCAGGTGGGCCGCGCCGCCCGCACCGGCGATGATGACCTTGAAGCCCTTGTCACGCGCGCTTTTGGCAAAGCCAACCATGCGATCGGGCGTCCGGTGGGCGGAGACGATCATCGTCTTGTGCGGCACAGCCAGTATATCCAGCGTATCGGCGGCGTGCTTCATGGTCGCCCAATCGGACTGGCTGCCCATGATGATGGCGACAGGCGGCTTATCGGTCATCTCAGGAAATCCCCGGCTCGCTGCGTGATGGCCAAGGCGGTAGGGGAAATAACGGTCGCTGGCAAGCCTCGGGCGCAAATCTCCCGCCGGAAAGCAAAGTGCCCATGCCGCCTGTTTGCGACGGTCCTGCTATCCGGCCGTCGCAGGCAAGCGATCGATACGATGGAACAGCGACGACCTTTTCCAAAGATCGCGGCGTCAGGCAATGATGTCGGGAACCGTTTGATCCTCGAGTTGCTTGATCCGGTCCTTCAGCACCAGCTTGCGTTTCTTGAGGCGTTGGATCTGGATGGTATCGGCGGTGCCGAGCAACACCATCGCATCGATGGCCGCGTCGAGATCCCGGTGCTCCTGGCGGAGCCGCGCCAGCTCCAGTTGCACCTGTTCATTGGCTTCTTCCTGCCCGGTCATCCAGCAAACCCTTCGCCTCGTCCCCGCCGGCCGCCGCGCGCCGGCATTTCATGCAGTGTAACAGATCCGCGCCGCCTTTTCATGGCCCAGGCCGGAAAAGCCCCGTCTTTCGAAAGCGACAGCTTGCGATTTCCGCCTGCCCGGCAGCGCTTTCCGGGAAAGGCGAGCTAGGCCCGCCATGCCCCTCGATCCAAGGTAGGGTGGGTTTGGAAACTTAGCCAGCTTGTGGCGGTTATCCCACATTTCGCGCCGATTACCGGAGAGCCCGCGCTTTCTCCATCTTGCCGGCCTCACCGAATGTGTCTAGACAACGACAGTTGCCGCGCCTGCCATGACGGGCGCGCACCGGCAACATGATCCTCCTCGGAGACACCCACGGCCCGTCGCAAATCGGCGCCCCACTCCCCGCCGGAGCAGGACCACGCCGGGGCTCCGAATCGATACAAGCCGGCTGCGACCATGCGAACCCATCGCTCTTCCGCGCTGGGACAGGTGACGACGTAATGATCGACGATCCTCTCTTCTACCTCGCCGCCATTCCCGCCGTGGTTCTCACCGGGCTGTCGAAGGGGGGGCTCGGAGCGGCCTTCGGCCTCGCGGCGGTGCCGATCCTGGCGCTCGTCGTCTCACCGGTCCGCGCCGCCGGTCTGATGCTGCCGATCCTTCTGATCTCGGACGTGGTCGCCATGTGGTCATACCGGCGCCACTTCAGCGCCGACCTCGTGTGGCACCTGATGCCTGCCGCCGTGCTCGGTACACTGTTCGGCTGGGCCACCGCTCGCTACGTCTCCGACGATGCCCTGCGCCTAGTCGTCGGCATTCTCGCCATCACCTTCGTCGCCCGCATCTACTGGCTTGAACGGACGCACGCACGCAAGGTCGCGGCCGGCACGGCGATCGGCGAGCCGGCCCCCACCGGGAAATCGGTCCTCGGCGCGGCCATCTGGGGCACGCTCACCGGCTATACTTCCTTCGTCGCCCATGCCGGCGGCCCACCGTTTCAGACCTACGTCCAGCCCATGCGGCTCAGCCCCATGCTGTTCGCCGGCACGTCGGCCATCTTCTTCGGCGCGCTCAACATGCTGAAGGTGATCCCCTATGCCATGCTCGGCCAGTTCACCGCTGAAAACCTGCTCATGTCCGCCATTCTGGCGCCGGTGACCGTTGGCTCCACCTATGTCGGCGTGAGGCTGGTGAAGGAGATCGACGAGCGGCTTTTCTACCGAATCCTAACGATCTCGATTTGCGCCGTCGGCCTCAAATTAATTTATGACGGCGCGATGCATCTCTTTGGCTTCTGACGCGTTAATGCCGCTGAGCCACAATTCTGCCGTGTCTTCGCCGAGGTCGGCGCTTAGTTTTTTATCGGAACTTATGTTGCAGAAAGCCCGAAAGGGGCGACCGAGGAGGGAGAAAACAGATGAATATCAAGCCTCTCGGCAAACGCGACCATCGTATCGACGTCCTGCGCGCCCTGGCGCTCCTATCGATCTTCATCAACCATATTCCCGGCAACGTTCTCGAACCCTTCACTCATAAAAACTTCGGCCTGTCCGATTCCGCCGAGGCTTTCGTGCTGCTTGCCGGCGTCGCCTCGGCCTTCGCCTATTTTCCCCGCTTTCATGCCGGGACCATTGCCCTGCCGCTCGCCAAGATCGCCAAGCGCGTCGTGGTGCTCTACGTCGCCCACATCGCCTCTCTGATGGTCGGTCTCGGCATTTTCTGCTTTGCGCTGCAGCGCTGGGGCATGCCCATTCTTGATACGCCGCTCAACATAGACGCCATCTATGCCGAGCCGACCAAGGCTCTCATCGGCATACCCCTGATGACGCAGCAGATCGGCTACCACAACATTCTGCCCCTTTATGTCTGCCTGTTGATCTTCTTGCCGGTACTGATGGCGGTGGCCCGCTTCTTCGGCCTCGGCGCCATGCTGGCAACGTCTATCGCCATTTACGCCGCCGCTCATGTTTTCGCGCTCAACATGCCGAGCTATCCGAGCACCGGTGGCTGGTTCTTCAATCCCTTCACCTGGCAGTTGATCTTCGGCGTCGGTTTTTTCGCCGGTGTCCGCGTGTTGCGCGGAGAAACGCCCGTGCCCTTCTACCGGCCGCTCTGGTGGCTGGCGCTCGCCTACCTGATCGCCGCCTGCATCTACCACCGTTACAATCTCTATGGCAGCATACCCAACGTCAGCTGGCTGCCCGTCAACTTCCAGATCAACGAAAAGCCGTGGGTGGCGCTGCCCCGCCTCCTGCACATCCTGTCGCTCGCCTATGTGATCGGCCATAGCCGGTTTATCATGGGTTGGCTGGGGCGCCTGTCGCCGAACGGCGTGCTATCGCGCATCGGCCGCAATTCCCTGCCTGTGTTCTGGCTGGGGACGGCCTTGTCGGTGGTCGGTCAGGTGGTGCTGTTCGCCGACCAGCCCGGTCCGGCCGAACAGGTCGCCTTCATCGCCCTCGGCATCACCGCCCAAGCCGCGCTTGCCTATTTCCTCGATTATCTGGGCAATGCCGGCAAAGCGAAAGCCAAGGCCAATCCCAACACGGCGTCGGTAACCGTCGGCCAAGAGCAGATGGCCGGCCCCAAAGACGCGGTGACCGCCTGACAGGGCGGCCGCTTGGCCCAAAAGAAAACGCCACGGACCAGAGGCCGTGGCGTTAGCCGGATTAAGGTGTTCCGAACCAGTTTGTCCTTAGTGCAGGACCTTGGCGTCGGTCGACAATTTAACGATCTCGTCCTTCAGGGCCAGTTTTTGCCGCTTCAATTCGCGCAGTGTCGTGCCGTCCATACTCGGGTGCTGGCTAGCCTCGTCGAGTTCACGCTCGAGAGCGGCGTGACGGCGTTCAAGTTCTGCAATATGCGACTGAACAGACATTCGGGCCTCCTTGCTGTGGGCTAAGCCTCAACACGCTCATCGTGTCACAATTTTGAAATGAAGTCGATGGGGCCGCCTTTCAAGATGGCGGCGCCTTATCGATAAATTGCGTGCAGGCCATTAGTCTTTGTGGATAATTGCGCAACCAGGCGGTGTATTCGCCATTCATTGCGACGTCGACCAACGTCGCAACGAGCAATGGGAAAGGGCGCCTTCGGTGCTCCAAAGCCGGATGCGTCCGACAGACCCTCGGCCGGAAACCCGGCTCAAGGCATCTCTCTTCTCAACCAATCCCCCAATTTTCACTGATATGACATCGCGGTATGGGACTGTCGCAAGCCGCGCTGGTCACTCGTCCGCTATGAGGTGAATATGCGCGCCGGGAGAATTTCCATCCTGCTTCTCGCCACGGGGCTAGCCGTCACGGCGCCCCCGGCCGGGGCCGTCGTCATTCTCGATTCCACCTGGGCACGGGAAGGTGGCCAGCCGGGCCAGGAAGCGGCCGGGTTCGGCGCCGCCTTGCGGCTTGCCGCCGCGCCGCAGTTCCGCGCCGTACTGGCGCTATCGACCGATGGCGAATCCTGGGGCGAGGCCTCCGGCACCTGGCTGGGCAACAAGGATGGCCACGCCTACATCCTGTCGGCCGCGCATATTTTCGACTTCCCGCCGACCACCGACCAGTATGTGCTGCGCACGCCGGATGGCGAAACGCTCGGCATCGATCGGGTCTGGGTCCTGCCGGAATGGAATGGCGACCCCAATACCCGTGCCGGCTACGATCTCACCATCCTCCGTCTTGAGGACGAGATCGACGATGCCGGGCCGCAGCCGGTGCTCTACACCGGTGCGGGCGAAGCGGGAAAGCTGATCACCTTCGTGGGATACGGCAGCCGCGGCATCGGCTCCTCGGGCGAAAAGGAAGAGTATTACGAGGGGGCCGACAAGGCGGCGGCGCAAGGCGTGGTCGACAGTTGGGAAGAGCTGGTGCGACCGCCGGTCGATGGCGAGGAAGCCGGCAACGAACTCGGCGTCTTCCTGCCCAACGAAGATGGGTCGATCGAAAATTCGCTGGGCGGCTCCAACCGGCCGGCGACGCCGCTGGTCGGTCTGCTCGGCTCGGGCGACAGCGGTGGCTCCGCATGGATGAAGACCAAGGCCGATTGGCTACTGGTCGGCGTCAACTCCAACGGCACCGGCGAGGCGGCCTATGGCGAGACGTCCTGGTTCTGCCGCGTGTCGCCCCACCGCAAATGGATCGCCTCGATCTTTCCCGGCACCCGATTCTCACCACCCTGATTGTCCGTAAGCAAAACGGCCGCCCCGGGGGACGGCCGCTCAAACATCGCTCGCGCGATAATCAGAGATCGTCGTCCTCTTCGGGCTTCGGACCGGAAAGCGCGTTGAGCTTGGCAAACACCGCCTCGGCGTCGAGTTCCTCGTCGTCGCGCGACGGAGCGCGGAAGCCGGTGAGTGCGTCGGGCGACGTCGTCTCCTCGACCGGCAAAAGCGTCTGCGTCAGCACCTTTTCCGGCGACACCTTGCCCGCCTTCTCGACCTCCATGTCCAGCTCGATCTGCGAGCAGAGGCCGAGGGTCACCGGATCGGACGGCGTCAGGTTGGCGGAATTCCAGTGGGTGCGGTCGCGGATCTGGGCGATCGTCGTCTTGGTGGTGCCGACGAGGCGCATGATCTGCGCGTCCTTGAGCTCGGGATGGTTGCGCACCAGCCAGAGAATGGCGTTCGGCCGGTCCTGGCGGCGCGACACCGGCGTATAACGCGGGCCACGGCGCTTGGCCTCGGGCACGCGCACCTTGGGGTCGAGCAGCTTCAGGCGGATCGAGGCATCCTTTTCCGCCCGCTCGATATCATCGCGGCTGAGCTGGCCGGTCAGGATAGGATCGAGGCCTTTGATGCCCTGGGCTGCCTCGCCGTCGGCGATGGCTTTGACCTCAAGGGCATGCAGCTTGCAGAAGGCGGCGATCTGCTCGAACGACAGGGCCGTATTCTCGACCAGCCAGACGGCGGTTGCCTTGGGCATCAACGGGGTCGACATCGATAAATCCTCTTCGCTGGTCCACCGGTTCCCACCGGCGGCCCTCCGTCTCGTATCACGATGACTGGGGAATGACCTCTATATACAGATCACGCCCCTGTTCTGCAATCGAGCGAGTGAAGCGAATTTGACATTTGCCGCCCGAAAGACATCGGCGTCGCAAGGAGTGTCAAATTCGACAAGTCCACTCAAAACAACAGACGCCAACGCGCGCGATGCTTTAGCCGAATGTTAGCACGATCTTGCCGACATGGTCGGCTTCGAGGTGAGCATGGGCTTCCGCCGCCTTCTCGAACGGCAGCACCTGATCGATCACCGGCGCGACGGTGCCGGCGGCAAGCAGCGGCCACACCTTGTCGCGGAGCGCGGCGGCGATGGCTGCCTTGAAGGTCGCTTCACGTGGCCTCAGCGTCGAGCCGGTATGGACCAGCCGCTTCTGCATCAGCCTGGCAAAATTGGCCGAGGCCTTCGCGCCGCCCAGAAAGGCGATCTGAACGATGCGGCCATCGACAGCGGCCAATTCGTAGTTCCGGTCGATATAGTCGCCGCCCACCATGTCCAGAATGACGTCGACGCCTCGCTCCTCCGTCGCCGCCTTGAGCACCGCGACAAAGTCTTCCGTGCGGTAGTTGACGGCAATTTCGGCGCCGAGCTGTCGGCAAGCCTCGCACTTGTCGGCACTGCCGGCTGTGGCGAAGACGCGCGCACCGAAGGCGCGAGCCAGCTGGATCGCCGTGGTGCCGATGCCCGACGTGCCGCCGTGGACGAGGAAGCTTTCGCCGGCCTCAAGGCGTCCCCGATCGAACACGTTGGACCAGACGGTGAAGAAGGTCTCCGGCAGGGCTGCCGCCCGCACGGCATCGTAGCCAGCCGGCCACGGCAGGCAACTGCCAGCCGGCGCCGCGCAATATTGGGCATAGCCGCCGCCGGCCACCAGGGCCGTCACCTTGTCGCTGACCGAAAGTCCACGCACATCGGCCCCAACCGCCGCGACGCGACCTGCCACCTCGAGACCGGGGATATCCGATGCGCCGGGCGGTGGCGGATAGACGCCCTGGCGTTGCAGCGCGTCCGGCCGATTGACACCCGCCGCCTCGACCGCGATCAGCACGCCGTCGGCGGGCAAGGCGGGCAATGGCCGTCGCACCGGCTGCAACACCTCCGGCCCGCCGGGATGGGAGATTTCAATCGCCAGCATATCCTGGGGTAACGCGGCCATGATGGTGTCCTCCTTGTCCGCCCGGGCGAATCTCAAACCTGAGAGTCTTGCCAGACTATCCCCTCTTCGCCGACTTGACACGCCGGCCGGGGGAGCCTTCACTTCGCTGTGTCACAATGAGGAGAAAGCCCGATGATCAACGATGACGATCGGCCTCAGCCGCCGCCCGCCCATGTCGTCGGCCAGGATCTGTCGCGCCTGTCCGTGGCCGAACTGCGCACCCGCATCGACCTCTTGCACGCCGAGATCGGCCGGATCGAGGAAGTCCTTCGCCTCAAGGACGATGTCCGCTCCGCCGCCGACTCCCTGTTCAAGTTCTGAGGCGGTTGGCTAACGGAATCCATGGAAACATATTCATTGTTAAGCGATTGTTTACCAGTTTCGTTTATCAAGAAGGTGATCCGCACGGTTGGATCGTGAGTGGCTCTTGTCACTCTTTTGACGCCTCCCTGTTTAAACTTTTGAAGGGCCGCCGCTGGCGGCCTTCTTTTTTGCCGGCCGCCTCGCCATGCGCCCGCTCGGATTTGCCGAGACTCTCCCCCCGCTTTGCGTTAACCTTTCCTTTACGTCCAGGCTGGTTCCGGTCCGCCGTGGCATGCCTGTTGCGACCTTCATCGCAAAATCGGACGACCGTACCGGAAGGGGACTTCCTCTCCCTCTGGGGATTGCGGGGAAGAGAGGCGGCACCCGCCAGCTTTTCCTTTGCGATGGCGCTTCCGCGGTCCAGTTCAAGGGCGGCGGAGCCGGCCGGGCCGATCGTCCGAGCGTCTGGTGCAGAGGTGGCGTGATGAGTGATTTTTTCGGTAGGTCCCATTCCGGTACGGAAGCCATCGCCTTCGGCGCGCGAGCGCTCAATTCGGAGCTGTTCCGCGAGCTGTTCCGCGAGGGCATGGCGCTGGTCGAGGAGACGGCCAGCTATCTCGATGGCGACGGCCGCACCGAAAGCCGCGCGCTCGGCCGCGCCGCCACGTTGGCCTATTCCACCGAGTCGATGCGCCTCACCACGCGCCTGATGCAGATCGCCTCCTGGCTTCTCATGCAGCGCGCCGTCAATGAGGGCGAGATGTCCTCCGAACAGGCGCGCAGCGAGAAGAACAAGGTCCGTCTCGATTTCCAGCCGCCGGTGATGTCCGGCCCGCTGTGGAGCGAGCTGCCGGAAAAGCTTCGCTCGATCATCGAGCGCACCGATCGGCTGCATGAGCGCATCGTCCATATGGACAAGGCAATCTACGAGGCCGCCGTCGAACCGGCCGCCAACCTGGTCGCCCGGGATCTCGACCGCCTCGCCAGCGCTTTCGGCGCCCGCCGCATCGACGGCTGAACATCTTCGACCCCGCCTGTCGGCTCCGAAAGGAGCCGGCGGCAGCCATATCGCGGACCTCCTCCACCGACCAAAGCAAAAAACCCCGGCGAGCTGAACTCGCCGGGGTTTTTCATATCTGTGCTGTCACCAAAATTACTTGGTGGAGAACAGGCCACCGAACTTGGAGTTGAAGCGCGACAGACGGCCGCCGCGATCCATCAGCTGCTGCTGGCCACCGGTCCAGGCCGGATGCACCTTCGGGTCGATGTCGAGGTTGAGCGTCGCGTCCTTCGCGCCGTAGCACGAACGGGTGACGAACTCGGTACCATCGGTCATGACGACCTTGATATCGTGATAGTCGGGATGAATGCCCTGCTTCATCTTTTCGGTCCTTTCCGGCGTCGCGAGGACGCATCAGTGACGCCGGCCATGTCGGGGCGCCCGGGTGGAATATCGGCCTTGCGGCGGTTCATCAGAGGAACGAGCCGCCCCGAGGAATGTCTCGGGCGGCTCGTCTCCGGTCCACCGCGTGGCCCGGTCGGGCGCCTCTATAGCGCAAAGGCTCGGCGCGAACAAGCACCGAGGACGCGCAGGAGCGCTTTTCGCGCCGGTTTGCGACGCTTGCCGTCAGTCGGCATTAACCAGGGTCGGCAACTGCTCGCGGGCCATGGCTTTCATGGCCTCCTGCACCTTCTCGAAGGCGCGCACCTCGATTTGGCGGACGCGCTCTCGACTGACGCCGAACTCGGTGGAAAGATCTTCCAGCGTCATCGGATCCTCGGCGAGCCGTCGTGCCTCGAAAATGCGGCGCTCGCGCGCGTTGAGCACGCCGAGCGCCCGTTTCAGCATGGCGCGGCGCTGATCGAGCTCCTCGGTCTCGGCCATCACCGTTTCCTGGTCGTCGCGATCATCGACCAGCCAATCCTGCCACTCGCCGCTTTCGCTGTCCGAACGCAGCGGCGAATTGAGCGAGGCGTCACCGGACAAGCGCCGGTTCATGGAAACGACGTCTTCCTTGGTCACGCCGAGCTTGGTGGCGATGGCGTCCACCTGGTCGGGCTTGAGGTCGCCGTCACCGAGCGCCTGCAACTGGCTCTTGGCCTTGCGAAGATTGAAGAACAGCCGCTTCTGATTGGCCGTCGTGCCCATTTTGACCAACGACCACGACCGCAGGATATACTCCTGGATCGCCGCCTTGATCCACCACATGGCATAGGTGGCGAGACGGAACCCCTTGTCGGGCTCGAAGCGCTTGACCGCCTGCATCAGACCGACGTTGCCTTCGGAAATGACCTCGCCGATCGGCAGGCCATAGCCGCGATAGCCCATGGCGATCTTGGCAACGAGGCGCAGGTGCGAGGTTACGAGCTTCTGGGCAGCGTCGCGATCGCCATAGTCCGCATAGCGCTTGGCCAGCATGTATTCTTCCTGCGGCTCAAGCATCGGAAAGCGGCGAATCTCGTCGAGATAGCGGCTAAGACCACCTTCTCCCGCGGCGATCATCGGCAATGTGGTACGGGCCATCGAGCACCCCCCTTAACTTAGTAGGACCGCTCCCGGACGGACACGGTATCCCCTCCGGTGCCCTGCCCTGCAAGCGCACCGACTGCCCAATATAGGAACGATCCCGGCAATTTCATGAGAAACGTGTGAAAAAGCCTAAAGTTCCCGGAAGGCCGCCACCAAGTTTGCCATATCCGGCGGCAATTCGCTTTCAAAATGTAAGAGTTCACCGGTGACCGGATGTTCGAAGGCGATCAGGAAGGCATGCAGCGCCTGGCGCCAGAAGGTATGCACGGCCGACTTGGCCGCGTCCGGCAGCCGATTGGCCTTGGTGAGGAAGTGCGCGCCGTAGACCATATCGCCCACCAACGGATGGCCGGCGGCCGTCAGATGCACGCGGATCTGGTGCGTCCGCCCCGTTTCGAGGTGGCATTCGACGAGCGAGGCAACGGCGCCGCGCCCCGACTCGGCCGGAAAGCGCTCCACGACCTCGTAATGGGTGATCGCCTCCTTGCCGCTGCCGCCCCGGACGATGGCCATCTTGGTACGATCGGACGGCGACCGGCCGAGCGGCGCGTCGATGGTGCCCCGATATGGATCCGGACTGCCCCAGACGAGCGCCAGATAGCCACGCTCGAGCGGCCCGGTGCGACCATGGTCGGCGAACTGTGCGGCGAGGCCGGCATGCGCACGGTCGGTCTTGGCCACCACCATCAGGCCGGTGGTGCCTTTGTCGAGGCGATGAACGATGCCCGGTCGACGGACGCCACCAATGCCGGAAAGGCTGTCGCCGCAATGGGCGATCAGCGCATTGACCAGCGTGCCGGTCCAGTTGCCGGCTGCCGGATGCACCACCAGGCCAGCCGGCTTGTCGATGACGATCAGCTCGTCGTCCTCGTAGACGACGTCGAGCGGAATGTTCTCGCCTTTCGGCTCGGCCTCCTCGGCCGGCGGCACCACGACGGCAAGCGCCAGATTGCCCATCAGCTTTCCGGACGCGTCGGTGACGACGGCACCGTCGACGGACACCGCCCCCGCTTCGATCAACGCTTTGAGGCGCGACCGGCTGATGTCGGGAAAGGCGTCGGCGACCAGCTTGTCGAACCGCGTCTTCACCACCACCTCGACGGTGGCCGTGCGCGTCTCGCCAGACTCGTCTTCCAGGCCGATATCGTCCTCGTCTGCCATCGCTACCCCTAACGCGCCCGCCCGAAAAGTGGAGAGACTTTTCGCAAGAGCGGATGCATGAAAACAATCGACCGGGCAAAGGCGATTCAAGGAATGACCACTTGCTCCGGGCGGCGCGTCGACAAACCGCGCCGGATTCGCTAAACGCCGCCTATCGCAGAAATCCGCGCTGAAGGAAAGCATCATGACAGGGCCGATCGACGAAGACCGCGAGGCGCCGCTCGATCCGGCCATCGCCCGGGTACAGGCCCGCCTCAGGACCATGATGCTGATTGCCGCCGGCACGCTCGGCATTGGCCTGATGGCGGTCTTCATTGCCATCGCCTTCCGCGTGACGCGAAGCGGCGGCGAAACACCGCCGGCTGGCGCGCCCTTCCAGACCTTGGTCGAGGTGGTCACGCCCGGCACCATCGTCGGCACCCAGGTCGAGGCCGACCGTCTGTCGCTGACCATCGACGGCCCCGAAGGCAAGGTGATCGAGATTCACCATCTGCCGTCCGGCAAACTGGTTGGTCGCGCCGTGCTGCTGGCGAAGTAGCGCCACGACTTGAAGCCGGCGACCAGTTGCCCCATTTTTCTGCCCGAGGCAACGCCCTCCCTCGCTTCATGCGAGTTCCAAGTCCGGGACGGCCCGGCCCGACCGAAAGGAGGGCCGCCATGGCCTGGATCTATCTGCTGATCGCCGGACTGCTGGAAGTCGTGTGGGCCTACAGCATGAAGCTGTCGAGCCAAGCCTGACACGACACCGGCGCCGCGCATTTAAGCGCCGGGGTCGCTGGTTATTCTCCCCAGGCCGCGAAGGCGTCGGCGAACGCCTTCTCACCGGGCGCGCCCTTCTCGAAGGTGAGAATGGCACGACGACGGTTGCCATAGCGGATCGGGATGTCGATCCACGGCCGATCCTTCAGCAACTGGATGTTGCGCGACATGTCCTGCTCAAGGCCGGACAGCGCCAGCCAGAACAGACTGTCGGACACCTTGGCCACGGCACCGTTGATGGTGTCGCCGCGCGCCTCCTCGGTCTGCTTGGCGATCATGCCGGGAGCCGCGTCGATGAACTTGCCGGGGAAGGACGGCGGCACGTCGAAGGAGAATTCGACAATGTGGCTGGCCGGCAGGGCCTGATCGTCATTCTTGTGAATGGACAGGCGCATCTTGAGACCGAGTTCGGGGATCTCTATGTCACCCCGGATTTGCGGCACGGGCTTGTCGCCGGGCAGGGCCGGTTCGTTGACGAAGGCCCAGACAACCCTGCCGTCGAGCTTGGTGCCGGGAGCGCCGGGGATGGGCTCTTCATAGAGGATGGCCCGTTGGGCAACGCCGCTCGCCTCGCGGGGCGCGGCGACCGCCGGCGGGGTCGAGGCGGCGGCAGCCGGCGCAGCGGGCGCCGCCAGAACCGGGCCGGTGTCAGTTGGCGGCGGCGTCTGGGTCGGCGCTGACGGCGCCATGGCCATTGCGCCGGGCGCCGGCGGCAGATCGGGATCGACGGCGGCCGGTGCGGGGACCGCCTGCGTCTGCACCGCCACGGCATCCGGGGCGACAGGCGCCGCCGGCGTCTCGCCTTCGGCCGGCAGACGGTCGAGAATCTTGGGAGCAAGCCCGTCGTCGCCGGTCGTCGCCGCGTTGCTCTCGGTCTGTGGCTGACCCGCGATCAGCCCTGACAGCCTGTCACGATAGGCAAAAACGGCGCTGGCGAGCGCGACCACAACGATCACGGCGAGCCCGATCAGCAGCAAGCGGCCACGGCGCCCCGCCCCGGCGCCATCTTCCGGCCACGGCAGCGTCGCCGTCTCGCGTTGGGGCTGCAACCGCTCCGGCGCAAGCTTGTCCGCTGTTCCAAGAACAGGCGGTTCCTGGCGCGTACCAGCTGGACGGGCATTGCCAAGGCCGGGCTCGACCTTCTCGGCGACGGGCTCATCGACCTCGTCGACCTCGTTCATGGCATGACGCGCGGCGCGCAGCGCGGTGGACGATGCCTCCCCCAGCGAATCGGCCTGCTTCAACGTTCGCGAAAGGGCACTGACGCCAACGCCGATACGCGGCTCGCCATGCTCGTCCGGCAGGCGGGCGGTCGGCAGCCTCGGCCGTTCGGTCGGCAAACTCGTCGGCGGCCGGGGCGCATCTCGGTCGGACGGCTCGGCACGGGCGGGGGCGCTGCCGCGCGCCGACAGCGGCTCGATGTGCCGAAACGGATTCATATCCGGCGGCGCCAACGGTTCGATGTGGCGGAACGGATTCATGTCCGGCGCGGCGAGCGAGGCCAGCCCGCCCTTGCGGGCCGGGGCGGCCGGTTCCTCGCGCCTGGGTTCGGAGCGCGGCTCCGGCTCGGCATGGGACGCGGGCTCTTCCGCGGCCGGCGGCACCACCTTGACGGGGGGCGGCGCTGCAGGGGCGTGCTCCGCGCCGGTCGAAGCCTGGTCGGCGACGCCGGCCACTTCAGCCTCAACCCGCCGGATGCAGTCCTCAAGCGCCACGCGCTGGTCGGCGATATCGGTTGGCGACAGCGGCGGATTATACGAGCTGAGCTGGCGGAGGAGCGCGACCCGAGCCTTCTCGTAGACGGCGCGCCGCGCCTCGCCCGAGCCTGACGGCAGCGAGGAAATGGCACGCTTCAATACGGGATAGTAGTCGGCCATGTACCGCATCTCTCGGCTTGGCGCCCCGCCTTCAGGCGGAACGCTGTTTCGATAGGACACCCGGCGGCGAGCCTTGCGATGGCGGCCGGGCTTTTTTGCGGCGGGAAGGCCAGCAAAACGTGGTGAATCACTTAATCCTGAAACGGATCACGCACAAGAATCGTGTCGAGCCGATCGGGACTGGTGGACAACATAGCCACGGGCGCGCCGATCAACTCCTCGATATGGCGCACATACTTGACGGCCTGCGCCGGCAGCTCGGCCCAGGAGCGGGCACCCGCCGTCGATTCCTTCCAGCCTTCCATGGTCTCGTAGATCGGCTTCACCCGCGTCTGCTCTTCCTGATTGGCAGGCAGGTAGTCGAGGGTACGGCCATCGATCTCGTAGCCGATGCAGACCTTGATCTCGTCGAGGCCGTCGAGCACGTCGAGCTTGGTCAGCGCGATGCCGTTGATGCCCGAGGTGACCACCATCTGCCGCACCAGCACGGCGTCGAACCAGCCGCAGCGGCGCTTGCGACCGGTGACGGTGCCGAATTCCTTGCCACGCTGTCCCAGGAAATCGCCGACTTCGTCGAACAGCTCGGTCGGGAACGGCCCGGAACCGACGCGCGTCGTATAGGCCTTGGTGATGCCGAGCACGTAGTCGAGCGCGCCCGGACCCACGCCGGAACCGGCGGCCGCCTGGCCGGCCATGGTGTTGGAGCCAGTGACGAAGGGATAGGTGCCGTGGTCGTTGTCGAGCAGCGCGCCCTGGGCACCCTCGAACAGGATGCGGGACCCCGCCTTGCGCTTCTCGTCGAGCAGCCGCCAGGTGACGTCCATGTAGGGCAGGATGAAATCGGCCACCGACATCAGCTCGTCGCGGATGGTCTCGGGCGCGATCTCCGACTGGCCGAGGCCACGGCGAAGCGGATTGTGATGGGCGAGCAGCCGCTCGATGCGGTTGTTCAGTGTCTCGGGATGAGCGAGGTCGACGAGGCGGATGGCGCGACGGCCGACCTTGTCCTCATAGGCGGGGCCAATGCCGCGCTTGGTGGTGCCGATTCGGGTCGTCGGCGAAGCGGCGTTCTCGCGCAGCTCGTCGAGTTCCTGATGAATGGACAGGATCAGCGTGGCATTTTCGGCAATGCGCAGGTTGTCCGGGCTGATCTTGACGCCTTGCTCGCGGATGCGCGTCACTTCGTTGACGAAGGCGCGCGGATCGACGACGACGCCGTTGCCGATGATGGAAAGCTTGCCCGGACGGGCGACACCGGAGGGCAGCAGCGACAGCTTGTAGGAAATGCCGTCGATCACCAGCGTGTGGCCGGCATTATGACCGCCCTGGAAGCGGACGACCACGTCGGCCCGCTCGGACAGCCAGTCGACGATCTTGCCTTTGCCTTCGTCTCCCCACTGGGAGCCGACCACCACTACGTTCGCCATTGAAAAGGTCCCGTCGTTCAAGTGTCAGACCTTTCCGCGCCGCGCCGCCGCTGGCAGCACGCACACGGAAAGCCCCGATGCTTTGGGCACCGGGGCTTGACCGACTATAACGGTCCCCGCCTCTCAATGAAAGCCGCGATGTCGGAAAACTGCCGTTTATCCGGAAGCCGGCGTACCGGATTGCCAGAAAGAGACGTGCGAGGCTCGCCGGGAGGCTTTAGGAAAGGTTAGTAAGAAGTCGGCAAGAGGTGTTTCGTGGCTGATGGCAGTTTGTGGTCTCGTCTCTACAGCCAACCCTACCTGCTCCTGGTGCTGTCCCCCCTCTTCTGGGCCGGCAACACCGTGGCAAGCCGCCTCGCCATCGGCGAAGTGTCGCCCATGGCGCTCACCACCTACCGCTGGCTGGGTGTCCTGCTGCTGCTCGTCCTGTTCGCCCGCAAACCCATCGTTGCCGAATGGGCGGTGATGAAGGGCCGCCTGCCATATATTCTGGCGATGGGCGCGCTCGGCTTCACTTTTTTCAATGCCTTCTATTACGTTGCCGCCCATTTCACCTCGGCGGTCAACATCGGCATCATTCAAGGCGCCCTGCCCGGCCTCGTCTTCGTCTTCGCCTACCTGATCGTTGGCACGCGGGCCGGCTCGGGCCAACTGGCCGGTATGACGACGACGCTCGTCGGCGTCGGTGTCATCGCCATCAAGGGCGATGTCAATACGCTCGCCTCGCTCGACTTCAACGTCGGCGACCTGATGATGCTCGGCGCCTGCGTCGTCTATGCCCTCTATACCGTATTGCTGCCGCGCCGGCCCAAGATCACCGGCCTGTCTTTCTTCGCCGGCCTGTCGGTTGCTGCCTTCCTGACCTCGCTGCCCTTCCTCGCCGTGGAAATCGCCATGGGGCAATATGTGGCCCCGACGCCCTTCGGCTGGTTGGTGGTGGCCTATTGCGCCGTCTTCCCGTCGGTAATCTCGCAGATCTTCTTCGTGCGCGGCGTCGAGCTGGTCGGGCCGGGCCGGGCGGGGGTGTTCATCAACCTCATCCCGGTCTTCGCCTCGGCGCTCGCCGTGCTGGTGCTCCACGAGAGCTTCCACGTCTATCACGCGCTGGCGCTGGCCCTCGTGCTCGGCGGCATCTTCTGGGCGGAGTGGAGCAAGCGCGGCAGGGTAGCCGCCTGAACGGCGACCTTTATTGGCGGAGCGTCAGCGTCGCGGTCACGCTGCTGTCGGTGTAGTCGCCACCCGCCGTGTCGGAGCGGACGATCTTGTGCTCGCCATCGAGACCAAGCTCCACCGTCCGGTTCAGCTTGTAGCCGACGCCGGCTTTCAGCGTCGTGGTCGTCACCTGATGGTCTATGCCGGCATAGTCTTCCAGCGTCAGTTCGCCGCCGGTCACCACGAAGGCGTTCGGCGTCAGCGCGTAGGTCACCGTCAGTTCGCCGGTGCGCTTGAGCACGCCCGAGGCGCCAGCCGCCGATGTCGGCGCGAAACTGGTCGAGGCGATCCCCGTCAGGCGCAACAACTCGCTGGGATCCCAGGTCAGCGAGGCTGAGCCGATCACACCGGAAATATCGGAAAGCGCGTCCTCCTTGAGCCACTCGTAGCCATAGCCGAGGGCGACCTCGCCGGTAACGTCGTCGCGGGCCAGGGAGAGACCGACCTTGGCCTCGCCACCGACACCGCTGCGGCTGAGACCATCGCCGGCAGCCGGCCGGTCGAAAGTGCGCCCGAAGGCGCCAAGCTCCACGAAAGGCTGCATGACGGCGCCGCTGTCGAGCGACAGGCGCAGCGACGAGGAAAGATCTGTATTGTCGAGCGTCGTGTCGGTCTCGTTCACGGTGCGATCGATGCCGATGCCCGTCTTGAGGCCAACGAGGCCGCCGAACCGCTCGTAGCCCAGCGTGCCGGAGAAGGTGTTCTCCTTGCCGTCGCCGGACGTATCGTCGCGCAGCGTCCAGCCGGCCGACGTCGTGAGACGATCGGCGTCGCTGAGGTCGAAGCGGCCGGCAATGTTCGCATCGCCTTCGGGCAGTTTCTCGTCGATGCCCGACAGCGAGCGGCGATAGGCGCCGCCAAGACGCATTTCCAGGCTGTTGCGCTCCCAGTCGGAGCGGGCCGCGATCTGCCCGGTCGAGCGAAGGAAGGTTTCGTTGCCCTCCACCGAGTGATGGCGAACGCCAAGGCCGGTCGAGGTGGTCGTATTGAGGATGAAGCTGCCGAGGCGAAGACCGAGCGGCTCGTATTCGGCCCGGGCATCCGTCTCGCGCGTAACGGGCGGCAGGCTCGGCGCCACCGCCGGCAGCTTGGCCGACAGGCTGGGCGGCACCGGCCGAACGACTGTTCTGAGTTCGGGCGTCGAAAGGCTGGAGCGCAGGGCGGGAATGGCAAATTCGGCCGCTTGGGGCTTGGCAGTCGTCGCTTCTGTCTCGCCGAGGGACGGGTCGGCCGCCGTGTTGGCGGGCTTGTCAGGCAGGGTGGTTTTGAGCGCCGGCACGACGTTCGGATCGTCGGCCTCCTGCGCGTAGGACGGCACGGCGAGGAGAACGGACGCCATCGTCAGAGCCCGAAAGGTCTGCCGCCGATGCACGCCCCGCCTCCGTCGCCGCGCTCACCGCCCCGAGCGGTGTCCAGTGTTGACGAAGAGTAAAGGGAGATGGTTAACGAGTCGTTAGGTGCCTGTCCGACAATACGCCGCCGGGCAATGGCGTCAGTTGCCGGGCTCGGGCTCGACCAGGAAACGGCCGTCGCGGTGGCCGACGATGCGCACCCGCGCACCGGTCGGCAGATCCGGCCCATCCGCCCGCCAGATGGTGTCGTCGAGGCGGATATGGCCGGATCCGCCCTCGATGGCCCGATCGACCACCGCCAAGCGGCCAACCTGCCGGCCAAGCCGGTCGTTGGCAAAGCCGTCGCCCTCCTTGGATGCCCGTCCGTAGAAGCGCCGGCCAACCAGCACGGCCGCCGCCGACAACAGGACGAACAGCACCGACTCCACCTGCCAACTCATGGCAATGGTCAGAGCCATAAGACCGACGACCAGTGCCGCCGCGCCGAACCAGATGAAGAAGGTACCGGGCACCACCACCTCGATGCCGGCAAGCAACAGCGCCAGAAGCAGCCATGACCATGGCCCAAGATAGACGATCAGTCCTTCGAGAAGGCCCATGATGTGTCCTTCCCTCAACCGCCAACCGGCGGCACGGCGCCACGCCGACGCGGCGAGGTATCGGCCGGGCCGCCCCGCGAGTCGTCATCGCTGAAGGCGGCGCGGGCCAGTTCGGCGATGCCGCCCAGCGAACCGAGCAAGGCCGTCGCCTCCATCGGCAGCATCAGGATCTTCTGGTTGGGCGAATGGGCGAACTGGCTGAGCGCCTGGGTGTACTTGTCGGCGATGAAGTAGTTGAGCGCCTGCACGTCGCCACTCGCCACCGCGTCGGACACCAGCGTCGTCGCCTTGGCCTCGGCCTCGGCGAGACGTTCGCGCGCCTCGGCGTCGCGGAAGGCGGCCTCGCGCCGCCCCTCGGCCTGCAGCACCTGCGCCTGCTTCTCGCCCTCGGCCTTCAGGATGGCCGACTGGCGCGCGCCCTCGGCTTCGAGAATCTGGGCGCGCTTCTCGCGTTCCGCCTTCATCTGCCGGGCCATGGAAGCGACGAGATCGGCGGGCGGGTTGATGTCCTTGATTTCGACGCGGGTGATCTTGACGCCCCAGGCCTCGGTTGCCGCGTCGACGACACGCAACAGGCGGGCGTTGATCTCATCACGGTTCGACAAGAGATTGTCGAGATCCATCGAGCCCATCACCGTTCGGATGTTGGTCATGGTGATGTTGAGAATGGCGCGCTGCAGATTGGAGATCTCATAAGCCGCGCGCGCTGCGTCGAGCACCTGGTAGAAGGCGACGCCGTCCACCGTGCAGGTGGCGTTGTCGCGGGTGATGATCTCCTGGCTCGGGACGTCCAGCACCTGCTCCATGCGGTTGAGCTTGGCACCGACACGATCGAAGAACGGAACGATCAGGTTGAGTCCGGGCTGAAGCGTTCGCGTGTAGCGACCGAAGCGTTCCACCGTCCAGTTGTAACCTTGCGGCACCTGCTTGATGCCGGCGAACAGGACGATGATGGCGAACAGCACCAGCGCGATAATGGCGATGTCGCCGCCACCCAAAAAGACGTTCATGACGAGCCTCCCGAAAATGCCCAGCGAGTCTAGGCATTTCCGAGGAGGATATCAAATGGTGAGCCGTGCTGACGGACATCTCGAAGCCGCGTGGGCGGCTTCCGGCGCCAACGGGCGCCCGCGCGGGAAGCGCGGAAGCCAAGAACCGGCGGCCCGCCGGCGATTGCGGCGGATAAAGCAACCGCCAGTGGCGATTGCCGACTTAAGCGGCAACCGTCGCGGGCTGGACAGGAATGAGCCGGCCCGTCGGCCGAAGCACGCCCTCGGCACCATCGAGCGCGCCCGAGACGAGTTCGAGACCGAGAAAGCGAGCCCGCTCGAAGGGACCGGGCATGGCGAGCTTCTGCATGCCGCGCGTCGAGAAACCGAAGCGCCGGTAATAAGGCTCGTCACCCACCAAAACGACGGCGCCGTGGCCGAACGCCCGCGCCCGATCGGCGGCAAGCCGCATCAGCGCGGCGCCAATGCCAGCGCCCCGGTACTCGTCGTCGACGGCGAGCGGCCCGAGCAGCAGCAGCGGTATTCGTCCGGCCGTTGCATCCCACAGGCGCACGCTGCCGACGAGACGATCGCCGTCACGAGCAACCAGCGCCAAACCTTCGGAAGGGAGACGCCCCGAGCGAATCTTCTCCGACGATTTACGAAAGCGGGCCGGGCCGAAGGCGCGGTCGAGCAGCATTTCACGGGCGAAAACGTCACCCGTCTGTTCATTCATGTAAGCGATCATCGAGGCAACCCCGTCACCCGTCGCTGCCGGCGGGGCGATGAAGTCACAAAAGGAGCCGGTCGGAGACAAACCGCCCGGAGTGAACTCAGATCACGTAGGACTTGAGCGGCGAGAAGCCGTTGAAGGCCACCGCCGAATAGGTCGTCGTGTAGGCGCCGGTGCCTTCGATCAGCACTTCGTCGCCGATCTCCAGGCTGATCGGCAGCTCGTAGGGCGTCTTCTCGTAGAGCACGTCGGCGCTGTCGCAGGTCGGGCCGGCCAGGACGCAGGGCGCCGTGGCGCCGCCGTCATGGCGGGTACGGATCGGATAGCGGATCGCCTCTTCCATCGTCTCGGCGAGGCCGCCGAACTTGCCGATGTCGAGATAGACCCAGCGCTGCTCGTCGTCGCGATGCTTCTTGGAGATCAGCACCACTTCCGCCTTGATCATGCCGGCACCGCCGACCATGCCGCGCCCCGGCTCGATGATCGTCTCGGGCACATGGTTGGCAAAGTGGCGACGCACCGCCTCGTCGATCGAACGGCCGTAGGCCTCGGTCGCCGGAACGTCCTTGAGGTAACGAGTCGGGAAGCCACCGCCAAGGTTGACCATCTTGAGCTGGATGCCGCGCTCGGCGAGCTGAGCGAAAATGGCGGCGGCCGAAGCCAGCGCGCCGTCCCAGGCGTCGAGATTGCCCTGCTGCGAACCGACGTGAAAGGAGATGCCATGGGCGGAGAGACCGGAACGATGGGCGTGCTCCAGCACCTCGGCGGCCATCGACGGCTCGCAACCGAACTTGCGGCTGAGCGGCCATTCGGCACCGGCGCCGTCGCACAGGATGCGACAGAACACCTTGGCGCCGAGCTTGCCGGTCGCCGCGGCCTGACGAGCGACCTTGTCCACCTCGGCCTCGCAGTCGACGGCGAACAGGTTGACGCCCAGCTCGAGGGCGCGGGCAACATCCCGCTCCTTCTTGATGGTGTTGCCGAACGAGATGCGGTCGGCCGTGGCGCCGGTGGCCAGCACCATCTCGATCTCCGGGATCGAGGCGCAATCGAACGACGAGCCGAGATCAGCGAGCAGTTGCAGCACTTCCGGCGCCGGATTGGCCTTTACCGCATAATAGATACGGGTGTCGGGCAACGCATGGCGGAAGGCGTTGAAGTTGTCACGCACGACGTCGAGATCGACCACGAGGCAGGGACCTTCGGGTCGTCGGGCGGCAAGGAAATCAAGGATGCGAGCGGTCATGGCTCAGTGAACTCCGTCGTCCAAGCTCTGCGTTCAGAGGGTGAGCCATTCTCTCTCCGCGACCGGTGTGGACCCGGCACGCGCAAGCGAATGCACCCTCACCTTCCGTTTCCGAAAGGCGGTGAAAGTCAGTTGCGACCTCAGATCCCAAGCACGCGGCGAAGATGCGCCGTGCGGTCATGACCGTTGGTCGTAGAGCCTTTGATTGGACGGATCACTCCAGTCCGCACGTCCGGCAAGGAAGTAAGTGCCTCTTCAGTAACGCCAGCGTTTGGAGCGCCGGCAGAGACCAAAAAAGCCCTCTACGTCGTTGCTTTAAGTCGCGTCCGCCGCTTGAGAAGCAGCTTAGACCCGGTTTAACTCCGGTCACCGGTTGCCCTCGCCGGAACCGCCGTTAGCGGCCCTAGCGAAACCGGCACGCAACCACAGGCACGTGCGAAATTGGGCAAGGACGATGTACTCTGCGTCGCCCCCTTCTGCAAGACCTTCGACCTGGAAAATTCGTTTGTGACGACAATTTCACGCAATGTGCCGCTGCGATGCCATCTCGGTCGCCACGCGGCGCGGCTCTTCCCACGCCATCGCGACCAAGTGCAAACGGCGCTTCCAAAGCGGCAGCAGTTCAACCGGAAGAATTCGATTGTCCACCCACGGGAAACGATACGTAAAACAGCAGAAAATCGCATAATTCTGCGATGGAGATCTGATTTTTCATATTGACGAAACTGATTGAATTCAGGTCATTAGAGTTAACGGGCGCGACTGCCGGTTGGCCAATTGCAAGGTCACCACAAGGTCGGTCCTAAAGCGCTTTCGCCATCCCACAGGCGGTCCGGAGGCCACGGTACCGCTTGTGTTATGTCGTCGAAAGTCCGGAACGTCTCAAACTGGCGGCGGATAATGGATACATTCACTCGCATGCGTACTTTCGTAGAGGTCGTCGAAGCGGGCGGATTCTCCGCGGCGGCACGAAAGCTCGGCCGGTCGAAGGCCCTGATCTCCAAATACGTCAAGGAACTCGAGGACGAGTTGGGCGCCCGCCTCATGAACCGCACGACGCGGCGCCTGTCGCTCACCGAGCTGGGTCAGGCCTATTTCCGCGACGCGGGCGAAATCCTCCAGCGGGTCGACGACCTTCAGGACATGGTGCGCGAACGCCATGGCGAACCCACCGGCCTGTTGCGCGTCGCCGCCCCCCGCACCTTCGGCGATTCGACGCTCGGCAAGGCGATCATGGATTTCGTGGTGGCCAATCCCGCCATCCGCCTCGACCTCCGGCTCGACGACCGCTTCGTCGACCTGATCGACGAGGGCTTCGACTGCGCCATCCGCGTCAGCGAACTCTCCGATTCGAGCCTGATCGCCCGCAAACTCGCCGACTATCGCTTTGCGACGGTGGTGCATCCCGATCTCGCTGCCCTTCATGGTCTGCCGGATACGCCGGACGATCTGACGCGGTTGCCCTGCATCATCGACTCCAACCTTCGCAATCGCTTCAACTGGCGATTCCTGGTCGACGGCATCCGGCAGACGGTTCCGGTGTCGGGTCGTGTCGAGGTCAACTCGCCGTCGGCCGTGCGCCTCGCCGTCCTCGCCGGTCTAGGGTTCGGCTCAGTGCCCTACAAGATGGTGGAAGACGATATCGCGGCCGGCCGCCTCAAGATCGTGCTGTCCGAATTCGAGTTGGGCGCGGCGAACATCTACGTTGTCTACCCGCATCGGCGGCACCTCTCGGCCAAGATCCGCGCTTTCGTCGACTTCATGGCCGATTGGTTCCAGAAAAATGGCGATGAATGCAGCAGCGGCCCGGCAAATCCGGCGTCGGAGGCCATCGAGCCGCTTTGACATCGTCCCGCCTTGTTTGGCAGCGATGTGTCGCCGGAGGCGCTGCTGCAGCAACCGCCACGGAAAGCCGCTCGTGACCAACAGGACGAATTTCTTCGCCGCCGTCTTTGCCGGCACTTTAGCCGTGGCCGCGCCGGCGGCTGCCCATCCGCACGTCTGGGTCGATGCCAAGGCCGAGGCGGTGTTTGACGGCAAGGGCAATATCACCGCCATTCGCAATATCTGGCGTTTCGACGACGCCTATTCGGCCTTCGCAAGCCAAGGCCTCGACACCAACGGCGATGGCAAGCTTTCCACCGACGAGTTGAAGCCGCTTGCCGACATCAACGTCGAGTCGCTGAAGGATTACGCCTACTTCACCTTCATTACCGCCGACGACGGTAAGGACATCGATTTCAACAAGCCCACCGAATATTGGCTGCACGACGAGGGCGGTCGCCTGATCCTGTTCTTCACCCTGCCAACCAAGACGCCAGTCAAGGCCACCGGGAGGATCCGGCTCGAGATCTACGACCCGACCTTCTTCGTCGCCTTCCGCATGATCGACGACAAGGACGGCCCGATCGTCCTGGACGGTGCGCCCGCCGCCTGCACTTACAAAACCTTCCGGCCGCCCGATATGGACCCGGCCGCCGCGGCCGCGCTGGCCGCCATTCCAGCCGACCAGCGCAACCTGCCGCCCCAGTTGCAGCTCCTCGCCGACGACCAGACCAACGGGGCCGACATCACATGCCCTTGACCTCTCGTCCCACCGCCATCGTCACTTTCGGCCTCGCCGCGCTTTTTCTCGCCGCGCCGGTATTCGCCTCGACCGGCCCGTTCGGCGTCGGCCTGCCGGAACCGGCCGCCACCGGCGGCGCCTTCCTGCCGGGGTTGTTCCGGTTCATCGCCGGCTGGCAAGCCACCTTCTACCGCGACCTTACGGCCACCCTCACCGCCATGAAGACGAATGGCAGCGCCGGTGTCTGGCTGATGACACTTTCCTTTCTCTATGGCGTGCTGCATGCCGTCGGCCCCGGACATGGCAAGGCGGTGATCTCCACCTATGTTCTCGCCAATCGGGAGACGGCCAGGAACGGCGCCCTCCTCGCCCTCGTTTCGGCCCTCGCCCAAGCGGTGACGGCAGTTGTCATGGTGGTTGTGGCGGCCGTGCTGCTCGGCGCGACATCCATCGCCATGACACAGGCGGCAGCGGCGATGGAGACCGGATCCTTCGCGCTGATCGTCCTGCTCGGCCTGTGGTTGGTCTGGCGCAAGATCGCCCGCCCGCTCGGCGCATGGCTTGCCGAACGCTACGCACCGGTCGCCGTGACGGTGGGTGGCGCGCCGGCGGTGATGACCACGAGCTTTGCCGCCGCTCTCTCTCATGACGACTGCGGCCACGACCACCGCCGGCTTGGGCTGAAGCCCGCCCGACATGTTCACGACGACTGCTGCGGTCATGCGCATGCGCCGTCGCTGGAGGTCGCCACCGGCCGTCTCGACTGGAAGAAGGCGGGATCGGCGGTCGTCGCCGTCGGTCTCCGCCCCTGCACCGGCGCGCTGATCGTGCTGGTATTCGCCCTGAGCCAGGGCCTGTTCGCCGCCGGCATCGCCTCGGCTTTCACCATGGCGCTCGGCACGGGTTTCACCGTCGCCGTCCTGACGCTCGCCGCCGTCACGACGCGCGGCCTAGCTGTCCGGCTCGCCGCCACTGGCGGCGGCGACTTTGCCCATCGCATGCACGCCGCCATCGAAGCGGGCGCCGCCGTCCTTGTATTGCTGTTCGGCCTCTTGATGCTCGGCGCATCTCTCTGGGGCTGATAATCGAACTCTTGGAAAGACCGCTTAACGTTTCGCAGCTTCGGCAACGATCGCCGCACCAAAGGCTTCAAGGATGGCCTTTGAGGGACCATCGGCCGCACCCCAGTATTCAGGGTGCCACTGAACGCCCAGCGTAAAGCCGGCCGCTCCCTTCACCGACACAGCCTCAATGGTGCCGTCCGGTGCCGTTGCCTCGACGGCGAGACGATCGGAAAGCCGCGCCACCGCCTGTCGGTGCAGCGAGTTCACCTGGATTTCGCCCTCGACGATGCGGCCGAGGCAGCCGCCGGCGACAATCGTCACGCCGTGACGAATGGCGAACTTGCCGTCCATGTCGGCGACGTCGGGGTGGCGGTGGTCCATGCGGTCGGGCTGGTCCTGGATATCGGAGGCCAGTGAGCCGCCGAGCGCCACATTGAGCTCCTGCAAGCCACGGCAGATGCAGAGCAGCGGGATGCCGCGCTCGATCGCCCGCCGGATCAGGGGCAGACTGGTCGCATCGCGAACTTCGTCAAAGGGGCCCATCGCCTCGGTCGCCGTCACACCGTAATGCGACGGGTGAACGTTGGTCCTCGACCCCGTGGCGACGACGCCATCCACCCGGTCGAGAACCGCATCGAGGTCGAGGCGCGACCCGAAAGCCGACAGGATCAGCGGCATGCCACCGGAGACCGCAAGCACCGCCTCAAGGTAGGTGCTCGGTGCGCAATGCCAGGTGTAGCCATCAAAATCACGGGTATCGGCGGTGAAGAGAACGACAGGAGCGGTCATGGACGGGTCCGAAGCGTTGACAACCCGATCTTGTTAGCCGATCGGCGGGAAAAGCGGGAGACCCATTCTTGACCGTGTTTTGGAAGAATCGCCAGGGGTGGCGATTTTACGCAACTTTCGGAAAAGTTTGCAGAATTGAAGCATCGACTAATTGCGCGACGCCGGATTTTCCGTTTTTAATGCCTCGCACGCTGGTTCCGGTTTCCTTCTGGAAGCTGAGCGCGTTCGAGTTTCAACGATGCCGCCGCCTCGAGCGGGGTTTGAAATAAGGGGCAAGGGGAGGATCGCATGGATCGTCGTCAGTTCATCAGGAAAGCCGGATTGGTCTCCACCGGCGCCGCAGCGAGCGTGGGGACGCTCGCCATGCCGGCCATCGCGCAGTCGCAGCCAGAGATCAAATGGCGCCTTGCCTCCAGCTTCCCCAAATCGACCGACGCCATCTTCGGCTCGTCCGAGCTGTTCGCCAAGACGGTGTCCGAGGCGACCGACGGCAAGTTCCAGATTCAGGTGTTTCCCGCCGGTGAACTGGTGCCGCCGCTGCAGGTGCTCGACGCCGTGCAGAACGACACCGTCGAGATCACCCACACCGCCTCCTATTACTTCATCGGCAAGGACCTGACCTTCGCCATCGCCACCTCGCTGCCCTTCGGCCTCAACACCCGCCAGCAGCAGGCCTGGATCTACCAGGGCGGCGGCCTTGAGCTGATGAACGACTTCCTTGCCAACTACAACGCGGTGATGCTGCTGGGCGGCAACACCGGCACGCAGATGGGCGGCTGGTTCCGCAACGAGATCAACACCGTCGCCGACCTCAAGGGCCTCAAGTTCCGCGTCGGCGGCGTCGGCGGCAGAGTGCTGTCCATGCTCGGTGTCGTGCCGCAGCAGATCCCGGCGCCCGATATCTACCCGGCGCTCGAAAAGGGCACCATCGACGCCACCGAATGGGTCGGTCCCTACGACGACGAGCGCCTCGGCCTCTATCAGGTGGCGAAGTACTACTATTATCCGAGCTTCTGGGAAGGTTCGTCGGCGCTGCAGTACATGATCAACAAGAAGAAATGGGAAGAGCTGCCGACGGCCTACAAGGCGGTGCTGAGGGCCGCCGCGGCGCTTGCCAACGACGACATGACCGCCGCCTACGACGCTCGCAACTTCGCCGCGCTGAAGCGTTTGGTGGCGCAGGGTGTGCAGCTCCGGCCGTTCAGCCGCGAGATCCTGGATGCCGCCTATGATGCCGCCTTCAAGCTCTACGCGGACGAAGCGGCCAAGAATCCGGCTTTCAAGAAAATCTACGAGCCATGGAAGCAGTTCCGCGCCGAGAGCTACCAGTGGTTCCGCGTCGCCGAATACAACTTCGACAGCTACGTCTATTCGCAGCAGGCCGCCGGCAAGTAAGCCGGCACCCAGCGCAAAACCAGCAAGGCCGGCGGATCGCTCCGCCGGCCTTTCGCTTTTGCCATTGGCAGGTCAGGGCTTGGCGCCGAAATCCGGGGCCGGTGCGCCAAACGATGGCGCAGGCGCCCCAAACGACGGTGCTGCCGGTGTCCCGAACGGACTGGCTCCCGGATTACCCGGCGCCCCGAAAGCCGGTGCGGCCGGTGCCGGCGCCATGATGTCGATCTTGACGTTGTCGAGGTTCACCGCCGGACGGTCCCCCTTGTAGTGCGTCACCATCCCCGGGAACAGGATGACCAGTGCCACCATCAGAACCTGGATGAGGACGAAGGGAATGGCGCCCAGATAGATCTGCGGTGAGGTGACCGGCGCCGTTTTCTGGCCGGAGATCTTGTCGACGTAAGGGTGGTTCGGCGCCACCGAGCGCAGGAAGAACAGTGCAAAGCCGAAGGGCGGATGCATGAAGGACGTCTGCATGTTGACGCCGAGCAGCACGCCGAACCACACGAGGTCGATGCCGAGCTTGTCGGCGACCGGCGCCAACAGCGGGATGATGATGAACGCCAGCTCGAAATAGTCCAGGAAGAAGGCGAGGAAGAACACCAGGAGATTGACGACGATCAGGAAGCCCACTTCGCCGCCCGGCAGGCCGGCGAGCAGGCTCTCCACCCAGAGATGGCCATTGATGCCGTAAAAGGTCAGCGAGAAGACACGCGCGCCCAACAGAACGAACATGCAGAAGGCGGAAAGCTTGGCCGTCTGCTCCAGCGCCTGCACCACCATGGTGAAGGTGAGGCGTCGGTTGAAGATGGCCAGGAGCAGCGCGCCGACCGAGCCCATGGCGCCACCCTCGGTCGGCGTGGCAACGCCGATGAAGATGGTGCCGAGCACCAGGAAGATCAGCACCAGCGGCGGCACCAGCGATGTCAGCACCTTGGCGAGGAGGCGCCAGCCGCGCAGCGTCCGCGCCTCCAGCGGCAAGGCCGGCACCCAATGCGGCCGAACCCATGAGATGATGAAGACGAACAGAGCGTAGAGGGCCGTCAGGATCAGGCTCGGATAGAGCGCACCCTTGTACATGTCGCCCACCGACCGGCCGAGCTGGTCGGCCAGCACGATCAGCACCAGACTGGGTGGAATGATCTGGGCAAGCGTGCCCGAGGCGGCGATGACACCCGAGGCGACGCGCCGGTCGTAGCCGTAGCGTAGCATGATCGGCAGCGAGATGAGGCCCATGGCGATCACCGACGCGGCGACCACGCCGGTGGTGGCGGCAAGCAGCGCGCCAACGAAGATCACCGCGTAGGCAAGGCCGCCACGGATCGGCCCGAACAACTGGCCGATGGTGTCGAGCAGATCCTCGGCCATGCCCGAACGCTCCAGCACCAGCCCCATGAAAGTGAAGAAGGGGATGGCGAGCAGCGTGTCGTTGCTCATGATCGACCAGACACGATCGGGGATCGCCTGGAACAGGTTGGGCGACAACAGCCCGAGTTCGATGCCGATCAGGCCGAAGCCGAAGCCGCAAGCGGCCAGTGCGAAGGCGACGGGATAGCCGATCAGCAGGAACAGCAGCATCGAGCCGAACATGATCGGCGCGAGATTGGCGACGAGGAAGGCGGTCATGGCAAGCGGTCCTCGTCGGTCAGTTATGGGATCCGTGGGTCGGCAACGGATCCGGTCCATCGCCGGTCAGGAAGGCGATGCGCTTGATGATCTCGCTCACCCCTTGCAAACCGAGCAGCGAAAAGCCGACGGGGATCAATATCCAGGCCGGCCACAGCGGCAGTCCACCGGCACTCGACGACACTTCGCCGCTCACCATCTTGGACACCACCTGCGGCCAGCTGAGCCAGATGGCCGCCACGGTAAACGGCAGCAGGAACAATAGCGTGCCGAGAATATCGATGATCACCTGGGTCCGCCGGCTCAGGTGCGAAGCGACGATATCGATCCGGACGTGCTCACCCTTCAAAAGCGTATAGCCGGCGCACAGCAGGAACACCGCCGAGAACAGGTACCACTGTCCCTCAAGCAACGAGTTGGAAGAGTAGTTGAAGACCTTGCGGACGATGGCATTACCAGCCGACAGCAGAATGGCCGCCAACACCAGCCAGCGGGCAAAATAGTTGACGCCGACGTTCAAGACGTCGATCGCCGCGCACACCTTGAGCAAGCCTCGCATCATCTTCCCCCGGCCCGACGGCCGCCGTTCCCGTGAGTGCAATCGTCATCAGAGCCAACTCGCCGCATTTCCTGCGGAAGCCGGGCTTCAATAGCTCATTTTCGGCAAGAAACACAAGCAACCCGCACGGAATACGCAATACCTATATGGTCTTGGCGAATTTTCGCCGGGACGGGGTGAGCAATGCGCCCGCCTTCCCGAGTCCGAAGCTGGGCTCGCGCACCAGAACGGTTTCCGCTAGAAAGACTCTAAATTCACAGACGGATTGAGCCGACATGCCGCTGCCGACCGACCACCCCAAGATTCCCCATGGCAAGGTTGGCGTCCTTCTCGTCAACCTCGGCACGCCCGACGGCACGGATCGCCGCTCGATGCGCCGCTATCTTGAGGAATTCCTGTCCGATCGCCGGGTGATCGAGACGTCGCGCCTCATCTGGTACCCGGTCCTCTACGGCATCATCCTCAACACGCGACCGCAGAAGAAGGGCCGCGACTACGCCACCATCTGGAACCGCGAGCGCGACGAGAGCCCCTTGCGCACCTACACCCGCTCGCAGGCGGAAAAGCTCTCGGTCCGCCTCGGAGAAAGCGTCGTCGTCGACTGGGCGATGCGCTACGGCAACCCATCGATCACTTCCCGTCTCGATGCGCTGCAGGCGGCGGGCTGCGAACGCATTCTCCTTTACCCGCTCTATCCACAATACGCGGCCGCCACGACGGCCACCGTCAACGACAAGGCTTTCGCGCATCTCCTCACCGAGCGCTGGCAGCCGGCGCTACGCACCGTGCCGCCCTATCACGACGATCCCGTCTACATCGACGCCCTCGCCCGCTCGGCCGAAGCCCACCTCGCGACGCTGTCCTTCGAGCCGGAAGTGGTGCTCGCCTCCTTCCACGGCATACCCAAGAGCTACTTCGAAAAGGGCGACCCCTATTACTGCCATTGCCAGAAGACAGCGCGTCTGCTGCGCGAGCGCCTCGGCTGGGGCGAGGATCGATTGCGCATCACCTTCCAGTCGCGCTTCGGACCGGAGGAATGGCTCCAGCCTTATACCGACAGGACCGTCGAGGCGCTGGCGCGATCGGGCGTCAGGTCACTGGCTGTCATGACGCCGGGTTTCGTCGCCGACTGCCTGGAGACTATCGAGGAAATCGGCGTCGAGAACGCCGACATCTTCCGGCAGAATGGCGGTGTCAACTTCGCCCGCATCCCCTGCCTCAATGACAGCGAGGACGGCATGGCGATCATCGAAAATGTCGTGCGCCGCGAGCTTCAAGGCTGGATTTGATAGCCGGCATTGCGGTTTTCTTGGCCTTGCTGAAAGTTCACTGTGTGGCATCTCCATGGCAAGCGTGACTAATGCGGGTTTTCCAGACTCGGCCGGAGGTCGAACTTCGGCATTCCCTTCATGAGCACGACTGGAAAACTTATTGCCGGCATGCTCTAATGTCTGAAGGGGACGGCATGGAAGGCACAGGCGCCGCCGTTTCACCCGTTATTCGCTATTCCCGTTGACCTGAAAGACGCGGAGATCTTCCGGCACCAGGGGTGCCGTGACAGGAGAGGTTTGAATGAATTCATCGCCCGTGCATGGCACGATCACCGGTCCCATTGTCATGATCGGTTTTGGCTCCATTGGACGCGGTACGCTGCCGCTCATCGAACGGCACCTTGAATTCGACCGATCACGCTTCGTCGTCATCGACCCCAGCGACGCCGGCAAGGACATCCTGGCCTATCACGGCATCCGCTTCATCCAGGCGAAGATCACGCGCGAAAACTATCGCGACATCCTGACGCCGCTGCTCACCGTCGGCGGTGGCCAGGGGTTCTGCGTCAATCTCTCCGTCGACACCGGCTCGCTCGACATCATGAAGCTCTGCCGCGAGATCGGCGCGCTCTACATCGACACCGTCACCGAACCCTGGGAAGGCTTCTACTTCGACAAGGAAGTCGAGCCGGCTCACCGCACCAACTACTGGCTGCGCGAGGCGGTGCGAACCGAAAAGCTGGCGAATCCAGGCGGTACCACCGCCGTTTCCTGCTGCGGCGCCAACCCCGGCATGGTCTCCTGGTTCGTCAAGGTCGCGCTCGAGAACCTGGCCAATGACATGGGGATCGCCTACACGCGTCCGCAGAACCGCGAGGAGTGGGCGCGGCTGATGCAGACCGTTGGTGTCAAGGGCATCCACATTGCCGAGCGCGACACCCAGCGCACGCTGATTCCCCATTCGATGGATGTCTTCCGCAACACCTGGTCGGTGGACGGCTTCGTGTCGGAAGGCTTGCAGCCGGCCGAGCTTGGCTGGGGTACCAGCGAGACCTGGGAGCCGGAGACCGCCCGCCGTCACGATGGCGGCTGTCAGGCGGCGATCTATCTCCTCCAGGCCGGCGCCAACACCCGCGTCCGCACCTGGTGCCCGACACCGGGCGCCCAGTTCGGCTTCCTCGTCACCCATAACGAGGCGATCTCCATCGCCGACTACTACACCGTCGGCGAAGGCGCCCATCCTGAATATCGGCCGACCTGCCACTACGCCTATCATCCGGCCAACATCGCCGTGCTCTCTCTGCACGAGATGTTCGGCGGCGGCGGTGAGGTGCAGACAGCGACCGAGGTGCTGTCCGAGGACAAGATCATCGACGGCGCCGACGAACTCGGCGTGCTGCTCTACGGCCACGGCAAGAACGCCTATTGGTACGGCTCTCAGCTCACCATCGAAGAGGCGCGCAAGCTCGCCCCCTACCAGAATGCCACTGGTCTTCAGGTCACGTCGGCGGTGCTGGCCGGCATGGTCTGGGCGCTCGAGAATCCGACCGCCGGCATCGTCGAGACCGACGAGATGGACCACAAACGCTGCCTTGAGGTGCAGATGCCCTACCTCGGGCCGGTGAAGGGCTATTACACCGACTGGACGCCACTCGCCGGCCGCCCCGGTTTCTTCCCCGAGGATATCGACGAGGGGAGCCCCTGGAGCTTCCGCAACATCCTGGTGCGATAGGGGCAACGCTCGCTTTTGGGCGCCACGCTGTTAAGCCTATACTGTATTTCTACGTATAATGCGGTATGGTCTCCCTGACCGGCAAAACGCCGGCAGGGGGGGCATTGTGAGCAATTCCATTTCGCTACTGTTCTTTCGCACCGCCGCGATCCTTCTGATCGTCGGCATGCTCTTCGGCATCTACATGTCGGCGAGCGGCAATCATGCCACCGCCGGCGCCCACGCCCATCTCAACCTGATCGGCTTCGTGGTGATGTCCGTCTACGGCATCTTCTTTGCGCTCAATCCGAAGAAGAGCGCCGGCCGCCTGCCCAAGATCCTCTGGGGCCTCAACACCATCGCCGCGGTGGTGATGTTCCCCTCACTGGTACTGCTGCTCAACGGCTACCCAGGCTTCGAGCCGCTGGTCGCCGCCGCATCCTTCCTGGCGCTGGCGGGGGCCATCCTGTTCGCGGTGTTGCTGTTCCAGCCGGAAGCGGTCTGATCAGCCCTTCCAGAGCAAGGTGTCGTGATCGCCGGGAACGTCGAGGTCATCAGGAAAGTCGGGGAAGACGAAGCGCTTTCCCGCTTTCTCGAAGGTGACGAGGCCGGTTTCACGGTCACGCGCCACGATATGCTCGCGCCGCACCTTGCCGATCGGGCTGTCGAGGGTGAAACGGACGGCGTTGATCCAGCTCGGCGTCGTGGCGGTGAGTTCGTCCTGCAACGCGAAGAAGCGGTCGAGCGTCACCCGAAACGGCGCCGAATGCCGGATCGGCTCCGGCACATAGATAGACAGCGTACGGACCCGATGATCGTCGAGCGTTTCGATCAGCCGTGCCAACGCGTCGCGATGATCATTGACGCCGCGCAACAGCGGGAAATGGTTGTAGAGACGGATGCGGTGCCGATCGAGGCGATCCAGCACCTCCGCCACCTCGCCGCAGATCTCGTAAGGATGGGCAAAGTGCAGCACCAGCCGCACATTCGCCTCGGCCAAGAGATCGAGCTTCCGATCGTCGGCAAACACCTTGGGCGCGAAAGCCGGCGTGCGCGTATGCAGGCGGATCGACCGAATGGTCGGCACGCCGCGAAGGCCGGCGAGCACCAGGCCAAGGTCGCGCGTCGACAGCGTCAGCGGATCGCCGCCGGACAGCACGACTTCCGACACCTCCGGCCGCGTATCGAGATAGGCCGTCAGTCGCGCCACCTCGGTGGCAAGCCCCTTGAGATCGCCGCCCTCGGCGTGGGCGTCGGTCAAGACGTCCTGCCGGAAGCAGTATTGGCAATGGCCGGCACAGATCGACGTCGGCATGAACAGGACGCGGTCGGCGTATTTATGGATGATCGCCTGTGAGCCGGGCACCGGCATGTTGGAGCGGTCGTCGACCCAGTCCGGCACCTCGCCGCCAGCCGGCGCGCCGAAGCGCTCGCGCGTCGGCCGCACCATGCGATGGAGCGGACCTTCGGTGTGGCCGAGCGCCGCCGCCTCCTCGTCGAGCTTGCGCTGATAGAAGGCTGGGATCTTGATGGGCAACAGCCGTTCGCTGACGGCGAGCGACGCGTAGGCCGCATCGAGATCGCGCTGTTCGTCCGGCGTCGTACGGCCCGCGGGGAGGGATCGAAGCGCGGTCATCAGCGTGCCAGGTCGACCAGACCGGCGGCACCGCTCTCGCAGCCGAAGGCCAACTCCAGACCGTTGGCGCTCCAGGCCAACGCCGACACCGGCGATCCATTCGGCCGAGCGAGCAGCACCTCCTCGCGATCGGAAAAGCGGCTCAGCAGAATCATGCCGTCGTCATAGCCGAGCGCGGCGATCTCCTCGATTGGATGGCAGGCAACCCGGGTCACCAGTTCTTGCCGGCCACCGAGTTCCAGCGGCCGCTGGCCCATCGGCCCGTCCTTGTGGAAGAACGGCCACAGCACCGAGACGCCGGCGCCGGAAGTGGCAAGATAGCGTCCCTTGACCGACCAGGACATCGACTTCACCTTGGCCGGATAGCCGGACATGCGCATGTGTTGGCCATCCCGAAGGCGCCAGCCGTGCAGCGCCATCTCCTGCATGGAGGTGACGACATTGGCACCATCCGGCGTCAGCGTCACCGCGATGTGCGAGCCTTTCCACTCGAGCTCCTGCACCGGCGCGGCCGTCCCGGGAAACCACAGGCCAACACCGTTGTAACCGGCAATGGCCAGCCTTAGGCCCTTCGGAAAAAAGGCGAGGCCGAGGACGGCCCGCGACCGTTCCAGCTCATGCACCTTGCCGGCGCCGTCGACCACCACCACCGTCCGCCCCGAGGCGAAGGCAACGGCGCCTCCCGGCCCGGCGGCCACCACGTCGATCCATTTGCGGCCACGCTCGGCGACCAGACGGCTCGTGCCGTCGGCGGTGGTCCGCATGACCTTGCCGTCGTCACCGCCGGTGATCACCGACTTGCCATCGACGGCCAGCGCCGAGGCGAGAATACCACCGGCATGCGGCTTCACCACGCGGCCGGCCGTACCGAGCGCAATGGCGCCATCACCGGTGATGAAGGTCGGCACACCGCCGACATAGTGGACATCGACAACATAACCAGAGAGTGGAAGCGGGGTAACCTCGGGCACGGGTGCGGCTCCGGAGCGGGTTAGGAACGGTGCGACGGGAGTGCGGCATCCTGCCGGCAAATGCAAGAGCGGCGGCCGTTTCCAGCCGCCGCGCTATTTATATTCGTAGCTGAATTCAGACAGCCGCAGCCTTGAACCCAGCTTCGAGCTCGGCGCGGTCGAGCTTGCGGCCGATGAACACCAAGCGGCTCTCGCGCGGCTCGGCCGACTTCCAGTCGCGCTGCAGATCGCCTTCGACGATCATGTGCACGCCCTGCACCACGTAGCGCTTCGGCTCATCGGGGAAGGCAAGGATGCCCTTGAGACGCAGGATGTTCGGCCCCTGCGCCTGGGTGATCTCGGTGATCCAGCCAAGGATCTTGTCGGGGTTGAGTTCGCCGCCCTTGAGCGACACCGACGTCACCTCGGTGTCGTGGTGCGTCTCGTGGCCGTGGTGATGATGGTCGTGGTCATGATCATGGTGATCATGATCGTGATCGCAGTCCGGGCCGCAGACATGATCATGATCGTGGTCGTCGGCGTCGAGGAAGGACGGCTCTAGCTCCAGCACCCGATCGAGGTCGAAGGAGCCTCGGTCGAGGATCGCATCGAGCGCCACGCCCGAGCGCGTCGCCTTGTGGATGCTGGCGTAGGGGTTCAACTGACGGAGCGTCTTCTCGACTTCGCGCAGCTCTTCCGGCGTCACGAGATCGGTCTTGTTGAGGACGATGACGTCAGCGAACGCCACCTGATCCTCCGCCTCCGGCGCATCCCCCAGACGGTCGAGGAAGAACTTGGCGTCGACCAGCGTCACGACGGCATCGAGGCGGGCGAACTTCCTGACTTCCTCATCCATGAAGAAGGTCTGGGCGACCGGCACCGGATCGGCGATGCCGGTGGTCTCGACCAGGATGGCATCGAACGTGCCGCGCCGCTTGGCGAGATTCTCGACGACGCGGATCAGATCGCCGCGTACGGTGCAGCAGATGCAGCCGTTGTTCATCTCGAACACTTCTTCATCGGTGTCGACGACGAGGTCGTTGTCGATGCCGACCTCACCAAACTCGTTGACGATCACGGCATAACGCTTGCCGTGGTCCTCGGTGAGGATACGGTTGAGCAGCGTCGTCTTGCCGGCGCCGAGGTAGCCGGTGAGGACGGTGACGGGAATGGACGGGGCGGCGGCCGGAGCGGACATGCGCATCTCCACGGATAAGAGGACCGCTGTCCTAGCATGCCCTCCTGACGGGCGCACGACAAAGGCGGACAGCGGTTCACGGAAAAATCTTCGGCCCCTAAATAAGTGTCATAGTTTCGTGTGAAAAGGGGATCACTCAAAGGTGTAGAGCGGCGACCGGCCCAACCGGCGCCACGACGGAGACGGGCATGAGCTTCAACCATCGCAAGAGCGTCACCCACCGCCTGGTCCAGGCAGCCCGCGTCCATCGCACGCGCGCCGCGGTCCACCTCGGCCGCATCGGCTTGCATCCCGGTCAGGAGGCGGTGCTGAAGGCGCTCGCCGAGCGCGACGGCCAGTCGATGTCGGAACTCGCCGCCGAGCTCGCCGTACAGCCGCCGACTGTGACCAAGATGATCTCCCGCCTCGGCGCGCAGGGTCTGCTCACCCGCCAAACCTCCAGCGCCGATGGCCGCCTCGCCCGCGTCTTCCTGACCGATGCCGGTCGCGAGCGCGCCGGTGCCGTCGATGCCGTCTGGAAGCGCGTTGAGAAGGAAGCGCTGGCGGGCCTCGACGAGAAGGATCGCAAGCGCCTCAAGAAACTGCTGCGCCAGATCGAAAAGAACCTCATGCCGGCCGGCGTCGCCGCCAACGCCGACGATGACGACGACGACGTGCCCGAAGCCATTGCCAAACCGGTCGGGCCGGCGATCCTTCACGACGAGGCCGACGAGGGCGCCACCGACTGAGCGGCGCCGTCGCAAGGCGGGCTTACATCGGCACCGACAATACTTTAGTATGATTTGAATCGATCCGGAGGCGGGTTCCGCGCCGGTGCCCCGTCCATCCTGCGCCAGCGAAATCCTCAATGTCTTCTTCCGGGCCGCTCCCGCCCTCGTCGCCCGTTCCGCCCGCCCGTGCGCCGCTTAAGGCCCTGATCCCGCTGTTCGGCTCGACGATCGTCTTCGCCTGCCTCGACACGACGGCCAAAGCGATGAGTTCCTATCTGCCGGTGGTCGAGATTTCCTGGTTCCGCTACGTCATCAATCTCCTGATGGCGATGGTCGTGCTCAATCCCATATCCTCGCCTGGCGCCTGGCGGTTCAAGCTGCCCGGACTGCAGATCGTCAGGGCGCTGCTCCTGACGGTGATGACGCTCGCCAATTTCAGCGCCCTCCGTTACCTGCAGGTGGCCGAGACCACATCGATCGGCTTTCTGTCGCCGATGGTGATCACACTGCTGTCGGTCATCTTCCTTCACGAGAAAATCGGCATCCGGCGCGTCATCGCCATCATCGTCGGCTTCCTCGGCGTGCTGCTGATCACCCAGCCGGGCTTCGGCACTTTCCATCCGGCCATGCTGCTGGCACTCGCCTCGATGTTCTCCGGCGCCGTCTACAATCTCGTCACCCGCCACCTTGCCACCCGAGTCAATCCCGGCTCGCTGGTGATCTCGCTCGCCGCCGTGCCAAGCCTTTTGCTGATCCCGGCGCTTTTCGTCGTCTGGCAGACGCCGTCGTCGCCGCTCGTCTGGGGGCTTTTGACCTTCATGGGCGCGGCCGGTGGCTTCGGTCATTTCCTGGTGATGACCGCTCATCGCTTCGCAACGGCGGCCACCCTTGCCCCCTATAGCTATATCCAGCTCGTCTGGACCGTCATCTCCGGCTATCTCGTTTTCGCCGACGTGCCGTCGATCTGGACGCTTGTCGGCGCCAGCGTGGTCATCGCCTCGGGGCTCTACCTCCTTCATCGCGAGCGTGTCGTCCATGCGCGCGGAATGGCCGCCGCCGGCGTTTGGCCGAAGTGACACCGGAGACCGGTTGCGTAAGTAGGCAATCCAGTTGACGCCGCCCGCCCTTATGTTTCATGTGATCGATTGAGAAGGCAGAAAACAGGACCCTAGATGACCACGAGCAAACGGGAAGACCTCCGCCGATTCCGCCGCCGCCGCGTGACGCTGAGCCAACTCGCCGCGCAGCTCGAGGTGTCGACCGCGACGGTTTCCCTGGCGCTACGCGACAATCCGGCGGTCTCGGCCGAGACGCGCAAGCGGGTGCAGGCGCTGGCCGTCGAGATGGGCTACATCTACAATCGGCAGGCCGCCTCGCTGCGCACCGCCCGCACCGACATCGTCGGCGTGGTGGTGCATGACGTGCTCAACCCCTATTTCGCCGAGGTATTCCGCGCCGTCGAGGCCGAGCTCGAGACCTACGGCCTCACCATCCTCATCTGCAATCACCGCGACAGCATCGAGCGCCAGCGCAATTTCGTTCAGGTGCTGCAGCAGCAGAATGCCGACGGCCTGGTGCTCTGCCCGTCGGTGGGCACCACCGTCGCCGACATCGACGCCATCATGCGCACCGGCACGCCGGTGACGCTGGTCTGCCGCGACGTCGACGGTGCCAATGCCCCGAGCGTACGCGGCGACGACCGCCACGGCATGTACGAGATCACCCGCCTGTTGATCGACAAGGGGCACAAGGACATCGCCTTCGTCGGCGGCCTTCGCTACACGTCGTCGGGCCGCGATCGTTATGCCGGCTTCCGCGAGGCGATGACCGAAGCCGGCCTTGTGCCGGTGCTCGACATTCCCGAGCTGATGACGCAGGGCGACGGCCGCAAGGCGGCCGAGATCATCGCCGGCCATTCGCCGCGCCCCTCCGCCGTCGTCTGCTTCAACGATGTGCTGGCCTTCGGCCTGATGAGCAGCTTCGGCCGCCTCGGCATCCGCCCCGGCATCGATATGGCCGTCACCGGCTATGACGACGTCGATGGCTCCGAAACCTGGGCGCCGGCGCTGACCACCGTCGAGAACGGCTCGGAGGAAATCGGCCGGGAAGCGGCGCGCGCCATCTACGCGCTGATCGCCGGCGAAGAGCCGCCGTTCGAGCATAAACTCATAGCTCCGCATCTGGTCATTCGGGAATCGAGTGGCTGAACGGCCGGTTTTCTGCCATACCACACTGGAATGGCAGGACGTTCCTGGGCGCTTTTTCCGGCAGTCCCGCCGCCGTCTTCCGGCGACCCGGTCGCCGACGCAAAAGGATCCGCCATGTTCGACACAGCCACCCTTCTCGCCGTTCTCCGCCGCGCGCCGGTGGTTCCGGTGCTCATCATCGACCGCCTCGAGGACGCCGTTCCGCTCGGCACCGCGCTGGTCAAGGGCGGGCTGCCGGCGCTGGAAGTGACCTTGCGCACGCCGGCAGCGCTCGAAGCCATCCGGGCAATGAGCCGCATTCCAGGCGGCGTGGTCGGCGCCGGCACGGTGCTTGATCGCGCCCAGGCCAAGGCGGCCGTCGAGGCGGGCGCCAAGTTCCTGGTCAGCCCGGGCGCCACGCCCGACCTGCTCGACGCGGCGATCGAACTCGACGTGCCGCTGCTGCCCGGCGTCGCCACGGCTTCCGAAGCCATGGTCGCCCGCGACAAGGGCTACCGCATCGTCAAGTTCTTCCCCGCCGGACCGGCCGGCGGCCCGAAATATCTGCAGGCGCTGGCCTCGCCGCTCGGCGAGATGGTGTTCTGCCCGACCGGTGGCGTCAGCCTGGACAACGCTCGCGACTATCTGAAACTCAAGAACGTCGTCTGCGTCGGTGGTTCGTGGGTGGCGCCGGCCGATGCCGTCAAGGCCGGCGACTGGGCGCGCATCGAGCAACTGGCAAGGGAAGCGGCGGCGATCGCCGTCTGAACGAGCCAAGCCCTTGAACGCCGGTCGGGATGAAGTCATCCGGCCGGCGAAGTAGCCTCGTTCAAGCTCTCGCCTGGGTGACGGTCGTATTGACCATGCCCGACAACTCGATCTGGGCCGGCAGCATGGCGCGGGAAAATAGATAGCCCTGTCCGAAATCGACGCCGAAATGCCGGAGCATGTCGCGCTGCGCCGCCGTTTCGACGCCTTCGGCGATGACCGGGATACCGAGGTCGTGGGCGAGCGCGGTGATGCCGCGGACGATGGAACGGCTCTCGCGCTCTTCGGTCAGCGTCGCCACGAAGGACCGATCGATCTTCAAGAGGTCGACGGGGAAGTCCTTGAGATGACTCAGCGAGGCATAGCCGGTGCCGAAATCGTCGAGAGCGATCTTGATGCCATTGTCGGCCAGTTGCGACAGCGTCATCTGCACTTCGTCGGCGACCTTCGACAGCAGCACATTCTCGGTCACCTCGACCATGAGCGCCGCCGCCGGCACGCCATACTCGTCAAGCGCGGCGGTCAGGCAGTCGCAGAGATCGCCGCGCCGGAACTGCGGCGTGGCAACGTTGATCGCTATGTGATCGAAAACGATGCCGCGGGCGCGCCAGTCGGCCGCCTGACGCACGGCCTCGCGAATAACGAGGTCGCCGATGGCAAGGCCAAGCTGCGGATCGTCCAGGGCAATGCCGAAGAAGCCAGGGCTGGCGATGAAGCCATCCGGGCGATGCCAGCGCAGCAGAGCCTCGAAGCCGGCGAGCACGCCGGTCCGCAGCGAGTATTTCGGCTGGTAATGCAGGCGGAGGTCGCCTCGGTCGATGGCCTGACGGATCGCTCTCAGGATGGAATGGCGCAGCTCGATCGCCTCGCGCATCGCCCGGTCGAACAGCACGAAGCGGTTTCGCCCCTCGCCCTTGGCCTCGTAGAGCGCGATGTCGGCATCCTTGAACAGCAGGTCGGGTTGCGTGCCGGACGGGGCGCGGGCGATGCCGACCGAAATGGTGACCGGAATGGACTCGGCCTCATAGGCGATCGGCTCTTGCAGGCCGCGCATCATCTGCTCGCCGATGGCGGTTAATTCGTCCTCGCCGCCACAGTCCGGCATCAACAGCGCGAATTCGTCGCCGCCAAGTCTCGCGACAATGCCAAGCTCGCCGACCGCTTCGCGCAGCCGCCGCCCCACTTCGGCCAGAAGCACGTCGCCGGCATGGTGGCCAAGCGTATCGTTGACCGACTTGAAGTGATCGACGTCGATCAGATAGAGGCCGACGATGCGGGCTGGCGAGCGGAAAGCCAAGGCACGATCGAGCCGCTCCTGGAACACGGCGCGATTGAGCAGCCCCGTCACCATGTCATGCGTGGCGATGAAATTGACTTCCTCCTCGGTGGCGCGCTGCAGCGTCGTGTCCTGTACCGTTCCGAGAAGACGGACGACCTTGCCGCGCTGGACCTCCGCCTCGCAGACGCAGCGCGCCCAGCGGCGGCGTCCCGACTCGGTGACCAGCGGTATTTCCGTCTCGAAGGATTCGCCGCGCGTCAGCACACGGACGATCAACCGCCTGACCTCGCCGGCCGCCTCTTCCTGGCAATAAGCCAGGAGCGTCATCAGGTCGGGCGGCGTCGCCGTCTCGTCAAGTTCCAAGAGACGATAGATTTCCGCCGACCAGATCATGCGATCGGCGGCAACGTCATATTCCCAGCCACCGATACGGGCGAGGCGGGCGGTCTGCTCGAGCAGGCGCCGCTGCTTGCCAATCTCCCACTTCTGCGCGGCGATCTCCGCGTCCTTCTTGGCGCGGGTGATCTGGTCGAGTTCGCGCTCGATGCGAATGCGGCGGAGATGCAGCCGATCGATGATGGCATGTGTCAGGCGCTGCAGGTTCTCGATATCGGAAGCGGAAACCTCTCGCCTCTCGCCGAACATCAGCACCACGGCGCCGATGCACAGCCCCTTCTTCACCTCGATGGGAACGCCGATGGCGGCCCGAAGGCCGCACTCGCCCTGCACGAGTGGGTGGTCGCGAAAAATCGGGTCGTTTGCCAGATCTTCGAAGACCACCACGCCGCCGGCGATCACCGCCTGCTCGCTGACCGAGGCCGAGCGCGGCAGGACGACAACGTGTCGGCCAGCGGAAGCCTTGCACCACGAACGTTCGGCGTCCTGAAAGGTAATAACGGCAACATCGGCGCTAAGCAGGCTGCGCGCCAGTTCACAAAGGCCGTCGAATTCCGGCTCGGGCGGCGTATCCAGAATGCGGTAGCGATAGAGCTCGCGCAGCCGCTTCTTCTCGATTGCGCCCGATCTGGTCATTTACCCGCAACTCTCCCCAGCTCGGCAGAATCGCCGCAGCCGTCCCCGCGGAGGGAGTGTGCGAGGTGATCGTTTCCAAACCCTGAATGGCAACCGTGTAAAAACGAATCATCTACATAAAACAACAGCCGCCGGAGATCCCGGCGGCTGCGCAGCCAAACATCTGCAGGAAATCCGCCCTTAACGAGCGCCCGGCAGCGAGAAGCGCCCGGCGCCGCGGGCAACCGCCACCGCGAGCACGATCTTCAGCGCATCGCCCAGGAGGAAGGGCAGGAGGCCAAAGGTAACCGCCTTCTCGGCGCCAATCAGCCAGGCCAGGAAGGCAACGCCGAGGGCCATCAGCACCACCTCGCCGGCAAAGGCGGCGAGGACGACACCCCAGAGGCGGCCAGCCGTACGCTCGACGATCAGGCCGGCGACAAAGGCGGCCCCGACGAAGCCCACGAGATAACCGGTGGTGGCCGGCTTGACGAACATCATCGCCATGGTCGCGCCACCCGACAGCACCGGCAGGCCGAGCGAGGCCTCCGCAAGGTAAGTCAGAACGGCGGCAGCGCCCAGACGCGAGCCGAAGAGGATGCCAACCAGCAGTACGGCAAAGGTCTGCATCGTCATCGGCACTGGGAAGAACGGCACTTCGATCTGCGTCGCAGCGGCGATCAGCAACGAGCCGAACACGACGGCCGCCGCCTTGACGGCGAAATGCGAGTTGGCGAGCGAGCGGGTGAAAGCGATGGACGGCTGGTTCAGAGTGGTCAAGTCTCGGTCCTTTCCGGCGTGGCGGCACGGCTTTGCCGATGACGGCATCACGGTCCGCATGTGCGGCGGCATTCTCGCGGACAAAAACATCTGACCGGCGCCACGTCAAGATGAGCAGACGCGAATTGCTACGAGATACTACGTAGAAGACTGAAGGTCTCCACTGGAGCTTGTTGCTATGAGGCGACATCCGACAGCTACCCGGATACTGACGCTGGATGCCAGTCGCGAAAGCCCGGGGGTCGCTTGCGTGAGCGGGCGCTTTTCGACCAGCTTGGTTGTCCAGCTTTACAGCCTCGGCACATCGGCAGAAGCGGGATAACTTCAAGATGCAGCAGGCCTACATGATCATCGGCTGCCTGACGGTGGCCACGCTAGACGAAGGAATCTTCGGATGATGATACGTATGTCCCCGCCACGAAGGCTGGCAGGGCCGGTCGCTACAGTTCTGAGCCTGTTGACGATATGCACCGCGGCCGCTCGGGATGTCTCGCTCCCCCCGGCTAATCAGCAGTTCGACTACCAGTTGGGGGGTGTCTACACGCCGACCAGCAGCGTCGGGATCGTCGTGCGCGACCGGCTCGCATCGCCTGCAGCGGGAAAGTATAATATACCCGGCCTACATCAAAACCCGGAAATTTCGCGGGTCGATGATATGGAAGTCATCGGAGACAAAGTCTCTCAGCTTATGCCATTGGCTTGGTAATGTTTTTCGGAAGAACACGTTCACCGCGTCTACGAAATCAGCGAAGCTTTCATAGTATTTATTGTGGGTGACCGACGTGTGCATGACGCGCCAT
>Ga0316600_10000139_pt1 | contig 45103 bp, 43 predicted proteins | sample OWC_soil_day5_CT_FD_207652 | JGI IMG/M metagenome (GOLD analysis project Ga0316600, IMG submission 207652) | Wetland soil microbial communities from Old Woman Creek delta, Ohio, United States - OWC_soil_day5_CT | ecosystem: Environmental > Terrestrial > Soil > Wetlands | place: USA: Ohio... | reverse complement strand
TTAGTAGGTCACTCAGGTGACCTATTTTTTCCATATAGCAGGATGGTTAAACAATGATGTATAAACTACCAAAGCAGAATATTCTGCGCAAAAACAAACAATTTCAGAGTGTTTATCGGTATGGTAAATCATATGCGAATCGTATGATGGTTATTTATGTATTATCAAACAAGGATACTCAAAGAAAAGTTGGCTTTGCAGCGGGCAAACGCCTGGGCAATGCTGTGGTTAGAAATCGAGTAAAAAGGCTTCTTCGTGAAACTTATCGACTTAATCAACATAAGTTGAAACTTGGTTTTGATTTACTCTTAGTTGGGCGTAAACCAATGGTTGATGTAAAGTACAAAGTTGTCAGCAAGGCTTTTGGAGATTTATGCACGAAAGCTAGTATTTTTGATGAATAGGTGGCGATAAAATGAAAAAAATATTTATTTTATTGATAAAATTTTATCGGGTATTTTTATCCCCGTTAAAGCCGCCTACTTGTCGTTTTGTGCCAACTTGTTCTGAGTATGCATTAATTGCTTTTGAAAAATATGGGGTGTGGCGTGGAGCCTATATGACGTTTCGACGTGTTTTAAAGTGTCATCCGTTTCATCGAGGCGGCTATGACCCTGTTAAATAAATAATAATGATAAATATGTTCGAGGATGTGAAAATTTAGTGGATTTTTTTACAAATCTATTTAATGCCTTAATTGGATACTTACAGAGTTTTTTAACAATATTTTATAATTTAAGTGACGCTATTGGTTACGCCAATTATGGGGTAGCTATTATTTTAATGACCATCGTCATTAAAATGTTGCTTTATCCATTAACTGTAAAGCAAGTGAGATCAATGAAGGCAATGCAAGACATGCAGCCTGAATTAAAGAGAATACAAGCAAAATATAAAGATAAACCCGCAGAATTACAAAAAGAGATGGCAGCTCTTTATAGTAAAGCTGGTGTTAACCCGCTTGCTGGATGTTTACCATTGATTGCGCAAATGCCAATTTTAATCGGTATCTTTTATGCCATTCGTGATTATGTTTATCAAGGTGCGCCAGCATTCCTTTGGGTAACCAATCTATCGCAGGCTGACCCATATTATATTTTACCAGTTGTGTCAGCAGCGACTACGTATATTCAACAAAAACAAACGACAGCAGAAATGAATCAACAAACGAAAATGATGATGATTTTCATGCCATTGTTCATTGGCTGGATTAGCTTAACATTCCCAGCTGGCTTAGTATTGTATTGGGTAGTAAGTAATACAATGCAGATTTTACAACAATGGTGGATGTCACGTATTGATGATAAAATAAAAGGGGAGGCTGCTTAATATGCTTACTGTAGTTGAAAAAACTGGTAAGTCTATTGAAGAAGCTCTAGCAGAAGCATTAACCGAACTGAATGTGAAAAAAGATCGCGTTGAGTATGAAGTTATTGATATGCCTAAAAAGGGTTTTTTAGGATTTATCGGAAACAAACCTGCTAAAATAAAGGTAAGTATCAAAAAAATTCCTTCGATTGAAGTTGCAATCAAATTTTTACAAGATATTTTTACGTCAATGAAAATTGAAGTAAAAATTGAAACAGTAAAAAATGTAGATGATTATATTTGTAATCTGCATGGCGAAGATCTTGGTATTTTAATTGGCAAACATGGACAAACTTTGGATGCCTTGCAATATTTAACGAATCTTGCCGCCAATAAAGATATGAGCGAAGCAAAAATAAGAATTACGCTTGATGTAGAGAACTATCGGAAAAGACGTCAAGAAACATTATGTCGATTAGCAAATCATTTAGCTGATAAAGTAAAAAGATTTGGTGATAAAATTGTTTTAGAACCAATGAATCGGCATGAAAGAAAAATTATCCATACAGCATTGCAGGATGATCGTCGGATTCTTACGTATAGTGATGGTGAAGAACCATATCGTAAAGTTGTTATTGCATTAAAACGGTAATGAAATAAAGAATAAAACCCAGTAATGAATATTACTGGGTTTTTGAATATTATATAGGCTGGAGGGTAATGTGATGCGGATGCATACGGAAACGATTAGTGCGATAGCTACATCTGTCGGTGAAGGCGGAATTGGCATTGTTCGTTTAAGCGGAGATAAGGCACTAGAAATTGCAAAAAATATTTTTGTTTCAAAAAGTAATAAAAAAGTAGAAGAGCTTCCTACCCATAGAGTTACCTATGGGCAAATTATCGATAAAAAAAATAAGGTTGTAATTGACGAATGTTTGCTATTAACCATGCATGGGCCTCACTCCTATACTTGTGAAGATGTTGTAGAAATCCATTGTCATGGTGGGGTAATTCCTCTTAGTAATGTACTTAGTTTAACACTTCGCGAAGGGGCAAGACTTGCCGAACCTGGTGAATTTACAAAACGTGCTTTTTTAAACGGTCGCTTGGATTTATCACAAGCACAAGCGGTGATTGATGTGATTCGTTCGAAGACAGATGCATCACTTCGCATGGCTGTTGGTCATTTAGAAGGGCATTTTTCTGAGAAAATTCGCGATTATCGTCATGAAATTTTGAGCATGATCGCTCATTTAGAAGCTGCGATTGATTTTCCAGAAGATGATATTGATGAAATCGCAACAGATGAAGTAAGAGAACAGGTGCTACATGTGAAAGCGGATATTGAAAAATTATTGGCAACGGCAAAAACGGGACGCGTACTACGTGAAGGATTGGAAACTGCAATTATTGGCAAGCCAAACGTTGGTAAATCAAGTCTTTTAAATGCATTATTAAATGAAAATCGTGCGATTGTTACGGATGTTCCTGGGACAACGCGTGATATTATCGAAGAATGCGCCAATATTGGTGGGGTTCCGCTTAAAATTATTGATACTGCAGGGATTCGTGAAACGGAAGATGTTGTTGAAAAAATCGGTGTAGAAAAATCTCGTAGCTATATTGAGCGAGCCGATTTGATCTTGGTGTTACTCGATATTGCCAATTCTTTATCGGCAGAAGATGAGGAAATTCTAAATATCATTCAAGATCGCCAAGCGATTGTGTTAGTGAATAAAAGTGATTTACAGCCAAAACTAGATCTTAAGTATCTTACAGAAAAATTACCGAACCATAGCGTGATTAAAATTTCCACGGTAGATGGTACTGGTTTAGAAGAATTAGAAACGACAATAGTCAATATGGTTTATCGTGGACAAGTGAAACAAGGCGAAGGTGCCTTTGTTAATAATGTTCGTCAAGCTGAAATTTTAAGGCTGACGGATCATTATCTGCAAGAAGTATTATCCACGATTGATCGGGGCATGTCACCAGATTTTATTGTCATTGACTTACGTGCTGCTTGGGAAAAACTTGGTGAAATTACTGGTGATACGGTTGGTGAGGATATCATTGATCAAATTTTTAGCCAATTTTGTATCGGAAAGTAAAGTCTTGTAGGATTACTTACAAAGAAGAAAGAGAATTGATTGATATATTGTGTGATTTAAAAATAGGGAGATGTTTGTTTTGTTTGTTGCGGAAGAATATGATGTGATTGTTATTGGAGCAGGACATGCTGGCGTGGAAGCAGCACTTGCATCAGCTCGCATGGGCTGCAAGACGATGCTTGCAACATTAAACATGGATAATATTGCGATGATGCCATGTAATCCTTCGGTTGGTGGTCCAGCGAAAGGACATTTGGTTTGTGAACTTGATGCCTTGGGTGGAGAAATGGGTATCAATAGTGATAAAGCTTGCATTCAATTTAGAATGCTAAATACCGGTAAAGGACCAGCGGTACATGCACTTAGGGCGCAAGCCGATAAAAGACTTTACCAATTTATGATGAAAGAAACTTGTGAAAATCAAGAAAACCTCGACGTTAAACAATTATTAATAGAAAAACTAATCATAGAAAATAACGTAGTTAAAGGCGTGGAAATAGAAACTGGCGAAGTATACCATTGTAAATGCGCGGTTTTGGCATCGGGAACGTATTTAAAAGGAAAAATCGTCATTGGTGAAAATTCCTATTCGGGTGGCCCAAATGGCCAAAGAGCGGCGGAAAAATTGTCCGATTCCTTACTAGAAGCTGGCGTAAAATTGATGCGTTTTAAAACAGGAACACCAGCGAGAGTCGATGGTAGATCACTTGATTATTCAAAAATGCTGATTCAACCAGGCGATGATGAGGTCCACAATTTTTCTTTTATGAGTGATGTAAAAACGAGGCAGCAAGTGCCTTGTTGGCTTACGTATACCAATGAAAAAACCCATGAAATTATTCGCAATAATTTACATCGTGCACCGATGTATTCTGGCATGATTGAAGGGACAGGCCCTAGATATTGCCCGGCAATTGAAACGAAAATTGTTCGATTTGCTGAAAAAACATCACATCAATTATTTGTTGAACCAGAAGGGTTAAATACAAATGAGATGTATGTGCAAGGCATGTCAACTAGTTTACCAATTGATGTACAATATGAATTTTTAAAGACCATTCCTGGACTCGAAAATGTAAAAATTATGAGACCTGGGTATGCCATTGAATATGATTGTGTAGACCCTTTACAGTTAAAAGCATCTCTTGAATTTAAAGCAATTAAGGGGTTATTTTCTGCTGGTCAAGCCAATGGTACTTCTGGCTATGAAGAGGCAGCAGCCCAAGGCTTGATCGCAGGGATTAATGCGGCACTAGCAATAAAAAACAAAGAACCATTTATTCTTTCTCGTTCGGATGCCTATATTGGCGTATTAATTGATGATCTCGTAACAAAAGGAACAAATGAGCCTTATCGGATCATGACTTCACGGGCTGAATACCGTCTTATTTTAAGACAAGATAATGCGGATTTACGTTTAACGGAAAAAGGCTATCAAATTGGGTTGGTAACCAAAGAACGGTATGCTCGTTTTCAGACAAAAAAACAGGGGATAGATGATACGCTGAAAGTTTTGAGTGAAACGATGATTACACCGACGCCAGCAACACAAGCTAAACTTGCCGCCATTGGCACAAGTGACATTAGAACAGGTACTACCCTCTATGATCTATTAAAACGTACTGGAATGGAATATGAGGCCCTTAGAAGTCAATTTGAATTACCAGAGGTAGCACAAGAAGTTTGTACACAGGTAGAGATTACGGTACGTTATGAAGGGTACATTAAAAAACAGATTGAGCAAGTAGAACGTGCTGAAAAATTGGAACAAAAGCTTATTCCCGAGGATATCGATTATGAAATAGTACCAAGTTTGCCGGGGGAAGCACGTCAAAAGCTTGCTGAAGTAAGACCGCGTTCAATTGGACAAGCAAGTCGTATTTCTGGTGTTTCTCCTGCGGATATCTCAATTTTAATTGTTTATTTAGAACAAGAGCGCCGTAGAAAGGAAAGTAAGCAATGAGTTTTGTAGACTATCTATGGCAGGCGGCACAAACCTATAATATCGTTTTAACTGATGAGCAAGTAGAAGCATATCGTATCTATTATGAACTTTTGATTGAGTGGAATGAAAAAATAAATTTAACTGCGATTACACAGCCAGACCAAGTGGCAGTAAAACATATGATTGATTCTCTAAGTTGTCATAATATGGACGTGTTTTTTGAAGGTTGCTCGGTTATTGATGTGGGTACAGGCGCTGGTTTTCCAGGATTACCACTAAAAATATTCCAAGATACGATACAATTAACACTACTAGATTCTTTAAATAAACGGGTGAAATTTTTAGCGACAGTTGCGGAAACATTGCATTTAAGCAACGTGGAAGTGATTCATAGTCGAGCTGAAGAAGGGGCACGTCAAAAAATACATCGTGAAAAGTATGATGTTGCTGTCTCTCGTGCCGTAGCGCGATTAAATGTATTATGTGAACTTTGTATGCCTTTTGTAAAAGTGGGTGGCTATTTTATTGCTCTAAAAGGGGCGCAGTATATCGCAGAGGTTGAAGAAGCAAAGCATGCAGTTGCGATATTGGGTGGAAAAATTGAGAACATAGTGCCTGTGAAGTTACCTGGGATCGATGATAGTAGAGCAATTATTTATGTCAAGAAGATAAAACAGACGCCAGCACTTTATCCGCGGAAAGCTGGTACGCCAGAAAAAGATCCTCTATAATTTACCAAAAAAATTAGAGGAGTTTGTTTATGATATGACGAATAGTATTTCTATTAACGTAAGTAGGTAGGCGGTGGATGAATGAAAAGTTTAGCCAGATTCTTTGGGATCAACTCTGATAACCCCGAAACTCCGGCTGAAAATCCTGTAGCTTTTGAAGTTCCAGTTATAGCTGAGGATATACCAGTAGAAATTGTAACCAAAAATGATATTCAGCATTTAAAAATATGTGATATAGTTCCGAATCCTTTTCAACCAAGAAAAACATTTCATGCGGAGGCTTTAAAAGATTTAGCAGCTTCCATTAAAGAATTTGGGGTAATTCAACCGTTATTGGTTAGAAGAGTCAAGGATAGCTATGAATTGGTGGCTGGGGAACGAAGACTAAGAGCTTCAAAGTTGGTTGGACTAGAAGAAGTACCAGCGATTATTAAAGAACTTAATGACAAAGAAATGGCAGAACTTGCAATGATTGAAAACTTGCAACGTGAGGATTTGCATTTCTTAGAAGAAGCTGAGGGTTTTCATCAATTAATTGCTAATTTTGGTTTTACTCAAGAAGAATTGGCGAATCGTATGGGAAAAAGTCAGTCGACAATAGCCAACAAATTGCGACTATTAAAGCTTAGTGATGAAGTGAAAAGAGAGCTGTATCAAGGAAGTTTAACTGAGCGACATGCGAGAGCCTTACTAAAGCTAACCGAAGCAGTTCAACAAGAGGAAGCACTTGCAATTATCAAAGAAAGAGGGTTAAATGTTCGCGAAAGTGAAATGCTGATTCAGGAAATTATTGACGAAATTTCCCGGGAAAAGGATAAAAAAGCACCGAAGCAAAATGTCGTTCGCGTGATTCGTGATGTCAGAATATTTTTAAATACAATTAATAATGTCGTTGGACAAATGAAAAAATCGGGACTAAAAGTAAAAGTTAATCAGGAACAAGATGATGATTATATTACGGTTAAAATGGTTATTCCAAAACGGAAAAAATAGCAGCGAGATTACTGATGATATGTGCCAAGAAAAAGGTTGTTTAAGGTTTACCTTTTTGCTATAGCTTAAGAATAGTAGGTGTAAGAAATGAAAAAAATAACACGCTTAGTGCTATTGATGTTAGCTGTGTTGATGATGCTAGCTAGTATTTGTCAAGCAATGGGATCCAACAATAGGAATGAAAAAAATCCTAATAATGAAGAGCAGGCTGTGACAACCGAACGATTTGTTCAGATTTATAAAGATGATGATGCTACGTATTATCTAGATACATTCACGGCAAAAAAAATCAAGCATCCATACTTAAAAGAAGATCTTCTTGATGTTTGGCTAAAAGTAGAAAGTAATGTAAATGGTGTTTATAGTGATCCGGTAAGCTATGCGATGAAACATTATTATGTGCGTTTGACGGAAAAACAATTGCAATTAATCAATACTGTTGAGTTTAATGGAGAAAATCCTGTCTATACACCCGATGAACCTTATCGGGAAAAAAACTGGAGAACACTAGTGCCGAGTAGTTCTGAAGAAAATTGTTACTTAATAATAGTTGAAATACTAAATAAAGATAAGAAAAATAAAAAATAAAATGGCTAAAAAGTATCAATAGTAATGTTGATACTTTTTTTTATTGCCATAATAGAATTAGTTGGATTAAATTTGCAAAAATAGTTATGGGTTTATAAATAGTTTATTTAAATAAGAATAGATCGAACAATAACTAAAATTTATTATTCGATAAATATTTTAAAAAATTGCAAAATATATTGCTATTCGCTCTTGATTTTTAATAAAGAGTAATGTATTATCATCTTACAAGAACAAAAGTTACATATCGTCACATATGTGACGATGAGATGTTTGCATCGATTGTTGCAGAAGAGAAGGTGAAAAAATGATACCTGTAGAAAAACGTCTGCTCATAAAAGTAGCCAATATGTATTATATCGAAAATATGAAGCAAAGTGATATCGCTGATAAATTAGGAATAAATCGTACAACGGTTAGTAAATATTTAAAGCGTGCAATGGAAGCTGGTATTGTCCAAATTTCAATTGTAAATGATTCTTATGAAAAATTAGAAACTGAATTAGAAAAGAAATTTGGCTTGAAAGAAGTTTATATTGTTGATTCTGTAGCAGAAGCAGAAGAAGTAAAGAATAATATGGGCAAAGCAGGGCTTGCTTTCCTAAAACGGGTGATTAATGATGGCGACGTGGTTGGTTTCGCTTGGGGAACCGCAATAGGAGCATTAGCAAAAAATGCTTCTTTGGAAAAATGTAATGAAGTAAAAGCGGATATGGTACCATTGGTTGGCGGACCAGAGAATATAGATAGTGAATTTCATGTAAATACGATAGCGTATAAAATTGCCAATGCCTTTAAGGCGCGCAACCATTATTTATATGCACCGGCAATCACTAAGACAACAGAAATTAGAGCCGCTATTATGCAGGATGATAATTATATAAAAATTACGAATTATTGGGATAAATTAGATATCGCTATTGTTGGAATTGGTGCACCTGTTAAATCTTCAAATCTTGTATGGGCAGGAGCTTTTGGTAAGGAAAGTATTGATGAATTAGCGGATGCAGGCGTTGCTGGAGAAATTTGTTCGGTGTTTTATGATGTAAACGGACAGGTTGTGAAAACGGGATTAAGTGATAAGATTATCGCGATTGACTTAGAAAAATTAAGACAGGTTAAGTATTCTATAGGTATAGCTGCTTCTCCAGAAAAGGTACCAGCTATTTATGGGGCTTTAAAAGGAAATTTAATCAATGTATTAATTTCTGATGAAAAAACAGCGAAGCTGTTATTGGAATTTAAACATAACCAATGAGTGATAGAACCATGTTCTTAACAATAGTCGTGTTCATGCTTTTAAATAATATTTTTAATTTTAATATATGGGGGTTAAAACAATGTCAAAAGTTGCACTTATTGTAGGTGGGGGAAGAAGCTTAGGTGCTTTTTTAAGCAAACATTTAGCAAAAGAAGGTTATGCAGTCGCTGTTGGTGATTTAAATAAGGAAAATGCCGAAAATGTAGCTGCTGAAATCGTAGCTGATGGCGGCGAGGCAATTGCTGTTGTCGCAAATGCTTGTAAAGAAGATGAAGTAACAGCAATGTTTCAAACAGTTATAGCTAAATACGGTAGAATTGATTTACTACTTTATAATGCGGGTGTTGCAAGAAGTAGTAAAATTACAGAGTTTTCATTAGTTGATTTTAAATTTATCTGTGATGTTAACTTAAATGGTTATTTCTTATGTGCGAGAGAAGCTGCAAGAGTGATGATTGAAAAAGAAACTGCTGGTTCGATCATTGTTATTAATTCTAAATCTGGTAGAGTTGGCAGCAAACATAATAGTGGATATTCTGCTTCTAAATTCGGGGCTGTTGGTCTTACTCAAAGCTTAGCATTAGACCTTGCTGAACATCATATTAGAGTGAATTCAATGATGCTGGGTAATCTTTTAGATTCTGACATGTTTGAAAGTTTAATACCACAATATGCTGTTAAATTAGGTGTTTCTGAAGATCAGGTAAAACAAGTGTATATTGATAAAGTACCTTTAAAACGCGGTTGCAGATTCCAAGATGTTGCTAATGTAGTTACGTTCTATGCATCAGAAAAAGCCGAATATTTAACAGGGCAATCAGTAAACATTACTGGTGGTCAAGTAATGTAAGCTTTTGCTTACATTACCTAATCGGTGGCTGAGAATAACAGAATAATCATTGAATTTATAGGAGGATAAAACAATGTTGTGGTTGGTTATTATTGCGGCGCTTATGTGGGTTCTACAATGTATCTTAGGAATCTGGCAATTTAATAAGTTTAATCGCCGGTTTAAAGGACTAAGAGCAGAAGGCAGGGTTGCAATTGGAAGGTCAAAAGGCCGCTTTGTCGCAGGTGCAGTCGTATTACTTTGTATTGATAAAGAATGTAATATCATCAAAGGGGAAAGAATGCAGGGAACAACGATCTTTGCTGGCATAAAGCCTTTTGATACATTCAATCATATGAGTTTACTAGCCATAAATGGAGCATGTTGTCAAGGCTTAGATAAACAAACAACAAAGGCCGTTTTAAATGCGGTTCATAATTATAAAGAGTTTATTGAAAAAGAAAGAATAGCAGAAGTAGAGCAAGTAGATGCAGAACATATCGTTAGTAATTAACACGATGTTATTTTCTCCGTATATTTAATGTCAGAAATTTCAGAAATAATTTTATTGGGTAACTTTTATCTGTTAGCTATCAGCCGCGGTAATAAATAGTTACATTTATTTAGCGTTCTTGGATTTGTAAAATAAAAGTAGTCTAAACAAAAAATAAAAAAAGAGAGTGGGGTTATCTTATGGATTCATTAGTTTTCTTAGCAAAAGGGTTTATAGGGATGTTTAATGAGGGTGGTAAAACATTTGTTGCGTTAGTAACAGGTATTGTACCTACATTGATTTGTTTACTGGTAGCAATGAATGCACTCATTCGTTTTGTTGGTCAAGAAAAAATCGAAAAATTAGCACATATGTGTGCTGGAAATCCAATATCTAGATATATGATTTTACCAGTCGTTGGGACATTCTTTTTCTGTAATCCAATGACGTTATCCTTGGGTAAATTCATGCCAGAAAAATATAAACCAAGTTATTATGCAGCAGGTTCGTATTCTTGTCATACCTTAAATGGATTATTCCCTCACGTAAATCCAGGCGAACTATTCGTTTTCCTTGGAATTGCAAACGGCATCACTCAATTGGGTCTGCCTACGGTTGATTTAGCTCTACGGTATTTCTTAGTTGGGGTTGTAACTAACTTTTTAAGAGGTTGGGTAACAGACTTCACGACGAGTTATGTTGAAAAACAACAAGGTGTTACTTTAAAAACAGAAGTTAAGGCTATCCAAACTGGAATTAGTGCATAAGGAGGAGTAGAAAATGGGACAATATCAATCAATTAAAGTGTCAGCGGGTAGAGGTGGTTTTGGTGGTCCATTGGAATTAACTCCAACTGCTGAAAAAAATAAAGTTGTTAATATTACCGGTGGTGTTATTTCACCTGTTGCCGAAAAAATTGCTGAGATGACAGGTTGTACCTTAGTAGATGGCTTTAAAACCAAAGCCCCAGATAATGAAATTTTATGTGTAGTCATTGACTGTGGTGGTACATTACGTTGTGGTATTTATCCGCAAAAGAAAATTCCAACGATTAATTTAAATCCAACTGGTCCTAGTGGCCCTCTTGCCGAACATATTAAAGCAGATATTTATGTATCTGATGTAAAAATTAGTGATTTATCATTTAGTGATGGCTCAGCTCCAGCGCCAACTCCAGTTGAGGCTAAAACTAAGCCTAAGTATGATACTTCAAAAAAAATCACGCAACAAACATCAGGTGGGTTAATGGCGAACATCGGTAAAATGATGGGATCGATTACAGCAACCTTATATCAAGCTGGTCGTGATACGATTGAAACGATTATGAAAACAATTCTTCCATTCATGGCATTTGTGTCAATGTTAATCGGTGTGGTATTAAGCACAGGAATCGGTGATGTCATTGCTCAAGTATTAGCGCCGCTTGCTAGTTCTGCGATGGGCTTGATTATATTATCTATGATTTGTTCTTTTCCATTCCTATCGCCATTCCTTGGACCTGGTGCGGTTATAGCACAAGTAATTGGTGTTTTAATCGGGGTTCAAATTGGTCAAGGGAATATTCCGCCACACCTTGCATTACCAGCACTTTTTGCTATCAATGCCCAAGCGGCTTGTGACTTTATTCCAGTAGGTTTAGGCCTTGCTGAAGCTGAAGTTGAAACTGTTGAAGTTGGTGTTCCTTCGGTATTATACTCACGGTTCATCACTGGTCCAATTACGGTAGCCATTGCATGGGTTGCAAGTTTTGGACTTTATGAAGGTTAACTCTTAAAAAACTAAAAATGAGTAGAATGTATAATTGATCAATCGTATCAGTCATACATTCTACTTATAAAAAAAATTACCGGAGGTATTGAATATGTCAGTTATTTTTAATACAAAAGTTGTGAAGCTTGGTGATATGGCAAGTGCATTTATTGCCGAAAAGATGGTCATCCTTTTTCAAGAAAATGCACCAGATGAGTTGGCAGACTATTGTGTCTTGCACACAGGTCATAAATTAGTAGATACTGTACAAGCAGGCGATGTTTTAATATTTGCTGGCATAGAATACAAAATTGTGTATGTTGGCGATCAAGTACAAAAGAATTTAGGTGATTTAGGTCATATCACATTAAGATTTAACAATAATTGCGAAGGTGAAAATCTGGAAGGCAGCTTATATCTTGAAGATAAAAATGTGGCAGCGATTAATATTGGTGATGAAATCTCTATTATAAGAAAATAATAAGAGGTCTCAATTGGGACGGTTAGGAAATGAATACTTTGAGGATAGCTTTTAATTTCATCTCTATAAAAATGCATAGATATAAACCAGTATAATTTACTAGCGATCATGGCTATAGTTATACTGGTTTATTTTTGTTTCTATACAAATCAATAATGGCTACTATAGCTAATGTCTTTAGCGTACAGTAGCCATTATTTCTATCATTATTTTCCGACTAAGTCTTTTGCTAGATTTACGGCAACAACACCATCACGAGCGTAGCAATCGGCACCAGCTTGATCAGCGTATTCTTGGGTGAGAACAGCGCCGCCAACCATAACTTTGGCTCTGCTGCCAGCTTTTTTTAATGCTTCGATAACGAAATCAATTTGTGGCATGGTAGTCGTCATTAGTGCGCAAAGGCCAACGATATCGGCATCGTGTTCTAATGCCGTTGTTACAATCGTGTCTAGTTCAACGTCTTTGCCGAGGTCAATGATATGAAATCCATTATTTTCAAGTAAAGCACCAACGATATTTTTACCGAGGTCATGAATATCGCCTCTGACAGTAGCGATAACAACGGTACCTTTATTTTGAAAATTTTGCAAGGGCAATAGCTCTTTTATTTTAATAAAGGCTTCGCGCATGGCTTCAGCGGATAGTAGAACTTGTGGTAAAAATAATTTTCCAGAGCCAAAACCGATACCAACTTCGTTCATGGCAGCAGTCAAACATTGATCAGTGATTTCAGTAGAGGAATGGCCCTCAGCTAAAGCCTTTTCAACCATGGGCGCAATGGCTTCCTTTTCACCATTGATTACAGCGGTTTTAATGCGAGTAAGTAAATCCATTTCCGAGATAGGAGCTGTTGCAGCTTTTGTAGGCGCATTTGCATTACTAGCGGATAAACTATAGTGGCGCGCATTTTTATCAAAGCCTAATAAAGCTGAGCTAGCCAGAAGAGCATCTTGCATCGCACTATCATATGGATTCATGATTGGAGCATCGAGACCGTAAGCTAGACTCATTGTAAAAAAGTTGCTATTAATCAGTGGGCGATTTGGGAGTCCAAAGGATATATTACTTAATCCCATGGTAGAAGGATAGCCAAATTTTTCACGATAGAGCTTTAACGTGTTAAGTGTCTGAATGCAAGCTTCTTCATCGGCGGCAACCGTCATAACCAGAGCATCAAGCAAGAAATCATTCGGCTTCATTCCGATTGCGAGTGCTTGTTCGACAATTGTTTGTACGACAGCTATCCGTTCTGGAGCTGTTTTGGGTACACCAGCAGGTGAGATTGGCAAACAAAGAATAGCTGCACCATATTTTTTAGCCAAAGGTAAAAATTCAGCTAGACGTTCTGGTTCAGCGCTTACTGAATTAATGAGTGCACGTCCTGGATAAGCTTTTAACCCGGCTTCTAAGGCTTTCGCATCACTGGTATCAATTGCGAGAGGAACATCTACTAACTGAGATATTTCAGTAATTGCTTTATACATGGCTTTTGTTTGATCGATTCCAGCGACGCCCATGTTTACATCTAATATATGGGCACCAGCATGAACCTGTTCAAGCGCTTCTTTTTTTACTGAAAGGAAGTTTCCTTCTTTGATTTCAGCGGCAAGCTTTTTTCTGCCAGTAGGATTAATGCGTTCACCTAGTAGAACAGTAGGTAACGTTTTATCAATAAATACTGTTTTACTACGGCTTGTTAAAGCAAGCATTGGTTTGCGGGGCTGGCGCACGGCTGGGGTTAGCAGTTGAACTGCTTTTTTTATAGCCGCGATATGTTTAGGAGTTGTTCCACAACAACCACCGATATAAGTTGCTCCACCTTCGACTAATTTTGGTACCCAGCTAGCCATTTCTTCCGCTTCCATAGGAAAAACAGTTTTCCCTTCTACTAAATGTGGCATGCCAGCATTTGGTTGGATACTAATAGGGCAACTGCAATTGGCTGCCAATAGTTCAATGATTGGTAGTAATTGTGCTGGACCAAGTGAGCAATTTGCCCCGATTACATTAGCGCCCATTGCTTCTAGGGTAATCGCTGCGGTTTGTGGATCTGTTCCGGTTACTGTACGACCATCAGAATTAAAAGATAATTGACATATCACTGGTTTATCCGTTACTGTTTTTGCTGCAAGCAGAGCTGCGCGCATTTCTTGAATATCAATAATGGTTTCGATTAAAATCATATCGACACCAGCATTTACAAGTGCTGATATTTGTTCAAAGAATACGTCATATGCTTCATCAAACATTAATTCCCCAAGTGGCTTAATAAATTTACCAGTAGAGCCGATAGACCCGGCAATTTTTACTTTATCGCCAGCGGCTGCTTTGGCGACCTTAACTGCAGCGGTATTGATTTCTTCTACACGTTCAGCTAAGCCATAATGCGATAATTTGATTCGGTTGGCGCCAAAACTATTTGTTTCAATAATATTAGAGCCATGCGTGATGTATTGTTGATGAATATTGGTTACAATTTTTGGCTTTTCTATATTTAATAACTCGGGGCATTCACCTGGTTTTAATCCGGCATCTTGTAACATGGTACCCATTGCACCATCAAAAATATAAATCATTTAAATAGAAGACTCCTTTCGAGCTAGACAATCTAGTTTATTACAACTTTTACAATCGTGGCTGGTCTGCAAAGCGCTTCCGTCGCAATTCGGAACTAGACCAATAACAGCAGTAACTGATTTGCGTGGAATAAGCATCATACTACTTGTTAACGTTATGCCAATTTCTTGAGCGCTAGATAAACGAAGCATTTCAGGCTGAAAAGTAATATCCCAATCGCCATACCCAGGGCTAAAACGCATGATGGTTTGATAGCCTTTTGCTTCTATATATTGTTTAATGGTTTTTTCCATAGTATCAGCTGCCATTTCTACAGCTGTTGTAGCAGCGGCATCAAGTAATATGGAATGTGTATAGTTATTAGCTTTAAAATGATTGGTGACAGCATTTTCAATGTCTTCACCAATGGTAACAGCCAATACAATAATCTTTGTCGCATTTTGCAAATGACGTTGAACGACTTTACCTTTAATGTTAGCGGGAACTTCTGCTTCAATTGTATGTGTCGAATGGTTATAATCGTAAATTTGCCAAATACCTTTGGCTTGACTCAAAAGTTGTGCTTCTAGGCAAGCATGCTCAATCAATTTTTCGTCAAACACTACTTTACTTAAACCCGCGTAACGTTTTGTCTCACTTTTATCGATATGAGTCAGTGAGGCATTATAAATTGGCAAAATAAACACCTCATTTTATATAAAATATTTCAATTACAACTATTTTAACACAAAAGGTCAAGAAAAGCTTCAATAGATGAAGATAGTGTAAATAATATACTAAAAAGTTCAGTGGATATGTGTATCTTGTAGTTTGAATTGATAATAAATTTTAAATATTGCATTGATCAGAACTTTACGTGATAAAAAGTAGCAGGAATCTGCCAAATGGTGTGGAATTGAGTTATTTTAATAAGAATAAACATGACCAAAGAAGAGGGGAATTTCATGGTAAAAGTAATTGCAATTGCAAATCAAAAAGGCGGGGTTGGCAAAACAACGACTTCAGTAAATTTAAGTGCTTGCTTAGCGGAATTAGGGAAAAAAGTATTATTAATGGATGTTGATCCACAAGGAAATTCAACGAGTGGATACGGTATTGATAAATCAAAAATAAAAAGATCAATTTATGATGTATTAGTAGATGATGTTGACATGTCAGAGGCAATATTATCTACTGAAGTTGAAAATTTAAAAATATTACCAGCAACAATTCAATTGGCTGGAGCTGAAATTGAACTAGTATCAGTCATGTCTAGAGAAACAAAATTAAAACGGGCAATTGATAAAGTAAAGTACGATTATGATTACGTTATTATGGATTGTCCACCATCCCTTGGACTCTTAACAATTAATGCTTTAACTGCCGCTAATTCAGTATTGGTTCCCATACAATGCGAGTTTTATGCATTAGAGGGTTTATCACAATTAATGAATACAGTTACATTGGTTCAAAAAAATTTAAATCCAATTTTGGAATTAGAAGGTGTCGTATTGACGATGTTTGATGCGCGAACCAATTTATCTTTACAAGTGGTTGAAGAAGTAAAAAGTCATTTCAGACAAAAAGTTTATCAAACGATTATCCCAAGAAATGTTCGTCTTAGTGAAGCTCCAAGTCATGGGCAGCCAGTAACTATTTATGATCCAAAATCGAAAGGTTCAGAAGTATATTTTGAATTAGCCAAAGAGGTGATTGATAATGAGTAAACAAGCACGTGGCTTAGGTAGAGGGTTAGATTCATTAATTAGAAATACTGCAGTAGAAGAGACTGATGATAATGAAAAAGTGAAATCGTTAGAACTCAATGAAATTGTTGCGAATCAATTTCAACCAAGAAAAGAATTTGATGATGAAGCCTTAGAAGAGTTGATGCAATCTATTAAACAATATGGAGTGCTACAACCAGTGTTAGTTCGTAGGACGATATCTGGTTATGAGCTCATTGCTGGTGAACGTCGTTTAAGAGCATCAAAACGGGCTGGCTTAAAAGTAATTCCGGCAATTGTTCGAGAATATAGTGATTCTGAAATGACAGAAATTGCATTAATTGAAAATTTACAAAGAGAAGACTTAACGGCAATCGAAGAAGCTGCAGCTTATGAAAAATTACTAACGACTTTTGGACTTACTCAAGAAGAACTAGCACAAAAGGTTGGTAGAAGTCGTTCTCATATTGCAAACTTTATTCGTATGCTAAGTTTACCAAAAATTATTCAAGATTATGTTTCACGTGAAACAATTTCTATGGGACAGGCTAGACCGTTAATTACACTTAATAATGAAACTTTGCAAATTGAAGCTGCCGAATATATTATTGCCGAAGATTTATCGGCAAGAGCTAGTGAAGAATTAGTTAAAAAATTGCTAACAAACCCAGAATATTTAAGTGTTCAACAAAGAAGTATAGATGAAGCAGAAGATAGTGAAACTGAAATTACCCCAGAACATCGAGAAGTTTTTTTAGTCGAAGCTGAAGATCGATTAAAGTTGATGTTAGGAACACAAGTTAAAATTAAACAAGGAAAGAAAAAAAGTAGAATAGAAATAGATTTCTATTCCCAAGATGATCTTGATCGTATCATTGAAACCTTATCAGAACCAATTGCAGCGAGAACAACAAAGAGTACTGCAATATTTACTGTGTAATGTTTCACGTGAAACATTTGGAGGCGTAAACAATGAGAGTAGAGAAGGATTTATTAGGTGAGAAAAGCCTGAATGAAGAGAGTTACTATGGAATTCACACAGCAAGAGCAATTGAAAATTTTTCGATTAGCAATAAAAAAGTAAATCCAAAATTAGTACAAGCGATTGCGCTGATTAAAGAAAGCGCTGCTCAGGTTAATATGGAGCTAGGTTATCTAGAACAAGAAAAAGGTAAGGTAATTATTCAAGCTGCAAAAGAAATGGCACAAGGTAAATTACAAGAACATATTCTTGTTGATGCATTGCAGGGGGGCGCAGGGACTTCTACCAATATGAATATCAATGAAGTAATTACCAATCGAGCCCTAGAATTAGCCGGTCATAAAAAAGGAGATTATGATTACATACATCCCATAAATCATGTTAATTTACACCAATCTACCAACGATGTTTATCCTTCGGGTCTAAAAATTGCTTGTATTTGGGCTACTGAGGAACTAAGTCATGTTTGTGCTAAATTGCAAGAATCATTGCAACGAAAAGAGAGCGAATTTTCCCATGTCATTAAGATGGGGCGAACACAATTACAAGATGCAGTTCCAATTACCTTAGGCCAAGAATTTGGTGCTTATGCGCAGGCTATTTCTCGAGATCGCTGGCGTATTTATAAATGCCAAGAACGATTAAAACAATTGAACCTAGGTGGCACTGCTGTCGGTACGGGAATCACAGCCCCAATAAAATATGTGTTTACGGTTGTAGAGCGTTTAAGAGACTTAGTACAAGTAAATATTGGACGAAGTGAAAATATGATTGATAGCACACAAAACGTCGATGTATTTGTCGAAGTATCTGGTTTGATTAAAACACTTGCGGTAAATTTAAATAAAATTGCGAATGATTTACGATTGCTATCGTCAGGACCTACAGCGGGATTTGGTGATATTAATTTACCACCTCGTCAAGCAGGGTCTTCCATTATGCCAGGAAAGATAAATCCGACGATTGCAGAAGCGACAAATCAAGCTTGTTTCCATGTTATGGCAGGAGATTTGGCAATAACTTTAGGTGCACAAAATGGACAGCTGGAATTAAATGCCTTTTTGCCGCTTATTGCTCATCATTTATTAGAAAATATACAACTGATGACGCGGACGGTTATGATGTTAGATGAACGATGTATTCAAGATATTTCTGCTAATGAAGAAGCGACAAAACGAATTGTGTATCAGTCAGCAGCATTAGTCACAGCTCTAATTCCATATATTGGTTACCGCAAAGCAACTGAGCTGGCAATTGAGATGAGTGAAACTAAGCAAAATATCGAAACAGTTATCTTAGAAAATCATATTATGGATCAGCAAGAAATAGCTGAATTTTTAGATCCATATCAACTTACAAGACCTTATAAAGGTAAAAAGAGGGAGTTTTAAGCATGCAAAGCACACCTAAAGGAAACAGATTGCATATTGGAATCTTTGGTCGTAGAAATGCTGGAAAATCCAGTTTGATTAATAGTTTAACCAAACAAGATGCTGCCTTAGTATCTCCAGTAGCGGGTACCACGACAGATCCTGTTTACAAAGCAATGGAAATTCTACCAATTGGACCAGTGATGATCATCGATACAGCAGGAATTGATGATTCTGGTACTTTGGGTGAAATGAGAATTGAAAAAACGAGAGAAGTTATCACGAAAACAGATGTTGCAATTTTAGTAATGGATGGACAAGAAGACCTTTCTGACTATGAAGAGAGTTTAGTTGAAGAACTAAAAAAAAGAAAAATCCCGATCATTTTAGTTTTAAATAAGACTGATATTTCGCCAATTTCTGTTGAAAAATTAAAGGGATTAAAAGAAAAATTAAAAGTACCGATTCTAAAAGTTAGTACAGTAAATCTTCAAGGAATTGAATCATTAAAAGAAGAACTCATTAAAAGTGTTCCTGATCATTGGGAAGGGCAGCCTCTAATTGGTGATTTGATTAATGGTGGCGACAGTGTTGTTATGGTAGTACCGATTGATACCGCGGCACCAAAGGGGAGACTCATATTGCCGCAGGTGCAAGCGATTCGAGATGTGTTAGATCATGATGGACATGCACTGGTTGTAAAAGAAAGAGAGCTAAAATCACTTTTAGATAATTTAAAAGCAAAACCTAAATTAGTAGTTACTGATTCACAGGAATTTCTAAAAGTTGAGGCGGATACCCCGAAAGAGATCAAACTTACTTCGTTTTCTATTTTAATGGCACGTCATAAAGGTAATTTGGAAACTTTAGTTATGGGGGCAAAGGCTATTGATTCATTAAAACGTGGCGATAAAGTTTTAATTGCTGAAGCCTGTACTCATCAATGTCAGTCGGACGATATTGGTCGTGTAAAAATACCACGGTGGTTACGCCAATATGTAGGTGGAGAGCTAGAGTTCCATTGGGTTAGTGGGAATAGTTTTCCCGTTGATTTACAAAAGTATAAGTTAATTATTCATTGCGGTGGCTGTATGATTAATCGTCGTGCAATGCTACATCGTATGCAAGTTGCCGAAGATCATAAAGTACCAATTGTGAATTATGGAGTGCTCATTGCAAAGTTACATGGGATTTTACCGCGGGCATTAAGTCCATTTCCTTATTTACAAATGTTAATGAAAGAGGAATAATATAATAGGAGATATGATATGAAGGGTGCATTGGTTAACTTTGCAGCAATTATTGCTGGGTCCATCTTAGGTTTGATTCTAAAAAGAGGGATACCAGAAGACTATAAAGAAACTATAATGAACGGATTAGGCTTAGCGGTAATGCTGATTGGCGTTAAAATGGCATTGGTGACGGAAAATATATTGGTGGTTATTGTTAGCATAGCCTTAGGTGCTATTGTCGGTGAAGTTATGGGTATTGATGCGATGCTAAATCGCGTTGGCATGTTATTGACGGAGAAATTAGGCGGGCGTTATGGCGATGTCGGCAAAGGATTTGTGACTGCAACGCTTATTTTTTGCATTGGTGCGATGGCAATCGTTGGCAGTATTCAAGAAGGGGTAACTGGAGATGCTAGCACGCTTTATGCAAAGTCAATGATTGATGGTATTGCCTCCATTATCTTTACGGCAGCAATGGGAATCGGAGTTGCTTTTGCTGCCGTACCAGTTTTTTTTTATCAAGCAGTGATTACCGTTGGGGCTAGTTATTTTGGTGAACTTATTTCAAAAGCAGCAATTAATGAACTTACAGCTGTTGGTGGAGTGCTGATTATCGCAATTAGTCTTGCGATGCTTGAAATTAAAAAAATTAGAGTGGCAAATTTATTGCCAGCGATTCCCATCGCGGTGCTGTTGGTTCTTTGGGGAATTTTATAAGGATAAGAGTTAAGGAGTTTTGTAAAAATGGGACAAGGTATAGATTTATCAATCGTAGCAACATTTATTACTAATAATATACATTATGTAATTTTGGTAATGACGGTATTATTATTATTTTCGTTGGTAGTATTTATTAATATCAATATGAAATTATCACATATGAATAAACGTTATAAAAAACTGATGACTGGTATGGATGGCAGTAATATTGAACGAATTCTTATGGCACATATTGATGAAGTGAGAGAGCTCGTAAAAAAAGTGGATCAATTGGAAGCTGAAAATAAGCGCATGGATATATTGTCGAAAAAAGCAGTGCAAAAAGTTGGGGTTGTTCGGTTTAGTGCTTTTGAAGGGATTGGCAGCGACTTAAGCTATGCAGTAGCTGTGCTTGATTATAATAATAATGGTGTGGTTTTTTCTAGTATTTTTGGCAGGGAAGATTCTCGCACTTACGCAAAACCAATTATTGATTGCAAGTCCACATATTTGTTAACGGATGAGGAAAAAAGTGCAATTGAACAGGCAATAAAAAAATAATTTTCTAAAAAAGGAGGATTTTTCATATTTATGGCAAAATAATAAGATTGATACGATTTAAGAGTTTGGAGGATTTTGATTGAATAAAAACGTTCAAAAATCAGATAAACGAGAATATACTTTAAAAATTATTCCACATCAAGGTGGCGACGTTCGTAGTCTTAGACTACCGATGAAAACCATTAAATATGGCGTGGCAACGATTTGTACAAGTGCAATCTTATTTGTTGGTGCTTTTTGTTATTCTAGCTATAATGCAAGTTTGCTTCAAAAAGATCAAGCTGAATTAGATGAATTGCGTCAAGTGAACAATATACAACAAACACAGATTTTGCAATTGGCTAAGAAAGCAGCTAATTTACAAGAAGATATGAATAAATTAGATGAGTTAGAAGGCGAGCTACGTCAATTGACCACAGGAAGTGCTAGTACAGATAAACCGGTTCATGATGGACAAGGTGGTCCAGGAATTAAGCCTAATGTAGATAACATAAATGAAACTTTGGATAGTTTAGCACAAAATATAAAAATTCGTCGAGCTAATCTAGAAAATTTAAAGGCGAATATCGTAAATCAACAAGCAAAACTTGCTGTTACGCCATCAATATGGCCAACAAATGGTGAAGTTACTTCTCGATATGGATTACGTTGGGGTGGTAGTGACTTCCATCCAGGTATTGATATTGCAGCAGATATAGGGACTCCGATTGTGGCAACAGCAGATGGTGTTGTCATCGAAAGTGGTTGGAATTCTGGTGGTTATGGTTATATGATAGATATTGATCATGGAAATGGTATTGTTACAAGATATGGACATAATTCACAGCTTGCTGTTAGTGTCGGAACAAGAGTAAAAAAAGGACAGGTTATTGCTTATATGGGCAGTACTGGCTTTAGTACTGGACCGCATTTACATTATGAAGTTCGTGTGAATGGCAAAGCCGTTAATCCAGATCGGTATTTGTAATAATGAATAGTGGATATAGAAAGGCGCGTGTGCAGGGATGTTTAGTAGCAAGAAAAAAAACAGTAGTGTAGGAACAAATGATATTGAAACAATCATCGGTAAAAATACAAAATTTAAAGGTATGCTGAGTGGAGATGGCAACATTCGTATTGATGGAGTTTTGGATGGTGAAATTAGCTCAACAGGTGATGTGGTGATTGGTGATCAAGGGAATGTCACTGCAACGATTAAAGCAAGTAGTGTTTTGATATCTGGAACAGTAACAGGAAATGTTATAGCAAATACCAAACTTGAAATAACATCAACTGGTAAATTATTTGGTGATGTAAAAGCCGCTGTATTAAGCATTACTGAAGGCGCGTCGTTTAAGGGAAATAGTAATATGGAAGCTGCTAAAGTTGTGGCATTAGAAGAAAAGGAAGCAAAGTAAGTTATCGTGGTAGCTACAGTGTTACCTATGGTATAACAGTTTGAAAAAGTGAAGTATTGCAAAGCAATTTAGCTATTCTATTTTTATCATCAAGGATAAAAAGTGAATGGAAACATAGAAATAATAGGGTATATTACAAAAATAACACTTGTAATATACCCTATTATTTTTCAACATGTTTAAATAGAAGCTTTTACGGTCGGAAGTTTTGAATGTCTTAGTGCAAAAGCAATCGCCCTAGCAATGGTATCGGACATATTCATCACTAAATGAAGACGCGTGCTTTGTAATACTAGGTGTTCCATAAACCCGCTGACATTGACGATTCCGGTTATGTAAGCGTCTCCAATCGGAGGTAAATCTTTTTTGACTGCGGCACCAGGTTTTACGGAACCATGTCCAAGTGATAAGTAGCCTACGTTATCTAAGCGACCTAGGCACGCATCAATCGCAATCACAAATGGTTTGTGGAATTGAGTGTTGATAATATTCATATAATCAATTAAATTAGTGGCGTGAACTGGCTCTTCTAATGTGCCAAAGATCGGAGAAGCAACTTGCAGAAGTTTTAATTTTGTGCCCGTTAATGGACCAAGTGCATCTCCAGTAGAACGATCTGTACCGATACAGACGAATACGATATCTCGATGACTGGCTTGTGCTTCATATAGAAGTGTTTGTATTTTAGTAGCAAAATCAAAGATAATCGTAGGTGCATGAATTGAAAATTTTGATTCTAATTTTTGTGGTTTATAAATATTTGTTAGCATAGTGTACTCCTGTCTTTTATTTGAACATTATCATTATGTCCGAAGGTGCTAGTGGTTTATACAGAAAACAGCAAGGAACATAATTTTTGCAAGAATTTTAGAATTTATATTAGTAAAAACAAAAAAATACAAGGCAAATAAGAAAAAAACAAAAAAATTAAAATTTATAATGTATTCTTGTATACCGCAAAACAATGCAATACAAAATGTTTAAGAATCAAAGTAAGATGTAGCTGTCTATGCCTGTTATGATTATTGTTAAGAAGATTTAATTAACAAATTTCAAATAAGTGTTATTGTGTATAGAAATACAACAGTTGCATAAATATTCAATTAAATTCAGTGATTTTTGCAAAAAAGTACTAAAAATCAGGATTATTATGCAAGATAAATTTAAATATATGTATTGACAGTATTAGTTTTCGTTTTTATAATTAATATACGTTACAGGTTTGGCGTATTGTAAAAAAACAAATGTCTCTACAAAATGGAAAAATTGTAGTTAATAGGACAATGTAACAATAAATGTGACGATAGATACTGTGATATCGTCATATTTAGTTTGAATTCAATAATAAATGATGGCGTTTATTTATTGATCTTTATATTAATGCGGTTTATAAATTAGCCATGCGACAGTTGATCTTAATCAGGTAGCTGTAGCAAGGTTTTTTTATTGGTTAAATAGAGTTGATTACTATAGAAAAAAGAGATCAAAGATTGTGATAATCACTATTTTGATAAGTATCCTTATTTAAGGATATTTATTTAAGTTGGTTTTTCATTTGTGTATTTGATATGGAGGAGAGGGAAAAAGTATGTGCAGAATTGGATCAATCAAAAGTAAAGTACCAGTTCACCCATCAAAAGCATTGCATTTAATGCTACCACAACAAGAAGGTCATGATAATTCAGGCTTCGCTATGGTTATGCAAGATTTGTATGGAGTTTTTACTGAGTACAAAGATAAGCCATTACTATCCTTAGCGTGTACGCAACGTGGTGCGCAATTAGTAGAAGATTATATGGACAGTCATAACTTTGTTCAATTGGCTGAATGGATTCCAAAACCGAATAAACAGCCAGGTCTAGATATCAAAGCAATGCCTTACTATATCTTCCGTAATTATGACTATCCTGAACAATATAATGATAAAACACAAGAAGAGCGTGAAGAGCTAATGCTCGATACGCGTCTTGCGCTTCGTAAAATATTGGAAGAAACAAATGAAGGTTATGTATATTCTTTCTGGCCTGATGTTTTAACGTTAAAAGAGATTGGTGATCCTCGTGATATTGCAACTTATTTCAGACTTTGGGATGATAGCGGTATGCTTGTTGCAAAAAGTATCATAACGCAATGTCGTCAAAACACAAACTATGATATCGTACGTTATGCAGCACACCCGTTTTTTATCCAAGGCTATACTTTATGTGCAAACGGTGAGAATACATTCTATACGAAAAATATGGAGTATCAAAAATCACTCCATCGTGGTTATACTGGTTTTGAATCAGATTCCCAAAACTTTATCTATACGCTTCATTACGTGCTTCGCCAATTGAAATGGCCAATTCAATATTATAAGCATGTGATCACGCCACTTCCTTTTGCTGAAGCTGAACAGCGTGAAGATAAAAAAGTCCTCAGTGTAATTCGCCAGTCATTAGGTCATTTAGAAATCAATGGACCTAACACCATAATTGCAGTACTACCAAGTGGGGATATGATTACCTGTTGTGATTCTAAAAAACTTCGTCCTGTTGTGGTTGGTGGTGATGATACGACAATTGCAATTTCTTCGGAAGTATGTGGATTAAATGCTATTTTGCCGAATCGTGATATGTCGAAAGATATTTATCCAAATGAACGTGAAGTTATTGTAATCAATAATGATTTGGAGGTGCAAAGATGGAAACAGTAAGAACGCAAGATATTAGTATTAATGATCTTAAATGGAAAATAGAATATTATGCGGACCGCTGTACGATGTGTGGCAGTTGCGTAGCGACTTGTACGAAAAATGCAATTGAAGCTTGTATATCGCATCGTTCTGTTACCGTTTCTAATGCGCATCAGCCAGAACCAGTAAAAGAACATAAAGCGATTCCTGTAATCAAACAGGTCGCTAGTATTGCGAATGCTTGTGTTGGTTGTGGTATGTGCGAAAAAGTCTGTCCAAACCGTGCGATTAAAGCAGTGCGCAACATTGACAATCGCTTCAATTTATTAGCACGTGATCATGGCCCGATCAAACGTGGTGGTCGTACGAATTTAAATGCACAACGTACGCTTGATAGCGTTATCGTTGGACGTATATCGCAGATGACTGACCCAGCACTTGATTCGGAACGCCATACCTTTGATATTCGGGCACCCTTTGGTAGAGTACTGCTTCCGGGGGAATTACCATTGGTATCAGAGAATGGTCAATTAACATTAACGGGCAAAACGCCACCAGTGAATTGGATTTATCCGCTAATTTTTAGTGATATGTCTATTGGTGCATTATCGACAAGAGCGTGGGAAGCTGTTTCTCTAGCAACAGCTTATTTAAACGAAAAACATAATTTGCCAGTTCGTATGTGTTCTGGTGAAGGCGGTATGCCAGTAAAATTACTCGAATCAGAAAAATTGAAATATATGATTTTACAAATTGCATCTGGTCATTTTGGCTGGAATAGAATTATCAAAGCAATGCCGCGGATGAAAGTCGACCCTGCTGGTATATTGATTAAAATTGGCCAAGGAGCAAAACCTGGGGATGGCGGACTTTTGCCGGCCGCAAAAGTTGCGGAACATGTGCAAGCGATTCGTGGGGTACCGAAGGCAACTTTAAGCTCACCGCCAAATCATCAAGGCTTATATTCTATTGAAGAATCGGTGCAAAAAATGCATTTATCCTTGAATGCAGCCTTTGGTTTTAGAGTGCCAGTTGCAATTAAATGTGCAGCTTCAGCAACTTCGGTATCCGTATATAACAATTTGCTTCGTGATCCGTATAAAATTTGTGGTGGTTTCTTTATTGATGGTATCCAAGGTGGTACAGGGGCAGCCAATGAAGTTTCGTTAGATCATACTGGCCACCCAGTGGTATCGAAACTACGCGAATGTTATTTAGCAGCAGTGAAGCAAGGGTTACAAGGTCAAATTCCTCTTTGGGCCGGAGGTGGCGTGGGCTTAACTGGCAACGCGGCAGCCGATGCTTTTAAAATGATTTGTTTAGGCGCAAACGGTGTTTTTGTGGGCAAAATCCTTATTCAACTACTTGGTTGTATTGGAAATGAAAATGGTCGTTGCAATGCGTGTTCTACTGGTAAATGTCCAACTGGTATTTGTACACAAGATCCTCGTCTGGTAAAACGTCTGGATATTGATAAGGGTGCACAAAATATCGTTGATTATATCTTAGCGTTGGACAGCGAAATGCGTAAATTAATGGCACCAATCGGTAACAGCTCGCTTCCAGTAGGTCGTTCTGATGCATTGGTAACAACCGATAAAGCGATTGCTGATAAACTTGGAATACAATATGTATGTTAGGAGGGAAGCTACGTGTTTAAAATTAGTACATTAGAAGGACATAATCGTATGTCAACGCAAGATTTGCTTATGGCTATTAGTGAGGCTGTGGCAAATGGCGAGACAGAATTTGATATAGCGGCTTCCGGCCAGCATGATATTGGTGGACCACTATGGCATCCAGAAGGTAAAACGTTAAAATTTCATGTAACCAATGCGGGTCAACGCGTTGGTTCCATGTGTCTTGAAAATACAGAGATTATTGTAGACGGTTCTGCTTCCGCTGATGTAGGATGGCTCAATGCGGGTGGTAAAATCGTTATCAAAGGTGATGCAGGCGATACAGCGGGACATTGTGCGGCAGCCGGTACGATTTATATCGGCGGACGTGCTGGTACACGCTCAGGTTCTCTGATGAAACATGACCCACTTTATGATCCTCCAGAAATGTGGATACTCAAAAATGTCGGTAGTTTCTCCTTTGAGTTTATGGGTGGCGGTAAGGCGATTGTCTGTGGCTATGATAGTGAAGCATTTGAATCTGTACTTGGCGATCGTGCTTGTGTTGGTATGGTTGGTGGGGTACTTTACTTTAGAGGTAAAGCAAAAGGGATTTCTCAGGAAGAACTAAAAGTAACAGAACTTGAAGCTAGCGATATTGAGTATTTAGATAGTAAAATGGATGACTTTTTAAGTTCCATAGATCGGCCACAGCTTCGCCCTGAGCTTACCAATTGGAGTGAATGGCATAAATTAAGACCATTGACGTTTGAAGAACGTATACCAAAAGATGTGGCCAATATAAAAGACTTCCGTACGAAAGAATGGGTTGAAGGTGGGATCTTCAGCGATGTTTGTATGGATGACTTTGCGGTAAATAGTTTGGTTATGACTGGGACTTACCGTCAACGGGTGCCAGCTTGGGAAAATGCAAAATATGCATCACCTTGTGAATTTAACTGTCCAGCATCAATCCCATCGCAGCAACGTTATAATTTACTTCGTGAAGGCAAAGTGGAAGAAGCGTATAAACTAGTTCTAGAATATACTCCATTCCCAGGGTCTGTTTGTGGTAGTGTTTGTCCTAATCTTTGTATGGAAGGTTGTACGCGTGGAACGCTCGATGATGCCGTACAAATTGGAGAGCTTGGGCTTTGCTCAGTAGATACGACTGTGAAAGCACCTGCGGCGAAAACAGGCAAAACAATTGCGGTTCTCGGTGGCGGTGTTGCCGGGCTGAATGCCGCTTGGCAATTAGCGAAAAAGGGTCATGATGTCATTGTTTATGAAGAAGATGCAAAAATGGGTGGTAAACTAGAACAAGTTATTCCTCGTTCTCGTCTGCCACAAGAAATATTACAAAAAGAATTAAAACGCATTACCGATATGGGTGTTAAATTTGTGAACAATTATAAAATAACTGCCGAAAAATTTGCTCAGATAAGAGCGGATCATGATGCGGTTATTGTGGCTACAGGTGGACACAATCCGACGGTATTCCCATGGCCAGGTAAAGAAAGAATTGTTAAAGGTTTACATTTCTTAAAAGCGGTGAACAAGGGTGAACATCCAGCCGTAGGGAAAAATGTTATTGTTATCGGTTGTGGTAATTCTGGGATGGATGCTGCCTTGGGGGCATATCAAATGGGCGCTGAAAAAGTAACTTGTATTGACGTGCAAAAGCCAGCCGCCTTTGCTAAAGAAATCGCTCACGTAGAAGCGCTTGGCGGTAAACTTATCTGGCCAGTCATGACCAAAGAAGTAACCGATCAAGGGATTATTACGAATGATGGTACGCTCATCCCTGGCGACATGGTGATTATTACAGTTGGTGAAGTTCCTGAACTTGAATATTTACCAGAAGGTTTAGAAAAGTTTCGGGCTTGGTTAGTACCAAAAGCTGATAAAAGCATCATGGAAGGTGTATTTGCCGCGGGCGATGTGATTAAACCAGGTCGCCTTGTGGATGCAATTGGTGCAGGTTCCAAAGCAGCATATTCCGCAGACCTTTATGTAAGAGGTCTTGCATATGAACCGAAGATAGAAAAAACTTTAGTGCCATCAAGTCAATTAGGCAAAGATTATTTTACAAAATGTCATAGCTGTGAATTACCTGCGGCAAATGAAGACTATAATCGTTGTATTAGCTGTGGTACTTGTCGTGACTGCAAAATGTGCTTGAACTCTTGTCCAGAAAAGGCAATTACACGAGTTGATTTGCCAGATGGAACATTCCAATATGAATCTAATGCGGAAAAATGTATTGGTTGTGGCATTTGTTCAGGTGTTTGTCCATGCGGTATTTGGGAGATGGGCGCTAATACTGAAAAAATCAATATGTACAGAACATATAATAAAAATTAAACTATTTTAAAATGCCGGATTTTGTGAAATTAATTTTTGTAAAATCCGGCATTTTTGTTTAGTCGTTAAGAAAACTGTTATAAAAATGAGAGAATATTTTAAATTCATTTTTAAGTAAACTGGTTATTTTAATAAAAAAAGACATGTGTACGCTTGAAATGCACAAAATGTCTGAAAAAAATATTGACGATGTAACGAATGTAAACTATAATACTCTTATGGCATATGAGCGAGGGCGTGTAGTTCATATACTGGGTGATATTGTTCTAGGGGGGGAAAATATGAATTTAAAAAGAAACGTGATGGCTATGACCAGTATGGTTATAGGGCTGACGATGTTGGGCACATTGTTTGCTGGTTGCGGTGGTAATGAGGCAGCAAATAGCAACGAAATTAAAATTGGTGCGAACTTCGAATTAACTGGCGGTGTTGCGAACTATGGTAGCCAAGCGTTAAATGGTATCAAATTAGCAATCAAACAAGCCAACGATGCTGGTGGAGTAAATGGGAAGAAAATTAATCTGATCGTTGCTGATAACAAATCAGAGGCATCAGAAGCAGCCAATGCAACAACAAAGCTAATTTCTAACGATAAAGTTAAAGTTGTTCTTGGCCCAGCAACGACTTCAAACATGTTAGCAACAACACAAATTGCCACAGATAATAAAATTCCAGTCATTGCACCAACTGGTACAAATCCTAAAATTACGGTTGGTGAAGATGGTAAAGTAAGACCATTTATCTTCCGTAGCTGTTTCATTGATCCATTACAAGGTGAAGTGATGGCAGGTTTCGCAGCGAAAACGTTAAATGCGAAGACCGCAGCAATCTACGTAGATTCTAGTTCGGATTATTCTAAGAGTTTAGCCGAAGTATTCACAAAACAATTTGAAGCAGCTGGTGGTAAAGTCCTTGTCCAAGAAGCTTTCTTGCAGAAAGACCAAGACTTCAAATCAACACTGACAAAAATAAAATCGGTAAACCCTGACGTTGTATTTATTCCAGCTTACTATGAAGAAGTTGGTAAAATCGTAAAACAAGCTCGTGAATTAGGCATTACCATTCCTTTACTTGGAACGGATGGTTGGGATGATGCTAAACTTGTTGAAATCGCTGGAGCAGCACCATTAAATAATACCTTCTTTAGCTCTCACTATTCCATTCAAGATAGTGATCAAAATGTGAAAAAATTCATTGAAGCTTACAAAGCTGAATATAAACAAGAACCAAGTGTATTTGCAGCTTTAGGCTATGATGCAGGTATGATGCTAATTGATGCAATTAAACGTGCTGGTTCTGATGATTCAGAAAAAATTCGTAAAGCATTAGAAGAAACGAAAGATTTACAAGTAGGTACTGGTGTTATCACTATTGATAAAAATCATGATCCAATTAAATCTGCGGTTGTTCTTGAAATGAAAGATGGTCAAAAAATCTTTAAACAAAAGATTAATCCTACCAAGGAATAATTTAAAAGAATATTTGCAATTAAAATCAATGTTGATTAGCAGGGGCGAGGCAGCCATATGCCTTGTTCCTGCTTTTTTATATATATTTCTAATTGTTAGTTAAGAAAAATTAAGGGGGCGTAAATATGAATAAGAAATTGACAAAAATTACTAGCCTTTTGGCGGGTTTGGTAATGAGCACAAGCTTACTTACTGGTTGTGGTGGTGCAGCAACACAAGCCGATAGTAAGGAAATTTTAGTTGGTGGTAACTTTGAGATGACTGGTGGGATTGCTAATTTTGGGACGCAAACGACAAATGGTCTTAAATTAGCGTTTAAGCAGATTAATGACGCTGGTGGTATCAATGGTAAGAAAATCAAATTTATCATTGCTGATAACAAATCAGAGCCATCAGAATCGGCAAATGCAACAACGAAACTGATTACAAATGATAAAGTTAAAGTGGTGGTTGGAGCGGTGTCGAGTTCTAATGTGCTTGCAGCTATTCCAATCGCTGAATCAAATAAAATTCCATTGATTACACCAACGGGAACAAATCCTAAAATCACTGTTGGCGAGGATGGTAAAGTAAATAAGTATGTATTTAGATCTTGCTTTATTGATCCATTCCAAGGTAGTGTAATGGCAAACTTTGCGACAAAAACTTTAAATGCAAAAACTGCAGTTGTGTATTCTGATAGTAGCTCCGACTACTCAAAAGGTTTAGCGGAAATTTTTACAAAAGAGTTTGAGAAAAAAGGCGGAAAAGTATTAGGTCAAGAAGCATTCTTACAAAAAGACCAAGACTTTAAAGCGACGCTTACAAAAATTAAAGCCTTAAATCCAGATGTTGTGTTCTTGCCTGCATATTATGAAGAAGTAGGTAAAATTCAAAAACAAGCTCATGAACTTGGTATTACAGCAAAATTCTTAGGTACTGATGGTTGGGACGATCCTAAAATGGTAGACGTAGCTGGTAAAGATGCCGTAGAAGGTAATTTCTTTAGCAATCACTATTCAGCACAAGATACTGACCCTCATGTAAAAAGCTTCGTAGATGCTTATAAAGCAGAATATAATCAAGAACCTAGTGCACTTGCTGCGCTTGGTTATGATGCAGGATTAATGATTGCTGATGCAATCAAACGTGCTGGTTCTGATGATCCAGAAAAAATTCGTACAGCATTAGAACAAACAAAAAATTTCCAAGTGAGTACAGGAATTATTTCCCTAGATGATAGCCATAATCCAATAAAATCTGCGGTTGTTATTGAAATGAAAGATGGTAAACAAGTTTTCAAAGAAAAAATCAATCCTTAATTTCTAGAAAAATACAATTAAGTTGCTGTTTTTTCAGTGGATACAGTGGTTTTCAAGAGTAAAACAAAAATGAGGAGCTAACACAAAAATGTTTTGTGAATAGCTCCTTGTTTTTTGTAGAAGGACAAAATTGGGGTTTGTCCTAATATTGTGGTATTGACAATATCGGGAAGTACTTTTAAAATTAAATCTAATAGTGCTTAGTCAAGTTAAGATTTAAACTAGATTATCTGAGATAGATAATTTTATTTTGATTAAGTATGAAGGAGAAGTAAAGTTAAGTTAAGGGCAGAGATAGTGTAACGTTACTTTTGGATGAGTACAATAGTTGAGGGGGATTATCATGTTTTTGGAAAAAAGTAAAAAAATGCTATGTGCAGTTGTAGCAATGGGCATGTTTACATTAGTAGCTACTGGCTGTGGTGGCGGTTCGAGTTCTGACACAATTAAACTTGGGGCAGATTTAGAAATGACAGGTACAAATGCTACATTTGGACAATCGGCGACCAATGGAGCAAAACTTGCAATTAAAGAAGTAAATGCAAAAGGTGGCGTACTCGGTAAGAAAATAAGTTTAGTGGTAGCTGATAATAAATCAGAGGCTGCTGAAGCGGCCAATGCAATGCAAAAATTAATTTCACAAGATAAAGTATTAGGTGTTATTGCTCCAATCGCATCTTCTAGTGTGATTGCGGGTGCGCAGGTAAATATGGATGCTAAAGTTCTTGCAATTAGTCCAACAGCGTCTAATCCAAAAGTAACAGTTGATCCAGCAACTGGGAAAACGCGTGATTATTTATTTAGAGCAGCGTTTATCGATCCTTTCCAAGGTTCTGTAATGGCCAATTTTGCAACGAAAACGCTAAAAGGTAAAACGGCAGCGTTGTATATCGATAATTCGAGTGACTATGCAAAAGGCTTGGGACAATTCTTTAAAGAAACGTTTATTAAAAACGGTGGAACTATCGTTGCCGAAGAAGCATATTTAGCAAAAGATACTGATTTTAAATCAACCTTAACAAAGATTAAAGCAACAAATCCTGATATCGTATTTGTTCCAGGTTATTATCAAGAGGTTGGTATGATTGTAAAACAAGGTCGCGAAATTGGAATCAAGGCAGCGATTTTAGGAGGCGATGGATGGGATAGTGCAAAACTTCCTGAAATCGCTGGTGCAGAAGCGTTAAATAATACCTTCTTCGCCAATCATTATTCTCCAGATGATAATTCTCCAGCAATTAAAACCTTTGTTGATTCTTACAAAGCAGAATATGGCGAAACGCCAGATGCCTTTGCAGCGCTTTCTTATGACGCTACCATGATGATTATTGAAGCAATCAAACGTGCTGGCAGTGAAGATACTGTGAAAATCAAAGATGAACTTGCAAAAACAAAAGACTATCAAGCTGTTTCAGGGGTAATTACCTTAAATGAAACCCATGATGCGGTTAAGAGTGCTGTTGTTATTGAAATGAAAGATGGAAAACAAACATTTAAAGAAAAAGTAAATCCATAAAGCAAATTATATTTATAAAGAAACACACTATGATAGTACTAATAATATAGTACATATCAATAGTGTGTTTCTTTATAGAGGACATTGAGGCGGACTATTGTATACAAAATGCGGTATATTTTATATAAAATTGCTAAAAGTACTGTTAATCAAGCGAATATGTAAAATGAATGATTGACAGTACAAAGTTACAATATTATAATAATATCAGTAATAGTTTTAGTCGTAGACGTTTAAACTGTAAGTAAGAGGATGTTTGTTGCTCAAGGTGGAGCATACTGCTAGGTATGGCGAAATTAGAGGTAAATGAAGACCTTTAGCCAATCATAATGGCTAAAGGTCTTTTCGTGGTTTTTACTAGGTAGCATGACAAAGAACGGAAACCTCAGCTTAAGGGTTACTAACCAAAACGTCAGTTATTTATATGAATGGAGGAGAAAAAATGGAATTTTTGGAACAATTAATTCAACAGTTAATTAATGGTGTTTCATTGGGTAGTATTTATGCCTTAATTGCATTAGGGTATACTATGGTTTACGGTATTATCAAATTAATTAACTTTGCCCATGGCGACATTTATATGATTGGCGCATATGCTGGTTTTTTTGCAACAGCAAACCTTGGGTTGCCATTTGTGCCAGCACTTATATTATCAATGGTTGTGGCTGGGTTGATCGGGATGCTGATTGAACGTATGGCATATCGTCCGCTTCGCCATGCACCGAAAATTGCGGTATTGATTACGGCAATTGGTATCTCATTGTTGTTAGAATATGGTGGAATGTTAGTTTTTACTCCACAACCGAGAACTTTTCCTAACGTATTGGAATCGGTAACGTATCATATGGGACCGTTTGTAGTAAATAGTCAACAAATCATTATCTTAGTCGTTTCGGTTGTTTTAATGGTTATCTTAACTTATGTAGTACAAAAAACAATCATTGGGAAAGCAATGCGCGCGGTTTCTTTTGATACAGATGCGGCTCAATTGATGGGGATAGACGTTGACCGTATTATTTCAGCCACGTTTGGTATCGGTTCAGCGCTTGCGGCTGCAGCTGGTGTCCTAGTTGGTATCTATTATAATTCGATTGATCCACTTATGGGGATCATGCCGGGGTTAAAAGCCTTTGTTGCCGCAGTACTTGGGGGGATTGGTATTATCCCTGGTGCAATGGCTGGTGGTGTTATTCTTGGTGTTATTGAAGCATTAGTAAGTGGATTCATTTCCTCTACATTCCGTGATGCAGCGGCGTTTGCCATCTTAATCATTATCCTATTGTTTAAGCCTTCAGGTTTATTTGGCAAAAACGTACGCGAGAAAGTGTAGGTGGTAGATATGAGAGCGATAACAAAGAAAGACTTAAAAATAGTTGGTGCTTGCGTAGTTTTATATGCGATTATTGAAGCGCTTTTACAAATGAATGTGATCGGTTCTTTTTGGGAACTAAACTTAATTTTGATTGCAATTAATATTATTATGTCAGTCAGCCTAAACTTGATTAATGGCTATACAGGGCAATTTTCACTTGGGCATGCTGGATTCATGGCCATTGGGGCATATGCCAGTGCAATTATTACGGTGAAGTTTCATTTGCCATTTCTTTTAGCGATCATTGTTGGTGCTTTGGGAGCTGGATTACTTGGGTTTTTAATTGGTTTGCCAACGTTGCGGTTAAATGGTGACTATTTAGCAATTGCAACACTGGGGCTTGGTGAAATTATTCGTATTACCATTCTTAATATTCCTTATGTTGGTGGTGCTTCTGGCTTCATGGGAATTCCTCGATATACAAACTTTACGTGGGCATTCTTTGTCTGCTTATTTACGTTGTTTTTTATAAAAAACTTAGTGAATTCCTCGCATGGGCGGGCCTGTATTTCGATTCGTGAAAATGAAATTGCTGCCGAAGCAATGGGGATTGACACGACAAGATATAAAGTAATTGCCTTTACAATTGGGGCTGCATTTGCTGGTGTTGCGGGGGCTTTATTTGCCCATTACTTCTATATTGCGCATCCAGCATCGTTCACCTTTATGATGTCTTTCAATTACCTAACAATGGTTGTTATGGGGGGGCTTGGTTCTATTACTGGTTCTGTTGTTGGTGCGGTTATCCTAACTTTCGTTTCTGCTGCACTAGCAAGTTGGCCTGAATGGCGAATGATTGTTTATTCGATCGTGTTGATTTTATTAATGCTTTATCGTCCACAAGGTCTATTTGGGAATGTGGAATTAACCAGCCTTAGCATTTTTAAACGTTTCAAGGGAGGTAGCAAGTAATGAATTTACTTAAAGCCGAAAAAGTTTCTAAAGTATTTGGTGGGTTAAAAGCAGTTTCAAATTTCGATATGCATATCGAAAAAGGTGAACTAATTGGGCTGATTGGTCCAAATGGTGCTGGAAAAACAACTGCATTTAACCTTTTAACTGGTGTTTATCAACCGACAACTGGTGTAATTGAATTTGATGGTAAGAGCGTAGTTGGCTTAAAACCATTCCAAATTACGCAAGGCGGGATTGCCCGTACATTCCAAAATATTCGTTTATTTTCTGAACTAAGTGTGCTTGATAATGTAAAAATTGCGTATCATTCTCACGTAGAATATGGTTTAGCCGAAGCAGTGCTTCGTGTTGGTCGATATTTCAGAGAAGAAGATGAGATTGAGCAAAAAGCGATTGATTTCTTAAAAATTTTTAAATTAGAACATAAAAAAGATGAAATTGCTAAAAATTTACCATATGGTGAGCAACGTCGCTTAGAAATTGCGCGGGCACTTGCTGCGAAGCCAAAACTGTTGCTATTAGATGAACCGGCAGCGGGGATGAATCCGCAAGAAACACAAGCCTTGATGGAAATGATTAGCTGGATTCGTAAAGAGTTTGGTTTGACCATTCTATTAATTGAACATGATATGAACTTGGTAATGGGAATCTGCGAAAGAATCTATGTATTGGAATATGGTAGTATTATTGCACATGGTACGCCAAACGAGATTAAGAATAATCCACAAGTTATCAAAGCTTATCTTGGGGAAGAGGTGGAATAATGCTTAATATTGAAAATATCAATGTATATTATGGGGCAATTCATGCCATAAAAGATATTAGTATCCATGTAACCGAAGGCGAGATTGTAACGTTAATTGGGGCCAATGGTGCTGGTAAAAGTACAACGCTTCGTACGATTTCAGGTTTATTAAAACCGAAATCAGGGAAGATTGACTTTGAAGGGCAAAACATTGCGGGCATTCCTGCCCAAGCAATTGTGAAACAAGGAATTTCTCAAGTTCCGGAAGGTCGTCGCGTATTTGCGAACATGACGGTACTAGAAAACCTTGAACTCGGTGCTTATATTAGAAAAGATAGAGCTGGCATAAAAGAAGATATGGATTCGGTATTTGAACGCTTTCCACGTCTGCTAGAACGTAAAGTTCAGCTCGCAGGTACCTTAAGTGGTGGGGAACAACAAATGTTAGCGATGGGGCGTGCACTTATGAGTCGGCCACGTTTATTGCTTCTTGACGAACCATCAATGGGGCTTGCACCATTACTCGTAAAAGAAATATTCTCAATTGTAAAAGAAATTAACCAAACAGGTACTACTGTTTTATTAGTAGAGCAAAATGCGAATATGGCTTTGTCTATCGCACATAAAGCGTATGTACTTGAAACAGGTAGAATTACTCTATCTGGTGACGCAAAAGAACTTGCAGCCAGCGAAGAAGTTCGTAAAGCATATCTTGGTGGCTAAGTTAATTTTTCAAATAGTATTGAAATTTTACAATGGAAGTTTTGGTAGTAAGGTATATAATATAAATATAATGATGCAAGTTGAGAGGAGTGTTCTATTATGTTCGTAGCTAATAGAATGACAAAAAATCCAATAGTGGTTGCCCCTGATGATAAAGTTGATGAAGCAGCTCTTATCATGAAACAACACGGTTTTCGTCGACTTCCAGTTGTAGATCAAGGGCAAGTTGTTGGTTTTTTCAGTGATCGTGATTTGATGAAAGTTACCCCATCACCGGCAACCACGTTATCAAAATATGAAGTAAACTCCTTATTAGCGAAAATGACAGTTAAAGAAATCATGACGAGAAAAGTAATTACAATTAGTGCAGATGCACCGATTGAAGAAGCGGCTCTTATCATGTACAAACAAAAAATCGGTGGGATGCCAGTTATTAGTAGTACAAATACGCTAGTAGGGATTATCACGGAAACAGATATTTTTAAAGCTTTTGTTGATATTATGATTCTTACTGAGCCATCCACACGTATCACAATTAGTGGGGAGGATGCAGTTGGTGTTATTCATGGTGTAACAACAGTATTCGCCGATTTGGGAATCAATATTACGAGTTTAGTAAGTACGAAAAAAGCAAGTGAAGCTGGGAAATATGACCTTGTTGTCCGTGCACAAATTGATGATGTAGAAGCGGTGAAGGCAAAATTAGCTGAAAAAGGTTACAATGTAATTAGTGCAGTGAAAATTGGCTAAAATGACTATCGTTATCAATTATAAATAAAATTTATATATAGGCTCAAAAAGTATTTACAATCTTTCCTTGTGTATGTTACTATATTTGCAAGGAACAGGCGCTTAGGTTACTAGGTAGCCGGGCGTAAAGCAGCAGAGTAATGCCTGTGGGACCATCTTGATGGTTCTGCGGGCATTTTTTTGTTCTATAATAAAAATTTATAGTAAAAAGGTGTACTTTAGAATCTATAGGTTCATTATATATAGAAGGAGTAATCAAGTATGAAAGAAATCCCTAGTTGTGATACCTACAATGTCTTTGAGGTAGATAGTGGAGGTGATTTAATGACTGAAGAGCAAAAAAATAATGCCCTGAAAAAGAAGACAGCATACTTATCTATTATGTCCAATACCTTATTGGTTATCTTAAAATTAATTGTTGGGTTATATACTGGAGCTGTTAGTTTGGTATCAGAAGCGGCACACTCAGCAGTCGATTTGTTAGCAGCAGTAATCGCTTTTTACGCGGTAAAGACAGCGGTTGAACCACCCGATGAAAAGCATGAATACGGACATGGTAAGTTTGAAAATTTATCAAGTGCCGTGGAGGCACTATTAATCGTTTTTGCAGCGGTTTGGATTGTATATGAATCGGTGCATAAGTTAAGCAATTTGAGCGCACCAGAATACTTAGAATATGGCATTATGATTATGATCGTTTCTATCGTTATCAATTATCTTGTATCTGGCAGATTGATAAAAGTGGCCAAACAAACGCATTCACAAGCATTAGAGGCCGATGGTTTACATTTAAGAGCGGATATATGGACCTCGGTTGGGGTATTAGCTGGTTTAGTTGCAATCAAAGTGACGGGTTTGTTATGGTTAGATCCTGTAAGTGCAATTTTAGTTGCCGGGATTATTTTTAAAGCTGGTTATGAAATGACAGTGGCAAGTGCCAAAGAATTGACGGATATGAGTTTGCCGATAGAAGATGAAAAAATCATTGAAGAGATTTTCAATGAGCATAAAGCAGTCATCAATTTTCATAAACTTAGAACACGGCGTTCAGGCGCGTATCGCTTGCTTGATGTGCATATTATTTTAGATAAAGATATGCATCTTGATAAAGTGCATGATATCTGTGATCAATTAGAGCATAAAATTAAAGTTGCCCTTGGGATGTGTGATGTCGTGATTCATGCCGAACCATCAAGCCATCAAGCTGAAGCTGATTTTTCTAGACAGAGTGAACAAAAATAGAAAATAGGAGAGTTATGAATTTCATAACTCTCCTATTTTCTTATCATAAAAACAAGAGATAAAGACTAATATTTCCCGGAAATATCTTTTAGTATGTATATAAGTTAGGCTTTCTGTCATTAAAAACGTTAATCGTAGTACGAATATCTGTTAGCAAATTTAAATTGCATGTTGCAGTTATAATTGCTTCGTTTTCGTCAGCTTGGCATAGAATATTACCCCAAGGATCAATTAACATCGAATTGCCACCTAGATGAAAGTTTTTAAAGGAGCCAGCTCCATTGATTGCAGCAACGAAAAATTGATTTTCAATCGCGCGGGCTTGATTTAGAATTTGCCAATGTGCTAGGCGTTCTATTGGCCATGCAGCAGGAACAAATAGGAGATCAATGTCTTCTAAAGCAAGCATACGAACAAGTTCGCAGAATCGAACATCATAACAAATAATCACTGCACATTTTATTCCGTCGAGTATAAAGGTGCTAAGTTTATCGCCAGCAGAAAATATATGGTTCTCCTTAGAGGGGGAAAATAGATGAATTTTATGATAGGTCGCAATCTCTTCGCCTTGCCGATTGAAGGTATAATTGGTGTTGTATAATTGGTCACCAATGCGGTTGGCAATAGAACCACCTACGATATTAACGTTGTATTGCTTTGCTAAATTACTTAAAAATATCCGTGTTTCTTGACCGTCTATATCGGCAAAAGTAGTAATTGGTTTTGGAAAAAAACCCACATTCCACATTTCTGGTAAAGCAAGTACATCAGGTTTTTCTTGCATTGCTTTTTCAGTGGCTGTGAGGACGGAAGCTTTATTTTTTTTAAAATCGCCCAAGGCAATATGTATTTGGAGTAATGATAGTTTCATGGTGGTTTAACCTCACAATTTTTATCTATGTAGCAGTAAAATAATACATAGCTGATTTTTAATACTTTATTTGAAGCTATTTCTGCATTGGCTCCATATTTCCTTGTTATTTTTGGCATAAACGCTAAATTTATTTATGTTTATAGAAAATCTCATAAAAATTTACGATAAGAATGCAAACATAATGCCAGTGTAGCCGACTATTTTGAAGGTGTAAAACTACTCAGGATCTGTTTTATCGGAGGGAGCAGTAGGTTTTTGTGGTGTACACGGAAAACTGCAATCTGGATTCAGTGGATCTGGCGGAGAAAAACAAGAGTTTTCTTCGCAATAACAGTCTAAAATGCGTCGTAACACTTCAATTTCAATAATTTCCTCAATGGTTTGGTTCTCGACAGGATTTTGGGCTAAACTAAAGAAGTCAATTGGCGCAGAGGTCGTGCTTAAAAATTGTGCCATAAATTTAATTTTACAGCAAAGCAATTCTAATAAAATATCGATTAATGTACCACAACGGTCAAAACGAACAATTGCCCGTTCATAAAGTTCAATTGGTACGCCTGGTGTTCGACCGATTTCTTCAGCGGAGCCAACCAATAACCGATAGCTACTAGATAATGAAGCGAGATTAGGGACTAGCGCATTAACATCAGAAATAATGGCACTTAAAATTGGCGTAGCCATAACAGAAATCACCTCTCATACAGTTACTACATCATAGTATGTCATAAGGACTTTCTTGGTGAAGGCAGGATTGCGTAAGTAAGTAGAGAATTATAAGTTTTAAAAGCAAATTGAGGCTCAATGAATTTGCACCAATGAAAGGTAGGGAAGCAGCGTGGAAAGAGTTCACTATGATGTTGGAGATACCGTAAAAATGAAAAAAGTACATCCGTGTGGGACCGATTTGTGGGAAATTACGCGTACAGGTATTGATTTTGGAGTGAAATGCAAAGGTTGTGGTCGCTTCGTTATGATACCGCGCCCTAAATTCGAAAAAGCAGTGAAAGCAATTGTTGAAAAAAAGCAGATGGAAGAGTAACCCTGAACTAATAGCAGCAAACAAAAGGATAAATCATTTCGGGTGTGAATTTTTATTTGTTTATGATAAATGTTATTGACAGAGTCCGGCACCATCGAATATAATAATCTCATAAAATAAAATATTTTAAATACAGAACTGGCGGAACGAGTGGTTTACCACGGGGGACTGTATTTTTTTTAAGCCGACCGCCTGGGCATAGTTATCTAGCTCAGGCGGTTTTTTGTCGTTTTCTTAAGCTGATTTTTTTCGTTTACAAAGATCGAATGAGTGCAAAAATAATAAATAAAGGAGGTAAAAACATAAAATTAGTACCAGATATTAAAAGTTGATCATATTACCTTGACATATATTGTTTGACTCGAATATAATAAGCACAGCAAGACCATAATAATTTAATATTGCAGAGCTTTAAAAAGTCCTGTTTACGCAGAGATTTTAAACGTTTAACTGATAATTTTATCAATAAAATAGGAGGAATTCTCATGAAGAATTGGCAAGGATTTAAAGAAGGCAATTGGCAAAAAGTAATAGATGTGAGAGATTTTATTCAAACAAATTATAAACCTTATGAAGGTGATGATAGCTTTTTAACGGGGATTACTGGCAAAACCAAAGCAGTTTGGGATGTCTGTAAAATTTTATTAGCAGAAGAAAATAAAAAAGGTATTCTTGACGTAGATACAAAAGTTGTTTCCACTACGACATCGCATAAAGCTGGTTATATTGATAAAGAAAACGAAGTTATTTTTGGTTTACAAACAGATGCACCATTAAAACGTGGCGTGATCGTAAATGGTGGCGTTCGCATGGCTGAACAAGCTTGCGAAGAATATGGCTATGAATTGGATCAAAGTATCAAAGATATCTATACAAATAATGTGACAACCCATAATAGTGCAGTATTTAGTATTTATACGCCAGAAATGCGTAAAGCACGTAAACTAGGGATTATTACTGGACTTCCTGATGCTTATGGTCGCGGACGCATCATTGGTGATTATCGTCGTGTGGCACTTTATGGAATCAACCGTTTAATCGAAGAAAAAGAAAAAGATTTAAATCAAAAGTTTAATTCCCCGATGACAGAGGAAACTTTACGTAGTCGCGATGAAATTGCTAAACAAATTTCTGCACTCAAAGATTTGATTACTATGGGTAAAGAATATGGGTTTGATATGAGTGAGCCTGCGAAAGATGCCAAAGAAGCAGTGCAATGGGTATATTTCGGCTATCTTGCAGCGATTAAAGATCAAAACGGTGCAGCGATGTCTATTGGTCGTGTATCGACATTCTTAGATATTTATATTTCTCGCGATATTGAAAATGGTATATTAACAGAAACTGGCGCGCAAGAATTGATGGATCAATTTGTAATCAAACTTCGTCTTGCTCGTATGCTTAGAACACCAGAATATAATGAACTATTCGCTGGTGATCCACTTTGGGTAACAGAGTCGATTGGTGGGATTGGACAAGATGGTCGTTCTTTGGTAACCAAAAACTCTTATCGTGTGCTTCACACATTGTATAATTTAGGGCCAGCACCGGAGCCAAATTTAACAGTGCTTTGGTCAGAAAAACTGCCAAGTAACTTCAAAGAATTCTGTGCACAAGTATCGATTGATACAAGCGCAATTCAATATGAAAATGATGAAGTGATGCGTCCAATTTACGGGGATGATTATGGAATCGCTTGTTGCGTATCGGCGATGCAAATTGGCAAGCAAATGCAATTCTTTGGTGCGCGGGCAAACTTAGCAAAATCATTATTACTTGCCATTAATGGCGGTTTAGATGAAAATGCTGCAAAACAATTAGCACCAGCAATGCCGATTGTCGAAGGTGAATATTTGGATTATGAAGTTGTTCGCAAAAATTATTCTAAAGTACTTGCATGGCTCGCAGGTCTTTATGTAAATACCATGAATTTAATCCATTTTATGCATGATAAGCATGCCTACGAAGCAGGACAAATGGCGCTTCATGATACTGATGTAAAACGTTTGATGGCGTTTGGCGTAGCTGGACTTTCCGTAGCAGTTGATTCTTTGAGTGCAATTCGTTATGCAAAAGTAAAACCAATTCGTGATGAAAACGGTATTGCGAAGGAATTCGCAATCGAAGGCGAGTTCCCAATGTATGGTAACAATGATCCACGCGTAGATAGTCTAGCAAAAGAAATCACGCATGAATTTATTACTGAACTTAGAAAACATGAAACGTATCGCAAGGCAGAACATACTTTATCAGTACTTACGATTACTTCCAATGTTATGTATGGTAAGAAAACTGGGGCGACTCCAGATGGTCGTAAAGCTGGCGAAGCATTTGCGCCGGGAGCAAACCCAATGCATGGCCGCGACAAACATGGTGCACTCGCAGCGATGAAATCCGTAACGAATATTTCGTATGATGATTGTCGTGATGGTATTTCTTATACCTTCTCGATTATTCCAGCAGCTCTTGGTAAAAATGCCGATAATCGTGCGAAAAACTTAGTGGCATTATTAGATGGGTACTCTGCTTGTCATGGTCACCATATCAATATCAATGTATTTGACCGGGCACTACTCGAAGCCGCTATGAAAGAACCAGAAAATTATCCGCAACTTACTATTCGTGTATCTGGCTATGCAGTTAATTTCGTAAAACTTAGTAAGGCGCATCAATTGGAAGTAATCAGACGTACTTTCTATGAAGCAGTTTAATATGGTAGGATATTATCATTCCAAAGAAACCTTTGGTACTGTGGATGGTAAAGGGATTCGTTACGTACTATTTTTGGCGGGGTGCAGCTTAGGCTGTGCCTTTTGCCATAATCCAGATAGCTGGGCACGTAGTGATAAGACGATTACGGTAGAGGAAGTCATTGCCGATGTTGAGCAGTATCGCAGTTTTTATGAGTCTTCGGGTGGTGGCATTACGGTAAGTGGTGGCGAGCCATTACTCCAGCCAGAGTTTGTTGCGGAGTTGTTTAAGGCTTGTCAGCAAGCAAAGATTCATACCACTGTAGATACGGCGGGCTTTTATCGTCAAGATGTTCTTGATGCAGTGCTAGCGCATACCGATCATGTGTTATTTTCCTTAAAAGCGGTGGATGCAAAAATTCATCAGTATTTAACGAAAGCTGACAACACACAAATATTAGAAAATCTAGCATATATTGCAAAGCGGAAACCAATATCACTTCGTTATGTGGTGGTGCCTGGGATAAATGATACTGCTGAAGAGATTGATGCCTTGGCTGATTTAATTAAAAAAATCGGTGGGGCTGTAAAAGTAGAATTACTCGGGTATCATACGATGGGCGTTTATAAATGGAAGGAACTTGGCATGGATTACAAGCTTGCTGATGTCAAAGCTGCAAGTAAAGAAGATGTGCAAAAGGTACGAGTAGAGTTAGAAAAAGCCGGAATTGAGATGCAATATTAGTGGCAAATGGATAAAAGAAATAAAAGGAATACAAATATCGGATGCT
>Ga0316600_10000138_pt1 | contig 45165 bp, 43 predicted proteins | sample OWC_soil_day5_CT_FD_207652 | JGI IMG/M metagenome (GOLD analysis project Ga0316600, IMG submission 207652) | Wetland soil microbial communities from Old Woman Creek delta, Ohio, United States - OWC_soil_day5_CT | ecosystem: Environmental > Terrestrial > Soil > Wetlands | place: USA: Ohio... | reverse complement strand
TACGATTCGGTTAAAGCTCTTGAAGATAGCAGGAAAACTAGTGAATTCGGCAAGAAGCATTACTTTTAAGCTTTGTAGTAACTGTCCGTATATTCGTGAATTTTATGAAACGTTTACGAATATTGAGAGACTGACACCAAAGTTAGAATAGCTATAATTTTGTTCTTTGACAATTAAAAAACAGATTTTAGAGCTTACAGGATTCGTATACACATTTTTAAGTTGAAATGAAGTAAATTTCTGCTTTTTAGTTGTTAGCGTGGAAAGTTATGCACAGATATGGCGTTTTTATATAGCCATGAATAATTCAGGGTTAAAACTTCGGTTTGCATTTATAAAATAAGTTACTGCATTTAGTAAAAATGAATGACTATATAGGATATGAAAAAGTTTTTAATTTGTTACATGGGTATATTGGCAAAATTATTTTAAATAAATAAAAAAAATTACAAATTATGCTTTTATTTTTACTCTGTTTCATATATTATATTAATAGAAACTTAGTTCAATCATAACCAAAATAAAAGAATAAGGGGGATAGTAGAGTAAAAGCTTCCCGATAGGTAACAATTGAAAAAGTTAAATTTGTTGCCTGACTAGTTGTACAACGTAAAAATTTTACCTATTAATAGTGTTTATTTAGAATTGTTGGTTAGTTTTTATCATTGATTATATAAAATAGACTTAAAAATAGACTTAATTTTATTTTATATAAAGCAATAGCTAGCAAGTGTTGTAAAATTATTGTAAAATAATAGGCAAGGTTATTTAGGTTGTTAGGTGAATATTTAGAAATATTTAAAAGATTTTGTCAATTTAGTTCGAGTGATAGTATTTGATAGGAGGTTTAAATATGAATATCCATGAATATCAAGGGAAAGAAATCCTCAGAAAATATGGTGTAGCTGTACCGAATGGTAAAGCCGCTTTTTCAGTAGAAGAAGCTGTGGCAGTTGCACAGGAATTGGCTACGAAAGTTTGTGTGGTGAAAGCACAAATTCACGCTGGTGGGCGTGGAAAAGCTGGCGGGGTTAAGGTTGCTAAAAATATTGATGAGGTTCGTCAATATGCGAGTGAAATTTTAGGAAAAACTTTAGTTACGCATCAAACAGGTCCACAAGGGAAAGTTGTCAAACGGTTACTTATTGAAGAGGGCTGTGATATAAAGAAAGAGTACTATGTTGGTTTGGTTATCGATAGAGCTACTTCTAGGGTTGTTTTAATGGCCTCTGAAGAAGGCGGAATGGAAATTGAAACGGTAGCGGCAAATACACCTGAAAAAATTTTTAAAGAAGTGATTGATCCAGTGGTTGGTCTTGCTGGCTATCAAGCGAGAAGAATCGCTTTTAATATTAATATTCCTCCAGAACTTGTAGGACAAGCAGTTAAGTTTATGATGGGGCTTTATCGTGTATTTATCGAAAAAGATTGTTCAATTGCTGAAATTAACCCACTTGTGGCAACTGGTGATGGTAAAGTTATGGCACTGGATGCAAAATTAAACTTTGATGATAGTGCATTGTCTCGTCATCCAGATGTGGCAGAATATCGCGATACGGATGAAGAAGATGCTAATGAACTCGAAGCTGCGAAATATGGTTTGAATTATGTTACTTTAGATGGTGATATCGCTTGTATGGTAAATGGTGCAGGCCTCGCCATGGCGACAGTTGACATTATCAAACATAATGGCGGAGAACCAGCAAACTTCTTGGATGTTGGCGGGAGTAGCACGGTTGAGACCGTAAAGGGTGCACTCGACATTATCCTTGGTGATAAAAAAGTAAAAGGTATTTTTGTTAATATTTTTGGTGGCATCAATAAATGTGATGTTATCGCCCAAGGTATTGTTAGTGCAGCGCAGCAGGTTGGCATTCATATACCACTGGTGGTTCGTTTAGAAGGTACGAATGTGGAACAAGGCAAAGAAATTCTTGAAAAATCTGGTATCGATATTGTAGTGGCAGATTCACTTAGTAGCGGTGCGAAAAAAATTGTTGCTTTAGTAGGTTAATTGTGGGGAGGAAATAAGATGAGTATTTTAGTTAATAAAGATACGAAGGTCGTTGTACAAGGGATTACAGGTTCTACGGCGAAATTTCATACAAAACAAATGATCGAATATGGAACAAAGATAGTTGCTGGTGTTACACCGGGTAAAGGCGGCGAGAAGGTAGAGGGTGTACCAGTTTTTAATACATTAAGTGAAGCAGTTAAAGCAACTGGGGCAACTGTTTCAGTTATCTATGTACCAGCTCCATTTGCCGCAGATGCGATTTTAGAAGCTGTTGATGCTCAGTTAGAATTGGTAATTTGCATAACTGAACACATTCCAGTACTTGATATGGTCAAGGTAAAACGTTATATGGAAGGTAAGAAAACACGCCTGATTGGACCGAATTGTCCAGGTGTTACTACTGCCGAGGAATGTAAGATTGGCTTGATGCCGTCCTATATTCATAAAAAAGGGCATGTTGGCGTTATATCGCGTTCGGGAACCTTAACTTACGAAGCAGTACATCAATTGTCACAAGCTGGAATTGGACAGTCTTCCGCTGTTGGTATCGGTGGCGATCCAATTAAAGGCATGGATTTTATTGATGTATTAAAAGCGTTTAATGAAGATGAAGATACGTATGCAGTGATGATGCTTGGTGAAATTGGTGGTACGGCCGAAGAAGAAGCTGCTGAATGGATCAAAAAACATATGACGAAACCAGTGGTTGGTTTCATCGGCGGGCGTATGGCGCCTCCAGGAAAACGCATGGGACATGCTGGTGCGATTATCTCAGGCGGTAAAGGGACTGCCGATGAAAAAATTCGCGCGATGAATGCATGTGGCATCGAAGTGGCAGATACACCAGCTACTATGGGAGAAACTTTAATTAAAGTACTAAAAGAAAAAGGCATTTATGATGCTTGTCATACGCATTGATTGTATTTAGAAGCGCTAATAATTAAATGTGATTCTTTAGAGGAATAAAATAAAAAAAGAAACCAACTATATCAGATTTGTAAAGATAATCTGATGTAGTTGGTTTCTTTTTTTAGAAATGAATAAAATTTATGAAAAGTGTAGGTATGTCTGAAAAAAATGTCGGAATAGACATTTGAATTTGATTCATAAAATACTAGATTTTTGTTTTCTCTATAACTACCATATTTAATAGCGGGTAGAATATAAAATAGGGTTGAATTAAAAGTGAATGTAGTAGAAATTGAAAAAGGAATGTTTAAAGAGGATAAGATATATAAATATCAACAGGGTAAATGGATAAAAGACTTTATATTCAGAAAATAATGTTCTGTTTTTGTAATTTAAGAGAGAAAAATGTCGCATTAACGAGAAAGTATGAGTATAATAAAGATGTATTGATTTTTCGTAGAATATCCTGCTGTAGCAAAAAAGTATAATGGAGGCACTGATATGCTGGTAAGAGATTTTATGATATCCAATCCTAAAATTGTTAAAATTAATGATACAGTAAAAGATGTAATTAGGCTACTTTATAAATATAAACTAGATGTAGTTCCAGTATTAGAGCAAAATAATAAGTTAGTTGGAATGGTTACTCGGACTAATATTATTGAGGCAATTGTGAATGAAATACCATTAAACAGCAGGATAGACTCTATTATGACACAAGGTGTTATTACAATAAACCCTGACAATAATCTAGAAGAAGCGTGGCAAATACCAGTGAATCATTTGCCAGTGATTGATTATGATCATAGAATTGTAGGAATGTTAAATCGGCAAGAGTTTATGAACATATTTTATTCCAAAATGTGTAAGGCAAATAGTGTAATAAAAAAAATGATAAATTTATCCTATGATGGCATAATTATTGTCAATGATTACGGTATTATTAAAGAAATTAATGAAGTTGCAGTTCGTTTGATTGATGTAAAGTCTGGGGAGGCTAGAAATAAATTTATTTATGATATTTTGCCGAGTTCACAGTTGATGAAGGTGATCCGTACAGGTGAGACTGAACTGAATCAATCTTTTGAGGTAAAGGGAAAAACGTTAAGTGTAAATCGCGCACCTATTTGTGAAGGGTATAAGATCGTAGGTGCTGTAGCCGTACTTAGAGATATTTCGCAAGCGGCTGACTTCACTAATCAACTCGCTGAAAAAGAAAATAGAATACAAGCGTTAGAGTGCGTATTTGAAAGCATGCCACAAGGAATCATTGTAGTTGGTACAGATAATGTGATCAATTTAGCAAATACTTCTTATGAAGATGTGATGGGAATTTCAAGGGAAGAATTGATTGGGCGAAAAGCAGAGATTGCAGTGGAAAATTCGCGTATGCATGTTGTATTAAAAACAGGCATTGCTGAATTGGGGAAATTACAGAAGGTAAAAGGTCGCCAAGTGGTGGTTAGCAGGGTACCAATCTTTAAGGAAGGTAGAATTATTGGGGCAATTGGGGCGGCTATATTTAAAGATATTAGCGAAGTTGACACAATAATAGAACATGGGAAAAATTTGCTTAAAGTAAATTCGCAGGGGCAGGGTATTAATTTAAAAGATTCTAGTCCGCTCATTACTTTTGAAAGCATCATTGGACGATCACATAATATTGTTTTGGTAAAAAATTTAGCAACGAAAGTAGCTCTTTCGGATACAACGGTATTAATTCAAGGGGAAAGTGGTACAGGTAAAGATTTATTTGCACAAGCTATTCACAATGGCAGTAATCGGTGTAATAAAAAGTTCGTTGCAATTAACTGTGCAGCTATACCAGCAGAATTGTTGGAAGCAGAATTATTTGGTTATGATGAAGGCGCTTTTACTGGAGCGAAAAAAGGTGGGAAAAAGGGTAAATTTGAAATCGCAGAAGGAGGAACCTTGTTCTTAGATGAAATTGGTGATATGCCACTCTCAATGCAGGCAAAATTGCTTAGAGTGATGCAAAACAAAACTTTTGAACACGTTGGCGGAGAACATGTTCGGTCTTGTGATGTTCGTATTATTGCAGCTACTAACAAAAATTTACTTGAACTAGTAGATAAAAAATTTTTTAGAGAAGATTTATATTATCGTCTTAATGTAATCTGCTTAAATGTTCCTTCTTTGCGGGAGCGGCAAGAAGATATTGGCGAGCTAATAGATGTGTTAATGCCTAGAATGTGTCACAAATTAGGTGTTCCTTTAAAACAATTTTCACCAGAAGCGTTGGCTTTGCTTCGATCTTATAATTGGCCAGGCAATGTCCGTGAATTAATCAATATATTGGAGCAAATTGGCGCGACGGTGAGTAGTGTTCTTATTACGCCAAAGCAACTTCCATCTGTAGTTGTAGAACAGCAGAGTTCTAAGCGGAAAAAGAATGGTAAAAATGTAATGGACGATGAGGGTAAGCATATTCAGGAAGTGTTGCATGATACCAATGGCAATAAGGCATTAGCTGCAAGAGTTTTGGGAGTTCATCGTTCTACTTTATATGAAAAAATGAAAAAGTACAATTTAAAATAGGGAAATAATATTGTGTCGGTATGTCTATGTATGACGTCTATACCGACACTTTTTTTTGCAAAAAATCAAGCTATTATTAATGATTTAATAAATTTTTTTTATGATATTAAGACAGCAAACACCTAACAGAATCAATAGTATCTAAATTTTCTGACAAATACAAAAGTGTAAATTTATCCAAAATCTAAGAATTGGCACGGCAAATGCAATATATATTTGCGTCAATACTTAAATCAAACTTAGCAATAGTATTTTTAGAATACTATATTGCTGGTGATGATTTTAAGAGATAATTATATATTTTGAGGAGGTAGTTTATTATGGATTTTAGTTTAACGGAAGAACAGCAACTTATCCAACAAAACGCGCGTGAATTTGCGACAGAACAGGTAGAGCCGATTGCAGAAGAATTAGATAAAACAGGTCGTTATCCTGCTGAAACAATTAAAAAAATGGCTGAAATGGACTTTATGGGGATGCCTTATCCAGAAGAATACGGCGGAGCAGGTGCAGATTATTTAAGCTATATTATGGTAGTAGAAGAATTATCAAAAGCTTGCGCTTCTACAGGTATCATTTATTCCGCACATTGTTCATTAGGAATGTTCCCTATTTATAATTGGGGTTCTGAAGAATTAAAACAAAAATATTTAGTTCCATTATGTAAGGGGCAAAAATTAGCTGCTTTTGCATTAACTGAACCAGGTGCTGGTACAGATGCGGCGGCTGGTCAATGTACTGCAAAACTTGATGGTGATGAATACATATTAAATGGGACAAAATGCTTTATTACAAATGGTGGTGTTGCTGATGTTTACATTATTTTTGCATTAACTGATCCTTCTATCGGTATCAAAGGTCTGAGTGCTTTTGTTGTTGATGCAAACATTTCTGGTTTTGAAATTGGCAAACATGAAGATAAAATGGGAATTCGTGGATCTCAAACAACAGAATTAATTTTCAAAAATTGCCGTATTCCAAAAGAAAACTTAATTGGGAAAGAAGGCAAAGGTTTTGGTATTGCAATGACGACACTAGATGGTGGGCGTATCGGGGTTGCTGCACAAGCTTTAGGAATTGCACAAGCAGCCTTAGAAGAAGCTATCAAATTTGCAAAAGAAAGAGTTCAATTTGGTAAACCAATTGCAACAAAACAAGCAATTCAATGGATGCTTGCTGAAATGGAAACAAAAATTCAAGCCTCTCGTTTGTTGACTTACCAAGCTGCGGCAGCAAAAGATAGAGGAGAAAAATATAGCAAAGAGGCTGCAATGGCTAAAATGTTTGCATCAGAATCTGCTGATTGGGTGTGCAACAAAGCAATTCAAATTCATGGTGGCTATGGCTATATTAAAGATTTTAAAGTTGAAAGACTGTACAGGGATGCGAAGATTTGTACTCTTTATGAAGGGACAAATGAAGTACAACGGATGGTCATAGCTGGCAGTTTACTACGTTAAGAAATTTTTGAGTTCTATATTAAGAGCGTTATAAAAGCATATTGTTGAGCGTCAATTTTAAGTATAGCAATTTTAAAATACAAAAAAATTAGCAAAATAAGGAAAGAGGTGGGGTTTATGGCTGAATATGTAATTAAAAGACGTTTTGAAAGTCCATTTGCCACAGGGTTTGTGTTGACTATACTATGTTTTATTTTTACGCTGCTTTATTGGCCAATTTGGGGATCTGTAGTAAAGTTTATAGCACTAAGTTTTGCTGGGCAGGGATTGGCTGCGGTTGATCATCAGCTAGCAGCTAAGTACATTGGTGTTGTTGCCGAAGGAACTTTTTTCTGGATGGTTATTAATGCTTGGATTTGGCAAACACTGGTTTTTGGAAACTATGGTAAGAATCATTTAACTCAACTGCAGCCAAAGGCGGGGGTTTGGTATAGCTTTGTTGGTTTGGCAACAGGTATTATGGGCTTTTTGGTTTTAATTGGATTTATCGGTTTATGGTGGCGTCCTTTTAGTTTTGGTATTTTATTTATGCCAAGTTCAATTGAGGAAGTTCGATTGGCTATCGAAGGATGGGAAGTTGGTAATTTTTATTGTTTAGCAGTTATTCTTGTCCAGATTGCCCATGTCTCTTTATTTCAAAAATGGCCTTTCGCAGGAAAAATAGAGGCGCCGCTAGATGGGGTTGCCACAATGCTCCTTAGTACAGTCTTTACTTTAATTGTTTGGATTGCCATGTTTTTTCCTAGCTTAATGAGCGGTTTATCTTTAGGCGGACATGGAATTGTTGTACAACCCTTTGGTTCTTGGCCGGCATTTTTGGCTTTTTGTCAGACTTTTATTTTCTTTTTTCTTCTTCCTGCCGAAGGAGGAGAAAGGTACCCGCAAAAATTATTTACTCTGAAACAACCTTATTCTGGATTGATTGGTTTGATCATCGCTTTATCAGCGGGTTTAATTATCCCTCCATGGTTGCGTAGTATTGTTGAGCCACTTAATTTAGTACAGGGAGTGCCTGCTGATTTAATCGTTGCTTCGTTAGGATTATCAATGATTTGTTTTTTGTTAACGTGGCATCATCTGTTTGATGATTATACTGGGCCCTATATATTTTCGAATCAGTCAAGTCGTGTTTTAACTCGTGGAGTTATCTGGCTCGTAGGTGGTGGAACTTTTGGATTGCTTTGGCTAAAAATTTTCAAGCTTCTTCCTTATGGTGGAAATGATTTAGGCCTAGGATATCCTGTTATGGGATTGCTTGCTGGTCAGTTTGCTTTTCTAATGGCAGTTTTGTTATGCAATACGTTTTTTGATAAGTGGCCATTGGTAAGCAAACGTTTCATTTAAATAGCACATAGGGAGTGCCGTGCTTGATAGGTAATATACGTGTTTATTGATAGAACATATACGATAACGTTACAGCGAGAAAGCTGTGTAGTTATAAAATATAGTGATTGAGAGGAGAAAATGTTATGGACAAGGTTATGGAGTTGGATCAGGTGATAGAAAAAGTTCACGATGGAGCGACCATTATGTTTGGAGGCTTTCTTGGGGTAGGAGCTCCATTGAAAGCAATTGACAAATTGGTAGAAAAAGGCGTTAAAAATTTGACAATAATTTCAGCGGTTAATGCTTATCCTGGTCAAGATTTTGATATAGGGTTATTGTACAAAAACAAGCAGGTTAAAAAATTAATTACTGCTCATTCGGGGACTTGTCGGATGGCTGTTGAACAGTTTAAAAATGGTGATATTGAAATTGAATATTTCCCTATGGGTAGTCTAGTGGAAAAAATTCGAGCAGCAGGGTCTGGTTTAGGTGGCGTGTTGACAGCTACCGGTGTTGGTACATTAATGGAAGAAGGAAAAGAAAAAATTACTATACAAGGTAAAGAATATATAGTTGAATTGCCGTTAAAAGCCGATTTTGCTTTTATTAAAGGTTATAAAGGTGACAAATTTGGTAATATTCAGTACAGAGGTATAGCCATAAATACAAATCCAATTATGGCTATGGGAGCTGATTATACAGTAGCCGAAGTTAATGAGATCGTAGAGGTTGGTGACATTGAAGCAGAACGTGTTGGTACACCAGGGGTATTTGTTAAAGCTGTTGTTCAAGGTAATACATTTGAAGAACATAAATCAATATATACAGATTTATGGGTGCGGTCAGGGCAACTCAAATAATTTAATGCTAAAAAATTAGAAGGAGGTAATTTTAATATGGAAGCGAGAGAAATGATTGCCCGTCGGGCTGCTAAAGAATTAAGTAATGGTCAGGTGGTAAATTTAGGGTTTGGAATGCCAACAGCGGTTGCTAACTATTTACCTGATGGTGTGGAGGTTACGTTGCAGTCGGAAAACGGTTGCTTACAATTTGGACCTACTCCGAAACTTGGTGAAGAGGATCCTGATGTTGCTAATGCTGGTGGACAACCTATCAGTTTATTGCCGGGAGCAGCGACGTTTGATTTGGCGACATCATTCTGTATTATTCGTGGCGGACATGTGGACGCTACAGTATTGGGTGCGCTGGAAGTAGACCAGGAAGGTAATATTTCGAATTGGGCTATGCCCCTAGCACCAGAAAAATTTGCTCCAGGCATGGGGGGGGCTATGGATTTAGTAGCTGGTGCTCGTAAAGTTATTGCTACTTTGCAGCATACTAGCAAAAGTGGTACTAAAATTTTAAAAAAATGTCATCTTCCTATTACCGGTAAAGGGGTAGTTGATGTTATTGTTACTGAGAAGGCGGTATTTGAAGTAACACCTGCTGGCTTGATGCTTACTGAGATAGCAGAAGGGCTGACGGTTGAGGATATTCGTAGTGCTACAGAAGCCGATTTTACAGTGGCTAAAAAGGTAATTCCTTATCAGTTATAGATGCGGAGGTGTTATTGCTATAGTATTGGTACATGTACTGCTTGATGTGATGAATACATATTAAATGGCACAAAATACTTTGTTTCAAATGGTGGTATCATTGCTGGTTTCATTATTATGGCATTAATTGATCCTTCTATTGTGGTTGAAATTTTAAGATTTAAGCGGCGGTTTTGTTGTTGATACAAAAATTTCTAGTTTTGAAAAGGTTAAACACAAAATGGAATAGAAATTCATGGAGTTAAAACAACAGAAATAAATCTATAAAAACCGCCGCATTTTAAAAATTAAGTTTAAAAAGAATACGACAAAATCACGGTAAAGGAGCGCCATTTGATGAAGATTATTTCAAAAGAGGAAGCAGTTAAACTTATTCAAGATGATGATTTTGTAGCAATGACGGGGTTTGTTGGGTGCAATCATCCAGAAACACTTACTGCGGCTTGTGAAGAAAGCTTCTTAGCCTCTGGTCATCCTAGAGATTTGACTATACAATTCAGTGCGGGGATTGGCGATGGTAAAACTAAGGGATCCAATCATTTTGGTAATGTTGGAATGACTAAAAGAATCATTGGCGGCCACTATGGTTTGGCTCCACGTTTAGGAGAATTGGTTAGCAATAACCAAGTAGAAGCTTATAACATACCACAGGGTATCGTTTCTCACTTGCATAGAGCTGCCGCAGGCAAAAAACCTGGGGTACTTAGTAAAGTTGGTTTAAAAACTTTTATTGACCCACGTCTTGAAGGTGGGAAGCTCAATACAAGAACAACAGAAGATATTGTTAAATTAATGAATATTGATGGCGAAGAATTTTTGTTCTACAAAGCCTTTCCGGTAGATGTTGCTTTAATTCGTGCTAGTACTACCGATGAAAACGGTAATTTAACGATGGAACGGGAAGCTGTATATTGCGAAGCATTGGCAATTGCTGGTGCTGCAAAAGCAAATAATGGTATCGTAATTGCCGAGGTAGAAAGAGTTTCAGCAAAAGGATCGCTTGATCCTAGAGCAATTAAGGTTCCTGGTGTTTTAGTTGATTATGTTGTTGGTGGTGACGTTGGCTTATTTAATCAAACAGGTGGAGAATATTATAATCCTTCTTATAATGGTGAAGTCAAAATGCCTTTAGGTGCAATTGAACCGTTGGCATTAACCGAACGCAAAATTATTGCTCGTCGTGCAGCTATGGAATTAAAACCACATAGCCGTGCTAATCTTGGCATTGGTATGCCAGAAGGGGTAGCAGCCGTAGCAGCAGAAGAAGGTTTCGGCGATACTCTTACCATGACGGTAGAATCGGGTGGTATTGGTGGGGTACCCGCAGCAGGTGCAAGCTTTGGTGCTACGATCAATGCTGAAGCTATGCTTGGACAAGCGGAAATGTTTGACTTCTATGATGGTGGTAATTTGGATATTACCTGCTTAGGGATTGCTCAAGTAGATAGTAAAGGAAATCTTAATGTAAGTAAGTTTGGCCCCAAAATTCCAGGCTGTGGTGGTTTTATTAATATTTCTCAAAATGCAAAGAAAATTGTATTCTGTGGTACTTTAACAGCAGGTGGTTTAAAAATCAGAGTAGAAGATGGCAAGTTAGTAATTGATAAGGAAGGACGTTCAAAGAAATTTATTAAAAAGGTCGAACAAATTACCTTTAGTGCGGAATATGCAAAATCAAACAATCAACCAGTTATTTACATTACAGAAAGAGCTGTATTTACATTAGAAGAAAATGGTTTAGTATTAACAGAAATCGCTCCAGGGGTAGATTTAGAACGTGATGTTTTAGATCAATTAGAAGCTACAGTGGCTGTTTCTCCGGATTTGAAATTGATGGACGCTAGAATCTTTAGGGATAAACCAATGGGATTATCTGCTGATATTTCAAATAGATAAAATTGGAGTTGTTAAAATTGACTATTTATCATAATTTATTGCTTACAGAAGAAAATGGCTTAGCGATCGTTACGTTAAATCGTCCTAAAGCTCTTAATGCTTTAAATGCTGTTTTGCTTGATGAAATTGGACAAGTTATTGATGAATTAGCGGCAAACGATAGTGTTCAAGTAATTATCATTACTGGTGCTGGAGAAAAATCATTTGTTGCCGGTGCGGATATTACAGAAATGAAGGATAAAAATGTAGAAGAAGGCAAAGTCTTTGCTGAACAAGGACAAGGTGTTTTCTTAAAAATTGAACAATGTCCAAAACCAGTTATTGCAGCAGTTAATGGTTTTGCTCTTGGTGGTGGTTGTGAACTTGCAATGGCATGTGACATCAGAATCGCTTCGGAAACTGCAAGATTTGGTCAACCAGAAGTTGGCTTAGGTATTGTTCCAGGGTTTGGTGGTACGCAACGTATGCCAAGACTTATTGGTCGCGGTATGGCTAAATATTTAATTTATTCTGCTGATATGGTTAAAGCCCCAGAAGCTTTAAGAATTGGGTTAGTGGAAAAAGTAGTTGCACCAGAAGTTCTTCTTGATGAAGCAAAAGCACTTGCAATGAAAATCATGAGCAAGAGTCCAATCGCAGTTCGTTTGGCAAAAGATGCAATCAATCGTGGTATGGAAATGGCTATTCCAAATGCAATGCAGTACGAAGCTTATATTTTTGGCACGTGTTTTGCAAGCGAAGATCAAAAGGATGGCATGACTGCTTTTGTTGAAAAAGCAAAAGTAAAATTTACTGGTAAATTCTCTAAAAAATGACGAGAGATAAGGAGGAGGCGTTAGCCTATCCCTTATCGAGAGAAGGAGTGCTAATATGGCTAACATTATTGCTTGTTATAAATGGGTTTTAGATGAACAAGATATTAAAATAACCGCTGGTAGTCTAGCATTAGACACTGGCAGGGCAAAAAGTAAAATTAGCGAATATGATAAAAATGCTATTGAGGAAGCAGTACTACAGGCAGAAAAATGTGATGCTATGGTAACTAGCTTAACCTTTGGTAACAGTAAAGCAAAGCAATCAATAAAAGATGCTTTATCTCGTGGCCCAGCTAAAGCTTATTGGGTAAATGATGCAGCAGCTGATATTGCAGATGGCTTTGTGACAGCAAATGTACTGACTGCGGCTATAAAAAAAATAGGTGAATACGATGTGATTTTATTTGGTGAAGGATCAGCAGATACGTATGGTCAGCAAGTTGGACCACGAGTTGCAACTTTATTAGGTATTCCAGTCATTACATTTGTAGCTGAAATAACAATAACAGGCAATAGCGTGACAGCAACCAGAAAAATCGGCGATTGTACAGAAGTGGTAACTGCTGAGTTCCCAGTTGCAATCACAGTATTGCCAGAAATCAACAAACCCCGGATACCAAGTTTAAAACAAGTATTAGGAGCTGCTAAGAAACCATCAACTGAACTCAGTATGGCTGATTTAGGTTTGGCTACCGATGATATTACACCTAAAAATAAAGTGAAATCCATCAAAGGTTTTGTTATGAATCGTAAAAATATCATGTATAAAGATGGTACGCCAGAAGAAAAAGTTAATGCATTAATCGCCAGTCTTACCAAAGAAGGCGCACTATAGAGAGGGGGAGCAACCATGGCTGGAATTTGGGTATATTCAGAAGATAACATAGTAGAGCAACAGTTATTAACGATTGGCCGTAGTTTAGCAGATTCATTAGAAGAACCACTTGTTGCAATCAATATTATGGAAGATAATTCTCTAGATTTAATCTTAAGAGGTGCTGATAGAGTAATCGTAATAGAAGGAAATAGTGTTTTGCCAGAAAGTTATGCAAAACCAATTGCAGAAATAGCTGGTAAAGAAAGGCCAACCACGTTTTTAATCGGGGGGACACTACGTGGTAAGGAAGTTGCCGCAAAAATTGCAGCTTACCTAAGTGTAGGGCTTGTAAACAGTGCGCTTAGCATCAAAGTAATTGACGGAAATCTTGAGACTGAAAGAATCATGTATGGTGGACTTGCAATATGTACAGAAATATTAGCACCTGTCAGCATTGTAACGATAGAACCACGTACATATGATGCAGCACAAGGTGACCCAAGCCGCACTGGTAAAACTGAAAAAATCACAGTAGAAGTAGAAGAGATCGTAAAAGTCGGCAATGTATGCCCAATTATCAAACAAGGTGCAGATATCACAACGGCAGAAAAGATCATTTGCGTTGGACGTGGTCTTGCCAAACAAGCAGATATGAAATTAGCACAAGATTTAGCTGATAAATTAGGCGCAGAAATTGGTTGTACCAGAAGTGTTGCCGAAGATTATCACTGGTTGCCAAACGAAACCTATATCGGTTTATCTGGACAAAAGGTCAAACCACAACTTTATATTTCTATGGGAGTATCAGGACAAGTACAGCACACCGCTGGTATTCGTGATTCTAAAATTATCGTAGCAATTGACACCAACGAAAATGCACCGATTTTTTCAGCAGCAGATTACGGAATCGTTGGTGACCTATATGATATTGTGCCATTATTAACAGAAAAAATAGTGAAATAAAATATAGAAGGCAGGGAGGTGAGAGGATGGGGGACGAAGAAAAATTTGATGCCATCATCATAGGGGCTGGCCCAGCTGGAGTCGCTTGTGCCTATATCCTAGCGCGTGAAAGTAAAAGTGTTCTGGTCATAGAACGCGGGGATACAGCTGGAAGTAAAAATGTAACTGGTGGACGTCTTTACACTAATGCTTTAGAACTAGTAGAGCCAGGGTTATATAAAGAAGCAGTGCTAGAACGGAAAGTCGTTAGAGAACAAATCATGCTTCTTGGTGAAAAGACAGGCGTAACTATTGATTATTTTGATGTTGACTTGGCAAGAACTGAAATGCCACAATCTTATACTGTCCTACGTGCACCATTTGATGAATGGTTCGCTAGTAAAGCGGAAGAACAAGGAGCAATGATTGCAACTGGAATATTGGTCAATGATCTTATTATTAAAGACGATAAAGTTGTAGGAGTAAAAGCTGGCGAGGATGAAATGTATGCCGATATTGTTATTGCGGCTGATGGCTTGAATTCATTTATGGCGCAAAAAGCTGGACTTAGAAAGGATTGGACATCTCATGAGGTTGGCGTAGGTGTAAAAGAAATTATCAACTTGCCAGCCAATATTATTCAAGAAAGATTTAACGTGGGCGCTGACGAAGGGGCGGCTAGAGCCATTTTAGGGCAAACAAATGGTGTACAAGGTGGTGGCTTTTTGTACACCAATAAAGATAGTATTTCATTAGGAATTGTCCTTAGTCCAGCCGCACTTGCCCAGCAAAAGAAAAAGATTGCCGATATTTATCAAGACTTTAAGATGCATCCGGCAATTTATCAAATGATTGGTGATGGTACGACAAGTGAGTATAGTGCACATTTAGTACCAGAAAACGGCTGGAATAGCGTACCGAAACAATTATATCGCGATGGATTCTTAATCGTTGGTGATGCCGCAGGGTTTTGTGTAAATACAGGTACAATGATTAGAGGAATCGATCTAGCGATTGTGAGTGGAGTCGCTGCTGCTCAGGCTGTGCTCGGTGCAAAATCAAGGCAAGAAGTCGGTCCAAGCTATGTTAGAGAACTATATGATTTGCAGCTGATTCCGACGATGAAATTATTTGCCGGTTGGCCAGAAATTACGAGTATTTCGCGGATGACGAAACAATATCCTGAGATGATGAATGAAATGATGAAGTTCATGTTTACGGTAGATGGGAAACTGCCAGAAAAAATGCCAAGTGCGATGAAAAAAATTATGGAAAAGCATATTAGTATAGGTCAACTCATTGCCGATGGTTGGAAAGGATTTAGAGCGATATGACCGTCAAAAGACAAGGTACCGATGAACTATTAGGATTAAATAAATTTGTGGTTGATGAAGAAAATGCCCATATTGTGATAGAAAAAGATATTTGTGCAAAGTGTCAAAATAAAGCATGTTTGGTAGTATGCCCTGCTTCTTTGTACAATTTAAATGAAAATGGCGAAATAACCTTTGATTATGCTGGTTGTCTAGAATGTGGAACTTGCCGAATTATATGTAAAGATAAAGGGATAAGTCAATGGAAATATCCTGAGGGGACTTTTGGTATATCTTTTCGGTACGGTTAATTATTTAGTCAAAGATGTCTTTATAGTAAGAGCAGAAATTAGGGAAAGGTAGATTTCCTTAATTCCTGCTCTATTTTTTTATTATGATTATTTCTTTCAATATCACGGACAAAACATCCAAGTTTTTGACAAGTAGTGCTTCCTCTACTTTTAATTTTATCTTTTATTTTTATTAAACAATTTATTTGCTTGGCTATAGTAAGTACCGTTTCAGTATGAATATTTAATCTTAAACAACCAATAATATAGCAAGAGATGAATTTCCGTCATGGGGAGGATTTTTATGCTAAAAAAAAGTTCGGAAAAGAATAAAGAAGCAGGAACTAGTAGCGATGATAGTATTAGTGCGGTGAATATAAAGGATTCCCTTTCTACGTCATTAGAAAAAAATATTAAGACTCTAAACGCGATATTTATCGATGATGACACCATAGCAACGCGCTTTATCACCAACTGCCATAATAATACGCTCCAATATTGTCTTGTGCAAAATGACGGGATGGTTAATGCTGCTATTATAAATGAAAATATTATAAAACCATTGATGCAATCTGAAGTTCTTCTTAACAAAGGTCAACAAATAGATATCTTAATTCATCAAGTAATTTTGATCAATCAGGTTAAAAAAACAAAAGAGTGGCAAGAAATTATTGAATCGGTTACTTATGGCGATACGATTTTGTTCATCGATGGGGAAAAAGAAGTGCTCATTCTAAACAGCAAAGGGTTCAATTTACGGGGAATAGCTGAACCTCCTAGTGAGAAGATTATAAGTGGACCAAGGGAAGGCTTCTGCGAAGCTTTGATGATTAATCTTTCGATGGTTAGGCGTAGACTGAGGACCAATGAATTAAAAATAAAGTTCAAAAGTTTTGGAGTACGGACACATACGCAAGTTTGCGTTTGTTATATTGACAGTATTGTCAATATAAATATCTTAGATGAGCTTTATCGCCGTCTTGACACAATTGATATTGATGGTGTTTTAGATGCCAACTATATCACAGAACTCATTCGCGATTCGAAGTTATCTCCGTTTCGGGCTATAGGGTATACTGAAAGACCAGATGTTGTTGTTGGAAAACTTTTGGAGGGGCGTATTGCTTTATTTGTTGATGGGTCACCAGTTGTCTTGACGCTTCCTTATTTATTTATTGAAAATTTTCAGAGTAATGAAGATTATTATATGAGTTTTTACTATTCTTCATTTGAAAGAGTATTACGAATTTTGAGTTTTATCTTAAGTATTACGGTACCATCGTTTTTTATTATAGTTGTTGCATTTCATCATGAGATATTGCCGACGACACTACTGACTAATATTGCGAAAGAACGCTTAGGAGTGCCACTCCCAGCAGGATTGGAAGCGGTTATTATGCTGATTGTATTTGATATTTTAAAGGAAACAGGTATACGAATGCCTTCAGGAATTGGGCAAGCACTAAGTATCGTTGGAGCACTTGTTATTGGACAAGCTGCAGTAGAAGCGAAACTTGTAGCTGCACCAATGGTTATTATTATTGCAGTTACAGCAATTACGGGGTTATTGATACCGAAGATGAATGCTGCGATTCCGTATATCCGTCTAGGATTACTGGGACTGTCATCCGCATTAGGGGTAGTAGGTCTGCTATTGGGACTGTCTGGTTTGATGATTCATCTGCTCAATTTGTATTCCTTTGGCATACGACAATTGACACCGATAGATACGCTCAGATATCAAGAGGTTAAAGATACTTTTATTAGGGGGCCATGGTGGAAAATGCTGAATCGTCCCGCGATATTGACAAAAAATAAGACACGTCTGAGCAGTTCTGATAGGGGGGATTGTGATTAAAAGAGTAGTCAGTATTTTGTTAATCCTTGCTTTATGTACTTTGCTTAGTGGGTGCTGGAACTATCGGGGCTTAAATACAATGTCTATTGTTGCTGGTGTAGCTATTGATAGAAAAGATGATCAAAATTATCAACTGACGGTTGAAGTATTTGACTTGGCTGCATCAGGGAAGGAAAGTGCAGGTAAATCGCAAATCGTTGAATCGGAAGGAAAAACGATATTTGAGGCAGTTAGAAATGCGAAAAAAAGACTAACCAAAAAATTATACTTTGGTGATATTCAGCTAGTGGTAATTAGCGAGCAAATTGCTAGAGAAGAAGGAATACAAGATGTTTTAGACTGGTTTATGAGAAATGAAAAAGCTAGGGAAACATTGTCAACCGTCATTTCTCAAGAAAAAACAGCGAAAGAGATTCTTACCGCAAGTGGAGTTGATCATAAAATTATTTCTGAAGAGATAGAGAAAATTCTCGATGCTGACAATAGAACAACAGCTTCAACCAAAAATATTGACACCTTTAAGGCACTTAATATTTTAAAAGGGCAAAAGGAAACTGCGTTGGTTTTGCCGGCAGTTCACTGCACTGACAATCAAGGGAAAAAAGTAGTGGAAGTCAATGGTATTGCAGTTTTTAAGGCAGATAAGTTGCAAGGGTATTTGTCGCCTGAAGAGACACATTACTATCTTTTTGCTGTCGATGAGATCAAGGGGGGGATTTTAACTTTTCCGTTTGAGGCTAAAAATCAAAAAAATCAGGATAACCTTTCGCTTGAAATATCAAACAATAAAACGAAAAAATCTTATTCTTATGAGGAAAATCGTCTTAAAGTTTTTTTAGATATTAAGACAACAGCAGCTCTTGGTGAAGTTGGTACAGATATAGATGTTTCGAAAAAAGACAATATAGAAAAAATAAAAGCAGCCGCTACAGAGGTGTTTGTGCAAAGACTGGAAGCAGTAATAAAAAAAACACAAACAGAATTTGGTTGTGATGTTTTTGGATTTAATACGATGATTCATAAAAAAAACCCAGTATTATGGTCAGAGTTAAAAGAAAATTGGAATTTTTATATTCAAACAATGGAAGTTGAAGTGAGGCCTGAACTTGTAATAAAAAACACGGGATTAATGAAATGATAAGGCAATGGCAAGGGAGCAAAAGATGAAAGAGGTATTGTTATGCAAAAAGAAATGATATCAATGTGGCAAGCTATTAGTATAATTGTATTGTTTTTATTTGGTAGCACTGCCGTAATGGGGATGAACTCTGGGGCAGGCCATGATTCGTGGATTGCATTAATAGTTGCTTCACTTTTTGGCGGTGTTCTTGTGCTTGTTTATGCTAGGTTGATTCGTTTGCTACCCGGTATGGATTTTTATGATATGGCACAAACTGTATTTGGAAAAATTATTGGGAAAATTATCATTGCCTTGATGGCGTGGTATGCGATTCAGCTGAGTGCATTGGTACTTAGGAGCTTTTCCGAGTTTATTCAAATTGTATCTTTAATGGAAACACCACAACTTGTTGTAATGGTAACAATGCTTTTGGTTACGGGTTATATGGTTTTTAGCGGAATAGAAACTTTGGCGAAGTGGGTAATGATAGCTTTAGCCTTGACTTTAGGAATCGTTTTATTTACGATGATTATCTCAATTAGGCAATCAGACTTTTCTAATATTTTCCCAATTCTAGAACATGATTTTTCGACAATGGGAAAGGCAACCTTAAATTTATTTGTCTTTCCTTTTGCGGAAACAGTCATTTTTTTAACTTTAGCAGATTCAATTAAAAAAAGTGACAATGTTTATAAAATTTATTTGTCGGGTATTTTTATCGGCGGAGTAGTTTTATTGATGTTATTTTTGCGAAATGTTTTGATTTTGGATGTTCCTATGCAAAACGAGATATATTTTCCATCCTATGCAGCAGCAAGGGTCGCTAGTATAGGCGAAATTTTCGCAAGAATTGAAATGTCAATATTTGCTAACTTTGTGCTGGGGTGTATTGCCAAACTATCAATTTGTATATTGGCGGCAGTAAAGGGTGTTAAAAAATTATTTGGTATAAAAAAGAATGGGCGAACTTTATTTTTTATTAGTCTGTTGATTTTGGTAGTCAGCAAAGTCCAGTTTGAGAATGTAATGGAACTGATTACTTTTTCAGAGATATATCCATATTATGCTATGCCCTTTCAAATAGCTATTCCTATTTTGGTATGGATCGGTGCCGAAATAAAAATGCGTAAAAAAAGTAGAAAATGAATGATAATCTAAATAGCAAGAGGTTGATGAATAAAAGTCTATGTGGATAATTTTCCTAATGGGGGAGGATTTTATGATAAAAAGCAGCTTAAAAGAAAATAAAATAACCACTCTTCTTTCAGAATCTTTAGAAAAAAATATTGCTACTTTAAAAGATATATTTATTGATGATGATACCATAGCAATACGCTTTATAACAAACTGTCATAATACTATGCTCAAATATTGTATTGTTCACAATGATGGACTCATTAATGCCTCAATTATAAACGAAAATATTATAAAGCCACTGATGCTGTCGAAAGTTGAGCTCAGCAGGGGGCAGCAGATAGATATCCTGATTCATCAAGTCGTGTTAATCAATCAAGTAAAAAAAACAAAAGAATGGCAAGAAATTATTGAAGCAGTGACGTATGGCGATACTATTTTATTTATTGATGGTGAGTCAGAAGTACTTATCCTCAATAGTAAAGGTTTTAACATAAGGGCAATTGCTGAGCCAGACAATGAAAAGGTTATCAACGGACCAAGGGAAGGGTTCGGCGAGGCATTGATGATGAATCTTTCGATGATTAGGCGCAGATTAAGAAACAATGAATTAAAAATTAAATTTCGTAGTTTTGGTAAACGAACACATACGCAAGCCTGTATTTGTTATATAGATAGTATCGTCAATAAAAACGTTCTAGAAGAACTTTATCGTCGTCTTGATACAATTGATATTGATGGTGTTTTGGATACGAACTATATTACAGAGCTTATTCGCGATTCAAGATTTTCACCGTTTCGCGCAACGGGATATACAGAAAGACCAGATGTAGTTGTGGGAAAACTTTTAGAAGGGCGTATTATTTTACTGGTGGATGGTTCGCCAGTTGCTTTGACGCTTCCATATCTATTTATCGAAAATTTTCAAAGTAATGAAGATTACTATATGAACTTTTACTATAGCTCGCTTGCAAGATTTCTGCGGATTTTTAGCTTTATCTTGAGTATTACGGTACCTTCTCTTTATATTATAATCGTTGCATTTAATCAGGAGATCGTGCCAACAACGCTTTTGACCAATCTTGTTAGAGAACGTATGGGCGTACCTTTGCCGGCGGTGCTAGAGGTATTTGTCATGCTTATCTTATTTGATATTTTAAAAGAAGCTGGTATACGAGTGCCAAGTGGCATTGGCCACGCCTTAAGCCTTGTTGGTGGTCTCGTTATTGGGCAGGCGGCGGTATCGGCTAAACTTGTAGCTGCACCAATGATTATTGTAGTTGCTGTTACGGCAATTACTGGTATGTTGGTACCGAGGGTGGATGCTTCAGTTATTTATCTTCGTTTACTATTGCTTATATTATCAGCGACATTTGGTATATTAGGTTTTATATCAGGAAGTTTGATTATTATGACGCATTTGCTCAATTTACATTCTTTTGGAATACCACAGCTGACCCCTATGGAGGAACTTAAGTATCAGGAGGTTAAAGACACTTTTGTTAGAGGGCCGTGGTGGAAAATGTTGAATCGCCCGGAAGTTTTGACTAAAAATAAGACACGGCTTGGCAGTGAAGATCGGGGTGATTGCGATTAAAAGATTAGTCGGCATTTTACTAATTCTTATTCTATGTACACTGCTCAGTGGTTGTTGGAATTATCGAGGGTTAAATAAACTTTCTATTGTTACAGGTGTTGCTGTCGATAGAAAAGACGATAATAACTATCAATTAACAATGGAGACTGTAGATTTAACTGCTGCTAGTAAAGAGAGCGCAGGTAAATCTCAAATCATTCAATCAGAAGGAAAAACGATGTTTGAGGCAATTAGAAATGCAAAAAAAAGAGTAACCAAAAAATTGTATTTTTCCGATATGAAAGTACTCGTTGTTAGCAATCAAATTGCCAGAGAAGAAGGCATAAAATCTATTTTAGATTTTTTTATGAGAGATGCAGAGCCACGAGAAACAGTTATACCGATTATTTCACAGGAAAAAACAGCAAAAGAGATTTTTGCAGCAAGTGGAGTAGATGCAAAAATAATTTCTGAAGAGTTACAGAAAATGATAGATAAGGATAGTGAAACAACGGCATCTACAAGAAAGATTGCCAATTATCAGGTTTTTAATATGCTACAAGGAGAGAAAGAAATGTCGTTGGTTATGCCTGCAGTTCACCTTGTACTTAATAATGAAAAAAAAGTAGTGGAAGTAAATGGTATTGCTATTTTTAAAGCAGATAAGCTAAAGGGATATTTATCACCCGAGGATACGCATTATTACCTTTTTACTGTTGATGAGGTCAAAGGAGGAATTTTAACTTTTCCATCTAATGAAAAAAATCAAAAATGGTACGATGATCTCTCGTTTGAAATAGCAAAAAATAAGACGAAGAGATCCTATAGCTATGATGGAAATCGTTTAAAATTTATTTTAGATATTAAGACGACAGCGGTTCTTGATGAAGTGGGAGCTGATATAGATGTTATAAAAAAAGAAAATATAGAAAAAATTAAATCCACGGCTGATCGGGTGTTTACGGATCGGCTTGAATCAGTAATAAAAAAAGAGCAAATAGAATTTGGCTGTGATATTTTTGGAATTGGTACGATGATTCATAAAAGTAATCCACTATTATGGTCGCAGTTAAAGGAAAATTGGGAGTATTATATTCAAACAATGGAAGTCGAAGTAAGACCTGAATTTTTAATAATAAATACTGGTTTGGAAAAGTGATAGTAAAAGTGCGGAGGTAGCAGCAGATGAAAGAGGTCGTATTATGCAAAAAGCAATGATGTCAATGCGACAAAATATTTGTATTATGGTACTATTTTTAGTTGGTAGCAGTGCTATAATGGGGGGAAGTTGGGGTGTAGGGCAGGATGCTTGGATTGCATTACTGATAGCCTTGGGCTTTGGTAGTATTATTGTGCTTGTTTATGCTAGAATCATCCACTTGTATCCTGAAATGGATCTTTGTGACATAGCCCAAGCTGTATTCGGTAAAATAATTGGTAAAGTAATTATTGTTTTGATGAGTTGGTATGCAATCCATCTGGGGGTTATATTACTTAGACTTCTTTCAGAATTTATTAACATCGTTGCTTTGCAAGAAACACCGCAGCTTCCTATGATGATCATAATTCTTGCCGTTACGGGGTATATCGCCTTTAGTGGGATAGAAACTCTGGGGAGGTTAGCGATTATTGCTTTACCTTTGTATTTATTTATCAATTTATATACGATGACTTTATCAGTTACAGATATAAAGTTTTCCAACCTTTTACCTATTATGGAACATAGTTTTAATGCTCTTTTGATGGCAAGTTTAAAAATATTTACAACCACCTTTGCTGGAACAGTAATTTTTTTATTTTTTGCCGATGGCGTTAAAAAAAAGAATAATCCCTATAAAATTTATTTATATAGTATTTTTATTAGTGCATTGCTTTTATTGGCTATATTTTTTCTTAGCGTTATGGTTTTAGGTGTTCCTATGTTGGAAAAGGAATATTTTCCATTCTATACAGCGGTGCGTACGATTAATATGGGAGAGTTTCTTTCTAGAATTGAACTGATGATATTTTATAATTTTTTATTGGGTAGTATTGTAAAAATATCAGTTTGCTTATTGGCTGCGGAAAAAGGACTTCAAAAAGTATTTAATATTAAAAACAAGGGGCAAGTTTTGGCTATTGTCAGTTTTTTTATTTTAATAGTTGGTATGTTTGAATTTGACAGCGTCATTGAAATATTTAATTTTACAGAGTTTTATCAATATTACGTTTTGCCCTTCCAAATTGTTATTCCAATACTCTTATGGATTGGTGCTGAAATGAAAATGGGCAGAAGGAGAAGTAGGTAATGAATAGCTAATTTAAAAAGTATCGTATTTATGAGGTAGAAGTGAGGAAAGATCTGTAAGATGACTACACCGAAATTTATTTTTGAGTGCAGTCCTTTTATGTGGCCTGCCATTGATGGTTTTATTTTTGCCATAGAATTTGGATAATTTTCACCGTTGTTCTGCTTGCCTAACTATTTGCATATACATGTTAGCAAATAGCTTTAGGGGGCAGAGTAATGAAGGAATATATTCGTAAACGTGTTTTAGATATTTGCGATCATATTTTAGAAAGTAAACATACAGTTAGGCAAGCGGCGGTAGTGTTTGGCGTTAGTAAAAGTACGGTTCATAAAGATATACCAAAAGTGAACGGTGAAAATTGAATTTAATCATAGTAAAATGGATATAATATAATAAGAAAATTTAAAATAAAACTATTTACTTATTAAAATATTGATGAATTAATAAGTAAATAGTTTTATTTGTTGTTTACTTGATTGTTTGAGTGAAGTATAATGACAAAAAGGATGTGAGTTAAATGTTGTATAAATCTTTAAGTAAATTATTTTATAAAAATAATGAAGCCTATGAAATCACATATAGAGAAAGATTTAATAACGAGTTTACTTACCGTTATGATTTTACAATTGGTGAAAATCAGGCGTTTGTTGTTATGAATTTAGAAATTTTAAATTTATTAACTAGTATTTTGAAATTAGATAAAAGACTTTTAAAAATAACCAAAAGTGTACCTCCAATTGCTTTGACTCAATTTACGAAAAAGTGTATTGTAGATGAAATTCAGTTGACGAATGAGATTGAGGGTGTTCATAGTACGCGGAAAGAAATCAGAGAACTTATTGATGATAAAACAGAAAATAAGGAAAAAAAGCGCCTGTATGGTTTGGTGCAAAAATATATGATGTTGTCATATGGGCAGGAAGTTGCTTTAAAATCCTGTCAGGATATTAGAAAACTTTATGATGAATTCGTTTTAGCAGAAATAAAAGCAGATAATCGAGAGAATATTCCAGATGGTGATATTTTTAGAAAAGAAATTGTTGAAATAATTTCATCAAGCCAAAAGGTGATTCATAAAGGCATGTATCCAGAATCCAAAATTATTACAGCTATGACAGCTGCACTAGATATGTTAAACAATAATAAATTAAACGATTTCGTGAATATAGCGGTATTTCACTATATGTTTGGATATATACATCCTTTTTACGATGGAAACGGCAGAATGGCGAGATTTATTAGTAGTTATCTATTAAATCAGCAATTAGAATCAGTAGTTGGGTTTAGTTTGTCGTATACGATTAAAAATAAGCTTAAAAAATATTATGACATGTTCAAGGAAGCTAATGATTATAAAAATAAAGGTGATTTAACGCCTTTTATTATTGGATTTTTAGAACTTATAGAGGAAACTATCGAAAATTTATGTATTATTATTGAAGGAAAAGCCGAACAGTATAAATTTTATAAAGAAAAAATTGAAAAATATGCAGATGGGAATAAACCAATTCGAAATATATTGCATGTTTTGGTGCAAAGTGCTTTGTTTGATGATGAAGGTATTAGTATTCAAGATTTAGTAGAAATTGCTGAATTAAGTCCATCTACAATTCGTGGTTGGATTAAGCAAATACCTAAAGATGTGCTGATTGTTAAGCAAAGTGGCAAAATGAATGTGTATAGTGTGAATTTAGATGTAGTAGCAAAATTATAGAATTAGATGGGTGTATTGGTAAAGATATAGGTATTTTTTAGCGTAAATATTGAAATTTATCGAATATAAAGATATAATTGCGGTAATAATCATGATAAGAAGGTGATTGTATGATAATAAATCCTTATACTCCGGGAGCGGGTTTAGTACCAATTTATTTAGCTGGGCGTGATGATACCATTGAGGCAGCAAAAGAAATTATTACTTATGTGGCACATGGCTATCCTGCTCGTTCGGTAGTTTACTATGGATTGCGCGGTGTTGGGAAAACTGTACTCTTAAATAAAATAGAAGAGATTGCTGACGAATATGATGTCCTGTATGAACATATTGAAGTGTCAGAGCGTTCTTCTTTTAAAGTCTCTATTTCTTTACATATACAAAAATTAATAAAACAAATGAGCGTTAAGGCAAAAGCAAAGAATTATATTCAAAAAGCAATGTCAGTATTGAAAGCTTTTAAAATTACTTACTCTCCAGAGGGTGAAATAAGTATAGGGATAAATGATGAAGTGGATGCAGCAGTAGGGGTATCGGATACAGGCAATTTTTCTAATGATCTTACTGAATTATTTGTATCCATGGGAACGCTTGCAAAAAATAGCGAAAGTTCAGTGTGTCTATTTATTGATGAAATACAATATTTAAAAGATGATGAATTTGAAGCATTAATTACTGCCTTGCATCGAGCAAATCAAAAGGGGCTGCCTGTAACGTTAATTTCAGCAGGCTTGCCGAAGGTGACCAAGATTGCTGGTGATATAAAATCCTATGCTGAACGGCTATTTAGTTTTATTTCGATTGGTTCTTTAGAAGCAGAAGCGGCTAAACTGGCTTTAGTAGAGCCTGCTAAAAAAATGGACGTAACGTTTAGTGCTGATGCTATTGCTGAAATACTAAGAATTACCGAAGGATATCCTTATTTTCTTCAGGAATATGGAAAACAGGTTTGGGCATTTATTAAAGATAATAAGATTGGTCTAGCATCTGTAAAGGCAGCTTATCCGGATTTTGAGAAAAGCTTGGATGATAGCTTTTTCAAGGTGCGGTATGATCGAGCAACACCAAAGGAAAAGCAATTTATGCTTGCTATGGTTGAATGTGGTGAATTACCATGTACGATTGCCGAAATAGCTAGCAAAATGAATACAGGTGTGCAAAGTATTTCTCCAGTCAGAGGGCAATTGATTTATAAAGGGTTTATCTATGCTCCTCGCTATGGTGAAGTGGATTTTACTGTACCTCAATTTAATCGGTATATAAAACGGGTTAATGATAGTAGGCAGATAAACTGATAAAATAAGTGCACCAATAGGGTATACCTTACTGGTACAAAACAAAAGTGTTCCACATAAGTCGAAAAATGATTTTTGGGCTAGCCCATAATCAAAGTAGACTATGTGGAACACTTTTTCTATTTTAATGAGGAGTGTGGAATATGAAAATCGGTTATGTAAGAGTAAGCTCACTGGATCAAAATACTATCCGGCAAGAAGTAATCATGCAGGATCTGGGGGTAGAAGAAGTCTTTATTGATAAATTAAGTGGTAAAGATATCAATCGGTCAGAACTTCAAAGAATGATAGCGTTTGCTAGAAAGGGAGATACCGTTATTGTTGAATCTATCAGCAGATTTGCCCGTAATACAAAGGATCTATTGACTTTAATTGATTTACTGACAGAAAAAGGTGTAGATTTTGTATCGAAAAAAGAAAATATTGATACAACCACACCTACAGGAAAATTTATGCTGACTGTGTTTGGTGCGGTAGCTGAATTGGAACGAGAATATATTCTGCAACGTCAAAAAGAAGGGATTGCTATAGCAAAAAGCCAAGGTAAGTATACAGGAAGAAAACGAATTGAAAATGCTAATTTTGACACCGTGTATGATAAGTGGCAGGCAAAAGAAGTTACAGCTGTTGAGGCTATGAAAATATTAAACATGAAAAAGTCTACATTTTATCGTCGAGTAAGTGAGAAACCTAAATAAAATTATAGGAACGAAAAGAATGGATCAAGGTTACTTATACTTTAGTATTTAAATAGTTCTATTTGGGAGTTCTCTAATTGCGGTTTTGCAGAAGACTGTAAAATTTTGAATAAAAGTCAGTATTCGCTAGGCAGCTAAAATAAAATTTTCCATTTAATTTACACAGGACGACAGAGATGATGCCACTATCCTGATCCCTGAATTTATATTAAGATAAGGTTTATAAATCATTTTTTTTATAAACCTTAAAAAATCATATTGATGTTCGTAATTTTGTTCTAGATAAGACAACACGAGCTTTATTCGCATTTGGTTATCAACTGTCATTTTTTCTGTTGCTAACAATACCCATTCCTGCAACTTGTCTTTATTTAATGTCATAACCTCAATAAAATCAACAAGCCCTTTAAGTGAATATTTTTCGGGCGTACAACGTAATATTTCAAGTGATATTTCACAAAATATTAACGCAGGTTCATAAGCCGATGCATTACGATTTATTTCATCAATACTGAAATAATCTGATATTAATTCAACTATATCTTGCGGTGATTCTCTTTTAAAAACAATGTCCCATTTACCGGATTCATACATGATTTTTTGCATTTTAAACAGCTCCCTTAGACTAATTAATAACAAATGGATTATTAAAAGCATTTGTGTCAAAAAATTTTTTGAAACTATCATCTACAATATAAAAATAAGCTCATACAAAACTAAAAATTTAATAGAGGGATGAGGTATCTACAATACGCAACTATTCTGGTGCTATCTCCTGCTGAAAGATAGATTCACGACCTGAATGATTACTATCGACTGCAATCAATGGAATTGTATGAAAATTCAAGAAGAGGTCTTGTCAGCAAAACGTAAGTTAATAACATTTTGTGCGTTTTGCTGATAAGACCTTTTGTAGATTTAATCTTTGCAAATAGTTTTGTCTAGCATCAAGTAATTTTTGTGTAAAATCTAAAAGTTGGTCAATTTCTTCGGTTTCCCCATGTTCTATGGTGTTAATTGCTATTTCGGCTAAATCACCCCACTCCATCATAAGCTTTGGGTTTGGGGTTAGCGTAATCGGTGCTTGTTCAATATTCGAAATTAAATTTTTAATTGCAAAGATTAGCTCTTGCATAAACAAATTATCCTCCATATTTCAAAGGTAATATATACAATATATACCATTTTATATGTTGGCAATACTGTTATCTTTTATTACCCAAAATAAAAAAGTGGGGTGATAAAAGATAACCCCACTTTTTATATTTACTTTTCTAAAAATTTGTCAATAATGCCGTTGAATTTTATTTTTTTTATAGCATCTTTACTTGAACTTACGTTTAATTTTCTTAGTATTTGTCTGATTTGCGTTTTTACGGTGTTTTTTGTTTTAAACAATTCTTCTTCAATTTGCGAGCGCGTATATCCTTGTTCAATTAAGTCATAGACTTTTCTTTCTGAAAAAGTTAATCCTTTAAGTTGCTCTTCTTTTTTTAATTGGCTATACTTTTGACCCAATATTTCCATAGGGGAAAACGAATTACTATGTATTCTTCGGATTACTTTTGGAATATCTTCATAATCCTCTTTAGAAATGAAATTCACTGCTCCTGCTGCAAAAGAATCCGCAACAATTTTTTCTCCTTTTAAGCATGTAAGCATAATAATTTTGCATTTTGAAACTTCCAATATATTAACCGCTGCATATATACCATCAAGTTCGTTTTCATTCAGATTAATATCCACTAAAAATACATCAATCTGTAATGCCTTTGCAAGGTTTATACCATCATTTTTATTCATAGCTGTACCAACAATAACAAAATCTTCTTCATTGTTAAGAAAGCTAATCATAGCTTTTAACCAACCAGAATCATCCTCAATTATTGCAATGTTGATTTTATTCATCTATAGCACCTCACTTACAACATTCAATATCCTCTCTTTTGGAAATATTAGTGATACAATAGTACCAACATTTTCTGTACTTTTAATTTTTAATTGCCCATTATGCTGTTGCATTACATTATAGGCATAAGACATACCTAATCCAAAATTCAGTGTTGCACGTTTAGTTGAAAAAAATGGATCGAAAACATATTTTATATTTTCTGTTGATATTCCAATTCCATTATCCTTAATTTCTATAACAACTTCCTTACTGTTAAAATATATCAATATTTCAATTCTGCCATTTTCCGATATTGCTTCTACTGCATTTTTTATAATATTGTTCAATATTTCTGTTATATGTACTTGATCACACTTGACAATAAAACCAGAGCCATAGTTCCGGACTACTTTTATATGCTTATTCTCAAGATAATACTTTTGCATTTCAAGTGACCTACTTATTATCTCAGCCAGATCCATACTACTTTCCAGCAAAACAATTTCTTTCATTTGCTCTTGAATTCTTTTCATCATGGCTGTTAAATGATCAGTAGAGTCTAACACTGTTTGAATATTTTCATTTATATCGTCTATATTAAGTTGTGGCTTATGTACTGAATTTCTTATATTCTTCACACACATTGAAATTTTAAAAACTTCGTTTTTTATCGAATGACTTAATATTGCTGTTCCAGAAGTCATAGCTTTTATTGTACTATCTAAACGTTGTTTTTCAAATTTGAGCCTAATGCCCAGAATGCCATATTTATAGGCAAAATACATAAAACATATAAACTGGACAATTATAACCCAAATATTATATTCCCATGCCTGATGTATTCCAAAAACACGTGTAATATAATTTGTAAATATTGCACAAGTAAAAAATGGTATTATAAAAATACAGGTCAATAGTTTACGTTTTTTTCTATTTGCATTTTTCTCTTTCCAATATGCAAATAAAAAAAAGCCATTACAAGCAGCTATATAAGGAACAGACCATATTGAAAGTATTTTAAAGTAATTGGTACGTTCCTCATTAGTCGTCATATAATGGTTATGTGTCGGGAAAAATAATAGTGTTAATATACCCGGAATAAGAGAAATTACAGCTAATCTCTTCTCCCATTTTGTGTTCAATACTTCAGCAGAAACAACTCCAAACATAAGCATACTCCATGGGCCAAGATAATGTGCAATACCTGAACACACCGATACTAGTATGTGTAAAACTGTATCTGTTGTCTCTGAAATCTGATAACAGGACTCTATAAAAGGGATAATATTTTCTTCAAGTACAACCCCAAAGCCTCCAAGACCACATATAAAAGCTACAGAACTTGCCCAAAGTGTAGATTTATCGCGATTTGTTACAAGAATTATTAAGGCAATACTCCATAATGCTATTGTAGTAATAATCATTTCAATGAACCTCGCCCAATACAGTTCTTTTGATAAATTCTAATGAGTTTTTTGCTATGCTTCTTTTAGACAGTGCAATTCCTGCATGACCACAGTGATAAAGTTTCCTCTCCGGTCTATCCCATTTTTTCCAAAGCTTATCGGCATCCTTAAAATCTATATACTTATCATAGAGTGCTGAAAGAATAAGCACTTTTTCCTTTGGTATCGTAGCCACAAAGTTGCTAGTGTTTGTTATATTCCAACAGCTTTTCAACTGATAATATGTAAAAGCATTATCCTGAAGATCTTTCTTAATATACCTTCCAGGAATAGTATTCCATATAGTATGAGAAAGTTCATTTGGTGCAAAAACAGATATACTACCGTCTATATTTTCCTCTACTGTAGTCGTGAGATTTGCCACTAGTGCTCCAAGACTAATTCCAACTAATACAACCTTGCCTCTTGTACTTTTTAACCAGTTAACTAAAGCCCTTATATCTACAACAGCTTGTCTTATAGAGGATAAAGTTCTTTCTATATTAGCGCTTATCATAAACTCTCCATTATATAACGGATTATTATTTTGCCTTTCTGTATGATAAGGTAATGTAATAAAATACATATTATACCCATGATCAATAAAAGGTTTTAAATAGATTGCTTTAATTCGCTCAGTGTCTTGTCTCCATCCATGTACTAAAACGACATTTAGTGGTGACCTTAATTTATTTTCATAGAATACACCTGTAGCGTATTCATTACATTTTTCATTTTCAATTTCACTTTTGTACTTGAAAGTGCCTGTTTTATAATTCGCATACTCATTCATATCTTTAAAGACTACATCCGGAGACTGCGGCTTAAAATAAAAGAGATTAGGATCTTCCAGCGTCGGAATAACTCCAGTATTACTAAAATGCGATTTTGTACTTTTATTTCTATGTAATTGATATAATGCATAGTTATCAATTATTTCTGCTAATAGTCTATTCAAGATAAAAAACCACCCTTATTTTGAAGTCCTGATATTTTTTAAGATAAAATCATTAAAGTATAACTTATTAAACCATACGGCACAGCCCAAATCACTATGGTCCAAAAAAAGGGGCTATAGTCTGGAAAAATTGTAATAAAACTAGCTTCTGGATATATAAAATCAAAAATAAATCCTAAAATAATTGGTAGAAATAAAACTATACTAAATTTCTTTTTCCTTTTATTTTGATAATACATTTCAAGTCCGGCTAAAATTGCAAAATAAGGGCTTAGTCGATAACTTAACGCAGAAAGGACACGCGCAATTAGTTCAGATATTTCTTTGTTAATCGTTATAGGGACTATGTTATATCTGATAATTTCACAAAGTAATCCTAATGAAATAGAAAATATTAGCGCCGAATACCAATAATTAAATTTATTTTTAATATCATTGTATAAAGTAATTATTGCTACTATTCCCCACAGTAATAATAGAACCAAAACCAGCATTATTTTTGCGCCTCTACGTTAAATCTTACAACAGAAGACTCGTCTGATTTTATAGCAATAAATAATCGCCAAACTATATTAGTAATAGTATGAATAATTGCCGAGGTTAATAGACTTCCTGTAAGCATATATATTAAACCATAAAAGAAACCAGCTATAGAAGAAAGCACAAACATTCTTTTGCCACCAAAGCTAATATGGTGACACCCAAATAATAAAGTTGTTAATACCAGTGGTATCCAATCTCCTCCACCGATGAACTGTCGTAGATAATTATAGACAAATCCTCTATAGATAATTTCTTCTGCTATTGCTATATGAAAAAAATTAAAAATAGTTAATATTAGTAAAGTTTTAGTTTTAGCTTTTTTAAAATTAAAACTAAGATAGTTTAATTTTACTCCAATTAAAATTGCGAAAAAACAACATAAAAAAGTAACTACCAAGGTTAATCCCCATGCATCAATTTTATTAATGAAAAAAGGATTGATATTAATTTTTCTATAGCCCAAAAAAATAAACAAAATTAAAAGATGAGCTGTAGTAGATGATCCATAGAATTCAATTGTATTTTCTTGATATAACATTGTGGCTTTGCTAAAACGTGATTGATTTATTCCAAAAACAAAAGTAATAATTAATATATCAATTAAGTGAAATTGATTATTAGCAGTTGGGAACGAAAAACATAATACTATCGGTATCATTATAAACAAAACAATTTTAAATAGCATATCTAAATCCAATTTTAGATTAATATACCTATCGACCGTTGATAAATATAAAATTAAAATTAATGCTACAAAAAAGAGGGGAATTTTAAAAGAACTATCTACAGTTAATCCATATTGAATAATGAAAAAATACAATGAAGAATAAACGAACATAAACAATGTTGTAATTATTCTATTGCGACCAAAAGAAGTATTCGGAAGCAATGAAAGCATAATAAATGTTGATACTATTCCGATTAAAAAAAATATATGAACCACCTTCTTTATTTTATATACCATTTGGATATATGATCTATAATTGAATGAAATATCGTATTATGACTTATAACGATAAATTTTATCCCATTGATGGAGGACTAGAAACCGAATTGAAAACAACGACCATCTTTTGTTTCTAAAAGGATAAGCTCCATTAGTTTATCTCTTGTGTTAAGCAATGCTAGTTGCACTTTTATCTTAACATCGTTTGACAAATTATTCAATATTTATCCAACAATAACAATTAATAGATGATAGTTCTCTGTTTTTTTCTAATGGCATCGCTTTTTATGTAGAATAAGTCAATTTTATAAAAGAGTAGTTTACTCGAAATCAATTGTACCGCAAGGGGCCAAGGATTCGAATCCCTCCCTCTCTGCCATAAGTAAATTCAAGGCTTCGCGTGGTTTGACGTGGGGCCTTTTTTGTGTGCGCCCAGCATGGGCGCAATCTAACGGGTGAAAGTCCCGAGTGCGGGTAGATAGTGCCAAGCACATAGCTTAAGACAAGGGTGTCCATCGTGAGCACAATCTGAATGAAGTCAGCGGCAAATCTCTGGTCTGACGAACAGAAATCACATATAAGGCAGAGTAAACTGGGTAAGGTTGCACGACAAACTGAAGCCCAAAACTATCCGAAAGTTTGCGATGTAGATGTGCAGATAGATGGAGAGAAAGATTGCGCTCTTACCTGAGGAGGTCTTGCAAAGCTTTCATATGAAGATGGAAACCCCACTACATAAAGAGAAGCAATGCAGTGATGTATGGCTAAATTGCAAGAAGTCAGCAGAGGTCATAGTACCAGAAAAAATTTTTTTCTGGAAAGGACCGAACAATGGAAGTTCTTAAACGAAAGAAGGTGAAGCAATGTTAAGAAAGCAGAAAACTGGTAAAACAGGCTGCCCCTGTAAGGGTATGTTGGAAACAAAGAGTAGCAAGGGAGCGCGGAGCATTGCTAAACTAGAAAACGAAGAAAAGAACAATGTAAATAACTCAAACTTCGCACATTAAAAAGTGACTATGCACCTTGAAAATTTAATAATATTTGGCACAAAAATAGCATGAAACATCCGTTTTTTAGTATAATTGAATCGCTAAAAACAAATTAACCAAAACGGAGGCTCATGCCATGAAAATTATAGCACAAAATTACCATGATGATAAAATTATTTCAGATTCAATTAGCAATTTTTTTTAAGACCTACAGGATTTCTGACATACTTAGAGCAGCAAACGCTTATAAAAAGAAAGGTATTGCCGTAACCAGTATTTTCACGTATCTGCTCAGTCTGATCTTTTCACAGCGATCTATATATATGAACATGCTTATGGGTAAAAATTCTTCTGGTTTTACTAAAGATACTGTCTACCGATTTTTGAAGTCTTTTCACATCAACTGGCTTCGTTTTACGTCGCTTCTTTGTGCAAGAGTTGTATCGGAAAGCATTGAAAAACTTACAGATGCAAGCCGTGTCAATGTCTTTATTGTCGATGATTCCATGTTCGAACGTTCACGTTCAAAGAAGGTTGAACGTTTATCCAATATTTATGATCATGCGAAATCTTCCTACAAGTATGGCTTTCGTATGCTTACCCTTGGTTGGTCTGACGGAAACACATTTCTGCCAGTTAACAGCTGCCTGCTTTCTACGGAAAACAAGAAAAACCGGGTGAATGAAGCAATGCCGATGGACAAAAGGACAGCCGGATTCAAACGTCGCCAGCTTGCTCAAACCAAAGCACCTCAGGTTATGCTGGAACTTCTAAAGACTGCTAAGACTGTAGAAATCCCAACATCTCACGTACTTTTTGACACATGGTTTTGTTCACCTTCATCAATATTTGCTGTGAAAAAACTTGGCTACGATGTCGTTGCTATGACGAAAAAAGTCTTCGAAAATCCATTATCTTTATAACGGAACAATGCAGTCAGTAACAAAGATTTACCAACAAAACAAGAAACGTCGGGGGCGTTCAAAATATCTTTTGTAGGCAGAAGTAGCCGTCGTAAAAGAAGAAGAATCTATTCCTGCTCGCATAGTCTATGTCCGTAACCGTCACAAGAAAAAGGACTATCTTGTACTGATTACAACCGACATGAGTTTGAGTGAAGAAGAAATTATCCGCATATACGGAAAACGCTGGAATATTGAAGTTTTCTTTAAAGTTTGCAAGTCTTATCTTAAGCTCAGCAAAGAATGCAATTCATTATCCTATGATGCGATGACCGGTCATGTTGCTATTGTATGTACCAGATACATAATGTTGGCGGTTCAGAACCGCCAAGCTATGGATGAACGCACAATGGGGGAGATCTTTTATTACTGTACCGATGAAATGGCTGATATTACATGGGTTTATTCATTTCACCTCTTGATGCAATTGTTTAGAGAAATTTTAAAAAACGAATTATCTATTTCAGAAGAAGAACTCAATAAGATATTCGATGCATTTATGGAAACTCTACCTAAAGCATTGCTGACAAAATTAAAGCTCCTTGTATGAGTAAAATATTGCTATTTGAATAATGCTAACTATTAACTCAAACTTCGCACATAGCTGATTATCTATGTGCGAAGTTTGAGTTAATAAGGGATAAATATAACTTTATTAATAGATAAAATTTTATAGTTATATTTTTACCATTGTAACAATAAGCTGTACTATACAGTGGAGTACAGCTTATTGTTTTAATATGTGAGGGGGAGTTTACTATGAGCCTTAAAATTACGTTTGTTAATCCTAATAGTGAAGATGCGGTGGACAAGTATCTACCTAAAATTTTAGCTTCAGCGATTATCAATAAAGTTAATAGAGAAATCAATGATAAGACTAGTGATGATGATATTGGCTATGCTGTTAGGCATTCAGCTTGATTAAAATTGTTTTAATATTGTGCTGGAAGGAGGAAGGAATATGATGTTCAATAGTAATCAAAAACGAAAAATTGCCGCTTATTGTAGGGTGTCAACTGAAAAAGAAGATCAGCTATTAAGTCTGCAAGCACAAAAAGAGTTTTTTGAAGAGTATGCTATTAAAAATAATTTTGAACTTGTAGAGTTGTATGCTGACGAAGGTATTAGTGGAACTAAGTTAAAGAACCGTAAAGAGTTCAATCGTATGATGGCGGATGCTCAACGAAGAAAATTTGAGTGTGTGTTTGTAAAAGATGTATCTAGGCTGGCACGTAATGTCGTAGACTTTCTCCAAAGCATTCGCAAACTAAAAGCGTTAAATATTGACTGTCGCTTTGTGACGGCTAATATGTCCAGCAATGATGGTGAGTTGACATTGACAATATTGGCAGCTGTTGCTCAGGAAGAGTCCGCTAACCTTTCTAAACGTGTAAAGTTTGGTAAAAAACGTAATGCCGAAAAGGGGCGGGTTCCCAATATTGTCTATGGTTATGATAAAACAGTAGGTGAATATTTTAATCTAACAATAAATGAAGTAGAGTCAAAGGTCGTAAAACGCATATTTGATTACTATGTAAATCAGCGCCATGGTGCCAATAAGATTGCACAGCTATTAAATAAGGAAGGTCTAGTAACGAAACGTAAATGCCGATGGTCACAACAGGCTATTTCTACGATATTAACCAATCCGCTTTATACAGGTAAGGTTATCAATGGGAAAGAATCGGTCAAAGATTTTCTGACAGGTGAAAGAGCAAAAAATGGCCCCGAACAACAATTTATTGTGGACAAGCCAGAACTTACTATTATTGATAAGGAACTTTTTGCTAAAGCACAATCTTTACTAGCAGAGCGAACAGAAAACTTTCGTTTAACCAATAAACGTCAATCAAACAAATATTGTTTTAGTACGCTTATCAAATGTGGTGATTGCGGTTATAGCTTTAGAAGGACACAAAGAAAGTACGTTAATGAATACATACGGTGGTGCTGTTCAGGTAGGAATGCGAACGGCGTGGACTTCTGTAACAACCATACGATTATTGATGAAAAAGAATTGCTGGAAGAAATCAAAAGCTATTTGGGTGGACTGGTATCGTCGAAGGACAAGTTGTTAAAGCAAACAATAGCCGAGTTTAAAAAACAATATAAGCCAGAGAGAAATGAACTGTCGGAACCTTTTATATTGACGGAGTTGACAAGATTAAAAAAGGCAAAATCAAAGCAAACAGAGATGTTTGAGGTTGATGCGATTACGATTAATGAACTCAAAGAGCGAACTACTGAATTGAATTTGGCAATAGCTAAATATGAAAATGAACTTAGTGCTATCAGAGGGAATACTTCTATTTTAAGTCGTATTGATGAAGTGGTTCGTAAATATTGCGGAAGTATTCAAGCTGTGCTAAATGCAGAACTTATTGATAATGCTTTGCTGAGAAAGGTCATTGATAAAATTGTTGTGACCGTAGAAGGTGAGCTCCAAGTTTATTTGAAGTTATTTTCTGATTTAGAAATTGATAATGCAGTTGCAATATGAAGGTAAAGTTATATGAACAACAAATAATGATGGCTGTCGAGCAAACGGGTCATATTTGTTATGCAATGGAGATCCGATTTATGTTGACGTTACTGTCCGACGTGGGAAGAATATACTGGTCAGAAAGCAATAAAAATTTCATAGATACGACAAAAGGCAGGTGCGCTAAACACCTGCCTTAGTCATGGGTACTCCCAAGGAGAGATAGCAGCCAGTACTGCGGCCGCAGATTACTAAACCTGCTATCTCGTTACTATTATATATGTGGTTGGGGATATAGCATAAGTGGAAAAACGAAAATATGTTGGGTTAGATGATCAAGAAGAACTGCTCCTACAATATCAGATTCAAATACAAGAGGGTCTTAATGACTCGAAATCAAAATATAGGAAACTCGTACAAGCGGGTATTGCTAAATGGGTTAGCGATTTTCAAAAAGGGAATATACAGATAAACTCTGTTGATGATTTAAAAAAATTGATTGAGCTTGATTTAGAGCTTCAAAGAGAAGAAGTATGTTAATGATTTTAATGGATTAAAAAAAATTTGTTTTATGTGTTTAAAAATTGCTGTTCAAAGAATGTATATAGGTGAGAGCCGATATACAAGACAAAAAGCATTGAAAAGAAGAGGCCTTCGGCTATATTGGATTCGCAAAAATAATAAATTAATTTGGAGGAATGAAAAATGGCAACAGTAGGAGAACAATTAACAGCACCAGAGACTGGGTGGAAAAGGTATGATGATACTAATTCAAATATAAGTTATTTAGGCACAGGGTGGGATGTTGACTCAACGTATTCTCCTTATAACGGGGGAAGAAGTAGAAATACGGCAATAACATCAGATCGTTCTATACGTTTTAATTTTACAGGATCTAATTTAAGGATTATTGGAATTCTATCTAGTAATTGGTCCAATAATTTGCAAATTAGTGTTGATGGTATCACTGAATCATTCTCTCAATATAATAATGCTACAGCAACAAGCCAAGTACTTAATTATGAAAAATTAAATCTTAGTAATGGTGAACACTCTGTAATAATTACTAATACTGCATCTGTATATTGGGGGCTAGATGCGATCGATATTGATGAAACAGGAGAACTTAAACCTTATGCCCCAATCGTTGCACCAACCAATTTAACAGCAACTGCAGGTGATTCCGAAGTAACGTTATCTTGGACCGCAGTTGATGGGGCAACTAGTTATATTGTAAAACGTTCTACTACATCAGGTGGAACATACACGACTATTGCTAGCGATGTAACTGGTACTAGCTATGTAGATACCAGCGTAACAAATGGAACTACATATTATTACGTAGTTACTGCTGTAAATGCTGAGGGTGAAAGTAACAATTCAAATGAAGCATCTGCTACACCAGTAGATAGTAGCAAGTTACTATTACGAGTTACTGTGATTGATTCCAGTGATCATGATTATCAGTTAACCTCTACTGAAGTTGATGCCTTTGTTAATTGGTTCATGAATTATACGAGTTCTAATACTGCAGGCTATATGTTAGCCAAGAAAAATGGGACTCAAGATAGTAAAGAGTACATTGCTTTTGATAAGATCATTAGCTTTGAAGTACTGGACTGAAATAGTTTCAAATAGCAACGTTGGAGTGGAGATCAATCTTCACTCCTTTTACTTTAAACAAAACTTCTAGGGCGGTGGTTGTGATATGTAAATGACAAGAGCGAGAATCCCTGATCGTGATAAACCATTTGAGATTTGGCTAGAGAGTGAATGTGAAATCCTTTTAAAGGACATAGCAAATCAACTTGGTATATCTGATACCTAAATTCGTAAATGGAAAAACATCGATAAATGGGATAATAAATTAAAAGGTAACGTTACAATTAAAAAAGTTGGTGCGCCTAAAGGTAACAAAAACGCTGTAACAACTGGAAAATATGAAACCATCTGGCTAGATTGTCTTGAGGACGACGAACAGGTAAGCAGGTAGATGCGATTGTCTACGTGCTTATTTGTATTTCAGGTAAAGGATTTTAGCCGTGGATGAAGTATATACTATAGTAAACTATGTGAGCGTGAAGGGTGAAATGTATGCTATTTGATTATGACTATAAAATTAATATTCCACACAATATTATTCCAGATAAGAGGTTTGCTCTGTTTTCGGCCAAACGAATGTTGCCAGAGTATGTTTTTGATACATTGCAATTAGAAAATAATCCGATCACATTTCCCGAGGTTCAAACCTTAATAAATGGTATTACAATTGGTGGACATAAGATCAGTGACGTACAACAAGTACTTAATATTAAAAGTGCTTGGAATTTGATGCTAGATGCAGTACAAGGTAATACATTTACTGTGTCGAAAGCAATGTTTCATTCTATTAATGATGTAATCGCTAGAGAAGAATCTTTAGAATGGGGAAAATTTCGTACGGGTAGAGTCGGTATCGCAGGGACAAAAAACTATATTGCTCCTTTATATAATGAATTAGATGAAATATTTGAGTGTGAATTGCCGATCATTTTAGATGGCAAGCATGAAGTAGAGCAATCAATTCGATTGTTTTTATGGGTAGCTTTAAATAAGTTTTATTGGAATAGCAATAGACGAATTGCTTATCTGTTGGCAAATGGTATATTAGTTAATGCAGGTTATGGTGTATTTAATATCAAGGTAGAGGATATACTAGAATTCAATACGTTAATGGTAGAGTTTTATGAAAATAAGCAAGCAAATAGTATTGTAAAGTTTCTAGCAGAAAAATGTATTAAGTATATTGCAAAATAGTGCACCATACCTATTTTAAAACACGATGTTTTGTAATAAAATATAAGTACTATAGGTGGGGTTAATGATCTTTGAAAATAAGAGCATTAACCCCTTCGTGTGACCGTTCATTTTTAGTTAATCGTTCCACAAAGATATGATTGAACGATTGCCTCTTATTAATAAAAGGCTGGCGGCAAAAATTAGAGTAATATTAGAAGAGAATAAAGCAGAACGCCATATTCGAGGCGGAGAAGCGACAAGAAAAAAATATAAAAAATGTTAGATTTAAGTTTTAAATAGAGGATTTTATTGAAAAATGTAGAATAATGCATGTTGAGCATAAGAGTGTGGTATGCAAGTTAAATATAATAAAATAAATAATATGAAGAGTATATTGTAGTTTTGGAAGGGGATTATTCATGTTTGGAATGTCAATGGATATTGGTGTCGATTTAGGTACAGCCAATGTTTTAATTTATATAAAAGGTAAAGGGATTGTGCTTAGAGAGCCATCTGTTGTAGCAATTGATCGTGATACTAACAAGGTGCTAGAAATTGGGGAAGAAGCACGTCGCATGCTCGGTCGTACACCAGGCAATATCGTAGCGATCCGTCCACTTCGTGAAGGGGTTATTGCTGATTATGATACGACAGAAAGCATGCTTCGTCACTTTATTGAAAAAGTAGCAGGTAGAAGTTTCTTATTTAAACCACGTATCATGGTATGCATTCCATCGGGTGTTACTACTGTGGAAAAACGTGCGGTATTAGAAGCAGCAGTGCAGGCTGGCGCTCGTAAAACATATTTAATAGAAGAACCATTGGCAGCGGCACTTGGTGCAGGTCTTGAGATCTCTGAACCATATGGCTCAATGGTAGTTGATATTGGTGGTGGTACAACTGATGTTGCGGTAATCAGCTTAGGCGGGATCGTTATTAGTGAATCACTTCGCATCGGTGGCGATAAATTTGATGAAGCTATCGTTCGGTATGTAAAAAAAGAATATAATATTATGATTGGTGAACGTACAGCCGAAGAAATCAAAATTAATATTGGTACGGCAATCATGGATGCGCGTAAAGGATCTTTGGAAGTACGTGGGCGTGACCTATTAACAGGCTTGCCTAAAACAATAAAAATGGAAGTTAATGAGACTTGCGAAGCACTTCAGGAACCTGTAACACGCATTGTTCAATGTGTGAAAAAAGTGCTTGAAGATACTCCGCCGGAACTTGCTTCTGATATTATGGATCGTGGTATTGTGATGACAGGTGGCGGTTCATTGTTATTTGGTTTAGATAAGTTGATTCAAAAAGAAACTGGTATTCCTACATATTTAGCAGAAGATCCATTGTCTTGTGTTGCGTTGGGTACAGGAAAAGCATTAGATTCTATTGATAAATTAGAAGATAGTTTAACAACATTAAGAACAAATAGTATGTCTTAAGTGATAAAAATATTCATTGGAGGTACTCGTTTATGTTACGCGGACTTTATACGGCGGCATCAGGCATGGTTACAGAATCGCTTCGTACTGATGTTATTGCCAACAATTTAGCAAACGTAAATACTGTAGGCTATAAAAAAGATGAAACTGTTAGCGCAGAATTTGAAGCCGTATTATTAAAACGCATTAATGATGGACAAGTAACACCTGATATTGGCGGTTTGGGCAGAGGTTCTAGGGTTGATGAAATTGCGACTATCCATGAACAAGGTGCAACGCGCCAAACAGGCAATAAATATGATGTCGCAATTGAAGGTGCTGGGTACTTTGTTGTTGAAACACCAAATGGTACACGTTATACCCGAGAAGGTTCTTTTGTTCGTTCTGCTGCTGGTGACCTAGTAACAGAAGGCGGTTCAAGAATTTTAGACGATACGGGGCGTCCAATTCGAATTCCAAATGGTACTAATGTGACTATAGGTGCTAAGGGAGACGTTGCGGTCGATAATCAAACAGTTGGTACTTTGGGATTTGTTGAGTTTAGTAGTGATAAACGATTAACAAAAGAGGGCAATAATTTATATGTTGCGCCACCAAATGAACCAACAACTCCAGCAACGGGGACGTTAGAACAAGGTAGTTTAGAAATGTCAAATGTAAATGTTGTATCAGAAATGGTTAAATTAATCAATGGATATAGAACTTACGAAGCAAATTCTAAGGCTGTAACGACACAGGATAGCTTGCTTGATAAAGCTGTAAATCAAGTTGGTACTGTTTAATAAAAAACACTTAATGTTTTAGGGGATTATTACGATAATATCATAGACATTTATTTTAAGGACCGCAATTCTTCGTAGCTTAGATGTAGCTGTAAGATTATGGTCCTTAGCATTATCCTAAAATTTTTAATTTAAATAGAATAGGGGTTTTTATTATGATGAGAGCACTTTGGACAGCAGGGTCAGGCATGGCAGCGCAACAAAATAATATTGATGTAATTTCTAATAATATAGCCAATGTAAACACGACTGCTTATAAAAAACAACGGGCTGAATTTCAGGATTTAATGTATCAAACAATGAGTCAAGCTGGTGCTACTACTGGTGCAGATACAAGGTTACCTACAGGTACACAAATGGGGCATGGAGTGCGTTTGTCAGCAACAAACACTATTAACACACAAGGAAGTTATCAAAGTACAGACAATGAGTATGATTTAGCAATTGAAGGTGAAGGGTATTTCCAAATTACGCTACCGGATGGGACGATTGGGTATACTAGGGACGGATCGTTTAAACGAGATTCTTCGACTGGACGACTTACTACTTCAGATGGCTATCCGCTTGAACCGGAGATCACAATCCCGGAAACTGCTACAGCAACTACGATTTCTTCTGTTGGTCTTGTGTCGGTGACGATTCCTGGACAGACAGCAACGGAAGAGGTTGGGCAAATTGAATTAGCTCGTTTTGTCAATCCAGCGGGGTTGTCGCGTATGGGTAAAAATCTATATACTGAAACTGAAGCGTCTGGTGCACCAACAACGAATGTGGCAGGAACCGATGGTGCTGGCACAGTAGTACAAAAGTATCTTGAAATGTCAAACGTACAGATTGTTGATGAAATGGTCAATATGATTGTTGCGCAACGTGCTTATGAAACAAATTCAAAAGCGATTACGACTTCTGATTCCATGCTTGAAATTGCGAATGGATTAAAACGTTAGGTAATTTTATGATAAAAAAAATAGTATTGGTATTTATGACGTTTTTTATGTTATTGCCCAATCTTGTGATTGCTTCACCAATTGAAATAACGACGTATGATAAAGTGGAAATTTCTGGTCCAGATATATTGCTTGGCGATATTGCAACATTTTCAGGGGAAGATGCCAATCGTATTTATGAGCTAAAGCAATTGAAAATAGGTAATGCAGCGAATCCTGGCAATAGTATTGTGTTGACAAACGAATTACTTGGTGCCCGTTTAGTGGGAGCTGGTGGTGATTATACGGATGTTATATGGAATGTGCAGCAACCGATTACTATCACAACAAAGTCGCAGATGATAACTAGTCAAATGCTTGCGGAGCTTGCGAAAAGTTATATTAATGAACAAGTAGATTTTGGAAATGGTGCGAAAGAATATCATATTGATGGAATTGATTTACCAAATGCAGTAATTGCACCAGATGGCAAATTAACATTTGAAGTGAAATTGCCTTATGGTATCAAGTATAATGCGCCAACAAATGCAATGGTGAATATTTATGTTAATGATCGATTATATAACAAGTCTAATGTTCGTTTCAAAGTACGAATTTATGAACAGGTGGCAGTTGTCGGACAAACATTGCCAGCCAAACACATTGTAACAAAAGAAGATTTGCATTTAGAAAAGCTAGATACGAGTAAGCTTAAATCAGGTTACATAACCGATATTGATACTGTTGTTGGGCTGGAAACAAGACGAACATTACAGAATGGAACGCCACTGAATTCCTATATGTTAGATAAGCCAATTATTATTAAACAATTGGCGATGATCAATATCATATCCAATGTAAATGGTATTGTGGTTAAAACATCAGGGCAAGCCTTGCAAGAGGGTAGAGAAGGTAATGTCATTCGGGTAAAAAATATAAGTTCCAATAAGGTTGTCGTTGGAAAAGTAATAGATGGTTCTACAGTTGAGATTTCAACTCACTAAGGGTAGGTGATGTTTTGTGATTAATTTTAATAAACTATTCATAGTGATGCTGTTATGTGGTATTTTTGTGAGTAGTGTGTTTTCAAGTGCAAGTGCGACTTCTTTATGGTCGGAATCTTCTATGGGGATTTTTGCTGATCGAAAAGCAGGCGCTGTTGGTGATTCTCTTACGATTATCATCAGTGAAAGTTCCTCTGCTAGTCGTACTGCTTCAGGTAGCAATTCTAAATCAGGTAGCAATACGTTAGCAGCAGGTACGGGGATATTTGGTTTTCTTGCAGCAGCTACTGCCAGTGGGTCAGATAGCTTTAAATCCAGTGGAAGTTTGACAAATACGAACGCAGTAAGTGGTACAATTACAGTTCAGGTGATTGAGGTTAAACCGAATGGAAATATGGTTGTATCTGGAACACAAACCATTGTAC
>Ga0316600_10000137_pt1 | contig 45231 bp, 38 predicted proteins | sample OWC_soil_day5_CT_FD_207652 | JGI IMG/M metagenome (GOLD analysis project Ga0316600, IMG submission 207652) | Wetland soil microbial communities from Old Woman Creek delta, Ohio, United States - OWC_soil_day5_CT | ecosystem: Environmental > Terrestrial > Soil > Wetlands | place: USA: Ohio... | reverse complement strand
AGAGTCGTTATTATTTTTCTTTGTCGTATTGTTTTTGACTGTGCCTTATCTTGGCAATCACGGTGTATGGATGGCATTTATTGCGTTTAGCTTAGGCAGGACGATATTTCTTTGGCCTTATTTGCCAAAGTTGACTCGGCGTATGCGAGCGATTGGGGATAGCTAAGCGTAACGAAACTATGGGGACGCATCAAAAAGATGTTTACATAAAGTATGCTTTCTTTTTTAGGGAGCAATCATAAAATTTTAGGAGGATTTGTATGAAATCAAGAAATTGGTTACTTTTTTCAGTTATTATTTGTTTATGTTTTTCATTGGTTGGCTGTGGTGGGAATAAAGAGAAACAGGTAAAAAAAGAATTGGTCTATGCGAGTACAAAAGACATTCGTGATATCAATCCGCATATGTACGGTGGAGAAATGGCGGCTCAGGCAATGGTCTTTGAACCATTGGTTTATGATAGCAAAGACGGTATTAAACCAGGTCTTGCAGAAAGCTGGGAAGTATCAGCAGATGGTTTGGTGTATACATTTCATATTCGTAAAGGGGTAAAATTCACCGATGGTGAAGTGCTCAATGCAGAGGCGATTAAGAAGAACATTGATCTGGTTGTAGCCAATAAAGCACGTCATGCGTGGCTTGATATGACAAATCAAATTGATCATGGTCAAGTCGTCGATGAATATACATATAAATTGTTCTTGAAAAAACCTTATTATCCTACGCTGCAGGAACTTGCTTTATCTCGTCCGTTTCGTATGATTTCACCGAAATGTTTTAAAGATGGTGATACAAAAAATGGGGTAACTGGTTATGCAGGTACTGGACCATATATACTAACAGAACATAAAGATAAGCAATATGCAATTTTTACGGCGAATAAAGACTATTGGGGCGATAAAGCAAAAATTGAAACTATAAAATGGCAGGTGATGCCAGACCAACAAACGATTTTACTGGCCTTGAAAAAAGGGGAAATCGACCTGCTCTTCGGCGCTGACGGTGACATGATTGACCTTGATTCTTTTAATGGACTTAAAAAAGAAGGAAAATATGCAGCGATATTGAGTGAACCTATTGCATCACGGGCAATTTTGCTCAATGCACATCAACCGATTACTTCTGATCGTAAAGTTAGAGAAGCGTTCCAATATGTTGTTAATAAGGAAGGCATTGCCGACGGCGTGCTGAATGGAACAGAAACAGTAGCAGATACTTTGCTGTCGCCGACGGTTCCGTATTGTAATGTAGCGCTTGAAAAACGCAAGTATGACCCAGAAAAAGCAAAACAGTTACTAGATGATGCTGGTTGGAAAATGCAGCAAGATGGTTATCGCTATAAAGATGGTAAAAAAATGACGGTTACGATTTATTTCAACTCCAATAATGCACAAGAACGAACCATCAGTGAATATATGCAAAGTGATATGAAAGCCGTTGGCGTTGATCTTCAAATTGTCGGTGAAGAAAAACAAGCGTTTTTAGATAGACAAAAAACTGGCGAATTTGATTTACAATATTCTCTATCTTGGGGTACGCCATATGATCCGCAGTCTTATATTTCTTCATGGAGGATACCAGCGCATGGCGATTATCAGGCACAGCTTGGAATTGAAAAGAAAAAATGGCTGGATGATACCATTGGCAATATTTTAGTCGAATTTGATAAGGATAAACGTCAGGCGATGTACAATGAAATTTTGACTTATATACATAATGAATGCGTGTATTTACCACTTACATATTCTCGTACAAAGGCTGTTTACAGCCCAGTGGTAAAAGGTGTAGGGTTCAATTTATCGCAATACGAAATACCATTTGAAAAAATGTACTTTGAACAATAAATAGTTGAACAGCATAATTTAGTAAAAATATTCTATGCAGAGAAACAGCAAAAGGGATGTTTGTAAGAAATATTTGCAAACATCCCTTTTTAGAAATTGTAGATAAAGTGAAGGAAGATTATATGCGAGATTATATTATTTACCGGCTAATCGGTATGACCCCGATTTTGCTTGGTATTTCATTTTTGGCATTTGTGTTGATTACGCTTAGTCCTAGTGATCCCGCGGAGGTTGCGCTTCGCGTAAATGAGATTACACCGACACCAGAAGCCATTGCGTTAACCCGTGAACAATTGGGACTAGATAAACCATTTTTTACGCGGTACATTGATTGGTTGGTGGCTTCTTTACATGGAGATTTTGGTAATAGCTATGTGAATAATAAACCTGTATTTCATGAAATTATAACTGCGATTCCCGCCACGCTTTATTTGGCGGCAGTTGCGCTACTATTTACTGTAATCGTTAGCGTCACAGCAGGCGTACTTTGTGCAATTTATGAAGGCAGTATCGGTGATAAAGTTACCCGTGGTTTGGTTTTTTTAGGAACGGCAATGCCAAGCTTTTGGGTAGGACTGTTACTCATTTGGCTTTTTTCAGTAAAGCTTGATTTGTTTCCGACGAGTGGAATGCAAGGGTTTAGCTCAGTCATATTGCCAGCCGTCACATTGGCACTTACCTATATTTCCACGTATACACGTTTGATTCGTAATAACATGATTGAAAATAAACAAGAAAATTATGTGCTTTATGCAAAAGTAAGGGGCTTGAAAGAAAGCACAATCAATAAACATATTTTTAAGAATTCCGTGCAATCTTCGTTAACTGCACTTGGGATGTCTATTCCCAAACTGATTGCTGGAACAGTTATCGTAGAAAATATTTTTGCTTGGCCTGGGATTGGACGTTTATGTGTTGCGGCTATTTTTAACCGCGATTTTCCGATTATTCAAGCTTATGTATTAATGATGGCAGTCTTGTTTGTTGTCTGTAATTTTTTAGTGGATATATTTAGTGCATTGCTTGATCCACGGATAAGGCAGGGTGAATAAAATGACATTTTGGCAGCAATTAAAAATGGATAAAGTTGCAGTGATTTCTCTGACTATTATTACGCTTGTGTTACTGATTGGCATATTTGCACCTGTAGTTGCACCACATGATCCGCTGGGAACCGATATCAAGATAAAATTTGCCGATGCGAGCTGGTCATATCCTTTTGGAACTGATCAATTGGGCAGATGTATTTTATCGCGGCTAATTTATGGCATTCAAACAACTGTTATGTTGTCACTTATTACGATGGCAGCAACGATTATCATTGGAACATTGCTTGGAGTGATTGCTGGTTATGCACGCGGTAAGGTAGATGAAGTGATCATGCGTATTTGTGATGTACTGCTTTCTTTTCCAAGTGAAGTCATGATTTTGGCGATTGTTGGTATGCTTGGGCCAGGGCTTGGGAATGTAGTCGTTGCCAATATTGCTTCTAAATGGGCATGGTATACGCGGATGATTCGTTCGCTTGTCATTCAATATACCGATAAAAATTACATTCGATTTTCGAAAGTGGCTGGTTGTAGTGGTACACATATTATGCAAAAACATTTATTTCCCGGCGTTGTTGGCGATATCGCTGTACTTGCGACGCTTGATACCGGCTGGGTCATTTTAAATATTTCGACGCTTTCTTTTCTTGGACTTGGGGTACAAGCTCCCACGCCAGAATGGGGCATGATGCTCAATGAAGCAAAAAACGTTATGACAATGTATCCGTCGTTGATGCTTGCACCGGGTTTTGCTATTTTGATTATTGTTTCAGCTTTTAATTTTCTTGGCGATAGTATTCGTGATGCCCTTGATCCCAAGCACAATCAACAAAAGGCGGTGCTAAAATAAATGAGTTTAATCGAAGTAAAAAATCTTACTGTTTGTGATACGCGTAACGATGAAGTTATTGTAAAAAATGTTAGTTTCAGTGTGGAAAAAAATACTTGCCTTGGCATTGTCGGGGAAAGTGGCAGTGGTAAATCAATGAGTACTAAAGCAATTTTAGGTCTAATCAATCCATGGTTGAAGGCAACAGGAAGTGCAAAATTAGATGACGTTGAATTACTGGATATGGATAAAGAAACCTTGCGTAAAATTCGTGGTAGACGTTTTTGTATGATTTTGCAGGATGCCATGACCGCGTTTGATCCGCTTTATACAATTGGCGCACAAATGATAGAAACTCTTTGCGAAAATACAGATTGTACAAAAGGTGAAGCAGAGCAAATCGCACTTGAGGCATTGGAAAAAATGTTGATTTGCGACCCTGAGGAAGTGATGAAAAAATATGCGCATCAATTATCTGGGGGGATGTTGCAACGCTGTATCATCGGAATGGCAATGGCGTTAAAACCAGAGGTTATCGTCGCAGATGAACCAACGACTGCGCTTGATTCTATCAATCAACGCGAAGTTTTAGAAGAATTTAAACGGTTACGCGAACTGACGGGCATGACGTTAATCTTTATTTCTCATGACCTCGGCGTAGTGCAGCATTTAGCAGACAATGTATTGGTGATGCGCTATGGTGAATGTGTAGAATATGGCAAAGTGGAGCAGATCTTTAAAAATCCGCAACATGAATACAGTAAGTATCTTGTCGATACCCGTATTGCCTTGACCAAGATTTTTCGTGAAGCAATGTGTAAGGAGAGTAATTACTCATGTTAGAAGTAAAAGATCTTTATAAATCTTATAAAAAGCAAGGCGGATCTTTTTTCTCACAGCAAAAACAAGAGGTACTAAAAGGTATTTCCTTTACAGTAAAAAAAGGAGAATGTTTAGGCTTAATTGGTGAAAGTGGCAGTGGGAAGAGTACGCTTAGTCATTTGATTTTAGGGCTTGAAAAACCAGATCGTGGTGAAATCTTGATGGAGGGAGAGCCGATTAAGAAATGGCTAAAAAAACATCGTGGTGAAATGAGTGTTGTTTTTCAAGATTATACAACTTCAGTAAATCCTCGGCTTACGATAGAGAATATCATTGCTGAACCACTTCATGCACTCGACAGAGGCAAAGAAGCAAAAGCAATCATTGGAGAACTATTAAAAAAAGTTGATTTATCAGATAAGCTCATGGGACGTTATCCACATGAACTCAGCGGGGGGCAGTTACAGCGTGTATGCGTGGCCAGAGCAATTTCTACTAGACCACGATTTATCGTTCTTGATGAAGCCCTTAGTTCGTTAGATGTATCGATTCAAGCACAAATTTTGACATTATTAAAAGACTTAAAGCAAGAAATGGACATGACCTACTTATTTATTGCTCATGATTTGCAGACGTTGACCAATCTTTGTGATAAAGTATTATTTCTATATAAAGGTAATATTGTAGAAAGAGTGCATAGTACCAAGCTTTTTGATGCAGAAAATGAGTATGCCAAACGATTGCTTGCATCCGTTATTGTATTTGGACAATAAAATTATTTGTTTATAGTATTAAATTGTTATTAAAATTTAATGATTTTTGCATAGTTGAGGTATTTTCAAGATGTAAAAATTGAGTGTTTTAATAAATTAATTATTTTTCGGAAGCATAAATATGATGTTTCAATCAATGAATAAAAGGAGATTTTACATGAAAAAAACAATCGTATCTACATTATCTATTCTTTTAACATTAGGTGCTACAAGCACAATTTTTGCAGCGGAAAATCCTTTTTCTGATGTTCCAACCGACCATTGGTCTTTCAAAGCTGTTGCCCAGTTAGCACAGCAGGGAGTAATCGAAGGGTATGGAGATAGTACCTTCCGTGGCGATGCTCCGATTACGCGATATGAAATGGCAACGATGGTCGCAAAAGCAATGGCAAAGTCCGATCTCAGTCCTGCTAATAAGCTGCAACTAGATAAACTAAGTGCTGAATATGCAACCGAGCTCAATAACCTCGGCGTCCGTGTTACTAATCTCGAAAAAAATTCTGACAATCTAAAGATCGGAGGGCTTATTCGTCTTGATACACGCAAGGATAAAATCACGAAAGATGGTACGACGTATAAAGATACAACAAAGTCACAAGCTCGCCTGCGATTGGAACCAACCGCATCGATTAATGAAAACTGGCAAGTTAAAGCTAGGATTGATTATGATACGGATTTAAAAACAGGAACTGGTGGCACGGGTACGCTGAAAATGGCTTATGCAACCGGAAACTTATTAGGTGGTAAAGTATCTGTAGGTAAAGTAGATTATGCAGACTTTGAAAATATGACGGCTGCTTACGGATTCATTTTTGACAATTACTTTTCTGGGGCCAAAGCGGTCTTTGGCAATCAGATAAAAGTTGCCCTTGCTGGAGGCCGTATGGATGCTGAAAATACAGCCTATGGTTATGCAGGACTTAGCAATTATCCAAACGATTCTCTAGATTATACTGGGATTCAGATCACCGATAAACTCTCGGATAAACTGATGCTTGGTGCTGCCTATCATTCGCTTCGTGATGCAACCTTTTATAAAAATCAGTCAATTCTCGAATTTGCTGCCGATTATAAACTCTCAAATACATTAAGGCTTGGCGGTGTTTATGCAAAATCCAATCTTGATGCTGCAAAATTTAATCTTAGCAGTAATAAGGAAGAACGCGCTTATGCAGCGCAACTTGATTACAAAGGAATTAAACGCAGTGTACCTGGCAGTTTTGGGCTTTGGGTCGCTTACCGTGAACTTGGTAATTTAGCGGTAGTTGCCCCTACCTACATTGCTAATTTCAACGGTGAAAAAGGCTATGAAATCGGCACAAAATACATGTTAGATAAAAACATTATGGCACAAATTACATATTTTGATGGTGAAAAAATCAGTAATGAGCGCGAGGTAAAAAGAATCTTTGGGCGCTTCGAATTTAGGTTCTAATCTAAACAATACAATTTTGAGGTTAAACAAAGACTTTATTATTGTAGTTTAAACCATGATAAAATTTGACAAGGATAATAAAAAGTGATACTATAATTTTGGGTTATGACATAATAATGTTTAATTATAAAATTTAATATTGTTGGAAATAGGTGTCCGTATGGACTTAATAGGGAAGTTTGGTTAGAAGCCAACGCGGTCCCGCCACTGTAATAGGGAGCGAATCCAAGAAATACCATTGAAACGTTTGTTTTGAGAAGGTTTGGATAAGCGATGAACTAGAGCCAGGAGAACTGCCTGTTTAGCAATCACCGTTAGACCTGCGAGCGATGGGAAGGGGATTACACGTAAGTTAAGTACTCTTCTCGGCATTTATTTTTTTGCCGAGATTTTTATTTAATTGTACTTGTTGATGAATAAAAGCCATTTTGCACTATGCAGAATAGGCTTTTTCTTTTTTTCATGAGAATGGTAAATAAAATGATAACGGGTATCTGCATTGATGATGTTAAAGGCGTAATTAAATGTTTACTGCGTTGTTGCCTAAACATATAGAAAGGATTGTGAATGATGAAACAAGTACAAGAGAAAGAGCCTCAAGAAACAGATCTTCCACCTGTAAATTTTGACGAGTTTGTTGCACCTGACTATGAGGAATGGAAGCAAGAAGCAATTGTGACACTAAAAGGTGCCAATTTTGAAAAAAAACTGCTTACCAAAACTTATGAAGAAATCACGCTTGAACCTATCTATACCATGGAAATGGCACCAAATCCAAATGAGTTATCAAATTTGCCAGGTTTAGAAAACTATATGCGCGGTATCAATACAGGTGGTTATATAAGTAATCCTTGGCTTATTGCCCAAGAAAATGATGAAGTGATGCCAGATAAACTCAATGCGCTCATCAAACATGAGCTAGATAAAGGTGCAACTTCTATCAATATTGCCCTTGATGATAGGACTAAGCATGGTAAAAATGGTAATTGTATTGCAGAAGATAGCGAGCTGGGGGGCGTAGCTTTAAGTACAACGCAAGACGTATATAACGTATTTTGTGGTATTGATTTAGCTAAATATGAGCTTTATATCAATGCTGGAGCTTCTAGTACAATGCTGATCGGGATGCTCAGTGCGATATGTAAGGCAAATAGTGAAAGTTTTGGTAGAGTGCATGGCGTGATTGGTGCTGATCCGATTGGTGTTTTGGCAGAGGAAGGTAAAATTTCTTGTTCGCTGCATGCTTTATATCATGAAATGGCTCATACGACTGTTTGGACGGAAAAAAATATGCCGGCTCTTAGAAATATTTTAGTGCAGAGCGAGGTATATAATGATGGTGGCGCAAGTGCCGTTCAAGAACTTGGCTATGTGCTAGCGACGGCAATCGAATATATTCGGGCAATGCAGTTGCGAGGTATTGATATTAATACGATTGCAAAACATATGCAATTTAGTTTTTCACTTGGTTCAAATTTTTTTATGGAAATTGCTAAATTGAGAGCAGCTAGAATGTTGTGGTCACAAGTGGTTGAAAGTTTTGGCGGCGATAAAGAAGCACAAAAAATGGTCATTCATGCGCGAACTGCAAAATCCAATAAAACAGCGTACGATCCTTATGTGAATATGCTTCGTACGACAACAGAAGCTTTTTCCGGCGTAGTTGGCGGTGTAGATAGCTTACAGGTTGGTGTATTTGATGAATCAATTCGTTTAGGAGATGAATTTTCTCGTCGTATTGCGCGTAATACGCAGATTATTTTGCAAAATGAATGTAATCTAAGACAACCAGCGGATCCAGCTGGTGGATCTTGGTATATAGAAACATTAACAAAACAAGTTGCGCAAAAAGCGTGGCAAGTTTTGCAACAAGTAGAAAATGATGGCGGTATGGTTGCTGCTTTAAGAACAGGGATTGTACAACAAGATGTTGCCGAAGTGTTAAAGCAACGGTTTAAAAAATTAGCACAGCGTGTTGATCGTGCTGTTGGGATTAATATGTATGCGAATGTTTTAGAAGAAGAGTTAGAGAAGCATCCGTTAGATGGAAATGCGATTCAAAAAGCACGCATGCAAGAAATCGAAAACTTTGTAGCAGACATTGACGAACAATATCGTGATGATAAATTGGAAGTACTATCTAAAGCAATTAAGAATAACTATGGTGAAGCGGTAGAGGATGTGATTGTGGCTTTTATCGCCGGGGCAACTTTAGAAGAAGTAACCAATGCGCTAAGAAAAGATGAAACGAAAGAAAAAATTAAAACGGTCGTTGAAAAACATCGCTTTACAGAACAATTTGAAGAACTTCGCCATAAAGCAAAAGTGTATGAAGCTGAGCATGGAGAAAAATTAAAAATATTTTTGGCAAACATGGGGCCAATCCCGCAGCATAAACCTCGTGCTGAGTTTAGCACAGGGTTCTTTGAAGTGGGTGGTTTTGAGGTATTAAAAAATGATGGTTTCATGACCACCGATGAAGCCGCCGCAGCTGCGATTCAATCTGGAGCGTTAGTAACGATCGTTTGTTCTACAGATGACACTTATCCAGAACTTGTACCACCACTTGCCAAGAAAATAAAGACAAATAAACCAGAGATGATCGTCATGGTAGCTGGGGCACCTGCACCTGAACATGAAGCTACTTATCGCGGCGCTGGGGTAGAGGAATTTATTCATGTACGTGCAAACTGCTTGAATATCTTAACTTGGTTACAACAACAAGGAGGGATAAAATAATGTACTTAAAACCTGATTTCACAAAAATCGAGTTAAAAGAAAAAGTAGAGCAAGCGAGTTTTGAGCAGTGGAAAGCAAATCTTGAAGCAGCAACTGGCAAAAGTTTTACTGAGTTATACCAAAGAACAATGGAACAAATTGATTTGAAACCGCTTTATACTAAAGCAGATTTAGACGGCATGAATCATTTGCATTATATGGCAGGTATCCCACCATTTTTACGTGGACCATATCCAAGTATGTATGTAACTCGTCCTTGGACAGTACGTCAATACGCCGGATTCTCCACAGCAGAAGAAAGTAATGCTTTCTATCGCCGCAACTTGGCAGCGGGGCAAAAAGGACTTTCGATAGCCTTTGACCTTGCAACGCATCGCGGTTATGATTCTGATCATCCGCGTGTTGTCGGTGACGTAGGTAAAGCAGGCGTTGCCGTTGATTCTATTTTAGATATGGAAATTTTATTTTCGGGTATCCCACTGGATAAGATGTCCGTATCCATGACAATGAATGGTGCAGTGTTACCTGTTCTGGCTTTTTACATTGTAGCGGCAGAAGAACAGGGGGTAAAACAGGAAGTATTGGCAGGGACAATTCAAAATGACATTTTAAAAGAATTTATGGTGCGTAATACGTATATCTATCCACCGGCAGCTTCTATGCGAATCATTGGTGATATTTTCGCTTATACTTCTAAGTTTATGCCTAAATTTAACAGTATCAGTATATCTGGTTATCATATGCAAGAAGCTGGGGCAACTGCTGATATTGAACTAGGTTACACGCTAGCGGATGGGCTTGAATATATCAGAACAGGGGTAAATTCGGGCTTAAGTGTTGATGCCTTTGCCCCAAGATTATCTTTCTTTTGGGCTATGGGAAAAAATTATTTTATGGAAGTTGCAAAAATGCGGGCAGGTCGCTTGTTATGGTCAAAGATTATCAAACAGTTTAATCCGCAAAAGACAAAATCTATGGCACTGCGTACACATTCGCAAACTTCGGGCTGGAGTCTTACAGAACAAGATCCATTCAATAACATTGTTAGAACCTGCATTGAAGCGATGGCAGCAGCACTTGGACACACGCAATCACTGCATACCAATGCATTAGATGAAGCAATTGCGTTGCCAACAGATTTTTCGGCGCGTATTGCTCGTAATACACAGCTTTATTTACAAGACGAAACAAAAATTTGTAAAGTTGTTGATCCGTGGGGTGGTTCTTACTATGTTGAAGCTTTAACGCAAGAATTAGTGAAAAGTGCTTGGGCGCATATTCAAGAAGTTGAAAAGCTTGGTGGTATGGCAAAAGCAATTGAAACAGGTTTACCTAAAATGAGAATTGAAGAAGCAGCAGCGCGTCGTCAGGCACATATTGATTCAGCGAATGAGATGATCGTTGGTGTGAATAAATACCGTCTAGATAAAGAAGATCCGCTTGATATTTTAGCTGTTGATAACGTAGCCGTTCGCGAGGCACAGATTCGGCGACTAGAAAAACTTCGCGCAAATCGTGACAATGACCGTGTAGAATCGTGTTTAGAAGCGATTACGAATTCTGTTGAAACTGGTGAAGGAAATTTACTTGATTTGGCAGTAAAAGCAGCGAGAGCTAGAGCCAGCCTTGGCGAAATATCCGATGCAGTTGAAAAAATCTCTGGACGTCATAAAGCGGTAATTCGTTCGATTTCTGGCGTGTATAGCAGTGAGTTTGCTGATGAAAGTGAAATCGTTCGTGTTCGGAAGCTTACGGATGAGTTTGAAGAACATGAAGGTCGTCGCCCAAGAATTATGATTGCTAAAATGGGACAAGATGGTCATGACAGAGGGGCTAAAGTTATCGCTACGGCCTTTGCAGACTTAGGATTTGACGTTGATATCGGGCCACTTTTCCAAACACCAGAGGAAACGGCGCAAGATGCAGTGGATAATGATGTACATGTAGTTGGGATGAGTTCACTTGCGGCAGGGCATAAAACATTGTTACCACAATTGATAGAAGAATTAGCCAAACGTGGTCGCGAGGATATTATGGTTGTAATCGGCGGCGTAATACCAGCGCAAGATTATGAGTTTTTGAGGCAGCATGGAGCTTCAGCTATTTTTGGTCCGGGGACAATTATTCCTATTGCAGCGGGAAAAGTTTTAGAAGAATTAAAAAATCGGTTAAACTGGGAAAATGGCTGATCAGACCTATAAGCCAGACTGGACACCAAAGGACGCGGGTGCAGAATTTGCATGCCGCGTCATGCATGGTGTTGATGAGTGTCACGATGGGATGAAGACGTTTGCTACAACGAAAGTTAAACAAGCTGCAACAGTAGTAAAACGCAATAAACTTACCATTGATGATTATGTGGCAGGTGTGTTAAACGGTGATCGTATGATTTTATCTAGGGCAATTACTTTAATTGAAAGTAATTCGCTTATGCATATGGAATTGGCGCAGCAAGTATTACAAAAGTTGCTTCCGTATACGGGAAAATCAATTCGTGTTGGTATTACTGGCGTGCCTGGTGCAGGTAAAAGTACTTTTATTGAAGCGATTGGTTGTGATTTGTGTCAGCAAGGGCATAAAGTTGCAGTGCTGGCAGTGGATCCTAGCAGTAGTATTACAAAAGGGAGTATCTTGGGTGATAAGACTAGAATGGAAAACCTTTCTAGAGAAAAAAATGCGTTTATCAGACCGTCGCCGTCTAGTGGAACATTGGGCGGGGTGACGAGAAAGAGCAGAGAAACATTATTGCTTTGTGAAGCGGCTGGCTATGATGTGATTTTGGTAGAAACCGTTGGCGTTGGTCAAAGTGAAATTACCGTTCGATCTATGGTTGATTTTTTCTTATTGGTGGTGTTAACCGGAGCTGGTGATGAGCTACAAGGCATGAAAAAAGGCGTCATGGAAATTGCCGATGCAATCTTGATTCATAAAGCGGATGGTGATAATAAGCAAAAAGCAGAAATGGTTAAAGTTGACTACGAACGTATTCTTCATTATTTGAGGCCAGCAACGGAAGGCTGGAAGACAAAAGCACATACTTGTTCCTCTTTAACAGGTGCTGGCATTAAAGAAATTTGGCAGACAATCGAAAAATTCAAAGAAATGATTAGTAAAAGTGGTGTATTTGATTCTAGGCGTAAAGCGCAAACGTTAGACTGGGTATATGCAATGGTTGAAGAACATCTACATAATGTGTTTTATCAGAATGAAAAAGTAAAACAAAATAAAAATGCGATTGAAGCTGCGGTAGCAGAAGGTAAAATTTCTGCGACGGTTGCAATGCAGGAACTCATTACTGCCTTTGATAGCGATAAAAAGTGATTGCCTTTACGGCAATCACTTTTGGAGTTTTTAATATCATGAATCTTTAAGAAAATGATTTAGTGAAAAATTGAAATAAACAGCAATAATTTTTATGAAAGTATGGTAAATATATGAGAAAAAGCATTTTTGTTTTGATTTTTATGTTGCTTATAGAAAAAGGACAAGCTATTGTTCATGATATGGAAAACGCACTAACTGAGGTAAATGAAAAACTAGCAAGTATTACTGAAGATAAGCAAAGAACCATTATTGCATTTTCTTTTTCAGGAGCATTTGGTCGGAAAACAGCGTTGTTTAATGAATATGTGCGTACAGGTAATAGTAATCAATGGTACAGGTGAAGCAGGGCTTGAAAAAGGCGAAATACTATCGAAAGAGCAAATTGTTAAAATCAATCCAGATATATTTTTGTTGCCAACTTGGAATACGAAAAAACAAAGTGCCGATAGTTATCGTGAGGAAATTCTCTCAGATCCTGCCTATCGAAATGTAAAGGCGATTAGAAATAATCAGTTAATCTATGTATCAGATCGTTATCGTTACTGTGTATCGCAGTATGTAACGGATAGTGTGCAGCAGATTGCAAGGGCTGTATATCCAGAGTATTTTTAAATAATTTAAGATTGTTAAAAGTAAAACGAATATCTTTTAGAGGCGTTTATTTGTGTGTAAAATGAGTAATAAAAAAATTCTATTAAGTGCCATGATTTGTAATGCGTTGGTGTTAAGTACAGAGTATGCAGTACAGGCTACTGCAAGTGAGAAAGAAGAAACTGATTTTGATACGTTCTAATTTTTATACAATATTATACAATACTTGGGGTGGTTATTATTTGCCCCAAGTATTCATATGATAGGGATGTTTTTATTTGAAAGAGGATTCAGTTTATGCTTAAAAAATTAAATAATCGTACCATATTTCTTATTTTAGTTAGTTTGTTTTTTTGTACCGTATTTGTCTCGTTATCATATGGGCAAATTAATATTCCAGTGCAAGCTGTATTGGCAATTGTAGCGGAACAATTACATATACCGGGATTAGAAAATATCAGTATTACACAGGAACAAACTGCGGTTATTTGGCATATTCGTATGCCGAGAACCTTAGTGGGAATTTTAGTTGGAGCAGCACTCGCTGTAACTGGTGCTGTTCTACAAGGGGTGTTTGGTAATCCTCTAGCCGATCCGGGGATTATTGGCGTATCAAGTGGTGCCGCATTGGGTGCAGTTCTCGCGATTGCTACCGGATTGTCTACTGTAAGTATGTTTTATATGCCGCTTTTTGCCTTGATTGGTGCATTACTAACCGTAGCGTTTACTGTTTTTTTAGCGATGCGTGATCATAAAATTTCAGTGATGGCTTTGTTATTGGCAGGCGTTGCGGTAAGTATTTTTTTAGGTGCACTTACCTCTGGTATTTTGACTTTTATTAGTGAATACAAATTGCGTGAATTCCTATTTTGGACGGTGGGTGGGCTAGATTATCGTCGCTGGGAACATGTATTACTTGGATTTATACCAATTCTGGCAGGTGTAACTATTTTATGTGCATTGGCTCGCCAATTAAACATCTTAGTTTTAGGGGAAGAAGAAGCACGTGCTGTAGGTATGTCAGTAGCAAAACTTCGTTTGTTTCTTTTATTCGTTGCAACTTTAACAACAGCAACAGCAGTATGCATTAGTGGCAGCATTGGTTTTGTTGGTCTTGTTGTACCACATATTATGCGGCTTATTTTAGGACCAGAACATCGCAGATTGTTGCCTGCTTGTGCATTAGCGGGTGGCATTTTCTTAGTGGGTTGCGATACCATAGGGCGGCTCATCATTCCACCAGCAGAGATTCGTGTTGGTGTTATGACGGCTTTAATTGGTGCACCATATTTCTTATATTTATTACGTCGCGCGCAAAAAGGAGGTTTGTTTTAGATGGACAAGCACTCCGTGTTGGTTGCAGAAAACGTATCCGTTACCATTGGCAAACGGAAGATTTTACATGAATTGAATTTAAAAGCACAAAAAGGTGAATTTATTGGCATTATTGGACCAAACGGTGCAGGAAAAAGTACCTTGCTAAAAGCTTTGCGGGGCTTAACTAAAAATACAATCGGTTCTGTGAAACTATTTGGTCAAGAAATAGCACAGTTTAGTGATAAAGAAATAGCTTGCAGAATTGCCTATATGCAACAAGAGGTCAATTTAGGTTTTGGTTTTTCTACTTTAGAAGTTGTTCTTGCTGGTCGTTATCCATATTTGTCGTGGTGGCAAAATGAATGTAAGGCAGATTATGAAATTGCTCGGAAATATATGAATTTTGCAGGGGTAGGACATTTAGAAGAAAAGAAAGTTAGTCAACTATCCGGTGGCGAGCGACAAAGAGTGTTGCTAGCTAAAGTGCTTGCACAAGAAACACCATTACTTTATCTTGATGAACCGACAGCTAGTCTTGATTTGGCCTATCAAGAAGAGATTTTTCGCTATTGCCAAAGGCTTTGTCATGAAGGAAAAACAGTACTGATTATTGTCCATGATATTAGGCTTGCGGCAAAGTTTTGTTCGCGCTTGGTACTACTTGCGAACGGTACTATAGTAGACGATGGAAAACCTGAAAAAGTAATTACGACAGATAATTTAAAAAATGCTTTTGGTTTACATGCTGCGGTGTATACAAACCAAGTGACAGGTGGTTTAGACATCCATACTTTTTCGAAGCCTAAAGGGTTGCTCCAAAACAAAAAAGTTCATATTATCGGTGGCAATGGTACGAGTGGTGCGATTATTCGTAGGTTATATGAACAAGAGTACCAAATAAGTATTGGTATACTAGAACAAGGGGATATTGACACAGCGATTGCTAAGGCTTTTCAAGTAGAAAGTATTACTACACAGAATTTTAATCAAATGAGCGAAACAATAAAACTTAAAAATAAACAAAAAATTGAAACCGCAGATTTCGTAGTATTAACAAATTGCAATTATACTGAGCAAAATTACTTTAATTTAGAAATGGCTGCTTTAGCAAAAAGGCTCATTATAATCGAAGATACACCAATTGAAGAACGTGATTTTACAAATGAAAAGGCAACGCTATTTTATAAAAATTTGGTGCAACAAAATAACGTCACAGTACACAAAAATAACACATTACTTGCAAAAATAAAATTAGAATGTACAGTGAACTAGAAGAATAGAGGGATGTTTCGTGGATTCATTACAAGAAGGTTTTCATATGTTTAGGGCGGGTGGCCCGATTATGTATTTCATTTTATTATGTTCATTTATTGTTGTAAGCATTGGAATTGAACGTTATCTGTATTATAAAAATATTAAAGCAAATAATGAACAATTTATGGCTGAACTTAAACCCTTGATTGAAGAGTGCAAATGGGAAAGTGCAAGTGCATTGTGCCGAGAAAATGGCGGCATTGTAGCGGGGGTTGCCAGTCGTGGCATAAACTGTTTTACCCAAAAAGTAGTGAATATAGAAAGTGTGCTAGAAGGCGAAGCCTCGCTAGCAGTAGCAAAACTACGGTCGAATCTCAATCATTTGGATACGATTGTCACGATTGCACCGCTACTTGGATTATTAGGTACGGTGATTGGGATGATTGGTTCATTTAGCGTGATGAATGTTAAAAACGGACAACCACTGGCTATTACTGGTGGTGTAGGGGAAGCCTTGGTAGCGACAGCATCTGGCTTGTGTGTTGCCGTATTATCCATGTTGTTTTATAGCTATTTCAATCATCGTTTAGATCATGTGATCACAGAGATTGAGGAAGTAGGTATATTGCTGGTTAGGCAGATCAAACAGGAGAAAGTATCATGAAACTTCGTAATTTAAGGACGAATCGAAGTCCTAAATTAATGATAATTCCGATGATTGACATTATCTTTTTCCTGTTGGTATTTTTTATGATGAGTACGCTTTATATGATTGAGCAACATATCATTCCTATTAATTTGCCCTATGCGGCTTCAGAAAAGGTACAAACAGAAAGCAGTATTTCCGCCACTGTGTTGCCTAGTGGTAAAATCCTTTTTGAAAATGAAGAAGTAGCTTTAGCAGAATTTGGGCAGCGGGCAAAAATCGAATTGAGTAAAAATAAAGATATTGTTTTTGTACTAAGAGCAGATCAACAAGCAGAATATGGTAAAGTAGTAGCTGCCTTAGATGAGTTAAAATTAGCTGGCGTTAGTAAGATCGCCATTGCCACAGAGCGAAAGGATAAATAGACGATGCTTGAAAGATTACGTTGGCAAAAAGCGACTTGTATTTCAGTCTTAATGCATGGTGTTTTTTTACTGTTCATTTTTTATATGACAAATTTTGTTTTTGCTGATCAGATAATCGAAGAGTATACAGAAGTTGTTTTGGTTAAAGATGAACAAGAATTAGAGCATCCAGTAGCTCAGCCTAAACTAGAAAATAAAATAAACGATACGGCAAATATAGAGCGGAAAAATCAACAAACGCAAAGTAACGTAGTAAAGCCTTCGCAAGAAACTACAGGTGCTGCAGCGAAGGGGTCAGCAACAATTGGTGGCGATATTGCTGTACAAGCAGTAGGAAATGGTAAAGGAAACGTTTCGGTGAGCAGTGGAGGTGTTGGTGGTGCAAATGCGAATGGTAATGGCACCGCGCCAATGGTAGATCAAAGTAGTCCAGCTAAACGGATAACAGCGACCAAACCAAGCTACCCTGAACGCGATAGACGGCAAAATAGAGAAGGGACAGTAACACTTGGTTTTACTGTTTTAGCGGATGGAGAAGTTAGCAATGTTGAAATTTTAAACTCTGATTGTAGCGAGGCTATGGATCAAGCGGCTATTCATTGTGTAAAAGAATGGCAATACGCACCAGCGCGAGATTCTAGTGGACAGGCTATAGCATACTATAAAAAAGCAAAAGTAACGTTTGATCTTGAAAATCAATAAAGTAGAGTAGGATGACGATGATGTTAGAGCTCGTAAATTTATCCAATTACGGTATGGATACAGAACAACTTATAGGTAATAAAAAAGAAAAACTAGAGAAATTTTTAAAAGATAATCAACTAGATGGCATTGAAATGATGTTTTGTCAGTCTTGGGATAAGGCCTTGCATGAAGAAAAATTTATCCAAGGCGTACACTTGAATTTTTGGCCGAGTTGGTTAGAATTTTGGCGTGGTGATTTAAAAAGTGTCGAAGAACAGTTTGGCAGTCGAGAAGCCATTGTTCAATGTTATGGAGGTTTAACAAGAAAAGATTGGGTAAAGCGTTACCAAGAAAACATTGCAGTTGCAAAGCAGACCCATGCCAAATATTTTGTATTTCACGTCAGTCATGCGCGTACAAGTGAAGTTTTTGATTGGAACTTTCAGGCGAGTAGTGAAGAGGTCATTGATGCTACGATTGAACTCGTCAATGAATTAGTTTCAGAGATACCAGAAGATACGATGGTATTGTTTGAAAATCTCTGGTGGCCTGGTTTAACACTACTCGATAAACAATTGGTTGCAAAATTAATCGACAATGTCAACCATAACAATGTTGGGATTATGCTGGATACAGGTCATTTGATGAATACGAATCAACAGTTAAAGAGTCAAGAAGAGGCTGTTGATTATGTGATAAATATAGTGGAAAATTTGGGCGAATATCGTAAATTTATTAAGGGCGTGCATCTACATCATTCATTATCAGGTGAATATGTCTTAAATAGTATAAAAAAAGTGATTCGCACAAAACCAACAAGTGGCGAAATTATGGAACATATCCTTAAAATTGATGAACACTTGCCATTTACAACAGCAAAAGTCAAACGGATTATTGAATATATTCAACCAGAATTTTTAGTCCATGAATTTATGCAAAGTACACGCGAAGATTGGCAAAATAAGCTTAATATGCAAAAGCGAGCATTGAAGTGAGGCAGGTCATGGTAAAACGTAGTATTTTATTAATTTTTATCATAGTAGTAAGTGGACTACTTAGTGGTTGTAATATGGATGCACCCAGAGAAAAGACAACAGCTACTTATGAAGTCGTTGATCATCAAGGTGTAACATTAAAGCTGAACCAAAAGCCACAACATATCGTTTCGCTTACTTTATGTAGTGATGAGATTTTACTCTCATTAACAGATAAAAGTCGTCTTGCATCCTGCACATCAAAAGCTACAGATCGTGGTATTTCCAATGTAGCTGAACAAGCACAGGATGTACCAACGTTAAGTAGTAAAAGTGTTGAAGCCATTGTTGCATTGCAGCCAGATCTCGTGATTGCCGCAGATTGGCTGCCTGTAGAATTAATTGATAGCTTAAGAGAAGTGGGGCTGAACGTATACGTTTATCAGACACCAAGTACAATTACTGAGGTAAAAGCTTTAATTGTAGAGTTTAGTAAAGTCGTAGGTGAGACGGAAAAAGGGATAGCTATTGTCAAAGAAATGGATGAGGTACTGGAAAAAGTACAAGCGGATGTACAGCAAATACCCGAGGATAAACGCAAAGTTGTTATGGCACTATCCTTTATGGGGTGTTATGGTGGTAAAGGCAGTATATTAGATGACATTGATAAAAATGCTGGCGTTATCAACGGAGCTGCTTTAGCAGGATTAGAAAAAAATGATACGTTAGCCAAAGAGCAACTCATTGCCATCAATCCTGATATTATTATGGTGCCAACCTGGGATTACGAAGGTAAGGATACAGAGCAGTTTAAACAAGATATATTGAACGATCCAGCACTCGCTACCGTTAAAGCTATTAAAAATAAACAGCTTATTCAAGTTGCTGATAAATATACCTATTGTACCTCACAATATATTGTCTATGGAGTAAGAGATTTAGCGAAAGCAGTGTATCAGCAATAAGATATTTGATCAGTTATTTTCAGCAACTTTGAGTTTTTTTGATACTTCAATTGACTGTATGATTGGTATATAGTTTATAATGCAAATTATCTTAAAAAAGGAGATGATATAAATGAACGCTGAAAAAAATAAAACGCATCCGGAATACAAGATGCCGGATGATCCTCATGCAGAATATCGTTATAAGGCAGCAATGCGTCATGTAGAGTTGGCTAAGGCTGCAGGAAAATCATCGGAAGAAATTCATCAAATGTTTCAAAAAATCATGGATTTTGATGTAAATGACAGTGAAAATCTGCCAACGGAATGTCATAAAAAGTATTATGAGGCAGTTCAAGCGGCTAAGCAGGCAATTGCCGATGGTAAAACATCAAAAGAAGCCCATGAAATTTTTTATCAAATGATGGAAAAAAAAGCATAAAACAATTAAAATACAGACGATTTTTAGCAGAAGAATAAAATCTTTGCTAAAAATCGTCTGTATTTAAGTTTTAATGAAGAAAAATTTTGGTGTATTTTATTGACTGCATGACTGGTATATAGTTTAGAATGAAAAGTAATTGAATATTGTCGCAACAGGTGCCGTAAGGCTTAATAGGGAAATCGGTGTAACTCCGATACGGTCCCGCCGCTGTAATGGGGAACAAATCCAAATATGTCACTGAGATAGTATCTTGGGAAGGCTGGAGGCGTAATGAACCAGAGTCAGAAGAACTGCCGTTGTAGGATCAGACCATTAGACTTGCGAGTGACAGGGATGGGAGATATACAGTTTTGCTGTTTATTTTTTCATATAGTTTTATGCCTTTTTTCGCTGGTAATGAAAAAAGGTTTTATTTTTGCCCAAATATAGGCTGGAAATTTTAAAAGCAGTTATTGAGGGCAAAAATAAAAACATTAAAATTTTGGGAGATGTATAGTGATGAAGAAAAAGTTTTTGCGAAAAAGAACAATTATGGTAGCGTTGGCGTGTACGACATTTTTGGCAGTGAATTCGCCAAGCCAAGTGGTACAGGCAGAAGACGTTGAAAATAGTTATGATTTTGACAGTGTTGTGGTTACTGCTAATAGACTGGAGGAAGATGCTTTTTCTGCTAAGGCCAATATCAGTGTAATTACGCGGAAAATGTTGGAGGCTAATCATTATAACAATTTAACCGATGCTTTACGTGATGTACCAGGAATTACTATACAAAATTATGGTAATGGTGGGGGAAGTTACACAGCGAACAGCATTTACATCAATGGAACCAAGGATGTCGTTTATTTAATTGATGGTATGCGGGTGAATACAAATGGCAGTACATTTAGTAAGTTTGATGCTTCATGCCTCGTAGATATGTCTACGGTTGAACGTATTGAAGTTTTAAAAGGATCTGCCTCGACATTATACGGTTCCGATGCGGCCGGCGGAGTTATCAATATTATTACCAAAAAAGTAAAGGATGGCGACAGTAAAACTACTCTCGGCATCACGGGTGGCAGTAATAGTACGGAAAAATATAGTTTCATGAATACTGGCAGCAAAGATGGCTTATTTTGGACAGTTGCGGCACAAAAAGATATTTCTGGTGATTTTAAAGATGGCCGAGGTAATAGCATTGCCAATAATGTAAATGCAGAAACCTTGGATTTTAAGTTTGGCAAAAATTTTGATAAGGATACGTCGTTAGTTTTCGATTATCAGTCGTATCAATCTGATTATTTGCGTCCGACAGACGGCGGACTAAATATAACCGATACGAGCTTAGGTGAAAAAGACAATAAACGTTTCAGCTTGGTTTATGATAATAAAGTATCGGAAAAGGCAACCAATAAAATATCAGTCTACCAGAATAAAAATTATTTGAATGATAATTATAATGATCCGCTTAATGTATGGCTTATGGACCTAGAAACCGTTGGCTTTAGTGATCAATTTACCTATAAGACACAGAAGCACACTTTAGTTTCTGGTTTTGATTTTTATCAGGATAAGATTAAAAATTATTCCAGCACAAGTAGTGGCTATGTTTCGCAGTGGAAAGATAAAACGATTACGAATCGGGCGGTATATATGGAAGATGCTTGGAGTTTTGATGATGAATGGTCACTCAATACTGGCGTGCGGGTGGACAATCATTCGGTCTATGGACAGCATAATACCCCGAGTATCACATTGGGCTATCAGCCAAGTGAAAAAGTCAATTATTATGTCGGCTATAAAGAATTCTTTGTTTCACCAAATCAATTCCGGTTATATTCTTCTTACGGTAGTATGAATTTAAAACCGGAAACAGGTGATACGGTTGAGTTTGGTTTAAATTACAAATTTGATAATACCGCAGACGCTGCATTCCATGTTTATGAACGCAATGGTCATGATATGATCGGCTTTAATATGGCAACTTATAAATATTATAATATCGCAGAGGAACATGCCCGTGGCTGGGACTTACAATTGAAGAAGCGTTTCAATGATAATTTCAGTTCTAATATTGGTTATACGTATACCTATATCCGCCCAGCGAGTGCATATGAAAATTCGAACCGCAATGGCTATTTGCCAAAAGGTGCTTGGAATATGGGAATGAACTATCAAAAAGATAAATTTGATATGCAATTGAATGGCCGTGGTGTTATTGATAGAATGGGCAGAAAAGGCGAGAATGTTGCCTCTGAGTTCACTACTTTCTGGGTATGGGATACAGCGTTTAATTATCAAATCCAAAAAGATACCAAAGCCTTTATCAAAATCAATAATATCTTTGATAAATTTTATACGGATCAATGTTATGATATGGATCCTGATGGCGAATGGTATTCTGCACCGGGTCGTAATGTCCAAGTTGGTTTGCAATATTCTTTCTAAAACTTGAAATAAGTAAGGCATAGCGCTGGTTGGTGATAAACGCTATGCCTACTTTATATTATAGAGATATAAGAAACAGATAGAGGTATGATATGAGCAATATATTGTTTATTACGAATATAGAACAAAATTATACGGGAATGAAGCAAGCCAAAGATATTATTAGCAAACAAACTACTTTCCCAAAAGTGTTTTCATTAGAACAAATTAATGATAGTGAATTGTGGACACAAAAATGGGAGGATAAATTTAAAAAAGCGAATTTTATTCTTATTAGCTGGATGGGTACGGGATTATGCTGTGATTTTTTAAAAAAGTCGTCGGCTTATATGCAAAACAAGCAAATTTGTCATTTATATAATATTATGGATGCCGGTAAGGAGGTGCTTGATTATGGACTAGCCGGTGAAGAAAAAAAAATCCTGCAACAGTATCTTCAATATGGTGGTTTACAGAATTTCTCCAATTTATGGTTATGGTTGGCAAATAAATTTATGCAGGTGGACTGCCAGTATCAATTGCCAGAACAATTGCCTTGGTGCGGTATATATCATCCGGATAATAAGACCGGATATTTTGATAGCAAAGCGTATTTTGATTTAAAAAACAGCAATAATCGTCTGGTCATTGGCATGATCTTTTCCCGGGAAGATTGGTTGTGGCAGCGGTTTGATTATCCTGACAAAATTATAGCAGCAATCGAACAGCAGGGAGCAGTTCCCCTTGTCATGTTTACGAATACAATGGAAAATGCAGCACAAAACATTCCGGGACTTGGAAAAAATATGCGTGAGTTTTTCTATGCGGACGGAAAGCCAATCCTTGATGTGTTAATCAATAACTTTGTCTTTTCTTTGACGACCACAGGTTTTTTGGCATTAAAGGACTTGCAGAATTTAGGGGTACCTATCCTACAAGCTTATAATCTATACAGCGATTATAAATATTGGCAGGAAAGTTATGTCGGCATGACGGCGAATGAACTTTCTTATGCGATTGCCTTGCCAGAGTTTGATGGAATCATTCATTCGGTTCCTGTATCGACACAGGAAGAAGGTGTGGATGGAACGCATCACCGATTTGTATTAGAGGATAGGGTGCAGCGACTTATTGAAAAGGCTATGAAATGGGCTGTATTGCGAAATAAAAAAAATGCAGACAAGAAAGTAACAATTGTTTTCCATAATTATCCGCCGACAAATTCTAATATTGGCAGTGCGGCAAATCTTGATTCTATTGAAAGCATACGCTTATTGTTGATTAAAATGAAAAATAGTGGCTATAAAGTAGACTTTCTAGCGGACAGCAATAAAGAATTTATGGATGCGCTGACGAGTCATGCGACCAATGATCGGCGGTTTATTTCTGGGCAACAAATTCGAGAAGCAGATGGCAAACTCACTAGGCAGCAATATCAAGAATTTTTTCTTCAATTGCCGCAAGAGGTGCAAGAGCAATTAATTCGTGATTGGGGGGAGCCGCCTGGAACAGTTTTTTGTTATGATGACGATTTGCTTATTCCTGGTATGCTGAATGGCAATATTTATATTACGGTGCAACCGCCGCGCGGTTTTGGCGAAGATCCAGGGAAAATTTATCATTCACCGGATTGTGCGCCTACGCACCATTATTTAGCGTTTTATCATTGGATTCAAGATATCTGGCAGGCCGATGTGATGATCCATGTTGGCACGCACGGAAATTTAGAATGGTTGCCCGGAAAAGGTGTGGCGATGTCCGGTAGTTGTTATTCCGATATTGCTACTGGCTGTATGCCGAATATTTATCATTATTGGATTACCTGTGTAGGTGAAGGTATTCAGGCTAAGCGGAGGAGCGCGGCTTGTTTGATCAGTTATTTATCCGCACCGATGAGCGTAGGCGGTGCCTATGAAGAATTGGCAGAGCTGGAAAGTTTACTGGAAGAATATGTTCATTTCAAGCAGGATGAAACGGCTGAACGCAGTCAAGCAACATTAGAAAATTTGATTCGGGAAAAAGCAGCTGCGTGCAATTTGACAGAAGATGTGCCGGAAGTTGATGATTTTGTTGTTTACGTTGGAAATCTGCATGTTTTTATTACGGATTTAAAAAATATGCAGATTCATACCGGTCTTCATATTTTAGGGCAGCCGCCACAGGATGATGAATTTACGGAGTATCTATTGGCACTAACTAAACTAGAAAATGGCAGCATTCCGTCTTTGACTAAAACCGTTGCTGCGATGTTTGGCTATGACTATTATGAATTATTGGAAAACAGTAGTAAGCTTTTGCCGCAAGGGGATAAAACTTACGGAATGCTTGTCGATGAAATTTGCGAAAAATGCCGTGAGGTCGTTTTATTGCTTACAGAAAAAGAGTTTGTGCCAGCCGATGTCCCAGCCGTGCTGGAGTTAGAATGGACAAAGCAAATGACAGAAAAAATAAAGCAACAGTTTTTAGAAGTTGCCCGCTATATTTGTGAAAAAATTGCGCCGAGCTTACTGTTGACCACCTTAGAAACAGACAATACTTTACGGTCTTTAAATGGAGCCTATATTGAACCGAGTGCTTCCGGGGCACCGACGAGCGGTGGGGCGGATTTGTTGCCAACCGGAAGAAATTTTTACAGTGTCGATCCGAAGACTTTACCGACAATGGCCGCGTGGGAAATTGGCAAAACGATGGCAGATGAAGTAATCGAACGATTTATTTCTGAGGAAGGGCATTACCCAGAAAGTGTTGGTATTATTTTGTGGGCAACGAGCAATTTGCGCAATCACGGGCAGTGTGTGGCGGAGTTTCTTTATCTGATGGGGTTGCGACCTGTTTGGCAAAAGGGGAGTCGTCGGGTCATTGATTTAGAACTTATCTCGTTAGCAGAACTTAAGCGTCCGCGCATCGATGTGACGGGAAGAATCAGCGGACTGTTTCGTGATAGCATGGTGGCCTCTATTGACTGGATGAATAAAGCAGTGGATATGGTAGCAAATTTAGATGAACCTATGGAAATGAACTTTATCCGCAAGCATGTTTTAGAAGAAAGCAAGGCCATGGAACAGGATGGTATTTTACCAGCTGATGCTTGGCGACAAGCGTCCTACCGCATTTTCGGCGATCCACCGGGAGCACATGGAGCTGGTGTTGGCGATGCCCTTGAATCAAAAGATTGGGAAAGTGTGGATGATTTAGCTAAAGTCTATGTACGCTGGGGTGGACATGCTTATGGGGATGGCTCGGCTGGAACATATTTGCCAAAACTCTTTGAGCGGCGTTTAGGACAGATGGAGATTACTTTACAAAATGTCGATCATCGAGAATCGTCGATGCTGGCGGGTGATGATTACAATAATTATCGTGGCGGTATGGTGGCGGCTGTGCGTAGCGTCCGCGGTGAAATGCCGCGCAATTATGTCAGTGATAGTTCAGACCGTAGCAAAGTCCAGCTTCGTAGTTTAGATGAGGAATTGAAACGGTGGTTTAGAGGGGAAGCCATGAATCCCAAATATATAAATGGCATGAAAAAGCATGGGTATAAGGGTGCCGGCGATTTGGCAACGTATGTTGCTGTAAGTTATCAATGGGATGCAACCAGTGACGTAATGGAAGATTGGATGTATGAGAAGTATGCAGAAAAGTATGCTTTTGATAAAGATATGCAAGAATGGATGAAAGAAGTAAATCCTTGGGCTTTGCATAGAATAGCCGAAGTGTTATTAGAAGCGATCCAACGTGGTTTATGGAATGCGAAAGCAGAAACAAAAGAAGAATTAAAAGAGTTGTTTCTTTCAATGGAAGGGGAACTGGAGGAACTAAATGACCATGAATAAAATCAAAAAATATATTTGTTTGATCATGAGTACTGTAGTTCTATGTATTTTCGTGTGTGGTTGCGCTCAAGATAGCATGCACGCATCTCCTCAAGGCGGATATGAAGTAACAGATTGTCGAGGCACGGTTGTAAAAATACCGAAAAAGCCGCAGCATATTGTAACGCTTTCCATGTATACCGATGCCATTGCCTTGGGGATGGTGACAACGGATAAAATGGCGGCGATGCAAGCGTTGTCGGATGATCCAATGAATTCTAATATCGTTGACAAAGCAAAAAAAATCCCGAAGAAGCTGAAATCTCCTTCAACTGAAGAAATCTTTGCCTTACATCCGGACTTGGTTATAGCAAGTGAATGGACAAGTGCTGATATCGTGGGTGGATTGCGCGAACTAGGATTACCGGTTATTGTTTGTAAATCTGTAGTGCAAGTAGCTGACATAAAAGATTGCATTCATTTGATAGCTCAAGCATTACAAGAAGAAGAAAAAGGCGAACTGGTCATTCAAAAAATGGATGCAGAGCTGGCGGATATTACAAAGAAAGTAAATTGTATTCCTCAGGAACAGCGAAAAAATGTCGTACTTTTATCTTTAATGGAATCTTATGGTGGAATCGGTTGTAGTTTTGATACGATGTGCAAGTATGCTGGCGTAGTCAATGGCATGGCGGTAGCGGGGATTCACTCTGGACAAACAATGAGCAAAGAAATGTTAGTCAATATCAATCCGGATATATTACTGTTATCTTCCTATAATGACCATGGAACCTATGATGTCACGAAATTTAACCGGGAATATTTAGATGATCCGTCACTGCAAACAATAAACGCAATCCAAAAGAATGGATTGCGTTATCCGAGAGAAGGTTATATTTATAATGCTTCACAAGACTTTGTGTATGGTGTAAAAGAAATTGCCTACGTAGCTTATGGCGATGAATTTGCGCAAGGCAGTGATTGTCATATTTCTTTTTCGGGGGAGTAGACAATTGCTTATTCATCATATTCGACTTGAACTGAAACTTGGTTGATATAAGCTTTGATATCCTGTGTTAGCCAATGATTTTTTAAAGGCAGGACATAAATATTACTAACAAATTTTAAATGATTGCGCTGCATAAAAGAGATAATTTTATCGTAAATCACAGGCATATTTTCGTAATAAGTACCTTGAAATATAACGGAAAGATATAGTCCTTCCGGACGAAAACAGCAGTCCTTAGACGGAAATGAAGGTGGTACGGGACTGAAATATTGGATAGTATTATTAAACTTTTTATCTTTAAACTCTGTATGATCAATGATCCAGCCCGTAGAAAATTCTTTGAAATGTTTTTTTGAAAATGTGGTTTGATTATGATGAGCCAAGATTTTGACGTATTCTCGAACAGTCATTTTTTTATTTAACGGATTACTGAGTAATAGCGGTATTTTTTCATGAAAACGTAATTCGATCTGTTCAAAATGAGCTGTCGGTAGTTTTTGAATGGAGGTTAAAGATAAATTTAGGCTGGTTTTCATTTTTGTTGTTTCTTCAATAATCTTCTGACATTCTTTTTCTTTCGCCCGTAAAATTTCGACGAATTTTTCTGGACTGCGATTATTTAAATATTCTTTAATCGTAGGGATTGAGATGTTTAATTTTCGCATATTTAAAATGATTTCTAAGGTAAGGTATTGTAATACGGAATAATAGCGGTAGCCGTTGTCATTGATAAATTCAGGTACTAATAATTTGTTTTTGTCGTAGTAAAGCAAGGTTTGTTTTGGTATACCGTACAAAGAAGCCAGTTCTCCGGCGGTAAAATATTCTTTAATTTTATTTGGCAAGCAATAACATCTCCTATGTAAAGTAAATATTCAAATAAATTATCTTTCTATAGCTCATTATTATGGAATAAAAAAATTCTGTCAAGAGTAAGGCTTGGAGAAGGGGTAGTAAGATGCAACTCGCTTTATTACATTTTGATTTAAGTTCTGGACCTGCTAATAGGAACATGGCAATGATTTGCCAAGGCATACGAATTGCTGCTAAACATAAGGCCAAGTGGATTATAACACCGGAAATGGCACTACAGGGTTATTTTTTTACGCAGATGAAGCGTTCCCCTGAAATCATGGAAAATATGAGATCATATATTCAGCCAATTCTTGATTTAGCGCGAGAATTAGGTGTATTCGTTTTTTTAGGCTGTGCTGAGCATGATGCTACTACTGATAAAAACTATAACAGCTGTATAGTAATTGATCATACTGGTCATATCATTGGCCGGCACGATAAGGTAAAAGTGGTACATTCTAAGACTGAGGCTTGGTCAACTCCGGGAAAAGATTTGACTTGTGTGGACTGCGATTCAATTTCTATCGGTTTGTTGGTTTGTGCGGATGCTTGGTTCGGTGAAAATGGTGAAGAACTCGGGAAAATGGGAGCCGATGCAATTATTGTTATTGCGGCTTGGCCACCAGGCTGTGGTGGGCCACCAGAAGTAGCTTGGGAACGATGCTCAGAGCGAAGCGGTGGATTGCCACTTGTAGTATGCAATCAAACAGGCAAGACAAATGGTTTGGATTGTACAATTGCCAAAAGTGCAATTGTCATAGACGGTGTGTTGCAAATCCAGTATGAAGGAGAGCCAGCCATTCTTTTTGCTGATCTAGATTTTGATGAAAAAAATTTAAAAACACAAGAATTTACGGTCCTAAAATATGCTGAGTTGGGGGCGGTGTTAGCATGAAAAAAATTGCTGTTTATGGTAAAGGTGGAATTGGTAAATCAACAACTGCAGCCAATGTTTCCGCGGCTTTGGCTGAACAAAACTATAAAATTTGTCAAATTGGTTGTGATCCTAAAAATGATTCAACTCGATTACTATTGGGAAAAATTTGTCCCAGCACGGTGTTAGATTGTGTAAAAAAATATGGGGATGATATTTTACTCGAACAAATTCTGCATTATGGCTATTTAGACATTAAATGTGCTGAAGCAGGTGGGCCAGAACCTGGGGTTGGGTGTGCTGGCCGAGGGATTATTGTTGCTTTGGAAAAGTTAAAAGAGCTAAATGCAGTCAATGAATGCGATTATATTTTATATGATGTATTGGGCGATGTTGTTTGCGGTGGCTTTGCTGTACCGATTCGCGAAGGTTACGCCAGTGAAATTTATATTGTTTCATCTGGCGAATTGATGTCTCTTTATGCGGCGAATAATATCGCTAAAGGAATTCAGCGTTTTGCGAATCGAGGAAGGGTAAGGCTGGGGGGCATTATTGGCAATAGCCGAAACATAAAAAATGAAAAAGCCCTATTGGAAGAATTTACTAAACAGATAAATAGTAATTTGATAGCGTTTATTCCGCGCGATGAAGTGGTCAATCAAGCTGAAATCCATCGCAAGACAGTTATCGAATATGCACCGGACACGCCAGCTGCGGGGGTATATCGTCAGCTGGCGCAAAAGATAGCCAGTAACAGCGATTTGACGATACCAAAGCCGTTGAGTTTTGATGAATTGGAAAAGCTGGTATTTGAATATGGAAATAAATAAAGCAAAATATCGCTTTAGCGACACGAAATGCAGCAGTTGTAGTATGATTGGTGTTTGGCGGGCTGCGGGGTATAATGATAAATCGGTTATTATATTTCATAGTCCTAAGGCTTGTGCACATGTAACCAGAGAACTTGATGTGAGCAGTTTTTATTATGATTTAGCTAGAGGCTGTGGACAAAGGTCGCGCGGTATATTATTGGCCAGTAATCTGCAAGATCAGCATTCTATCTTTGGTGGCGAAGAGCAGTTGTTCGCATGTATTGAATATGCGGCAAAACAGTATCAGCCGGAATATATTATGATTGCAAATTCCTGCGTAGCTGGAATTATTGGGGATGATACAAAAAAAGTTGCGGAGATGGCTGAGGAGCAGGTTGGTATTCCTGTCTTGACCGTACCCTGTTATGGCTTTTTAGATAAAAATCCGTATTATGCCGGATATTATTATGCGGCCTATGCCTTAATTGATCGATTTATGACGGCAAAGCCTAAAAATAAAAACAAAGTAACATTAATTGGTGATATATCAGAAATAACACACCACGAGTTGGCAAGATATTTGCAATATTTTAATTTGGAAATAGGTGGATGCTTTCCTAGCGGACTGTCATTGGATAAAATCAAACAGATACCAGCTTCGGCTTTTATCATAACGGTTGGCGGTAAGGTTGGTAAAACAGAACATCTGTGGCGCATTGCCAATCTTTTGGCAACGCGATTTTCGCTATCGGTTTTACAAGATGCTTTTCCGGTAGGTTTGGCTAACACAGCAAAATGGTTAGGTACCATAGGTGAATTTTTAGACCAACCTGAGCTGGCGGTGCAAGCTATAGAGCGAGAAAAATGCTATCTGGATGCTGGCAGTACAGTATTTAGAAAAAATTTGTACCATAATCACACAGCTATTATAATTGGTCGTTCTTTAGAATTTTTTAATCCAGAATGGTTATTTGAAATCATTGTCTATGCCAATCTTCGTGTGGACAGCATTATTATCTTGAATGTGGTCGCTGAAAAAGAACGCGACCAACTGATGGAGGCAATCAAGCGATATACCGACGCACCGATTTATTTAGAAAAAGATTTTTCCGCTGAATTTACAGCGTTAGATTTTGTGCTTACGACGCATGAATTGAAAAAAAATTCGGTCAAACAATTTATTATTCCGGTATTTCCTCCCTATGGCAGTAATGGTATCCTAAGAAGTTTACAGCAATTGAGTGAGTTGAAACAGCGAAAAAATCATATCGGGAGGAGTATTTGTGGAACATTTTGAAAATGTGTGTATGCAAGTAAATTCTTGTTCGCTAAGTGGCGTAGCAGCTTTTTTTGCTGGTATACCTAAGGCAGTTATTGTTCTAAACAGCCCTTTATGGTGCTATTATAATGTGCTAAAACAAATTGAAATTGATGGGAATACGGCGCAGCAAATTTTTTGCACGCATTTAGACAATACAAGTCTTATTTATGGAACAGAAGAATACCTTTTGGAAACTTTACAGTCTGTAAAAAAAGAGTGTACAGAAGATATAACGGTTTTGTGTATTGAAAATAGCTGTGCAGTGACCTTAATTGGCGATGACATTGCAGCAATTGCTAAAAAGGCGGGATTTTCCTGTCCGGTCATTTGTTTGGATAGCGGTGGCTTGAAAGGGGATTTTTGGGAAGGCTATCAATTTGCCGTCGACGCGTATTTTTCTCAAGTCAAAACAGCCGGCAAAGAGAAAAAAATCCCACGAACCGTTAATTTATTAGGTTGTAGTGTGACTTATCAAAATTATTATAATGATTTAACAGAACTAAAAAAATTATTAGGCGTATTGGGGTATCAAGTTTTAACGTGTCCGGGTTGCGGTAGTAGCGTAGAGGAAATGCAGCATATCGGACAAGCGGAGCTAAACATCGTATTGCATGAAGAATTAGGCTTAACCTTAGCGAAAAAGTTGCAAAACGATTATGGCACTCCATATTTAAATAGGTTGTTGCCGTATGGCATTGCGGGTACTTTGGAATGGCTGCAAGCAATTCAAGATTTTTTTGTGGTTGACGATCAAATAGAGTTCCAACAAATCGAACAGGTGGCTACTAAGTATAAAGAAAAAGCAGAAAAACGATTGCAAAAATTGCGAAATATTTGGGGAGATTTAAATTTTTATAATGTCGTTGTCAGTGCCCCGGTATCCATTGCTTTGCCGGTAGCGAAAGCAATCAAAGAAGAATGGGCCGACTGTGCGAATGTATATGCTATATTGCAAGACGGAAAAATGCATTCGGAGTTGATGGTTCCAGGGATTATTGTTATTGACGGGAAAAATGACAGTATAAGGATTCAGACAATATTAGAAAATTTGGCAGGAGGTTTACTCGTTGGTTGCAGTAATGATCGGTCGCTGCTTTTACAGGCGAAAATAACGACTGTAGTTTGTCAAAATATATGCAGTCCCAATTATGATGAAGTACTTTTATCGGAAAGTCCTTATGTGGGGTTTCAAGGGGCCAGCTTTCTATTAGAGAACCTATGGAACAAATATATAGAAATGAAAAAATTGGAGAAGTTTTAGGGAGGATTATAGATGAAAAGGAAAAATGTATATCCGTTTACTGCAATCGTTGGTCAGGAAGAGATGAAACTGGCCCTGATTTTGAATGTAATCAATCCGTCACTGGGCGGAGTATTGATAAAAGGGGAAAAAGGCACAGCTAAGTCAACGGCGGTACGAGCTTTAGCAGAAATTTTGCCAGAAATGAATGTAGTGAAAGGTTGTTCTTTCCATTGTGATCCGGCTGATAAAAAGAATCTGTGTCAAGACTGTGCTGCTAAATTAGAGCAGTTTGGCAGGCTCGATAAGAATTTGTGCAAGATGCGAGTTGTGGAATTGCCGGTCAGTGCTACGGAAGACAGGGTTGTGGGAACTTTAGATATTGAGCATGCGATTAAATTTGGCGAAAAAAAATTCGAAATAGGGATTTTAGCCGAAGCCAATCGCAATATTTTATATGTTGATGAAATCAATCTGCTGGATGATCATGTTGTCGATGTACTTTTAGATGCCGCGGCTATGGGAATCAATACGGTAGAAAGAGAGAGTATGTCCTATTCACATCCGGCAAAATTTGTTCTGGTGGGAACAATGAATCCAGAAGAAGGCGATATTCGTCCGCAATTATTGGATCGCTTTGGGTTATCCGTGGTTGTCAGCGGAGAGCATGAAGTTGAACAGCGAGCAAAAGTAATAAAAAGACGTTTGGACTATGAAGATGATCCACAAGAATTTTTAGCAGGTTATGAAGTGGAGCAAAAAGACCTCAGTGAAAAAATCATAAAAGCGCAGCATTTATTGCCTAAGGTACAGGTAGGCGAGGAGTTGTTGATTTTGGCAGCAAAGATTGCCATTGCCCTCGAAGTTGATGGTCATCGCGCAGATATTACATTGATTAAAGCAGCAAAAACTTTAGCGGCTTTTGAAGGAAGAGGCAAAACCGAGCAGAAGGATATACGTCAGGCAGCGGCCTTGGTTTTACCGCATCGGATGAGAAGACGTCCTTTTGAAGAAAGTACGTTAGACTTGCAGAAAATTGACGAACTCTTTGTTGAAATGTAAGGTGGATGATATGCATAATAAACAATTTTTCCCATTTTGTGGGATTGTTGGTCAAAAAAAGGTCAAAAAGGCTTTATGCATTGCCAGCATCAATCCTAAAGCGGGCGGCTTATTAATCATCGGTGAAAAAGGTTCAGCAAAATCTACATTGGTGCGCAGTATGGTAGATTTGCTGGCAGATTGTCAGTTGATCAATGTTCCGCTTAATGTAAGTGATGACATGGTATTTGGTAGTTTGGACATGGAATACGCTATACGTTCTGGCAAAAAAAAGTTTTTGCCAGGACTTTTAGAACGGGCTGATCAGAATATGCTATATATTGATGAAATCAATTTGCTGCGGACGGATTTGCTGGGAGCTATTGTTGACAGTTCGCTGCAGGGGTATCAGCAAGTTGAGCGAGAAGGTCTTTCGTATAGTCATTTATGCCAATATAGTGTAATCGGTACCATGGATACAGAAGAAGGTGTATTGTCGCCGCAAATGCTTGATAAGTTCGGCATGAGAGTAGCGATGGAGAAAGAAAAGAATATAGAAAATCGCGCCCAAGTTATCAAGAATGTACTGGTTTATGAAGAAAGTAGTGAAGAATTTAGAGAAAAATACCAAGCTGAAACAGTAGCTTTAAAGGAAAAAATTCTGAAGGCTCGGGACTGTATAGACAATATAGAAATTTCCGATGCCATAATACAATTGGCGGCCGTTTATTGCACAAAAGCAAATTGTGCTGGCCATCGGTCGGGAATCTTCTTGTTGGAAGCGGCCAAAGCCATCGCTGCGTTACAAGAACGGCTTTATGTCCTGCCGCAAGATATTGAGGAGGCGGCTGAGTTTGTTTTGCCACACAGAATAAGAAAAAATTCCGCACAACCGCAAAATTCTGAAGACAAAGATAACGAATCACCGCAACAGGAACAAGCGAAAAATCAAGATTCTGAGCCAGACGAAGAGCAAAATCAAGAACCAGAGCAAGAACAAAGAGATTTTCCTCCGGTAGATTCGGAAAATGAAGGTGGAAATAACGATGCAAGCAGAGAAAACGAAACCCAGGATAATGCAGCACCGAATGACAGTGAAACGAATTTAGATGAAGAAAATCAGCCAGAAAATTTTCAGGCTCAAATGTCGGAAAAGGTAGAAGATATCGATCGTTTTTTTTCTTCTTTGCAGATGAAAGTTGATTTTCCGGTAAATACAAAAATGAAACAGGGAAGTGGCAAACGCAATTTAACAAAAAGCAAATTGAAACAAGGTCGGTATGTACGAGCAAGACTGCCACAAAGGAAAGTCCATGATTTGGCCTTTGATGCGACCTTGCGAGCCGCTGCACCGTATCAAAATATCCGCGAGAAAACCATCTGCGCTATACAGATAAAAAGTGAGGATATCCGTGAGAAGGTTAGGGAAAAAAGGGTGGGAAATACGTTCTTATTTGTTGTTGATGCCAGCGGCTCTATGGGTGCAAAAATGCGGATGAAAGCAGTTAAGGGGACAATTTTCACTTTGTTGAACGATGCCTATCAAAAGCGTGATCAAGTCGGTATGATTGCTTTTCGGCGTGATACGGCGGAACTTATTTTGCCGATTACCAGAAGTGTAGATTTAGCGCATAAATGTTTGCAGGATTTGCCTACTGGAGGAAAAACACCTTTAGCTGAAGGATTGGCGACTGCTTTTGAAACCATTCAGAAAATAAAACGGAACGAAAGTAATCTCGATCCAATCGTTATCTTACTTACAGACGGTCGGACAAATCGCAATAAACAGGGCGGTGATCCGATTGAAGAAAGCATTAAAATGGCGGAAAAATTTAATCAAGCACAAATCCAGGCCGTTGTTATTGATACGGAAACGGATTTTATTAAACTAGGAATTGCCAAAAAAGTTGCCCAAGCTATGCAGGCTACGTATTATCCGCTAGAGCAGCTGTCTAAGCAAAATTTACTACATATTATAAAGCAATACAGTTGATAGATAATTGAAACTGAAATTTTAGGACAAAGTTTCCTGAAAAATATGTTAACTATGGAATAGGAATCATGATGGAAAATAAAAAAACGATAAAAATGCTGGTGCTGAGCTTAACGGGAGAGTGCAATTTAGCCTGCAAATATTGTTATGCCGCCCAGCATACCCATGCTTTTATGACTATGGATACAGCAGTGAAGGCAATTGATTTGGCCTCAGCCAGTGGAAATCCGTTTGTTTTACAATTTACCGGCGGTGAACCGTTATTGGCGTGGCCACTTTTGAAAAATATCATTGGCTATGTACAGCAAAAAAAGATCCTAGCAATTATGCAAATCCAAACAAATGGAATATTGATAGATGATGCGATAGCCATAGTGCTGAAAGAGGCTAGAGTCGGTATCGGTGTCAGTTTGGATGGTCGGCCACGGCAAAATGATCGACAACGATGCTTTGCCGATGGTGGAGGAGCTAGTGGTAAAATCATCAGCGGTATAGAGAAGTTAAAAGAACACGCGATAGACATAGGAATAACCTGCGTAGTTACCGAGCAGAATGCAGAGGAACTCTCTGGTATTGTTGAGATGGCATACTATCTTGGCAATGTAAGGCGAATCGGCTTTGATTTATTGCGGGGACAAGGCCGCGGCACCAATGTGGAAGCGGCCGATCAAGTGGTGTTAACAAAAGGGTTAGAAAAGGCTTTTGCTTTAGCAGATAAAATGGAGAATTTGACAGGGCGAAAGCTGCTTTTTTCCCAAGTTGAACGAGTAGAAAAATTGGCAAAAGGCGAAATATGTGGCTTTGCCCATTGCCATGCCATGAATGGACAGACGGCTTATGTCGATGCCGAAGGGAGTATTTATGCTTGTGGTTCGCTGATTGGCAATGAGGCGTTTTATTTAGGGAATGTAGATATCGGAATTGATGTCAATAAACAAGAAAAAATTGCCAATTATATTAAAGAAAGCATGAATTTTTGCCTGCGTTGTGCGAGCTTTCCTCATTGCGGCGGCGCCTGCTTTGCCAGATGGTACGGTAGCAGCCAGCAAGGAGCCTATGAAGTGGAATGTAGTTTAAAGCAAGCAGCAGTTAAGTGGTGGAAAAATAGGTAGAGGAAGCGAGCAAAATGAAATTATATGAAGTGTCGACCGGCGATACGGTTTATCGTTACGAGAAGAGTATAGTGATGTTTTTTCAGGGGAAGCGTAAGATTTTGAGTACTTCTGTATATAATGGCGGTTATCATGAAAACTTTAAAGCGGTGTTCAATCACGATGGAACCTGTGGGGCGGGAATGGAGTTTAAGATGCTGTCCGATACTTATGAAGAGCATATGAAGATGATTGCCAGCAAGATTGGTTTGGAACCGGAGTTTGTGACAGGGATGGGGACGGCAGCTCAGATGGAGAATGTTGCCATTCATTCCTTGTCCTATAAAGAATTGACGGTAACAGCCATAGTAACCGGTGGTATTGAAATTAACGGTGGGCGCGTAGGCGATCCAGCATCGTATTATAAACCAGTGGAAAAGCCTAATAAACTGGGAACGATTAATATTATGCTGATCTTAGATGCGGATATGCCGCCAGGAACATTGGTGAGAGCTTTGGTTACTTGCAGTGAAGCAAAAACAGCAGCAATCCAAGAGCTCATGGCCGGCAGCAATTATTCGACGGGCTTAGCCACCGGTTCTGGGACAGATCAGACAATTGTAGTTGCTAATGCCGAAGCCGAGTTGTATTTAGAAGGCGCGGGAAAGCATGCTAAAATGGGTGAATTGATTGGAAAAGTAGTAATGGAGGCGGTAAAAGATGCCCTTAATAAACAGACGGGATTAAATCCGCAAAGCCAGCATAGTATTTTACATAGATTAAAACGTTTTGGCGTGAACACAGAAACAATATGGATGAAATATTGTCGGTTGGTAAAACAACCAGTAATAAAACCGGTGTTTTTAGAAGGACTAGCGCAAGTGGAAAAAGAAGATAGTATGGTTACCTATACTTCACTTTATATCCATCTTTTCGATCAATATTCATGGGGGTTATTATCAGAAAAAGAAATCATTACGGCGGCTAATCGTATTTTATTTATTTTAACTAAGCAGTATCAGGTTACTGCTGTTGCGGTGGAAAAATTGGTATTGAAAGAATATATGGCTGCTTTGGAATTTGTAATCATAGAGGTTTTACGAGAAAATTTAAAGTGAAAAATTAGTGAGTAGGCTGGAGTAGTACTATCTTTTTGCATATTTTAAGCGAAATCGGATACGTTGTATAGTAAGAGTGTAATCACAACGTTAGATGATTGGAGAGCACTGTATGGATCTTTTTAGTATGAACATATGGTTGATTTTTATTATAGGAGCAAACTTTATATTTGTTGTTTTTACCTTGTGTATTGAGCGGAAAAATCCGACGTTGGCGTTGAGCTGGATTTTGACGCTGACCTTTTTACCAGTCGTGGGCTTTGCGTTATATTTACTTTTTGGTACCAATGTATTGCTGCGGAAAAAGAAAACATTGGATGATAAACGGCGTAATGATACTCTATATATGAAAAAAATCATGCGGAAAATTGAGTTGCGTGATGAGGCAAATAAATTTAAAGAGGAAGTGCAGATTGAACGTGAGTATCAACAATTTGTTAACCTCAATCTTAATATAGGAAATAGTCATTATACAACAGACAATGATGTTGATATTTTTATTACGGCAAAGGATAAATATCGCCAATTGATTCAGGATATCGAAAATGCTAAAACTAGCATCCATATGCTTTATTTTATCATCCGCAATGACAGGATTGGCAGGATGATTATTCAGGTGTTGGCTCGAAAGGCAAAAGCCGGGGTAAAAGTCAGAGTACTTTATGATCATGCGGGTTGCATGTTAACACCATCAAAGACCTTTCAACCGCTCTTAGATAGTGGGGCGCAGGTAGAAAGATTCTTTCCGATGAATGTTGGCAATTATCTGAGAATTAACTTTCGCAATCATCGTAAAATCGTTGTAATTGATGGTGCAATTGGCTATTTGGGCGGGATGAATATTGGTGATGAATATATGGGTTTATTACAAGAAAATGCGCCATGGCGTGACACGCATCTTCGAATTATGGGAAGTAGTGTGTATTTACTCCAAATGAGATTTATTGATGATTGGCATTTTGCAACGCATTATCGTTATCGTAATCAATTTGATGATATCGAATGTTTGTTTCCCCAGTTTACAAAACAGGGTAGTACAAAAATGCAGATTGTATCAAGTGGACCAGATACGATGGAAGAAGAAATTAAATGGAATTTTGTTAAGTTGATTTACACGGCAAAAAACTATATTTATATTCAGACACCATATTTTGTACCGGATGATTGTTTTTTAGAAGCATTAAAAATCGCAGCGATGTCAGGCATAAAAATCACCATCATGGCACCATCAAAAACGGATAATATCATTGCCCATAAAGTGACGATTGCTTACCTAGGGCAGTTACTTTCTTATGGAATTGAAGTGTTTTTTTACCCTGGTTTTCTTCATGCAAAAATGTTATTAATTGATGAAGAAATTGTATCGATTGGTTCGGCGAATATGGATATGCGAAGCTTTGCCTTAAACTTTGAAGTAAATGCCTTTATGTATGGCAAGGGCATCAGCAAACGGTGCGCAGATATTTTTCGCAACGATTTAAGAATAGCGAGTCGATTTACGGCAGAAGAGTATAATAAGCGGGGGCGGCTAACGCGAATGCAAGAAGGCGTATATCGACTGATCGCGCCTTTATTATAAGGATTACAATGGGGGATACAAAAAGAGAGCAACTGCATTTTTATGTGCAGCTGCTCTCTTTTTGTATTGGTTATTTTATATGTTGACTGATCTTTGATTTTCATTACTAAGTTCGGTAAGCTTTGCAGGCGGATATAAATTTGTTTTATGTACAGCCTTGGCATTGCGCCCGTAGATGAAATAGTATAAGACGAGAATTCCAAGGGTGAAAGGCACTAAAATGAGATAGATCGTACTATAGCCTAAAAGTGGTGCCAATGCACCAAGGAGATAAGCGCCAGTAGCAAGACCTAAATCTAAGCAAGTAAAATAGGTTGCAGTGACAATGCTAACACGTTTTGGTGAAGATGATTTGATTGCCAGAGCCTGTATGGTTGGTACGAGTACTCCGTAACCAATACCGATAAGTGCTGCTGAAACCATCATGCTAAAGAATCCACCAGTATAGGCAAGAATCAATAGTCCAGTGGCAAGCATGATGAAACAAGGGTAAAGCACAATATTTGCCCCAAAGCGGTCTAATATTTTACCGCTAACCAAGCGTATTAATAGGGAGAATATCGCCATGACAACAAAATAATAGCTACTAGCATTGATAATCTGTAATTGGTTCGCATAAACGGCCACAAAAGAAAGAACGCCAGAATAAGCAATGGAAGTCAATAAAGTGATAATGCAAATTGGTATGACCGGCATTTCCAGAATATCTTGCAAGGTAAAAGAATAAAGTGAGGATTTCTTGGCGATTTTTTCATTGCTCATATCAATAAAAGGCAATAAAACAAAACCTAAGAAAGTAAGTAGCGTACAAAAAACAAAAACAGCATTATAATTTATCGCATGTGCGATATAAAGACCAATGAAAGGACCAATGGCGGAACCGGCGGTAATCACTGTGGTTAAATAAGAAATTCCTTCGCCTTTCCGAGAGTTTGGGGCAAACTGACAACCCAGCGACATAATTGCCGTATTGATAATAGCAAAGCAGATACCACCGAAAAAGCGAATTCCTAAAATGGCATAAAGATTTGTGGTAAACATCAGTAAGCCATTGGCAATCAAAAACATAAAGCAACTAACTTTAATTGTCAATTTTGTGCCAAACACGTTTTCAAGCCGTGCTGTTTGGGTGCGAAATAATACCGATGCGAGCAAGAAGACAGCGTTTGATAAACCTGCCATTTGTATGGATCCTTGTAAATCTTCTACGATATAAAGTGGTAAAATCGGTAAATATAAAGAATAGGGAACAAAAATAAATAGCATAGCGAGTATAGTAATATTATAATTTTTAGTCCAAAGTGGTTCTTTGATCAGTGGTTGCATTCTGTGATTCTCCTTTAAATACCTGTGTATAATGTTCAGCATTTTTATATATTTTTGTTAATAGATCATATAAAGTTTGTTGTTCGATTTGAGTTGTATTCTCTAGTAATGCTTGACGATGTTTGGCAACGAGCGATTGCCAAGTCGGATAGTTCTCTAAAGCCAATGAAGTGAGAAAAACTATTTTTTCGCGTTTATCTAGGCCTTCTTTACGGTCTATGTAGCCTTTTTTCTCCAATTTAACTACTGTTTTTGAAATAGCAGCAGGTTCGATACATAGGTAGTTGGCTAATTCTTTTTGTGAAATATCTTTCTTTTGATATAAAGTCGTGATGATCGACCATTCGGAGCTATAGATACCGTGCGGCTCTAAGATAAAATTTAAGCCACTGCCAATACTACGAACCGATTGATGTAACACATGGACTAAACGATCAGAATCCATTAAAATTGTAAATTCCCCCTTAAAATAAGCCAAACAATTAGTTAACTAGTTAATTAATGATATTAATTATTCTACTATTTTAAATAAATTTTGTCAATCATGAAAATAGTACAGTGTGAGAAATCTTTACAATTTCTTTACATCTACAGATACATTACTGACGCTATCTTTACTGCAGATAGATTTATAATGTAGACATGAAGTGGAGAGGGGGATAATTGGTGTGAATGATTTATGGTTAGCTGCCATTTTGGCTGGAGGAATATTCGTGTATTTAGTCTATGTTTTAATGAAACCGGAGGAATTTTAATATGTTTACTGATATTATTTTGTTCGTTGCTTTTATTGTAGCGCTTATCGGCATGGCTTTTCCATTAGGCAACTATATGGCAAAAGTGTTTTATGGAGAAAACCCAAAAATGGGAAAAATATTTTTACCAATCGAAAAGCTCGTTTATCACTTTGCTGGTGTTAATGAAAATAAAGAGATGAATTGGCGGCAGTATGCCGTAACACTTATTTTGTTTAATGTGTTGGGAGCAGTACTCGTATTTATTGTTCAGCTTACGCAACAGCTCTTACCATTCAATCCGCAAAAATTTTCTTCTGTAGAAACTTGGCATTTGGCATTCAATACTGCGATAAGTTTTATGACCAATACCAATTGGCAAGCGTACGGTGGCGAGTCAAGTTTAAGTTATTTTACCCAAATGATTGGGCTGACTGTTCAGAATTTTTTATCGGCAGCAACGGGGTGTACTGTGGCAGTTGCCTTTATTAGAGGGTTAACGAGAAAAACAACAAATCTTATTGGTAATTTTTGGCACGATATAGTGCGTTGTACAGTGCGGATACTATTGCCGCTTTCTATTTTACTTACCATTGTATTTGTACAGCAAGGGGTCATTCAAAATTTAGATGCGTATCAAACGGTACAAACAGTTGAAGGCGCAGAGCAAACAATTGCGATGGGGCCAGTAGCGTCTCAAGAAGCGATAAAAATGCTAGGGACCAATGGTGGTGGATTCTTTAATGCGAATTCGGCTCATCCATTTGAAAATCCAACCCCTTTCACTAATTTTGTACAAATGCTAGCAATCTTTGTGATCCCATTAGGTTTAGTCTTTATGTTTGGCATTATGACAGAAAATAGAAAGCAAGGTTTTGCCATCGCAGGGGCAATGCTAATTTTATTTGTGATGATGCTGGGTATAAATTATTATAGTGAGTTAAATGGTAATCCAATGATAGCACAAATGAATATCGGAGAACCGACTTCTATGGAAGGAAAAGAGGTTCGATTTGGTTTAGGTGGTTCTTCCTTATTTACGACGGTTACCACAGCAGCTTCTTGTGGGGCAGTAAATAATATGCATGATAGTTTAACGCCAATTGGTGGGTTAGTACCATTACTACAAATGATGCTCGGTGAAATTGTGTTTGGTGGTGTTGGTGCAGGTTTTTATGGCATGATGGTGTACGTCATGGTCACAGTATTTATTGTTGGTTTGATGGTGGGAAGAACACCTGAATATTTAGGAAAAAAGATTGAAGCTAGAGAAATGAAATGGGTCATGATTGCACTACTGATTCCCTCGATAACGATTTTATTATTTAGTGCAATCGCTTCGGTAGTTGACGCCGGTTTAGCTGGCTTAAATAATAACGGTCCACATGGTCTTAGTGAAATTTTATATGCTTTTACTTCGGCATCTTCAAATAATGGCAGTGCTTTTGCAGGACTGACTGCAAATACAGTATTTTATGATTTGATGCTGGGAATTTCGATGTTACTCGGACGTTTTGGTGTCATCGTTCCGATGCTAGCAGTGGCTGGCAGTATGGCTCAAAAGAAAACAGTACCGATTAGTTTAGGTACCTTCGAAACGACGAGTATAACGTTTGTGGTATTGCTCATTGGCATTATACTAATTGTTGGTGCATTGACATTTTTACCAGCATTATCGTTAGGACCAATCGTAGAACATGTATTAATGTTGCAAGGAATTACATTTTAAAGGAGCGTACAGCATATGAATGCGCACAAAAATAGTCTTGATACAAAAATAATAACCGCGGCAATTGGCGATTCATTTAAAAAACTCCATCCCGCAGTTCAAATAAAAAGTCCGGTCATGTTTATTGTTTATATCGGAGCAATCTTAACGACGTATATAGCAATTCGTGAAGTTATCAGTAGTACGCAGTCGATTTTTCTTGTGAGTCAAATCAGTTTATGGCTGTGGTTTACGGTTTTATTCGCTAATTTTGCTGAAGCAATCGCTGAAGGGCGTGGCAAAGCGCAGGCGCAATCTCTTAGAACTACACGTAGTCATACCCAAGCAAAAAAATTAGTGAATGAAACTTGGCAACTGGTAGATGGTGATAGTTTAAGAAAAGGCGATGTATTATTGGTCGAAGCTGGTAGCTTAATTCCAAGTGATGGCGAAATCATTGAAGGAATGGCAACGGTTGATGAAAGTGCCATAACGGGAGAATCAGCACCGGTCATTCGTGAATCAGGTGGGGATAAATCCTCTGTAACTGGTGGTACAAGAGTCTTATCAGACTGGATTAAAGTCAAAGTTACGGCAAACCCTGGTGAAACTTTTCTGGATCGTATGATTGGTTTAGTAGAAGGAGCAAAACGGCAAAAAACACCAAATGAAATTGCATTAACCATTTTGCTAGTTAGTTTATCCATTATATTTTTAGTTGTAGTCGTGACGATTGAGCCGTTTGCGATTTATTCGGGAACAACCATTTCGGTTACGATGTTAATGGCACTGCTTGTTTGTTTGATTCCAACAACGATTGGCGGCTTACTAAGTTCAATTGGTATCGCTGGTATGGATCGATTGTTGAAACGTAATGTACTGGCGATGTCAGGTAGAGCAGTAGAAGCTGCTGGTGATGTTAATGTACTTTTATTAGATAAAACGGGTACGATTACATTAGGCAATAGAATGGCTACCGAATTTATTCCGGCAGCTGGTGTGAGTGAAGAAGAAATGGCAGATATTGCTCAATTATCTTCACTTGCAGATGAAACACCAGAAGGACGGAGTATTGTTGTATTAGCAAAAGAGCGTTATGGATTAAGAGAACGTGATTTGAGCGCACTACACGCTGAATTTGTACCTTTTACAGCACAAACGCGCATGAGCGGTGTAAATATAGAAGCTTTACAAATCCGTAAAGGTTCTGTGGACGCCATTGAGAAATATACGAAAGAAAAGGGAGGAACTTTCTCAGAAGATGTACGGCAAGTTAGTGAACGCATCGCCAAAAGTGGTGGAACACCGCTTGTTGTGGCAAAGGGAGAAAAAGTAATTGGTACGATTCATTTAAAGGATATCGTCAAGGGCGGGATTAAGGAACGGTTTCGTGAATTAAGACAAATGGGAATAAAGACAGTCATGATTACTGGTGATAATCCGCTTACGGCTGCGGCTATTGCGGCTGAAGCAGGAGTCGATGATTTTCTTGCAGAAGCAACACCAGAAGCAAAACTAAAAATGATTCGTGATTATCAAGAACTTGGTATGTTAGTAGCAATGACGGGGGATGGTACCAATGATGCACCGGCACTAGCACAAGCTGACGTTGGGGTAGCAATGAACAGTGGGACACAAGCCGCTAAAGAAGCTGGAAATATGGTTGATTTAGATTCTAATCCAACGAAATTAATTGAGATTGTAGAAATAGGTAAACAACTTCTAATGACACGCGGTTCGTTGACGACGTTTAGTATTGCAAATGATGTAGCAAAATATTTTGCGATTATTCCAGCGATGTTTGTCAACACCTATCCAGCACTTCGCGTATTTAATATTATGCAACTGGCTACGTCAGACAGCGCGATTTTAAGTGCAGTAATCTTTAATGCCTTGATTATTATTGGTTTAATTCCTTTGGCATTAAAAGGTGTTAAATATAGACCCGTGGGTGCGGCGACGATTCTACGACAAAATCTATTTGTTTATGGCTTAGGTGGATTAATTGTACCGTTTATTGGCATTAAAATCATTGATATGATTTTGGTGGCATTAAATATTGTTGGTTGATGAAAAGGAGGTTGAAGATAAATGTTGAAAGAATTGAATAGCGCAATTAGAATGTTAATACTAATGACAGTGGTATTGGGCGTCATCTATCCTTTAGGGATGACTGTTTTCGCCCAAATGATTTTTCCAGTACAAGCAAATGGTTCA
>Ga0316600_10000135_pt1 | contig 45403 bp, 86 predicted proteins | sample OWC_soil_day5_CT_FD_207652 | JGI IMG/M metagenome (GOLD analysis project Ga0316600, IMG submission 207652) | Wetland soil microbial communities from Old Woman Creek delta, Ohio, United States - OWC_soil_day5_CT | ecosystem: Environmental > Terrestrial > Soil > Wetlands | place: USA: Ohio... | reverse complement strand
CCCTACTCTCTATGGTCCCCTTGATTGGGAATGCGTTCTTTCCAACAACATAGCGAATACCGGAAATTCTCAGGGATGGTCGAGCACCGGCAAGGATACGCTTGTTGGGAGTGACAGTATTTTTCTTCTGAAAAATTTTATTCTCAAACCCGGTTATTCGTATGTTGCAGTAACTGTTGATTCGGTGGCGGCTGATACGGTGAAGTTTTTTCAGAATGTTTACGGCTCCGACGGGGTAACTCTCATATCCTCTGCTTCAATCGATAGTATTAAGAGCGATCTGTCAACTACTAAAAGGCAAATTCAACTTACCGCCGGATCTTCTGTGTTCGGAACGCGAATAAATTTCATCGCATATTCGTATCGCGCTACCCTGAAGAGGCTTATTAAGAGGTTTGAATTGTATCGTATTAAATCGGCATTGGTAAAATAACCAAAGAAAGGAAGCAATCCTATGGGAAGAAGGAAAGAACAGCCCGAGGACGTTAAACCCGAGAAAAATGTGACGTACTACGCTACATATTTCAATTACGGGTTTATGACTCCAAAGGTTGACGAAGAGGGTAAAATTATTTATCGTAAAAACAACCAGGGAGGCGACATTCTTGATTCGGAAGGAAATAAAATGCCTATCATGATAAACCGAAAATTCCAGAATGTCGAGCCATTGGTAAGCAAGGGATATTTATCCAAATTCGAATGGAATGCATCGGATAAATCAGCCCAGAACCAAATGGATAAAAAAACCCTGGATAAACTAGATGATGACGAAGGCGTCAATGTCGAGAATCAGGATAAATACGATAAGCGTATTAACCCGAAAGCCTATGAAGAGAAAAAGCGCGCCGAAGCCTTCGAGGGTAAGATTGCAGAGCTTGAGGATAAGCTTAACGATCCCGAGGAATTGCAGAGGCGGCTTGAGGAGCTTACGAGGCCGTAACGTGGAGCGAGGGGGCATATGAGTTATTTTAGCGAAACTTATCTTGCAGATTTTCGACCTAGGATACTTGATTTCATCTCGAATCACGATTCAAGCGACAACGTTTCGGACGTTGCTCTTGAACATGCGAATAGGGCGCAGAAAAACCTATGGATGAAAAAGCCATGGGATGATTTAGCGGTTGAGGTCGATGTAATCTTGGTCAGTAACTCATATGCTCTTCCTTCTGATTTTGGACGAGTAATTTGGTTGTACGCAAATTTGGACGGGACCGGAGCGGCCGGGTACTTGGTATGGAACTCTCTTGATTATGACGGGTATAAAATCAGAGATGTTTTTACGAAGGCTTCCGTACATTCTTTAACCCTATCTTTCAATTATGATCAAACCGATTCAATTAAAATGATTTATCAAAAGGTTTTGCCTGATTTTACAGGATCTGGAAATGAGTATCTTTTCTTTCCTGCAAACATCATGCTTTTGGAGGCGGAAAAAATAAACCTGAGAGAGAAGGGGGATCTGAAAGAACTCGCAGCGGCAAATTCAGCATTCGATTTTGAATTCAAGGAATTTGCCAATTCCCGGCAGTGGGTGAATCAAAATCCAACCGGGGGTTTCCGTGATGGACAAGGGAATAAAATAGTAATGCAGAGTTATTCATTGAACGGCGAAACATCAAGAAACAATACTAACCGGTTAGACGCAAAAACACTTTATTGGTAAAACAATGAGCCTTCCAGCAGACAAAAAGATAAAAATATATAGCGTGGGGAATGTTTCAGGTGGAGTGAATATCAACGATCCTGCTATTTCTTTGAAGGAGAATCAGGCGCAGGATTGCTTGAATCTTATTTTATTGCAAAGCGGGTGTATTCGCTGGCCTGGCTGCGTTAATTTAACCGCTAAGGATGCGGTGAATGATTATTTCAGGGGAATGTACTATAGTTCAGAAATATCAGGAAGCGGACACCTTTTCGCTATGTGGGGCGGGAAGCTCTATGAAATAACTGTCTCCGATGGTTCAATAAGCGCTGCTCTTTATGACGCTACAGGATCGGGTGAGCTTTGGGGGGCGACTCAATGGGGAAAGTTCTACGGCACCAATGGAGCTGGAATTTTTAAGGTAGAGACGAGCACTGCTTCGAGATTAGGACTTGTAGCTCCTGCTGCCGGCGCCGCCATTGCTGCCGTTGGGGGAAGTCTTCCTGATGGAGTATATAAGGTGAAGATAGGATATTCCCGAAAGGTAGGGGGATTGAACGTTCTTTATAGCCAGTGCTATGACCTTGGAAGCGTTACTCTTGGGACCGGTAATAATTCTATTGCCATATCGTCTTTTGCGAATAGCGCAGATCCCCAGGTAAATAATAAGGTCGTATGGATGACTCTTGCCGGGGGTACGACTTATTACTTTTTCTATGAAACCGGGAATAATACCACAACCTCATTTACCATTTCAGACGATACTGCTTATGAAAATGCAATAGTTTACGAACAGTTTTCATTGCCTTCCGGGCTTCCCCCTGCAATGACGGGGCTTATTATTGCGGATAACCGTATATTCGGATATTTGGGAAATTATGTCTATTACTCCTTGAAGGCTCAAAATGGGTATGATCTTGAGCGCTTCCCTACGCTTAATAAGATTGAATATCCATTTCAGATAACCGGTCTTTTCAATATCGGGCAATATCTTTACATAAATACCGCATCCAACGGTGTTATCATTCAATCGCTCGATGATCTTGGGTCGAGATTCGAACAATTTGAATTCAAAACTTCATTTAAGTACATGCGTACCGTTGTTGATTGGAATGGCGGGAAGCTTGGTCTTACCCAGGCCGGCCTTCAATTCTTCGATGGTCAAAAATTCCTTGATTTCGATTATTCTTTCAATATCAGGCCGGTGATTAGATCGATGTATACGACTGCCGACGATAATTTCCAGCCTGTAGCCTGTATTATAAATCGAGATAACCGAATTGAATACCATCTTTCGTTCAGAAATACTTTAATTGGATCGGTTGCGAATAACCGGACCTATGTCCTTAATCTTTCGCAGACTTTTTACCAGGATAACGAAAATTTTAAGACACCATGGGAAATTCTCGGAAGGGGATTCAATTATTCGGCTAAGACTGCTGATGGCGTATGGTTTTTTGCGCAATCCAAAGAAAGTTCATCGACTATCTTCAAAGAGTTATCGACACATACCACCCAAGTGGGAATTTACAACGATGCAGGAACCTATATCGATACGGCTGAGAACATGCCTGCATTGCTCATCACGAAAAACCGTTACGAAAATCTTTTTTCTAAGGTTGAATTTGAGGAGATTGCCTTACTCATGCAGGCCGGATCGAATCCAACTGTTGGAATAGTGATTGCCGATACGGTCGGCGTTCAATCTTTCAGGGAACTTTCAATTATAGGGGGATCTCAATGGGATATTAGTGAATGGGATATAGCGCAATGGACGCCCGAAGTACCGGGAAGGTATAAGGCAAAATGCAAAAGGGCGATACGGGGGTATACCTGGAATTTTAAATTCATACAAACAGCCGATGACATCAATTTCAAACTTAACGAAGTAGAAGTACTTGCAATAGTGGAAACAGGAAGGGGAATTTAATGAGGATTATTATTTTGACATCAATCTTGTGTTCCTTTGTATTCGCGGCCAACAAGGCGACCAAGCCATATACGTTTACAACAGGTACAATACGGGCTTCCGAAGTAAATAAGAACGGTGATAGTATTTATGTTCCATTCAACGCATTGGTCGATACTGTTAACAAGGTAATAGTTAGGTTCAAATATTTCAAGAATGGCGATACCCTTATTGATACTTTGAAAGCTTCAAGGGCATATATCGATACAGGAATATTCGATACTTCAAAAACAGGTCATTCAAATATATCTTTATTGTATACCGATTCTATTTCTCCGAATTCCAAGTTAACTTTACTTAAATCGTTATGGTTTCCCAACAATGAGGGAATTACCTGGGGGGGTACTGAGGCCATGGCAGGTAATTCTTCGAGTCATTATATAAATTTTTCAACTAATAACGCCGACAGGATGAGAATAGCGGCATCCGGCAATGTCGGGATAGGAATTGATTCTGGTACTTGTAAACTTGATGTTGTAGGAATGGTAAAGGCATCTTTAGGTTTCACCACAAACGGAAGTGATACTTTTTTCTATGATGATACCACTTTTGCGGATACTCTTAGAGAAGGCGGAACCTACAAAGCTGCTGGAACCGCACGTATTATTAGATGTGGTGCTTCAATTAGTTTTTTACATAATACTCATCAACTTGGAGCTTCATTTGCAGGCGGACAAGTGACCATTACCGGAATTCCTCTAAAATTTCTTCCTGCTGATACAATTGTCGTTGTAGCTCCAGTAATGAACAATTCAACCATTGGGGCCAATTCAATTTTGGTAACTGGATCTTTTTTAATATTGCGAACAATTGCAAATGCTGAGTTATCGGCGGGAACTGGCGGGTTGTTTTATCCGACAAAAATTTCTTGGATGAAATAGAGTGATCAATATTAAACTTGACATATCGAATAAAGTCCTTTCCGGTCAACACGGGGCAAAGGATGATATTCTTGTCGAGCTTGACGGAAGCAAAGGGGCTTTTGATGTCGAACTTCCCGATCTCCGAAGTTGCGGAAGCAGGGTATTTATGTTTAAGAATCTTGGGGCTTCATCCGTAACTCTAAAAACCGTTCACGGGCAGATAATCGATTACTCAGAGGTAACGAGTAAAATAGTTGTTTATAAAGAATTCTATTCACTGGCAAGCAATGGGATTGACAAGTGGATAAGCCTTAAAACTCAGGTCTATCCGCTTAATATTGCATGCACTGACTTAGCTTCCTCTATTGCTTTACTAAATCAAGTTAGACTGGATCACGTATCATGATTTTATTGAGCAATTTTGTATGGGAAGGCATTTCAACCGAAGGGTTTCCAACTGAAGCACAGGGGGCAATGGACGGTCATATATTGAAACAATTGGATACCGGAGAAAGCTTTATAAGAAGATATGGGGTATGGGAATATATAAATCTTGGGTTATCCTTTATTAAAGCCACTAAATCAGATTTTTGCATTACTGATGCAAACGGTTTCTTTCATGTTTCTTTTACTACTCCTTTTATTAATGATCAATACACCGTTCAATTAACTCCAATTGATACCGGTTCGACAAAGATCATAAATGCGAAACCAGGAAATATTACTAAAGACGGTTTCGATATTTATACAAGAAATAAAAATGGAGATTCAGAAGCTGGAATAACTGTTTACTGGTTATCAACTCGAAATTATAATCCTTAAAGGAAAGTAATATGCCGGTAGTGACAACAAAATATCCAAATCAGACGGAAGAAGAGCGACAACCGCAGCAGGCGGCAGTTCCAAGCTCTCCGAACCTTCCCTATGCACAAGAGGGTCAACTATTGAACGTGGTGAAACCTCCAAGGCCGGCCGCTCCTACAGCGGCGGCAACTGGCGGGAATACTGTGCTTGCAACTGCTCAGCAATCGGCGGTTAATGCGCAAAACCAGCCGAATCAAACCATGGGGCTCGTGCAGCAGGGTGTCCAGAAAATTCTTCAAAATCCTTTGGGGTATGATCCTAAAAAATATCAGCAGAATCAGCTTGAACAGTATGACCGTAACCGTGCTTCCGCAATGGCCGGGTATCAGCAGGCAAACGCCGATGTCATGAATACCGGTATCAACAGGGAAAAGGCATACAATTACGCCATGCAGGGGGCACAGGGCCGCAGCGACCTTGAGAATCAGGTTGCCATGGAGCAGGCGACAAAGGAACGTGAGGCCATGCTTGCAGCGCTTGGCGCCGGCGGAGAAGCCGTGAGAACTCAAAGCGGGTTGGACGAAGCTGCATTCAATAGGCTTATTGCTGCCAGGGGAGCCGGCGAAGGGGAACGGGGGCAGATGGCGGAGCAAACGTTTAGCGACTATCTTAATACTAAGGGGTATAACCAAGATATTCAGAAGATGGCAATTGTAAACGGATATGATTTGAATAAATTGGATAAAACTTTTGGGTATGATATTGCAAAAATGACCACTCAAAGCAATTTGGACAACGAATCAAAAACAGCTTTAATGAATCTTCAGGACAAAATAGATACAGGTCAAATTAATTTAAAGCAAAGTTACGATTCAGTACAAAAAGAACTCGATAGACAGCACGATATAGCTATACAAAAAGGCGACCAGGAGGGGGCGAAAGCCATTGAAGAGCTAAGAGGAAAAATAGCTGACCAGGCGGCAGAAAAGAACAGGATATGGCAATCTTCCGAAAGGGCTGCAACTCAGACATGGCAAACCGGAGAACGGATTGGAGCGCAAGACCACGATTCGGCAATGACATATTTCAAGGAAGCCGCCGAAGACGCACGTCAACGGAATGATATTGATGCCCAAAAGACTATCGAGGATATGAAAGAGAAATTCCAGTTCGCCTATCAAACTCAGGAAATGGGCCATGACGAAAAGATGGCTTTTATTGAAGGTCAGATTGCCGAAGCGAAAGCTAATGGAGATTTTGGAAGGGAAAAGAACCTTATCGCATTTAAGACCACTCAGAATATTGAAACAATGCTCAAACAGGCCGAAATTGACTCTGATGCAATGCGTCTGCAAGGCGATATCGAAGGGGCGCTTCAGACTCAAAAGGGAGCACAGGAGACGGCGCGTATCATGCTTCAGGGTGATATTGAAAAAGACATCAAAGCCGGAGACTATGCCGCTGCCGAAGCTGCTCAGACATCGGGTTTTGTTTTCCAGGCACAGGAGAACGCCAAGGACCGGGTACAGAGAAATTACGAAATCACCCTTCAACAAAGGGGAATCAATATCGGGATTCTTAAGGATGCCGTCGATTCAGGACGAATATCCCCGGAAACTTATTTCGCACAGCTTCAAAAAATCGGTAAAGACCTTGGAATATCGGTTGAACCTCCTGATACGATGGCTGTCGAGAAAGAGGCGATCAAGGATTTCAACTCCGCTAAGATTCAATGGGGTGCCTCTCATCCGGATATGCTGAAGGATAAGGCAAAGCCCGAACTTGGATTGAATGATGCGGGAATGGTAGCGTTTAATCAGTTTTATAATGATACCCTCTACAATGATCAGGAATTCGGATCATCTCAATTCAAGCCTGCTTATTGGGACAATGCGGTTTCAACGACTAATGCCAATGCATTTAAAACGAATCCTCCGGCGGTAGGTTCATTCATAAAAATGAAGGATGGAGTAACTTATAAGATTGAATCCGATGTTACTCCTAATCAATCGCAGAATGGGCGTCTTGAATTCACCGCTACCAATATGCAAACCGGTCAAATAGTTACTATAGGAGCGGGAGAATATAAGGCGACACAGACAGCGGCGGCGCCAAAAGTTGGGGGAATTGGGTATTCTTCCGGAATTGTTGGGGGCGGATTTTCTTTTTAAGAGGTGATCATGAATAAAAAACCTATGAACGAAATGGTTGCGGCGGGCCTTGACTGGCTTTTGCCTGAAAATCTTCTGCCTAAACCATGGGAAGTAGCAAGCACACTGATCGATAGAGAAGACAGGCTCCAGCAGAATAAAATTAGGAATGAACAGGCAAGACGGGGGTTGGATCTTGAAGCTCTTCAAATGCGGCAAGGCCAGGGCAACGCTCAACGCCAGGGTAGAATGGATGCCCTTCAAATGCTTTCGCAGCGAAGAGATAGTTCGGTTCCCGGGAGCCGGACAAGATACAGGGATAACCTTATTTATGGTGGTGGAATATGAGTTTTCTTCAAGGTGCTATAAGTTATAATTCCAGGAAGATCGCAGAGCAAAAGGAAGAAGAGAAAAAGGCCAATGAACAGGCGCTTATCGATAAATTGAATGAGGAAATAGCATCCATAGCTTCCGGAGAGCAGGTTTCTCCAGAGGCACAGAAAGAAGCTTCGACGGAAGCCGAAATAAAGAATTGGGATGCTATTCATTCCGCTCCAGACACTTCGAGTAGAAGGTTTTTAGGAAAGCAGGTTGAAGCTTCGGCTGCTGAGCAGGTAAAACCAGATTACGGAAAAAAGCAACTCCTTCTTTCTCAAAAACTTTCGCCTTTTATGGTAAAGGCCGGAGTGGAGAGGGTGCCCGTTCTCGATGCCTTAAAGGATCGAGCGAGCGCTCAAGAAAAAGAGGCTCTTTTAGAAAAGAAGGGGGATTCAGGAGGAGGGTTCTCAGGTTGGAAGGCGCGCTCTAAGGATTGGGATGTTATAAGTGAAATGCCTGATGGTCCTGAAAAAGAAACTGCGAAACAAAATTATTTATATAAATGGTCGCCTTCGGTTGGATATAATGCTGCTCCAGAGTCTATAAAACAGGCAGAAAAGAAAGCTGTTGCAGTTAGTAAGGCGACGGTGCCGGTAAAGGCTGAAACTCAATACGCAACCACTACGGCAGCAGAGCAGGCTCAACGAGATATTCAAAAAACCAATCCAATGCTTACCGGAGAAGGGTCTATTAAAATTGCTCAATCCGCAATGGCTATTAAAAATCTTAACAGGTTGAAAGAAGAATTAGAAAAAGGGAATATTGATTATTTTGATATAATCAAAAAAACAGGGCAATTCAAAAATCCAAAAGTTAACAATGCTTTTCAACAGGTTTCGGAGATAGTCGGACGTCAACAATCCGGAGCCGCAATTGCAAATCATGAATGGTCTAATTTTGGTAAGGAAGTATTGAACCGTAATTTCCTTCTTACTGAGCAGGGACGTAAAACTGCTCTTGAAAATATAGATGATTATCTTGACAGATTTCATTCGGTTGGAATTCTTCAAACTTCTGATGAAGACTGGTATAATAAACAAAGCGAAAGGGTAAAAGCTGCAAGGGAAAGATCGTCTCCGTCTTCAGTTCAAACCAAGGTAATTAACGGAACAACCTATAAAAAAGTCCCCGGGGGATGGGAGCCGCAATAATGGCTGGTTTTATTTCAGATGAAGAAATGGCGGCATTAGAGGCGAATCAAAAGCCAGGGTTTATTTCGGATGAGGAAATGGCAAAACTGGAATCCGATGTTTCACGTGAAACCCCTTCGCAGCCTTCTGAGCCTTCCCTTGGACAACGCATTAAGGGCCAATGGGAGAATATAGGGGAAGCCGCTGCAAGCGATGTTAAAACACCTACTCAGGTGGAGAAATTTGCTTCGGTGGCTGGTCGGACGGCTGCCTTTCCTATTGGTACCGCAATGGAAGTTGGGAGGGAAGCCAAAAAAATACTTCCTAAACCTCCTGAATTCCTTCTTGGGCCTGCACGAACTCTTCCCGGGATAGGTCCAGCAGTAAGGATGTCTTATCCAACTGAATCTGATAAACGCATTTTGGGAAAGGCTGGAGAAGTGGCCGGAAAGTTTTCTGAGAAGCACCCCCGGGTCGCAACTCTTGCCGAGACAGGAATGAACCTTTTGGGAGCAGTGCCGGTTGGTGCTGTTTCGAAGGGGGCAATTACTTCTTTTGGAAAAGGATTCAAAACAGCTGTAAAGCCCGATCTTAACAAAATTATTGAAACTGGTATTTCCAAGGGGATTAAACCTACTGTTGTAGGGAAAAAGACTCTACCAAGATACGAAAAATTTTACGAAAATGCAAACGATGCTGTTAAAACAATTGCTGAAAATAAAAATGATATTAAAATAGTTGATGATGCCGGAGAAGTTGTTGATCATCCTAAAACTGCCGGACAATTCGCCCAAGCAATTGATCAAACAAAGAAAAAAATATATAAGCAATATCATGAAATGGCTCTTCAGGCTGGAGATGAAGGGGCGGCTTTTAAAACAACTCCAATAATTCAAAAACTTGAGAAAGTAGCGTCTGAACCTGATGAAATATTGGCTTCAACCGATCCAAGGCTTTCTTTCCCGAGTGAAATACGGCAATATGCAAATAGCCTTAAAAAAGAAATTCTTGAACTTGAGGGTGCTCCTCCTGAAATAATTGAAAAAAGGATAGAGCATTACAACAAATCACTCAAAGGATTTTATGACGGAAGGGTCACAAGAGAAAAAGCGGAAATAGATGCATCGGTAGCTAATGCTTTGAGGCAAGAACTCGATGATGAAATAATAAATTCTGTCGGTGAAGGATACCAAGGGTTAAAAAATAAATATGGGTCTTTAAAAGCAATTGAAAATGAAGTGAATCACAGGGCTATCGTAAACGCCCGCAAGGCTGATAAAGGGCTTTTAGACTTCACGGATATTTTTAGTGGCGGAGACTTGGCTCTTGGAATTGTCTCAATGAATCCCGCTTGGATTGCAAAGGCTGCTGCTCAGAAGGGTATTGCACAGCTTTGGAAACATTTCAATAATCCGGACCACAAGATCGATCAAATGTTTCGGGCTGCTTACAAGGAAAAAGTTCCTGTAAAATATCTGAGAAACCGATCCGGGGCCATTGGTAGCACCGATGAATTCGCAGGGCTTCAATCAAAGGTCGAAGGTCTCACTCCGGCTCTTCGAGATGCATCAGGAAAAATATTCAGTGATCCACTTGGTCACAAGGCCATTTTAAATAGAATTGTTTCCAAGGAAGCCCCGCAGTCAGAAAAGTTTCTTTGGGGAGAACTATTCAAAGACAATACTGGAAAATATTCAAATAGCGTCGGATTTATCGATAAGCAAGGACGATTTATTCCGAGAAAGGAAGCAGAGGCTGCTGCCTCTTCTCCTAAAGATATGTTTCAGCAATTTCATGAGGGTAGTGGCGCCGTTCCAATGCTTGGAGTTACCGCTGGAATGTCTGGTGCTGCTCTCGGTGGAGGGCTGGCTGTGGAAAAGTTCTTAAACAGAAAAAAGAGGAAGGAATAATGACAAAGCAACATGAAATAAAAGCTCCTTCTGCAAGGCTTCAAAAGGTGATTCTCTGGATTGGTGCCGGGACATTAATATCCGTGATGGCTGGAATAGGGACCATGCTTTACACGTCAGGAAGATACACTCAGGGTATCGAGGACAGCATTAAATCACTGCAAGGAGATGTCAAGGAACAGCGAACCGATTTCCTCAATTTCAAAGGAGATTGTCAGAAAGAATCAAGGCGTTTTAACATAGAACTTTCGAAGACTAAGCAGGCTATTGTCGCGCATACAGGTAAACAGATAAACGGAAATGAGTAAGGAGGAGATTATGTACATTCCTGTCCACTTTCAAGCATGGGAACTCGTGCCGATCGACATCTACGAACTCATGGGAGACCAATCTTTTATCTTGCTAAGTACCCAATTACTTATTACCATTGACCAAATACGTAATTTTTTTAATTCGCGTATGACTATTAACGATTATAAAAATGGAGGAGACCACCATTTCAGGGGGTTTCGCCATGCTCTTTGCCTTATTGGAGGTAAAGAATCGCAGCATAGGTTCGGGAATGCTGCGGATGGAATTATCGAGGGCGTTCCTGCTGACAAGGCAAGAAAAGCGATCATTGCCAATGCTGAAGATTTTCCCTATTTGACAAGAATGGAGGAAGGTGTACCATGGCTTCATATCGATTGTAAGTCGATGGATGAGCCAGGGATTCATCTCTTCAAGGCTTAAAATGAAATTACTGTTTTTACGATTATATATATTGATCAAAGGAGGATTCTCTATCAGGTTGACGGAATTCCCTGAAAATTGGGAGTCATTAATAAGCGATAGACAGGATCAGGCCAATATGGATAAAGTGCCAATATTGGTACTCATAGATACGGTTGATTTTAAGGCTTACAAATTATTTAATCCAATAAGGAGGACGATATGATTGAGTATGAAGAAGATGAACCTCCCTATAGGTACACAAAATGGTCACTGGTAGGAGATTTAGTTTTTATGGTTATATTACCATGGTTTGCCGCATTGGTAGGGCTTATCATGGTGTTTTGGATGGGGTTGACAAAAGGAGGAAAAGAATTCATAGAACTTTTGTCAAAATGTTTTTAACTCAAAAGGAGGACGGTATGAAAAAAGTAGTAGTCGTAATGCTTGCGGTAATGTTTGGATTTTCGATGTGCTTTGCAGGGGATGGAGTTTTGTTCGGAATATTTATTGACTTACTCAAGAAAGCATTTGCAACTGATCCCGAGGCAGCAACTATGGCGGTAGCGGCATGGACGGCTTTTATTGCTATAGCAGGAATAGCGTGCAGGCTTTTTCTTAAAAAGGTTCCCGGAGCTGGATTGGGAGGTTTATTCTGGATCATTATGAAAGGACTGTTTGGAGACGGCGTTGTGCTTGAAAATAATACCGATCCCAAATATCTTCAACAGGAACTTTCCAAGAAATATCCGGCATTAGACATCCGTATCAAGTCTGTCGAAGAGGCAAGGAAGATGGCGATGAATTCGGAAGGGGTCAGAGCATTTGACGGAGCTAACAAATGAAAGCCTTGTTCGTTTTATTCACATTTGGGATCATTTATGCCAAAGGTCCGGACGTGATGATTAATCTCACTCCTGAGCAGTTGAGGTCAATTAGCGGGCAATTAACTCTGGAGTGGCTTGAATTGAAAATGAAAAACGATTCTCTTGAAGTGTTGATTAAAAAAATGAAAGAAGATAAAAATGAAAAAAGAAAGCGATGGTTATTTCTACCGAAATGACGGGAAAAGAATATCAATCGAGTATGCCGGTAGAGTGATCGAAGGTATTCGAGGAATAATTGACGGAAGATTGTCCACGTCTGATAAGTATAAAAAAATAAATTTATTGATGCTGGAGACTGACAATGGAAAGAAAGCACTGAGGTAATTATGGATTCAAATAAAATTCAGGATTTGTTTTTATGCCTAGATGAGATCAGGCACCAAGTATCCAAGATTGAATTAGGAATAAATGAATTGAAAATAGAATTGGAAAAGGAGAAAAAAGATGATGAAGGCTATGAGTTTGTCGCTATTTCTGGCGATTGAAATATTTTCCAACGACTCAATTATTGTAAATCTTCCTGGCAACGTGCCGCTGGTGATGATACAGATTTCAGGCAGTACGTTCATAATGGGAAACCAGGAACCTGCGGGAAGCCCGTGGAACACCTGCGAATATACGTACTCAACGTGCGACAAGCCGCAGCACAACGCGAACGTGTCTCCTTTTTACATCGGGAAATACGAACTTACTCAGAGGCAATGGGTTGCTGTTATGGGAAACAATCCGGCATTTTTTAAGGGCGTCGGCTTGGATGGTCCAGTCGAACAGGTGTCATGGACCGACTGCCAGGCATTCTGCGATAGCGCCAATAAAATTATCTCCCGCCCCTTTCGCCTTCGCCTGCCGACTGAATCCGAGTGGGAGTATACTTGCAGAGCAGGGGCAACCACGCGCTTTTTCTTTGGTGACGGCGACTGTTCACCGGACACCGCGCGCGATTGCGAGTTATCACAATACGCATGGTGGTCGTTCTCGGGGACAGGGTCAACGCACCTTCCGGGATTGCTCAAGCCGAATGCGTGGGGGCTGTACGACATGCTCGGAAACGTCTATGAGTGGGTCGCGGATGCCTGGAACATTAATTATAATGGCGCTCCTGCTGACGGGGCGGCGTGGATGACAGGGGATACCCTCTCCAGGGTTACCCGTGGAAGCTGGCAAGGGACATCCGGAGTCAAGGCCGATGCGCGATTTTATACGTCGTATTTCCGAACGTCTCACCCGATAGGCACGCGGCACGGATGTTGCGGGGTGAGACTGGCGATGAACTCCCCGACGACGCGGGCCGAACTATTCAGAAAAACTGAATGGTTCGAACGCCGGCAAGCTGGAGTCATACCAATTTATCGGAATGGCCGCTTGATGATTTTAAGAGGGAAAGAAATATTTAACCATAAGGGCGAAACGGTGAAATGAAATATATTCCGTTGCGGGAAAAAAGCCGTGTCGGAAAAGCAACCGTCGGAGAAACGATTTGCACGGAATGCGGGAATTTATTTGAATCAAAGAGAGGCATGGTCTGCCCAGCGTGCCGAGAGCTTGAGGCCCATAGAAATACGAAATGGCCCAAGCAATATAAAAGTTCTAAGGTGATTAAAACGGGAGAGATCGAATTGAAGCCTATCGTGCATAATTATCCTCATGAATTAGTAATAGCTGGAGTCGAACTCGATTTTCCTGATGGAAAAGAAAGAAACTTGATATGAAAAAAGCGGCATTATTAATCCTGTTTTTATTTGTTGGGAGCATTATCGCCGGTTGGTACAACTCGGCTTGGCAGTACCGAAAATTGATTACAATCGACAATACGGGTAATGCCAAAACCTTGACCAATTATCAGGACACCGTAATTCTGAGAGCTGCTAATACCGATTTTTCAAAAATAGATGAATATGGTCGTGACATCAGGTTCACTGACATTAACGGAACAACGCTCATTGATCACAAAATAAACGCCTGGAACGAAGCGGCGGGATGCACGCTAACGTTTGAAGTTCCGTCAATCACCGCATCATCACTCGATACTGTGTGGATGTATTACGGATATACGGGGGCCATAAATCTGAAATTCGGTATCATGACCGATGCGCACGGAATTACTACGCCATGGGCAAGGACATACGGAACTTTCGCAGTGCAAAATATCGACACATTCGTAAACCGCATGGACAATTTCTTCCTGCCGAATTTTATTGTTGGACTCGGCGACTGGAAGGTTGACGTTAACCATGCGACCGATAGCGCAGCCCTGTTTGCTGTAAAAACTGCTTATAACGCGCTGGACAGTGCCCATTATTACGTAATGGGAAACCACGATACTATAAACATCGGGGAGGCTCTCTTCTGTTCCGTCGCAGGAATTGATTCTGCACGGATAGGGTTTGACAAGGGGAACTATCATATCATATGCATACGCACCGGAGCAACGGCGGTTATTTCTGCTGCCGATTCTGCGTGGATAGTTGATAACCTTGCGGCAACTTCAAAAAAATGTTTATTGTTTATTCATCAGCCCCTTGATGAACAGGATTCAATGCTTAATTTTTATTTCACAGGAGGGAATGACCTTATTTCCAACCGTGCTAATATCAGGGCAAAGCTTGAGGAAAGCGGAAAGGTTGCCGCGGTCTTTCAGGGCCATTACCATTGGAAGTACATTTCAAATATCAATGGAATTCCATATTTTACAATTACGTCAATCATTGAGGCCAATTCCAAAAAGTACGCTCAAGCAACTATTTATGGCGATCAGTACCTTGTCGTTGATTTTAAGCAGGGTTCTGGGGTGACGACCGATATGATAGTATGGGATTTTGTAAACAAATCATGGGTTAACAATGGAGATTCGGTTTACCTTAAATACGACGACTTCGACGGAGGGAAACCTGGGTGGTCGGAGCTGAAGGGCCGAAGCGTCGGGGTATGGAATATACACGCCAATTACGGAGCGTTGTTTGAATATGGTGCCCTGTGGAATCACAGAATGTTGAAATCAACTTTTAATGATCCGGACTCATGTGTTTTCGAGTGGAAATATCTTGATACGATGACCTCGGGATCGGATTATCTTGGAGGGGTTTCGTCTTGTATCGCCGATTCGAATAATTTCAGGGCCTTTTATAGTTGTACCGATGGCACTGTTTTATGGAAAGAAATGACAGCAGGATCTTGGGCAACCGTCAAGTCAAAAGCAAGTGTTTTCAGCCCGAGCACCAACTGGATTAAATCAAAATTGATAAAGGTCGACTCGACGTATAAATTTTACGTCGCTGGAAACCTTGCGTATGACACAACGAAAAAAAGCTTTACAAATGCTTCTTTTGGTTTTTGGAATTATGGTACTCCGTTATACTATAATGATTTAACAGTTAGAAAATATGCAAGCCCTGAACCTCCGGTTGTTCTTGGTGGAGAAGAATATGATGTTCCGAAATGCACCGTAACCGTTGCCGCAGCTGATGGCGGTACCGTTAGCCCCTCCGGAGCGCAATCCGATACCTGCGGGGATACATTACAGATCATCGCCCTTCCCGGAGCCGGGCATCGTTTCAACCGATGGGAACGCGGAGGAATAACGCTTGGTATCATCGATTCAGCCAATGACACGACAAAAGTCTGGCGGATCGACTCGGCAGTCGGGACCGTGACCGTAACGGCGAGATTCGACACTGTGAGATACGTGCTAACCATGGCCTGTACTTCAGGCACGACCACGCCTTCCGAGGGACCGCACACATACGATTCCGCAGCGGTGGTAAGTATTTCACATACTCCGGCGACCGGATACGGGCTTAAAACAACAGTAATTTCCGCGGGTATTCTTCCGAATGCCGACTCGTCGGCGTGCACGGTAACGGCGACCGGGAGTATTGCTTATGCTGATACTGTAATCCCGACGACTATTACCTACGCAGATACCCCTTGGACGCTCAACAGAACCGTAGGGGATACCAACGACGCAACGGCGAGCAATGCGGACTCTGTGACCGCTACGGGACTTCCTGCGGGAATTGCCTGTACGAAAACCGGCGCTGAGATAGGTGATATCATGGGAACACCAACTACGGCCGGCGCCGGCACCGCAACGGTAATCGCATGGGGTCCGGTGGTGACCGATACGATGAGTTTAAACTGGTCGGTCCTCGCTATTATCCCTTCTCTCGACACCCTCGTAGTGATTTGCTCTACGACCGTCACGATCAACGATACTGCTCATTCCAACGGTGGTGACGCGGGAACGTGGAAGATACTCGACAGCCTGCCGGCAGGACTTCACTTCGCCTCTGGTACGTACTCCGGGGCGGTAACAGCTTTTGTAGGGGATTCCGTGGTACGGGTGACCTGCACGAATACCGGGGGATCTGATACGGTGTACGACACGATTAGGGCATATCTTGGACTCCCTCGTTTTGCTTATCGGAATCAGGCTATTTCAGCAGTACAGTTTACCGCAATAACTCCCGATACTCCAATTTCAACAGGGGGAACAATAGCATCATATGCGGTAAATTCCGCATTCCTTGATACGTTGGCTTTTTCAACGACAACAGGAGTAATTTCTGGAGTTGCAGGTATTGATACGACTTATTCGAGGATAATAACCGCTACTAATTTGAGCGGGACATCCAAGGATACAGTTTCAGTAAATATAAGCTCATCTTCCAGCAATGAATCGGTTGCAACTAAGATTTTACGGTTTTATTTTGGGTTGGGGTTTAGATAATTCCAACGATAGTAATTATAGTTTTTATTTTTTACGTTAATAAATATGGGCATACAAAAATAAGGGAATTATCAGCAATTTCATCTAAAGAATTGGTAAACAGCATAAGCAATGATAAAGAGTATCCCCCCAAAAGTAGCCATAGTGACGAAGAACAGGCCGATTTCATCTTTAACATGCATATATTTGATAACGATGCAATTAACCAGCCGCCTCAGCGGTCGGGGTTAAATTGCTTGGTTGGACGGCTAGTCCGTGGGTTGGGTAAACCTATTTAAAAAACTCTTAATTTCTTCATTGGTAACATTGCATCTAAATTCAGTCCATGTCCATGCGTAAATCTCTTCAATTCCTTCTTTCAAATATCTCTGATATTCATTCCATCGATCATCATGCTTTGATGAGTTTTTCCAGAAAATAATAGAATCTTTTCTATATCTTTTAAATCTCCGGCCTTCAAGGTAATGTTTAATTTTGTCTCTGGTTTTCATGGTGCGGAAAAGGGATTATCTCTAGTGAATTAACTAAATCTTACTTTTAATATTGAGTTGATTTTTCTTTATGATATTTAATAGAATCTATCCATCCATCCCAATAACTATTTCCTATAATTATTCTGATTTTGTCAATATTAATAATATCTATTAAAAGTCTTTTAAACCAACTATTACTATAATACCATTCATATAATTTTCCTAAATATAATTTATTAAATTCTTTTTTTTTCATGTTGTACTACCTCTATAAAACATATCTATTATAGGGTATTTAATTTCATTCTTTTCAATTTCATCAATCCCATCAATTATTACCTGATGAGGGTCGAGTTGTTTTGACTTGATGAATCTTCGTATTCGCTCCAACTTTTTTTGTCTTCGTGCGTACTCAACTGGTGATTCCATGGATTTCCTTTCTGGTCGTATCAAAATATCCAACTAACGGTCAGAGCACTGATGGCAGTTGCGCGATATAATTATCAATATCGGTTACTATATTGGCATAATGCGACGGCTGATCGAACTCCTCACCCTGGTGAAATTCTGCCGATACACGTTTCAATAATTTCAGCGCAATTTCATCCTGCGATTTGTTAGGCGACAGTATGCCCTTACCCTTGCAACGCCAACACCGACCTCCATGGTTCATATCAGTCGGAACAAGCCCGATACATTTGGCTTTGCGTTGTTGGATGGGGCGCTTCGTCCGTACTGTTTTGCGGTGCTCCCTAATGTGCTTTCGAATGACATCCAACGCTTCGAAATCAGCTTCGTTACCCGAACATTCAGCAAGGGCCTCTAACGTAGATAACGCTCCTTTTATCGTCATGAGAACTCCTATATGGTCGCCGCAAAATTGCGTGCAATGCGTGATAAACAGTTGTCATGCCACACAGTCAGAACGACGGGAACATGCGGTGGTTCGTCCCGTCGTACGCCGCCCCGCCACCGCTCAGCGTTCCGTGTGGCATGGCAACCTTCTTCCAGGATACGTACGCTGTTTAGCTCGCAACCATGTTAAATACTCGTCCGCCATGTGCCAAGCATTGGTATGCAACTGACGAGAATCCCTGTATTGCAAAGCGAGCGTAATTACGTCACTATCCGTGTTATAAGTACACATCCGCAATGAATACAGCACGATCCTCCCCTATATTCATGCATGCACGGCGTAACGGTTTCCCGCTGCGCCTGTTGCTCGGCGCTCCCCTTGCTCTGCTGGGCGTTCAATAACCGATCGGATTCAACCGCCGCCAAAATACGTTCCGTAAGAGCGCTTTCTGCATGGCTCCGGCATGGATTATCTTTAGTACACTTTTCGTCACATGCGCCATATACGCCAAGGCGGTTTAAAATGTCGCTCACTACATCATCAATTTGTTCGATCACAAAAAGCTCCTTCGCCCGGCCTTTAACATGGCCGCCGAGCAATTGCCGATAACGTATGGTCAATGATGAAGTAGCGCCAAGCATTCATTTGCCGCTTGCATGCATTCATATCTCCATTCAGTACCGGTATTATGTTGTAACCTAACCAAGATATATTCTAATTTCAAAGCTATTTTATCATTGATTTGTTGGCGCTCTTCTAATACTTGCCTGAGATACATGCACAAGTCAAGTGCCTCTTGATATGCATCAAGCAAAGAATCGCGCCCATTATTCGGGAGAAGGCGTTCCCCGTATTTTTTAATTCCGAGCAATGCACGGGATTCAATATCTTGCTTAACCATTGTTGCAATATCCACCCCTAATCCTTTTGGAGAACTTTGTATTTTGTCAGCGCCAACCATATTAATTCCTTCCCGCGATTTATAAATTGACTACAACGGTATCACGCACCCGCCGGAAGTGGAACTTCTCCATTTTCGGCTGCGTGTGTTAGTTGCTTTAGTAAATTTAACTCTTCCTCAATTTCTGCGGCTGGCGGAGTTTGTAATGGCAACCAATGGGTAATGTCTGTTTCGGAAAGGCACACCTCTTCCGTATCGAAAAATTGTTGGTTACCATTGTCTCCTATAACCCACGGGCACATTTCAAACGATTTAGATACGGCATGATAAATAATAACCCACATCTGCTTGTCGGGGTATCGTTCGCTACATTTTATCCACATAGACAGCCGCCTTTATATTGGAAATTGGTTAAATTTACTATTGCAACTAACGTTTGCGCAATGGGTTATCGTTTTAATGTAACCCTTGCGCTGTTGTTTTCCAGTTTGGCCGCTTCCGCTGATTCAAGCCGCGCCAATTCTTCTTTCATTTCGGGGATTGTTTTATATTGACGCTTGGCAACGGCAACGGCTTCACATAAAATGAAAAATCCTATTATAATGTTTATAATTCCCTTGCCTCCACAAAACATATGGTTAAGATAAAATAGCGCGAACATGATTCCAAAAGTAAAGGCATCGTTAATTACGCTTTGGATAAAAGCTTCTTTGCGATAATAAATTTTATACTCAGTCACTTTAGCTTCTTTCTATGGCGCGGCTCTATTTGTATTGAGAGCGGCCAAATTGAAAACAACGGATCGCGCAATGCGTGCCGTTTCCAATGGCATGCTTGCGCTGTTATACGCTTTTAGTCAACTTTCCTACAGGCTCTTTTTTGGCCCGTATTGTCTTGGCGCAGGACGCGCCTCTTTTATTTATCCATTCGGACAATGCTAAGCGCACCTGTCCTGCAAAAGTGCGCTGTTCGGAATCAGCAATAATTTCGAGTTTTTCTTTGATCTCGGAATCGATGCGAATTTTAATTACTTCGGTTGACATACTACTTCACATTTTTCCATTGGAACAAAAACCTTTTCGCCCAACTCGGTTTTGAATCCTACCACCTGGTTATAGGCGCTATCAGCTCGATTATATCCATTTGCATAATACGTGCGGAATCGGTTTGCTCCAACCCAAAAAACCACTCCGATTTTTTGAAACGCTTTTCCACGCGAAGTGAGAGATCGAACTGTTTTCCCGATCCGTGGCGTAACTGCCTCAATTTTGTCGCTTTCGATTTTTGCTTTGGCGAGCAGATCGTCGGTATAAATTTTGTATTTTGCAAGCACTTCAGGAGTTGCATCTACTATGCAATTGTCGCCATACCCTATCGATGCGCAACGAGTAGTACCCCACTCTACTGTTTTAAAACTGTCAGTATCGGGATCGTAAACAATAGCGTAAAAATCTGAATCATCATAGCCATTATGTTCCCATTCCTTCACGACGCATCCGCGAGTTTTTTCATCTTCTTTCCCTTGGCAGTATAGACTCATTTTACGTCTCCTTGGTTTGTGGTTTCTTCTTACCCTTTAAATATACCACAAAATACAACCAAAGTCAACAATTATTTTATTTATTTTTAATTCTTTTTTCTTCGGTTTTGTTGCCCAGGACGGGCAACTATTGTCTTGGGCCAAAAACTATAATATAAAAAGTTGACTAATTGCGTATAACGGTCAATTAACGGATTCCAGTACCGCTATGACCGCATCGATATTGTATAAAGCGCCATCACGTTCGTCGCTATCGCAACGGCGCGATAATGATTCCATTGCCGATTTCAATAAAGGTATTGAATCCTTAATTTGTTGTAGGTGCCCAGGTTGCGAAGGAAACTTACCGTTGGCCGGTTGCTCCGCTAATTCTGCGGTTTGCAAATTTTGGAGAGGACACCAGGCCGGAATTTCTTCAGGATTGAAAATAAGATTTCTGTCATTGCTTTGATTAACTTTACCGTGAAAGCAATGCCTCGATGCAAATGATACATGAGGACAAACCTTACACGAAGTCACAAATATTACTTTCAATGCAAACCGCCTTTCAAATTCAAGATTTCAACCGGCCAATGTCCTACAACGTGTTGCAAAATGTATGCAGTGCCGTTACTTATTAAGAAAATGATGCCCGTGAACAGGACAATCAGGATTTACTTTAAGAGATAATGATACTTCTTTTACAACTGAATTCACGATACTTTTAAAATGAAAATCTCCCAAGACGCACAAGCATTGCATACTTTTGCTGTTATACGCTTTGTAAAGACCTTCCATATTATTAATTTTTCGGCCATTATAATTCAAATTCTGTTTCACATTTTTCATTGCCACAAAAAATAATCCCACCACTAAAAGGATTATTGATCGGACCATAGAGCGAATCGCTTCCACAATTTGGGCAAACCAGCATCCCCGGAGTTGAAAAAGACTTGATATTTTTTTTATAATCTTCATATTTAATAAAAGCGCCTTCTTCATGTTCTACTGGTTTGCCTTCATAATTAATCATGTACCGTTTCATTTTTATTCTTTGGCCGAAAAACTATTAACATAAAAGGTCTTTACATTGCGTATAACGTTTGACAAACGCCCGAAGGACGGTATACCCACTATTATGCTTCGCCGGCTTTTGGGCTTTGTTTGTTGGGCGATGAAACTTTTTCTACCTTATTATTCAGAGCGGCCAACCATCCTTTAAGGAAATAAAGTTCCTTCATTGCTTCTTCGATACGATAAGTAGTAAGATAGTGCGGCCTATGAGAAATTATCTTTTTGCACTTAGGACATTGCATAGTATATGCCCGATAAAGCGGGTGATAGCTATGATAAAATCTTTCTAATGTTTCTTGAATATCGCGAATACTTGGTTTTGCACATTGGCCGCTCATATATTCTCCAAAGAAAAAGTTTTTTCGCCCAACGTTTGCGCTACTGGCGAAGTCGCGCCCTAACTGCATCTATGCGTGCCATAAGAGAATTGGCGCGCTTCGCGCCGACTACCTCACGTAAATCATTTACAAGGCACGCCACCACCAAAGCGATTTCGTCCATAGCGCTGTTGTGCGATGCGGTTGCCGATTCCTTAGCCTTGGAGCGGCGCTGCTCGTCGATAGCATCCAAAGCCCGATCCTCAACACTGTTGCGAGTTATGAGGGTGCGTCCTTCGGGCATATCGTTACGAACCATCTGCGCAGCCTCGACCATTTTCAGTCCATCGTTACGGGCAAACTCGTTGAACACATTCATAGCCGCTCCTATAATTCTCAAGAGGCAACCGTTTCGCACAACGTATTGCCGCATTGTGCAGTGAGCTTTGGCATTGCATAATGTGGCTGTTATACGAAGTAAAGCGATCTTCTGCAATGCTCCGTCGCGCCACTACAAAATATCATCGTACTTTGTAGAATCACCTATCTTCATTTCAAAACCATGCCCGTAATAGCCGTTATGACAGTTGTACATCACCAAGAAAATTTCGGCACCTTGCTTATTAACAAAACGAAATGATACTGCACCACCATCATCGAGCCAGGAGCCGGTCAACTTTTCAAAGTACTCAGGATCGAAGACGAATTCTTCGTGTTTGAACTCTACGCTTTTTTGATCGCTAAAATCTACTTCGCTGACCGGCTTTTTGTCGGTAAAGACGTAGCCGAAATTTTCGCAGCAACTTGACTCGAAATCAAACCCGACAAACACATTGTTCTCGTCAATAACATTAAGCCTGTTACCCCACCAACTCTCACTTGACTTTTCAAAAACCTGCATATCTTACTCCCGGTTATGAGTGCGCGACCTATAAATTAAAAGATCGCTTTATTTTGTATAACGTGCGCCGCTTTGTGAAGTGCGGCATAATACATTCAACAATCCCCTACGCTGCATTTTATAAAGCGGCTGTTAGAGGCTGTATGGAAAATTTCCATATTATTCTTTTGAGCGCTATTCGCATATTGGGCTTGTCCAAGTAAAGAAAAGATGAAAACTGTTAATTTTTATAGTCACCGTATCGCCATCATTAAATTTAAAATATGAATTCGCACCTGAAATATTACCATTTTTATCATAACTTAATATCCACAATTGATTGTTATCGTGCCTAATTACCTTTATAGTGGAGGCTTTGTTTGAACAAGACGAAAAGAATATTAATAGCGACAATGTTAATATTCTAAAAGCGCTCAAACTATTTATTCCAAAATTTTTCATATTGCCTCTAACTATATCTATGATGCACTACCTTTTAGTATACAAATCTTATAAGGCCTTGATTTAATATTTTTTATATTTTCTGGTTTTTAAAATTTAGTTGGCATTGGCAATGAATTATAAAATGACTGTAATTTTTTCATTTTAGTATGAAGTTCGAATTGTTGAATAAATTCAGCGGTTCCCATATTATATGCTTTACAGCATCTTTTTATCCATGATAGTTGTTCCTTGAAAATTCTAATAGTTGTTTGCTGTTTCATTTTTTAAATTCATTCCAGTGGGTCGAGTGGCACTTTGGGCATGCAACAGGATCGTTTTTGGATGTGCTTGTCCATTCGTGCCTACATCGAGTACGTTCACACTTACACTCTTTTATTTTTATCGTTGTTTCTTTTATCATGATAATAATATAATGTATTATTTAATTAAAGTCAATACTTATTTATTATTTTTTTCATCTTTTATTTCTGCAAAAAGATCACCCTCCTCTACGAGCTGCTTTGCCGTTGCCTTTATTTTCTTTTTGAGAATTTCACTTACTATATCATGTGTAAGCGAATTCATTAATTTGTTGGAGGTTTCTTTTACATATTCAATAGTCAATTTAACAAACTCGTCGGTTTTTATTATTTTTTCTGCTTCAATTTTTATTAAGCTATCCAAAGGTGATCCATATTTTGTAAATAGTTCTTTAATCTCATTTGTAATTACCGATTTAACTTCATTTTCGTCAATGTTGATTTCAATGTTCATTTCTATCTCCTGTAATATATTTTCTTCTTGACCAATATCCCTGAATTACCCATGCGTCCATTTTCCATACTCCGCTCGGAGAACTGTAGCACTCCTTAATAAAAACATCTTCCGAGTGCCGGTTTCTTAGGAGTTCTATAATTTCATTTGCATTCATTTTTAGGTTCTACTCTTTCGCTTACCATTTTTATCTTTCCATTCAAATAATCCATTGACTCTTTGAATCCTGAAATATCTTTGGACATATTAATCAAACTCACTATAAATTCATTCAAAGATTCTTCTGTAACGCAAAACCGTATTGTTTCCAATGGGCGAACTTGTTCAATTTTTTTATCTATTATTTTGTATTGAGGTTCGGAAACCATTAAAATTATTTCGCAAGCAATAGTCGCTCTATCTTTATCGATAGTTATTTGAATGTTTCTGGCTGTTCCTATTAGTTCTTTCATGATTATCCTTTTTTTATTTAAATATTATTCTTGATGTGCGTCTTTTTTTAGGGCGCTTGTAAATTCAGCTATTGCCTTTGATATTGCAAGCGCCTTCGTTAAAAATGCGTCAGTATATGTATCAAGGGCAAAAATTGCCCATCGTTTTCCAGTTTCGTGAAGCATGTTAAGCGATATAGAATCTCCATCTTTTTGAATAGTTTCGTGAATTGAATTAGATAGTTCTTTCATTGCTTTATCCTTTGATTATTTAAAAAACTTTTTCAAAGCTGAGCTAAGGCTCTTGCGCGTAACTGGAATCCAATTTTCTTTAAAGGCAATTTCTTTTTTGTCGCGCAATAATATGAATTCTTTCCAAAGTTCAGCCGTCATATAATCGATATTAATAGAATCCTTTTGACCTTCCCAATAGCTTACCTCACGAGAAAGTTTTCCATTGTGATAGGGCTCCTGTTTGATAATTTCTTTATCATTACCTCGATCAGAATGTTTGCATATTAACCATTTTGACGATTCGCAATAGTTTGACCTATACCCACTTTTTCTACATGTAGCACAAGTTTTTTTCATATCATGCCTTCTTTCAAATTTTATGAAAAGTATTTTCAAGTATTCTTTTTATCTGTTCAAAATCTATATTTTGAGGGGTATAATACAAAACTTTCCATCCTAATTCAACCGCTGCGTTACTTTTTTCCCGGTCGTTGTTAAAACCCTTACCCCTTACATGCCCCCCATTGGTCCATATTCCCCCGTCTATTTCGACCGCAACCCAATAAGAGGGCCAAGCAAAATCAAACCGCCATTTGCGCATAGGATGAAATTTGAATTCACGGATCGGGGGAGGAATTTTATACGCCTTCCATACCTCATCAGGTATGGCAGTTGCTTTATGGGGTTTAAGAAAAGGTTTATTCATTTCTTCCTATTCTCCAAGTTCTTTTTAATAATATTCAAAATTGACCTTGCTTCATCAAGCGATAGTATGTTTCTTAAATTACAACTACGTAAATATTCATCAATTTCAAATATTGTTTTTGTATATTCTTCATCTTCTAATATTTCTTTTTTAGTTAATTTCAAATGGAATCTTTCTCTATCATAACGAGACGTATCTTCATTTAAATCTCCTATATAGAATCTTTTCCTCAGATGGTTTTCAATGGTGAAATATTTTCTTCCAACTGTTTTAACTTTTTCAGTAGCTATTTTTTTGAATTGCCCTTTTATGTATTCTTTCCTGTATAATTCTTGGCCGACTGTTAATTTATTCATTTTTTAAACCTATCGATAGGAATAGGTGAACAATAGGTATTATATATAAAATCTCCATCATCTATTTCTAATGGAGCATAAGAGAAAAAGTTTAAACTTCCATATTTATTAGGACCGGATAAATATAATGATCTTGAATAATCGCTATCAGTTGCTTTATAGTTAAATTGAGCTATTGATATTCTTTTTCTTCCATCATAAGGATCTCTTACACTCGGTTCATAATGTTTCATTCCGATTCTTATCAGTTTCATTTTTTAACCTCGCTTCTAATTGTTCAGCGCATTGGTTAAATGCTTTTTCAGACGCTTCCGCATAGGCCTTGCCAGTGATTGCTGGCCTTCCTTCGTTCCATGGTTCTATTTTCAACTTTTCTGATTCCCATCTTTTAGCTTCATTTCTCCATTGCTCTATTAAATTTTTCATTTGCTCATCCTTTCTTTAATTGGTTTTGTTTCTGATCAATATTTTTTTCTTCTGTATCTTCGATAATTTGTAATTGTTCTTCACTCATATCGCCCTCTCCTCCATATTCAAAATCTTAAAATTATTTTAACGTTTACTCAACTGGAGAAATCGAGTGCCATTGATCGCATCCAGTTAATCCTTGATTACCATTACAATCATCGTTAACAAAACTACCACAATTTAAACAGTCTTTAATCGTTTTGTTTTCTTGCGTTGTTGGCTGTTTTACTATACCCATAGTACACTCTGCTGTAAATCTTTCTTCCGCTGCTTCAGTTGCTGCATTCCATACCATATTAATATTTGCAACATAAGATTTTTTTTGATCTATAATCTCTTGAGCAGATTTATAATAATATTTTCTTGTGACCATCTATCGTTCCTTTTAAAAATTTATTGCCTACAACAAGGACAAATCAACACTTCGTTAAGTTCGCATCTATGACCTGAAATGCATGGATAACCACACGAATTATTTCCTGAACATCCACAAGATAAACATTTAACTATTTTATGTGAAGTTATTTTTATCACAGGTTTAATATTATAATGGCAAAAAAATTCTTTTCTCTTCTTCACCCCGAACCGGCAAGCGTGAAATGGGAGACATTCGGATTCGTATGGACAGAGGGTCATCTTTTATCCTCCAACATTGCGAATCCATTTGATTTTATTTTTTCAAATAGAGTCTGAGATGTTTTTAAATTTACTACATAATACGGCATAAAAACCTCCATTACTTCAGCTTGGCCAAGGTCTATAAAAGACATTTGTATGTCTATCCAATCAGAAATAAGTTTCCATGCCGTTCTTTCAGCTTGATCTGATATTTTATCAAGAGTATTTTCGCGAGGACGTTTGACTTGTTTTTTGAGTATTTTTTCAATCTCTTCTATTTTTGCAGGTAAATGAAACGGCATACTTTTTCCTTCAACAGTAATGAAGAAATTTATTCCTTTAACTTTTTGGTTTTCACATACCTTAACAATGCTGGTTGCTCCATGATCAATTAGTGTTTGTTCAATATATCCAATTGATCTAAAGGCTGGAACTGTGGAAGTGTAATTTTTAATCATTCATACCTCAATATGTTAAATTTGTCCAGTGAATTATTTTTCCAATAAACTCTTCCTCTGGAAACCAGTTGTAAAAATCGTTCACCGATTTAAAGCCATCATTTTTTGCGAGTTGATAATGAAAAAAAAATGGTTTATAGTTAATATAAATATACGGTATCAATTGATCAATGTAATATCTGACAATATGAATTCTTTGAGTGCTCACACAGGTATATTTATCACAGAAACATTCATAATCATGAGTTCTTACCCCTGTAGCCATGTGGATTTTAATACCTGGTTTCCATCTATCATATTTGTCTTCACGAATGGTATGTACCTTTTCACCTGATAGGATCAATGGTTTGAATTGTGGTTTGAATCCAAGAATCATATTGAAACCTCTGATATTTTTGAAGGTTCTCCTCCTCGGATTTGTTTCGGCTCTTCTCGTTTGCTTTCAATGCGCTTTGAAAAGTCTGCTCCAACCCATTCGATTTTCTTTGGAGTCATCATATTTTTATAGGCAATTTTTTTCGCCTCGTCCCAGCCGGCCGTACTTTTATCGAGGTTCCCTATCTCAAAATTACCGGCAACCGGTCCACATCCTCCCCCGTTTGCAAGAATAGCCAGGTATGCCTCAATGAATTTCCGCTCATTGTACTGCCATTGGCCCTTGTTCCCCCAAGAACAGACTTCAGGCCATCCTCCAAAGTGGTTTATAGCCTCGTGGAGGGCAGGATCACCAAAATCTACGCTGTACCAACCTCCCAAGCGCTCCGCTGCGTTCGTTACGGCGTTTATGGCGGCTATGGCGCGTTTTTCGCCAGATAGTCCGACGGATTCGGTGAAATGAGCTGGCAAAGGGAATGGAACTTGTGACGTTGGCTTAAAAGTCATGATCAAATTTTCGACCATTGAACCGAATTGCTCATCAGATATTTTCCGAAGGATGTTTCGGTAAAGTTTCAATGAATCATCAGAAATTTTTCCGAAGAGAGTAAAAAGACTTGCCATTCCAAGCATGAAATTTTCTTCAGTCATGATAGGTCCACCCTTTTGAATTGGTCGATGATCTCCTGGCGTGTTACTTCCTGCTTGCCGTATCGTTGCTGTCGGTCGCTACCTGTTTTTATCTCAAATACCCCTTGCCATCCGTTTTCCGTGGATTGATTCAAGCAGGCTATTTGCCTTTCTATATCGCCCGGGTATAATCGTCCAAGCTTTTCGATGATTAGACTCCTGGCGTTATCCCCAAGAGGTTTTTTTAGACCCTTTCGGTTCTCGATAAATCCAGCCATTGCCTGTTTCAAATATTCCGGCGTTGGAATGTTTTTCACGTCTTCCCCTTTCTTCCCCTCTTTCATCTCCTCTTCAATCCCACTATTGCTATTGCTATTACTATTGTCATTGTCATTGAACACTTCCATGGAAGTGTCGGTGACACTTTGTAATGTGTTTAACATTGATTTGATTTTATTAGAGATACAATGACGGCTATAAATTTCAATAAATTTTGACCAACATATCAAAGATCGATGGTTTTCGAAGTCTTTTAGGATTGAAAGTTCCAACTTTTCAGGGGAACCTTTATAATTTCTATGCATAAAACCGTGAACAAAAATTATTGATTTGTCGTAAGTTATTTTATGATAAGTATTTTGTAATGACTTTATTATATCATTGATTTTGTTTATCTTAATTCCTGTTCTTTCGGAAATGTTTTTTTCTGAGATTGAATATATTCCTGATTCTGTGCATAAGTGATTTGTAAAAAGGAAAGCATATACCAGTTTTTCTTCAGGATTAAATGGCTCAATTTCTGGATCATCCCAAAAGCCAACGTAAAAAGGTCTATAGGTTGCCATTTATTTTAAAATGCCGCTCGGCGGCCCCTGGTCGAATCCGGAAGAAAAACTACCAGAGGCGCGCGAGGTTGTCGCGTTTGCCGGGCGGGTGACTATTCAATTTTGACTTTGGAATCTTCCAGATTCATAAGACTAATATAATAAAAAAATATTGTTTTCGCCATTGGAAAGTGATTTATTTTTCTTCCCGCCGCGCCCAATGTGAGAAGGTTAGAAGCGTGCAACTGGATATCTTTCCAACTTTTGTATTTCCATTGTTGCGACGGCTTTTTGTGATTTCATAAAAGACTATCGAACTATTTTTATGGGATAAATTATTCCACATGCCAGTAATTTTTCTCTCGTTTCCAAGTAGATCGGAATATTTTTTTCCAACTTTGATATCGTTTTTATTCATTGCTGTTTCCTTTGATTGTTCAAACAACATTCCCGGCTACTCGCCATCAGTTGGCCGTATTTCGCACTTTTTACAATTACCGCTTGCCGGATCAAATTCTTGGCACTTAACGACGGTCATTTTTTTGCATAGGGCTAATGGATGGCTGGCCGTGTTGGTTGGAGGTTTTTGATTTTCCACCGATTCTAGCGCGATTTCTTGGCTTCTGATTTCGAGAAGATTATTGACTGAATCCCTCACCGATTCCAACAAATCGGTTGGAAGAACTTTACATGCTTTACATAGTTTCATATTGATTTCCTATGATTTAAAGGGCAAAATATTTACACCATTTTTATTACTCAATTTTTTTCTTCTCAGGATTTATTACTACTGGATACCTCCTATATTTTTCCTGCTCCAATGGAATATCGTCATCAATGCCCCATGGTGTTTCCCAATAAAGCGGTACTCCCTTGCAATCCTCATTCCTCATTTTGGGATGCGCTGGCATTTAATTTCCTTCTCTGTTTTGGCATTGGATATTGGCTTACATGGCTCATTACATATCTCGTCAGTGCAATAGCAAGAATCATCCTCTTCATGCTCTACCCTGTGATCGCATGGAGTAGCAGGACAATTCTTTTTATTACATCCCTGCATTCTCATTTTTGTTTCTCTTTCTCTATTCTTTCAATCTGCTCCTCAATCCTCCCCTTCTGCGGATGTCCATCCTCGTAACCGACTACTATCTCTTTGAGGCGTGAGATAGCGGAGGAAGGATCAGAGGGGAGAGGTATGGGCTTGGGTTTCATTTTTAAAATGGCAAGTCATCTTCTTGCGGGAAATTTGGTTCTTCAATTGGAGGTTCGCTTGGATCACTCCCTGGCTGTTGAGTAGCCTCAATTGATTGAGCTCGTTTTTTTGAAATCCATTCTGGACAATCCGTACAAACTTGAAATAATTGATTACTTGAATTTGCTGGTAATACCGAACCTATATTTATATATTCTCCATCATCCGATTCTATCAAATTTATTTGGCATTTTCTTCCAATGAGAGTTTTTAAATCAAAACCCTCATTCCTTGTTTTATCACTCATTTTTTTGGAAAACCAACTTTCTAAATCCTTTGATAAATTTCCTTTTTGGAATAGTGTAAATGTATATATTTTCGATACCATAAATGGTTTCCCTGCATATTTTCCTTCTTTCATATTTTCGTCTATTTCCCACACTATAACAACTTTGTGTTGTAATTTATTACCATAAATTGTTTTCATCATTTGGGTTCCAATGTCTTCTACGAAACAACATATTGCATTATGCATTCCAAGCATTGGCTTTTCTCTTTTTACACCTTCATTTTTAACAATTAATGACATAATTCCTCCTATTTGATTTGAATATTTTGTGATTCAATGAGTTTTGCCCATGAAAAAGTTTTTCCACTTTCGAGGGCTTTTTTTATCTCAATTTTATCAGGTTCTTTACTTTCTGGAATTATTCGAGAAAATTCAATAGGGACATCATTCGAATCAGTTATATCAACAGATTTAGATGATCTCCAAGATATTTTCCCGCATCCATATTCGGGTTTATTTCCAGGTCCAACTATTTGAGCAAGAGTTTTTTTCATCCAGTCAGAATGGCTTCTATGAGATTTCATTCGACGTTCAAGAGCTTGTATTTCAATTTCCAATATATCCGCTTTGGCTTTTTCATTTTTAAAATATTTAATACAATTTTCAATTTTTGAGTTTCTATCTTCAGAAACTTTTTCTAGCAAGACTGCCATTTCGTCGGTAATTATCCCTTCGTGATCTTCAGAATATGCTTCAATATTTGATAGAACTTCTTGATATTTTGCATCAATTTCGTAGATATTCATTTTCATCCTTATCTATTGTTTGGCAATTAGCAGAACAATGATTATTTATATATGGTGCTCCACATTCAGGACATTCAATAATTGTTTGTTGATAATCATTGTTTTTACTAGCTGCTTTTTCCATGATCATTTTTATCTCCATTTATTTTAATAAAAAGCCCGCCCCTATCCGCGCCCCTGTGATGGCGCGACTATCTGGGTGAAAAGATAGTAGATAAAAACGGGCTGTTTTAGATTTGGAATCACAGGTTCAAGAAATAAAAATATAATTCATTCTTTAATGGATGTCAAGGCCTTCTCTCTTATTCTTCGCCTTTCTTTCTTCTGCATTCTACGCAAGGTTTTCCCGCTCACTCCAAGTTTTCTACGTAATGCCTTTTTCGCTTGCCTTGCTGGATTAATAATTGGATTCATGAGGTTATCCTTTTGGTTTAAAGACTAAATATTATCTCTTTCGTAAAGAAACCATCTAAGATCAGCTTCCTGTATTTCAGCGTACATTTTTCCTTCGGGATTTGTTAGTCCGTTTTCCGAAATCCATTTTTGAACTTCTCCAAGCTTCTGCTCTACTTCTTTAACGCTTCTCGTAAGTTGTATCTGTTCGCCACTTGAAAAATGCTTCCTTGCTATTTCGAGAAATTCATTGTCGGTCATGTTTAATTACTCCTTTAAATAATCCCCCGCCTTGTTTGCAGTTTCCGTCAGTCATGCGCATGGTCCGACGGAATAGCTGTTTCTTGTTGCGGGGGAGTTTGCTTAGGTTTACTCTTTGAAAGAATGGGTGTTCTCGTTTTAGTTATCTTTCCCCATACCCTTATTTTTCCTCTATGAATCCTTAGATAAATCGCTACCTTCATTTAATCCTCCTTTATCTCCTCTATTCCATCGAGCATATCGGGATCGTTCATTGGCAAGTGTGAGCGCCGGATATTATTAGCCACTTCTTTCTCGGCCTTTCGTCTTAGAAGGTCGGATTCTTCGTCAACCGATATGCCATTTAAGAATTGATCTTTCATTTGGTTTTCTTATTTATGAATTTTTTAGCTGCGTCGAGAGTTGCTTTCATGAACGAAGATTCGGCCTCATTGCAAGTCCTTTTAATCGGACCCGTAGCGCAGCAGTTGTCACATACAACCGCTATTCCACTTCCGAGAATGGTATGCTTGGTGTAGCATTTATTAAATCCGCAATGAGGACATACAAAATATTTTATTGACATTTGATTTTCTCCTTGACTAAAATATTCATGCACTCATCAAAATATTTCCTTGCGTCGAGATACTTATCTCCTAAATAATGCCTCCCACAAGAATGGCAAATATAATTCGATTTATTCCCGTAAGGTTTTAACTTCGCCATTTTCATCCCGCATAGGTCGCATAATATTTCTTGGGAATCAACTTTACTAAAGGGGTCTTTTGATGCAGCTTTTAACAATCCAAAATAGAAAAAATAAATAAATATTGCTAAAATGATAATAACGAGTACGATAATCAACGTGTCCATGCTATCCTCCTTCTAATTTCATTGGTTAAATTATTGAGAAGCGTTTGCGTACGCTTCATTTGTTTTGAAAGTTCCTTGGCATCTATGGCTATCGCCTCGATTGATAAAGAGGGACAATTTTCTATTATCCTATCGTTGCGATAAAAGCGAAGAGCGGATATTTTTTGAGAGTGAGTCATGGTTTGCTCCTTAATTCATCCAGTTTCGTTTTCGCTTCAAACCAGGACTTAGCTTGAAATAGTTGCTTAGTAATCGGGTCGTAAAAGTTGAAAATTGTCGGTTTGCCATATACCATGATCGATGAGAACCATATAGCCCCGATTGTATGAGCTATTTTCTCGCCTTCTTTTGTTTCAATCATGGTTTAATTCCTCTATTAAAAAACATCGAACATCCTTTAACCAATTATCATCTATGGCCGATTTTTCAGCACGCTCCAGGAAAGTAATGGCTTGCTTTAGCTGTTGTAAACTATTTGAGGAGGCTTTCATAGCTTCCTCAAATTTGATAAACTCCCCCGCAGCAACAGGTATGCATTTGCCATAATTTTTCCCAAGTTCATTATGTACTGAAACTGGATTATATCTTGTCAAATTTGCTATTGACATAAAAGCCTCCTTAAATTGCCCCCAACTATTTGTATTGTTCAATCAACATCGAATCAAGTTTCTCTCCATCAGGGAAGAGAGGCACGAATTTTCTTTCGAATTTTTCGCAATGCGCCGGCTGCTTGAATGTAACGAGGTCCCATATCGCCGGCATGCAGAGCGCCATTGCACCTAACATGATGAGAAGAACGAAGGCTGTGAATTTCATGGATTTATTTCCATTTTAGTAAGGCTATTTGTAATTACATAAATCAACTTGCTTTTAATCTTATCCATTATATCATCAATAGAACCTTTTAAGATGCCTATATCTCCGGATGAATTCTTCTTAGCTATCCTTACAATAGCTTCGTGTTTGCCGGATTTCTTTATTTTTATTTCCGCATGGAGTTCGTAGAGTAGCATTTTTGATCCTTACTCAAAAAGTTGAGTTTTAATTTTAGACTTCTCCATGCATTCTTCACAAAATTCGGGATATTTCATAAATTGTCTGGCTTTGGGTATGCTTGAAGCGCCGACAAGCGTTGTATGGGTGTCGCATACGACCGCATATTTATCAGGGGTCACATCAATACCTTGTAGTGATGCTATATAAATGGTAACCTTACCTGGAGCAAACGGATTCTTACGTTCTGCAATATAACCTAATTCTTTATTGTGTATTTTTCGGTTTGCCATTATTTCCTATCCTTACTCAAAAAGTGGCATCCGAATTTTTGCCTTGACGTAAAACCTTGTATGCGATACGTCAAGTTTTTCGTATTGCTGTAAAATCATATATGGCATTACCTGATGAAAGCAGTCGTGCGCCCATCCTATTTCAACGGATTTATATTTCGCTCCTGCTCCGAATTGGTAGTCCATTCGGAAGGGAAAGAAATCCGCTTCGCCTTTATGCGCCCATTGATAGGAGGTCAACCCGCCGGAGATGAAAAAGTATTTTCCGAAATCTATGGTGAATTGCATGTCGGTATAGAAGGATTGATTCAGGCTGATCGTGGATTTATCGATGAATGAATAATTGTTTGTCAATGCTACGTCATGACCGGGGATCAACCCGCCTTCGATGGCGAATGTAAGGAAGATTGTTTTAAGGAAGATCATGGTTTTCTCCAGGATGGTATTAATTTTTTATTGGCATCCATGCTTTTAATTCTTCGAATTTTGCTCCCTCTGATACAAAATGAAACCCGGCAACTGGACATTTTTTTACGGAGCATCTTACCATGAAGCCATCTTTTTTTATTCCTATAAATCGGTATCCGTCTTGGTTAGGGAGGGTTTCGAGCGTATATGATCCAGGATATTTATACATTTTATTATTCTTCAGGTTAAAGGTTTACGGGGGATAATTCCCCTCCGTCACCTCAATAATCTAAAATCCATGATTCTAAAACATTGCCGTCGTCGTCACGTGTTTCAACTGTATCGCAGGAAGAGAAATTCATATAAAAATAGTAGCCATTTATCAGGTATAGTTCGAAGGTATTGCTATGCTCTATCGGTTCACCCATCTCTGCATCCGCCCCAAAAAGTCCGCTGACTGCTTCTTCGATTTGTGCATCGGTTCTTTCTGGAACGTTCTTTTTTGCGTAATCTCGATATTTCATTTTGATCCTCCCGGTTAAGATGGTTTTCTGTTTTCTCACTAGATGGAGAGATGTCACCATTATTAGTAGGTTTCTCTCTCGTGCAATTCGGCCACAGTTTTCGTTCCGGATTTAAAATATTTATGCTCCTCACGGGCCGCTTTCTCTGGAGTGGGTCCCCAAGATTGACCGCAATCCCAATATCTCGAATCACCTTTGCGACGATTTGTGCTATAAACTCGATTACCTATTCTGACGTGTTTGTGGGTTGCGCTTATTTCTGACATTTGATCCTCCCGGTTTAAGTTTGATTCTCTTGCTTTATACCTATAAGAGATGCAATACTCGTGCCAATAAAAACGCCACTTTTTATAAAATTTAAATACCTGTTTCTTAAAAAGTGTAAGCACTGATTTACACTTTATTTAATTTTGTTAAGTGAAAACTATAAATTGTTAAAAATCATATAGTTAAATAGTTAAGTAAAACAGGTAAAAAGTGTAAACGATACCGACAAAAAATAGGGTGATTTTACACTTTTAAAAATATATTTGACAATTGCCGGAAAAAGGATTATATTTAAAACGCTTACCTGTATTTTCATTTTAATATGTAGGGCCGATAGGCGCAGTGCGCTAATCGGCCCTTTATATTTGATCGACTGGCCATGCCTGATTTGTGGAATAATTAAGCAAATATCATACCAATTATTTTAATTTAACTCAAATTAAATTATCATGAATGGCATGGCAAAACCTAGATTTCCACCTATGCAGGTTGTGGATAGTTGTATTAATATATATTATATTAGATAATAGATAGTATATACTATGTCCTCATGCCCATACAAAGATACTCCTGATTATCAGTGCGGTGACCCTACTCCTGTCGGTCCCGAATGCGATAAATGCGATGATGTAGATTGTAAGCATAATCCAAGATTTTGAACTCACCTGATTCACCCTCTCGACCCGCAATAAAATTCCTCCTCTGGGATTCAACGTCAGATCCACGATTCAAAACGTTCGACGATTTCGTCGCCTGGGGAAAAACCATGGGGTACGATTTTTCAGACTGCCAGGAAGTGTTTGACTTCGTTAAAGCGCTTAATGTTGATAACTTGTTAATAAATAGTTAATAACTTGTTGACAACTCCTCGAAGTTGCGTTATACTATAGGCATGACTCATCCTGGTGGACGCCCATTAAAATTCTCTTCCCCGGAAATGCTCCAAGAAAAAATCGATGCCTATTTTAAATACTGTGACGAGTACACCGAAGAAAAGTACGTAAAAGATGTAGGAGCTGTAAAGATAAAATCTCCAAGGGCTTATCTTGTAAGTGGCTTGGCTGTCTGGCTTGATACGTCAAGGGAAACATTGCTAAATTACGAAGATGATAGGCCAGAGTATTCTGACACGATTAAAAGAGCGAAGGCAAAATGTTTACAAGATTCCGAATCTCGTTTGTTCCATGATTTCACGCCTGGCGTTATTTTCTCGATGAAAAATAATTGGCATTTTGTCGATAAGACTGAAATTGACAATAATATTACTCTTCCAAGTGAAATACGCATAAAATCAACAAAGGAAATAGCCGAAGAGCGCAAGATAGCGGAAGGCGGAAAAGATGCCGTTCAAAAGTAAAGCACAACGCAGATTCTTATTTGCAAATCATCCTAATATTGCAAAGGAATTCGCTGCTCATACTCCTATAGGTGCAAAGCTTCCCGAGAAAGTAAAGAAACATAAAAAGATAATGGAGAAATAAATGGACAATCAAGCAATTGAAAGCGCGTTGACTGCTATTGAAGAGCAAATCCAGGCAATACGTGATGCAATGGGTCAAGGTGGGGAAACAGGCAAGGAAAATCCCCTGATAACCCCAGAGAAACCAGCTGGCAATTCACCATTTGAAGGGATGAAATTAGGATGAAAACTATTGTAATATTTTGCGTGGTCCTGTTTGCATTTGCTTGCTCGAAAAAGGTGACGACAGGCCATTATGATAATGGGAAGCCTCTCATTTCTGTGAGTGTCACGCCTCTACAGAACGATGAGCCTGTCGTTGCTGAATTCACTCCAGAGGATAAGCCGAAGTTTGAGCATAAAGAGATTATCAGAGCAATATATTTTGATTTTGACAAGGCTGCCCTTCGTGAAGAGTCAATTGATGTTCTTGACGAGATAGCTCAATTCAACTATGACGTAATAGTAATTCACGGGCATTGTGATGTTCGGGGGAGTGTTGAGTATAATCAGGCATTGGGAGATAGGCGGGCCAATTCGGCCAAGGACTATTTGACTGGTAAAGGAATTCCTATTGAGAAAATAAAGACTCAATCATATGGGAAAAGCGAGCCTGTAGCTCTCGATTGTAAATATGACATATGCCATCAAAAGAACAGGCGCGATGTGATATTGGTTGTCACCAAGGCAAATAAGTGAAGCAAAACTCACGAGCATTTGTTCCGGAGATTAACGATAAGCTCGAATTTCTTCTCACTGAGCATTGGCGCTATAAGGGCGCCGAGGGGGGAAGGGGAGCCGGGAAGAGCGTGAGCTTTGCCGATGCTGTTCTCGCCCGTATGCTTCAGTCTCCTATCACCGTAACGGCCGGCCGTGAGCATGATAACACCATAAGGGATTCAATCCACAAGCTCCTCAAAGAGCGCGTACAATATCATCGCCTCGATAAGATCATCGATGTCAGTGACCACGGATTAAAATGCATCAATGGCAGCGAATTAAATTACATCCATTTTCATAATAATATTAATGGAATTCGTGGTTTACAGGGTACGATGATATGTTGGGTGTTCGAGGCGCAGACTATGAGTAAAGAGTCATGGGATGAGCTTTACCCTACGATACGCTTGCCCGGCTCTGAGATATGGCTTGAATGGAATCCCGATCAGGATGATGATTTCGTTATGAGTATTTTCGCGCATCCTGAAGACGGGCGCTCGAAACTGGTTCATATCGATTATCTTGAAAATCCTCTATGCCCGCAGGTGCTTCTTGACGAGGCGAATAAGTGCAAGGAGCTTGCTGAGCGTACCGGCGATTGGGAAGATTACAATCACATATGGCTTGGTCATCCTTCTAAGATAGGTCATCGAATTTACCCCATGTTCACCAAGGAGCGCCACATTGCCTATGGTGTTCAATTGGATGATCCGGCAACGTTCAATGAGTCAATGTTTTTCATGGGGCAAGATCCTGCAACTAAATACTATCCATTTTGTGTATGGATCAAGCGTATTCACAAGGGAGAAAAAAGGTTCAAATATATTGTTTATAATGAGTATCCGACATTACAAAGCATGAACGGAAAGTATTTCTATGAAATCCGCAATGAAAAAGTATGTACAATATCATTGAAACAGCGAGCTGCAATATTCAAAGTTCTCGACAACACCATTGACAAAACATATAACGATGTTGAGGTAAAACACAGAGCCGTTGATACCAGGTTTGCAAAGGCTTCTGGCGCTGCGTCAACTACGCTTGGAAGGACAAAGGGATTAATAGAAACATGGGTGGGGCCGGAGAATGGAGGTATGACTTTCCAAACGCCTCCAGAGCATATTATTGATGTACAGAGAGAAGTATTGCAAGGGTTAATGACCTATGACGAGGCGCTTGGATACATTCCCGGCTACAACGAGCCTGAATTCTATGTCATGCCGCATTGTCATAACGTGATTTGGTCCCTGCTTCACCATAGAGTCAATAACGAAACCAAATCGGAAGACCCGAAATATAAAGACCCTATTGACGCTTTAAGAATAACGTTCGCTTTAATGAAAGGAGTGGCGCATGTACGCAAAGAAGTGCAAACCGAAACCCCCCAAATAGAGAGGGAGTTATTCGGAATCGACAAGGCAAATGCGCTGCGTGAACATTGGGAAAAAAGGAGTATTTACACATGAAAAAGGTATTTATGGCTGTCGCCGCCCTTGTTTTCGCGGCGTATTCTCAGAATGACAACTACAACGGCTGGGGTGATACGGCAAAGTTTGTCAATTTTTATAACGATACGACCGTTTACTCGGGATGGTTTAAGCTGTCGGCGTTTCAAACGGTGAGGCATACGGTTTACATGGACGATACAAGCGCTGCCGGCTTCTCTGGTGATAGCTGCTCCGGTGAATGGGGGATACAGACAGGCCATCCGTCGTTTCTCACCACAAGTTCAACAGTAAAAAAGATGGAACTCGGGAGAAAAATGGTAATTGACACGTTCAATACGACCACCGGAGGAATTTTCACTATGGATTCTTTGGGGATGACTACCATTGATAAGAACGGAGTTCCAGAATTCGTTAAAGGTCGTATTGACACGCTGCTTGATTCTTTGGGCAAGGCTATTCGTTCTCCTTATGCATATCAGTCAAGAGGACCATTCAATGAGCACGATGTCTTTTACAGGTATTGGATTCATGGCATTGCCGGAAATATAAAGAGTAAGAACATCAAGGGCTATTTCCAGGCGGCTCGATTCATTGTCTTGAGGTAAGTATGACGATTGATCTTATAAAGAATTTTGCAAAGTACGAGAAGACTCTCGCAACGTACATTGACGAGAGAATACTTTATGACAGGTCAAGCGATTGCCATAAGCTGCTCGAAAAGCGTATCAATCTTCTCAATGCCTCATGGGATATGCGAAGCGGAGATGAGAATACCCTTGGACGCTTTAACTTCAAAACGAATATGAGCTATGGTCTTGTAAAGCAGAAGCAGCTTTCCTGGCGTGCAATTTTCAGCAATAACTTCAGGGCCGAGCCTCTTTTTACTCCAAAGGCAATCGGCAATACTCCCGATGAAAACGCAATAAACATGCGCGATCTGCTTCAAACAAATAACGATCAAACTCATTTCCGCCATAAAATCCTCATGCCGGGGAATAGTTCTGTCGCGAAGATAGGTATCGCCATTACATTCACTGAGTATTGCAATGATAAGAGATTCGGATGGCGTACCGTGTCTGATCCTCTTTTGGGTTCTAAGCGGGTATATGGACCTGTAAAGGATACCGACAACGCTGTCAATTATCTGATCGATCCTCTTAATTATTTCCAAGATCCAAAAGTTACGGAGAGCGACGATAGTTCATTCCGTGGTCATTTGGAGCGTTGGTCTTTCGCTTCCATTATCAACAGATACAGGCAATCACCGGGTCTTTACATAAAAGAAAACATGGAGGAAGTGGTAAAGAAATACTCCAAGGAGAATTACAAGAGCGAATTCTATGTGGACCCTGGAAAGACTCAAAATGACTACGGAAAATGCATTGTCAATGACGTAATCCGCGGTCAATTTCAATTCCATATTGACGGCAACGAGGACGATTCGACCTATTACTATATCGAGAAAATAGGCGATTATATAGTACGATTCCAGGATAACCCGTATGACAGGAACATGAACAATTATACGGTAATCACCTGTGAGCGAAGGGATGAATATTTTTGGGGTAATACTCCTTCAGAATATTCACTCGCCAATGAAAACAATATGAATTTACTTCTTAGTGTTAGTATGGATAACGCACTTGAAAGCATGAGAAAGTACATACTTTACAATAAGCAAGTAATTGATTCAAATGTGTGGAGAATGGCCGCTCATGACGGGAAAATACCTGTTGATATGTCACCTGATATTGCTCTTCAGAATATATTCCACACTTACCAGGTTCCTGATAATTCGGGGGCGTCCGTTGGTGACGCTTATGCCAGAATGCATGAGATGGATCAGGGATTTACGAGCACCCCTAACATCACCAGGCCGACATCAATGGGCGGACCGACCAATAAGACCGCGACGGCTGTAAATCAGGTGACGGAAATAGGCAACGTCAAGGACGCCGATATTTTAGAGCGATTATCTTTCTGCTGGGCTTCCGTTGGGGAGAAAGAGGCAACCATTCTTATGCAATTCATGGGCAATTTCGGTCCTATCATGGTACGCCCCGGGCTGTATGAATCAATGAGAGAGATAAGCAAGGAGCAATTGACCGGCAATTATTCTTTCGCCATGGACACGGCTTTGCAGCAGAATTACATGGGAGAGATATTGAGGTATCAGAATGTGGTGACATGGCTTCAAAACCTAATAAATGGGGGCGCGCAGTTGCCGACTAATATTTATCCTTTCGTTGAGCAGGTTCTTAAAATGGGGAAATTCCTTAAGGTCGATGAATATCTCGATACTACTAATCAGCAGCAGGCCGCTCCTGGTATGGTGCCGACCGCACCTATGCCTGGCATGGAGATGGCGGGGGCTGCGCAGCAAGTGGGGGTTATGTCATGACTTGTGACCTATGCGGTTATAAATTTAGTGCGTTTATAAGTAATAGTATGGAATGTCCGTATTGTGGATTTATACAAGAATGTGATTGTTGTGGAATAACAACCTTTTCAAATAAAGATGGATATTTGAGATGTGACAAATGTCAATGCACACCTGTCGAATATTTAGAAGAAAAATTAAAACAAATAATAGGTTAATATGAAACGTTGGCTTCTTAAATGGATTTTAAAGAAAGAGTACGCCGAAGCGCTCGATCTCATAAAAAAGGCGCGTGAATGCATAGTTGAAAAGTATGTGTCATATCAGACGTTTGACATTGCAAGCGGATCATTCCTTTTTACCATGAGTGAAGTATCTCAAATGCCCGAAATAAAATTCTGGCTTTTGGAGAGGCAGAGGAAAAGTGATCTTGAAATCAAATACGAAAGTGAAAAGAACAGGGATTTCAATATAGGCCGATCAATGCTTATCGATGAACTTATGGGGGATCTTAAGAAATTCAGGGCGGCATACCTTGAACTCCTTGAACGGGAAAAAAAGGTGAAGGCAAATGCCCAAATACTCCCACAATGATCTATGGAATGCGGATGAGCTTCCCGAAGATTGCAACGAGGAGGCCGAAGCTTACGCCAAGGAATTTCTATCTCCTGAACTCATGCTGGCTATGAAGGTAATGAGGGAGAGAAAGTTCTCTAATGGATATGGAAAGATAACTCACCTGTCGAAAAGTGGGGTTCCTGAAGTGATTTTTAAATTTCAAAGGGGAATCTGTGAACATGCTTCACCCCTGAAATGGATAGGTGACAAAACGGTAATACAAGGTAGTTTCCAATTTTACAAACCTTATTCAAAGGAATAAAAAATGAGTGAATTAAATACATCGGTAGCGGTTGAAGGTGGATCTTCACAGGGAACGGCAACTGCTCCAACTCAACCATCTCAGCCGATTTCCGATGAGCAACGATTGAATGATGTATGGTCTAATCCAGACCCGGGAAAGAGCACTCAGACACAACCGGAAGGACAAGGCCAGACTCAAGATAAAGGACAGACGCAAGGTCAGCCGGCGGCAACCGACACGAAAGGCGTTCAGCCACAAAAGACGGAAACCGATCCAAGGAAGATTTTTGCTGATGCGTCACCGAAGGCTTTCTTCAATGAGGCGGGTGATCTTGATAGCTCCAAAGTCAATGATTTCTTTTTCAGCAACGGGAAATCATTGTTGAATTTCGCGCCATCGACACCAATAGAAACAGTTGAAGAAAAACCCAAGGAAAAGGTCGATCCGGAAAAGAAGTACCATGATGACCTTTCGGCTTTTTCTGAGAATATAGCCTCAGAGATAGAGCGCAGGAAAAAAGAAGGAGCAACGGCCGAAGAAATTCTTTCTGAAATTCAAGTTTACCATGATGGATTGAGGTCATCCTATAAAACAAGTCTCGATCTGAAGGCTGCAATCGACGAAAGGGCAAGCGCCCTCGATTCTGAATTCAACGATATTCGTGAGGCCAGGGTTAAATCGACCATCGACAGGAATGTTACTGAGTTATCTCAGCAGTTTGATGGCATGGTGAACGGAATGACCGGAATGCAGGTTTTGAATCAGTTTATTCTCGACCCTAAATACGGAGGTCCTGAGATTGATCGGCAACTTTTGAAGGATAACCCAGGGTATGAGAAACTTTCACCTGAAAAGAAAAATGAAACTATCCAAAAGTGGTTTCGTTCATTTCAACAGGATAGAAAAGCCATGGCTCACGTTGCTGAATTCGGGCGTCTGCGCTGGCTTGTGCAGAATTTTAAACCCATTCTGGAGCACGCTCAAAGGGTAGGCGCCGGGAGGATGGTAAATTCAATTGAGGCCGGTCGTAGAGGGGTAAGTACGATTCAGAATAAAACTCCGAATATGGGCCAAAAAAGTGATTTGGATAATTTTATTGCGGGTTTCGATAAGTTACGTTAACAATTAAAAAAGGAAAATAATATGTCTTATTCAGGTTCTACTTCAATGTTGGGAATAGCCGATCCTGCTATTAACCAAAATGAAAAAAGGGATGTAGGGAGTGAAATCCGATACCTTGCCTATGGCATGGCATCGTTAAGCGCTCTTATCGAGGGGTTGATTCTCGACAGCAAAACAGGGGAGATAAAAAAAACTGGCGGTCTTATCAAAAAAGATACCGTTGAAAACATGCGGTATGAAAACTTTTCTCGGCCTGCTCGCCCCATGCGTTATACGGTAACATCTGGGACCGAAATAACGTCATCGGGGGTTGTCCTCACCCATGTGAACGGGTTGAGCGTGAGGCAAAGCCTTTACAATCCAAGAAATAAAACGGCTTGCCGGGTCGAGGTTATTTCCACGCTTACCGTTACCGGGGCATCGGTTGGAGCGACCACGTTTTCTTGTCAGGCCGGTGACGAACTCGAAGCCGGACCATGCCCGATTCCCGAAGGTTCGGGAACTTCGATTGTCATGAATGGTAACGACGACCATTCTTTCAATATCCTTGAGTACATCAGAAGCGGAATTTCCATCTCTGATCTTGCCAAGGCAATGACTCCACTCGCCGGGGGAGACAGGTTCGCCAGGGAAAGAAAATATCTTCTCAACGAGTTCATCGCAAGGATTGACCGCGCAATGATTTTCGGGAAGAAAACAACTAACTCCGCTACCTTGAATTACACTGCCGGAGCGCAGACAGGATTTACAACTGAGAAATTCTTCACGACCGACGGACTTATAGCCATTGCGGGTAACTCATGGGATATGAACGGAGCGTTTACCCTTGAAACCCTCCAGACCACTCTTCCTCAGAATATGGGCGATGTGATCAATGAAAATGATCCTATGATTGCTCTTTGCAGCAACGAATTTTATGGTAAATTGCAAACAGAAATCAGGAAATCCGGTATGCATTACAATACCGAAAAAGAGGGAATTCTGGATAAGTTCGGTATTAAAACCACGAAGCTCGTTACCGATGGTCCGGAATTGACGTTCATGAAGCATTCGGCAATGAATAACGCAGGAGCAAAGAATCAACTTGTTATTTTCGCCCCTTCAAATGTTTCGTATTGCCATTTGAAAGATCACGACATCAAGCCGAGGACTTCCATCCAGGACAATAAAACGCTTGGACAGGAAGATGAACTTGTAGCGTGCTTCGGAATGCGGACGTATGATGCCGGTCAGACGATAACCTATGTAACGAATTGTTATTAATACGTAAAGGTAATTTAAAGAAAGGTAATTTTATGAAAAACGTTCTTTTGATTGTGATGGCTCTCTCATTGGGGCTGTTTGCGGCTGCTCCGACTGCCCCTACTCTCTATGGTCCCCTTGATTGGGAATGCGTTCTTTCCAACAACATAGCGAATACCGGAAATTCTCAGGGATGGTCGAGCACCGGCAAGGATACGCTTGTTGGAAGTGACAGTATTTTTCTTCTGAAAAATTTTATTCTCAAACCCGGTTATTCGTATGTTGCCGTGACTGTAGATTCGGTGGCGGCTGATACGGTGAAGTTTTTTCAGAATGTTTACGGCTCCGACGGGGTAACTCTCATATCCTCTGCTTCAATCGATA
>Ga0316600_10000133_pt1 | contig 46468 bp, 42 predicted proteins | sample OWC_soil_day5_CT_FD_207652 | JGI IMG/M metagenome (GOLD analysis project Ga0316600, IMG submission 207652) | Wetland soil microbial communities from Old Woman Creek delta, Ohio, United States - OWC_soil_day5_CT | ecosystem: Environmental > Terrestrial > Soil > Wetlands | place: USA: Ohio... | reverse complement strand
TTCGTTTTTTGGACTTTCAGTTGATATTTACGCCTTATGCCGCCGTTGTAGCTGGTACGATCGTAGCATTTCCATTGATGTATCAAAGCACCAAGGCGGCATTTTTAGGTGTTGACCATAAGCTTGAAGATGCCGCGCGTACTTTAGGAGCCACGGAACTACGGGTTTTCATGACGATTTCTTTACCTCTTTCTGTGCATGGTATTGTCAGTGGTACAGTGCTCTCTTTTTCTCGTGCTCTAGGTGAGTTTGGGGCAACGATTATGGTTGCAGGAAATATTGTAGGGAAAACGCAAACGATTCCACTGGCTATTTATTTTGCATCAGAATCGAATGAACTTGAACTCGCGGGTATGTATGTTTTTATTTTAAGCATAGTTATTTTCTCGCTTATTTTTTTGCTTAATCAATGGAAAAAATCAGCCGATAAGGAGATAACACATGCTTAATGTTACGATACAAAAACAGTTAACTGGTTTTACCTTAGATATCACCTTTCAGATGGAAAATGAGATATTAACTTTACTGGGAAATTCCGGTAGTGGGAAAACGACGATTCTTCGTTGTATTGCCGGGCTTATGAATCCGGATCAAGGCATGATTAAAATGAATGAAAAACTATTTTTTAGCAGTGAACAAAAATTTTCTTTAGCACCCAGAAAACGTCGGGTTGGTTATATGTTTCAAGATTATGCAATTTTTCCCCATATGAATGTTTATAAAAATATATGGTATGGTGCACCGCAAAAAACAAAGGAAAAGCAAGCGCTTTATCAGAGAGTGCTAGAGCTGCTTTCAATAGAATATCTAGAAGGTCGGGAGGTCAAAAATCTTTCTGGTGGAGAAAGGCAACGGATAGCATTGGCACGCGTGTTGATGACTGAGCCAGAAGTTTTACTTCTTGATGAACCACTTTCTGCTCTTGATAGTACTACGCGAAAATATGTAGGAATGGAATTGAAAAAGATTCAAGAAATATGGCATATTCCTTTTATTATTGTTACGCATGATGAGAATGAAGCAAAGAGTTTATCTGATAAAATTTTTTGTTTGAAACAAGGTCATTTCCAAACTTATGAGTAGGCAAGTATGTAGAATTTCACCTCGTGTCTAGTCTAGTTTCCATTATATACTGGGGCATTTAAAAATATGTAATGGAAAGTAAGTAGAGAACGATTATCTAATATCACAGAATTCATATAAATCGGAGGAAAGAATAGAATCTAATTCTTTTTCATTTTTTTTCTGTGTTTGTGTGAAAACAAATCCGAATATATCAAGGTTAGGATTGTTCACTTTGCGAAGTTCTAGGACAGTTTCAAAGGAGTTATATAGTTTATCATAATTAAATGCTGCGCAGGGGATAGCTTTATCCGGTTTATCTAGGAGAATTAAACTATATAGCTTGTTCTCTTTCCCTTTCAATATTTTTGCAAAATCGGGTTCTTTATTTTGTAAAAAGTATTCTATCGTTCGAATTCCATATGCATAGTAAGCAACATCTGTACAAGAAAGACCAGCAAAGCGCATAGGGTTAAATTCAATGGGACAAATAGCATTTCCATCTACTCGAACTTCAACATGCATAGGAAAGCTTTTTAATTGTAAAAATTGATTTGCTTCAGTCAAAAACAATTCAAATGGCTGTTTGAATTTATCAATAATTTCTTTACTTGTATAGTACACCCGATCACTTACATCAGTGCTAGAAGCAAATTTATGAGTAAAAATATTTAGAATGACAGGCTTTCCGTTATCATTGTAATACGCATCTATCGCATACTCTGTTCCTGAAATATACTGTTCAAGAATAAATTTAGAATCGCCAATTACTGAATTTGGAAAATTTGTTTTCCAAGCCATTTTGTTTCTTTTTATATCTAAAAGTGCGGCGTCTAGGTCTTGACTATTATAGATTGTATATACTCCTAAACTTAGAAAACCAATGGAAGGCTTTAAAATAAAAGGAGCATTGAATGTTTCAAATTTAATCTCTGTCAATTCATCTTCTGTAACCTCTTTATATAAAAAATCAGGATACATTGGGTGTAGTACTTCTCTAAATTTAAACTTGTTTTTTAAAATACTTATCTTTTCAACAATTTCATGGTCAGATAAATTCGTATAGATCCAATCCAAGGCATTCTCCGAGGTGGTATAGATCTTTCCATTCAGTTCATATTCTGCTTTCATTTGAGAATCGGTCAATAAATTTAGTGGATATCGTTTTGCAGATTCTCGTGCAAAGTCATTTGCTAATACTGGTATATTATGTTGGCTTAAGTACGCTAACATCAAATCTGAAATATATGGTTTTTCCAAGATAACCATTCTTTCAACTCCTATCAAATGTATAATATTGTTTGCTTTTTTGAATTATAACATTGCAATTGTTTGCATACAATATTATAATTGTGTGCAAAACAATTTAATTTGGAAAGGAAAATTTATATGCCTGTCAATTCATTTGATAACTATCCTATGACTTGGAAGCCAAACTTATCTGGTAAAGAGCCTCCATTATATAAAGCGTTAGCAAAGTTGCTAGAAGAAGACATTAAAAAAGGAACTTTAAAACCAGGAGATATGTTACCACCACAAAGAGAACTTGCGGATTATTTGGATATTAACTTAAGCACTGTTTCACGAGCTTTCAAGTTATGTGAACAAAGAGGTATGATAAGTGCAACAATCGGTAAAGGTACCTATATATCATCCGATGTGCATGTTAACAGTAGGATGTTATCTCCTACTAAAACGAGTGAGTTAATTGAAATGGGACCTACTTATCCAACCTATAGTCAAAATGAGTATGTCATTAAATTTATTAAAAAAATGCTAAATCAACCTAACGCCTCAAATTTTTTGCAATATGTTTCGCCTAGTGGGTCGCTATCGCAAAAATTGTCTGCTGTAAAGTGGCTTAAAAAGGCAAATTTAAATACTACTGAAGAACATGTAATTCTTGCCTATGGTGGTCAAAATGCTTTATGTGCGATATTATCTTCTCTTTTTCAAGCTGGTGACCGTATCGGTACTGATCCATTAATTTATTCAGGGATGAAAACTTTAGCCAAAATGTTGGGAATCCAATTAGTTCCTATTCAACAAGAAGATCATGAGATGTCTCCTTTAGCTCTACGCAATTATTGTAAAAATCAAGAGTTAAAAGGAATATATTTAATTCCCGATTATCAAAATCCAACTACACATTCTATGTCTTTTGATACCAGAAAAGAAATAGCAAACATCGCAAAAGAATATAACCTAATCATTATTGAAGACGCAATAAATAGCATATTAAGTGAAAACAATAGTGTTCCTGTGGCTATGTTAGCTCCAGAGCAAACGATATATATTTCAAGTACATCTAAAGCATTATGTGCTGGACTGCGGATTGCATTTATCGTTGCGCCTTCCAGTTGTCAAAGTACTTTAGAAGTAGCATTGTATAATATTGATCTGGTAATATCACCTTTTAATGCTGAAATCATTCGAGCGATTATAGACTCTTCTATGGCTGATAAAATCGTTAAGGAACGTAAAGAGATGGCTATCACACGAAACAAGTTAGCAGATTCTATCCTGAATGACTACCAGCTTCTTGGTGATAAATATTGCTACTTTCGTTGGCTGCTATTACCAGAGGGATGGACTGGAAAAACTTTTGAAGCATGTGCGAAAAATGCAGGGGTTCAAGTATATTGTGCGGAACGTTTTGCTGTTGGTAATTCCCTTGTACCTGCTGCTGTTCGTATCGCAATAACGGCTCCAAAAGATTTAGCGGAATTAGAAAATGGATTATATATACTCAAATCAATATTAAAGCAAGCGGATGAGTTTACCATGCTATGAAATGGAGCTAGAGAAAATGTACCTAGAGTAAATCTGGGGGGATGGAGAAAGACATGGAAGAAAAGAAAGCTTTATCGACACAAGATGTTGCAAATATGCTTAATGTCAGCAAAAGTACTATATATGGAATGATAAAGAATGGAGAGATTTTATCATATAAGGTAGGTAGAAAAGTCCGTTTTACCGAAAGTGATGTATACGATTATATAAATCGTTCGCGTACTGAAAACACTCCATCTGCTACCGAAAAACTAGCGTCATATGTCCTGAAGGATAGTGTGAGAGAAAAAAGTGTGCGAGAGTTTGTTATTTGCGGGCAAGATATCATATTGGATATCCTATCTAATTACATGAGGAGTTATGGTTATCAGGCATTACGGGCTTATATTGGTAGCTATGATAGTTTGACGGCTTTGTATAGAAATAAAGTAGATGTAGCTACCGCTCATTTGTGGGATGGTGAGAGTAAACAATACAATATTCCCTATGTAAAATATCTGCTTCCGGGCATACCCACGCTTGTTATTCATTTTACTAAGAGGATGCAAGGTTTTTTTGTTGCCAAAGGGAATCCGAAAAACATTACTTCTTGGCATGATTTTTCACGTTCGGATATCGTTTTGATAAATAGGGAATTTGGTGCGGGTTCAAGAGTATTACTTGATGAAAATTTAAAATTATTGGGAATTTCCTACAAAAGCATAAAAGGGTATGAAACCCAAGTGCAATCTCATTTTGCCGTTGCAAGTGCTGTTGGTCGTGGTGAGGCAGATGTTGGCATTGGTATAGAAAAGATTGCAAAACAAATAGATGGTGTAGATTTTGTGCCATTACAACAAGAAAAATATGATTTGGTAATAAAGAAAGAAGATTTGGATAAACCAGAAATGATAGCAATGCTAAATATTATTCGATCGGATGAATTCAAAAAGGAATTTAAAAATATCGGTGGTTATGATATTAGCGAAATGGGTGAAGTTGTTAAAGGGTAATAAGATTACAAAACAAAAAAAGATGGTGGCTGGTCTAGATGAAGACAAGGCCACCATCTTTTTGTATAAAAAGTAAAGTTGAGGAGTAAACTTATTATTGACATATGTCAATAATAAGTTATAATAAAGCATAAGTGACATATGTCATAAACTATATGGAGGTGTTTACTATGCCAAGAAGAGATGGAACGGGGCCTAATGGTTCGGGTGGATGTGGAGGCATTGATCAGCAAGCTGGAAACGGGGCTGGTAAAAGTTCGGGTAGAGGTAATGGCCGTCAATGTGGAAATGGTAGAGGGCAAGGGTATCAATCTGGCAACGGTAAAAATGGTGATTCTAAATAAGCAAGTTCATAAAGTTTTTATGAGTAAAAAATGATATAGAAGCAATGATAAGAGTTATTATGGCTGATAAGAAATAGAGCGTATTAAATGCAAGTTATCAGCCTCTTATGAGGTGAGTTAGTAATGGCAAGACCGAGGAAGTGGAGAAAAGTGTGTTGCTTACCAGAACGTGATCGATTCGGGCCGCTGAATCAACCGATTAATCCAGATTGTTTTGTTACGATGACCATTGATGAATATGAAACAATCCGATTGATTGATTTAGAAGGATTTAATCAAGAAAAATGTGCCAGTCAAATGCATATTGCTCGTACAACTGTTCAGGCGATGTACAATGCTGCAAGAAAAAAAATCGCCGAATCTCTGGTAAATGGAAAAATTCTAAGAATCGAAGGCGGCGATTACAAACTTTGTGAAGGTGTTGAGAAGTCGTGCGATTGCGGTGGTTGCCGTAGGCATAGATATGCTAGAGAGGCTATGGAAAAAGATACTATATGAAGGAGTCTATATGAAATGAAAATTGCAATGCCAGTAAATGATAGTTCCATGGAATCATGTGTAGGAAATACATTTGGACGTACCAACTACTTTCTTATTTATGATACAAAAACAAAAGAAAGTAGTTTTGTCGATAATAGCGCAGCAACGAGTCAAGGTGGTGCAGGAATCAAAGCGGCTCAAACAGTTGTCGATAGCCAAGTTGAAGCATTAATTACGCCACAATGTGGTGAGAATGCGGCAAAGGTGATTCAAGCAAGTAATATCAAAATATATAAGATACTCAATGATTCGATACAAGATAATATCAATGCTTTTAATAATGGAGAATTATCTTTGCTTGAAAAAATTCATGGCGGATTCCATGGGCATGGAGGAAAATAAATATGAAGATAGCTGTGCTAAGTGGCAAAGGCGGCACAGGTAAAACACTTGTATCGGTAAATTTAGCGGCAGCGGCAAAAGAAGCCGTCTATATTGATTGTGATGTAGAAGAGCCAAATGGGCATCTTTTTTTCGAACCTAAACCTATTGGTGCTGAGCAAATTGCAATTAAAATTCCTGTAGTAGATGAAAATCTTTGTAATGGCTGTCGGAAGTGCGTTGAGTTTTGTAAGTTCAATGCATTAGCCTATATTAATAACAAACTGCTTGTATTCGATGAAGTTTGTCATTCCTGTGGCGGATGCATGCTGTTTTGCCCAGAGAAGGCGTTGGCGGAGAAAGAGAAAATGATTGGGCAAGTGCAATATGGAATTTCTGAAAATGTAACAGTCGTTACAGGCATATTGAATACAGGAGAAGCTTCGGGAATTCCGATTATTAAAAATTTGTTAAACTATGCAAAGAAAGAGCAGGCAATTACCTTTATCGATTGCCCGCCTGGCAGTGCTTGCATAGTAATGGAAAGCATCAAGGATGCAGACTATTGCATATTAGTAGCAGAGCCCACTTTGTTTGGCGTGCATAATCTTAATATGGTTTATGAGTTGGTGAATTTATTTGATAAGCCATACGGTGTGGTGCTTAACAAGTGCCTAGAGGGAGAAAATCCTGCCGAGAAATTTTGCACAGAAAAAGGCATTAGGATCTTAGCAAAGATTCCCTTTGATAAGGAGCTTGGAAAACTTAATTCGAATGCTTTAATATCCGTCAGAGAGTGCGAAAAGTATAAGGATCTATTTACTTCCTTACTTCAAACTGTGACTGAGGAGGTGCAGCATGAAGCAGTTGTTAATCCTTAGTGGTAAAGGCGGTACAGGAAAAACTACGCTAGCTGGTGCTTTTATTAAATTGGCAAAGGCGAAAGCCTATGCAGATTGTGACGTGGATGCACCCAATTTGCATCTGGTTATGAAGCAGTCAGTTAAGCCAAAACGAACAGACTATTATGGAATGCCAAAGGCAGTGATACATGCTGAGCAGTGCATCCAATGTGACTTGTGCAGACAAAATTGCCGTTTTGAGGCAATTAATGTGAACCATGAATATAAAGTGGATTCCTATTCTTGTGAAGGTTGTGGTGTCTGCGAAACGATTTGCCCAGTAAACGCTATAGCATTAAAACCTGCTGTGGCAGGAGAATTAATGCTTTATACAGACGAAACTATATTTTCAACAGCGCAGCTAAAAATGGGAAGCGGCACCTCTGGGATGCTGGTGACTGAAGTGAAAAAGCAGATGAATTTAGTAACTAAAGATGCTGAACTCGCTATTATTGATGGATCTCCGGGCATAGGGTGTCCGGTCATCGCATCACTTAGCGGCGTTGATTTGGTTTTGATCGTTGCTGAACCATCTATATCAGGGATTAGTGATATGGAACGCATCATTAAAACTGCTGAACAATTTGAGTCGCGAATCGCAGTATGTATTAATAAATATGATACCAACATTGTTAATACAGAAAAAATAGAATTGTTTTGTAAAAAGATGAATCTACCTGTTGCTGGCAGAATACCTTTTGATTCAAATGCTGTAAAAGCTATCAACAACGGTTTGTCTATTATCGATATAGACTGTACCTCAGGGCGAGCAACAAGAGAGGTTTTTGCTAATACAGTTGAATTTTTGTTCAGTAAAAGTTAGGTTAAACACAGGATAATAAAAAAATGATTAATGAAAAAATTAAGTACTTAGCAACCGGAAGACAATTCATAATATAAACATAGGGGAGATAAACGAATGAGCGAGAGTTGTAATCAAAATTGTAATAGCTGTAGTGATGATTGTGCGGAAAGAAAGACTGATCTTTTTGAAAAACCGCATGAACTTAGCTGCATTAAAAAAGTGATTGGTATTGTGAGCGGCAAAGGTGGCGTTGGTAAATCTCTAGTGACTTCTATGCTTGCTGTAACAATGAATCGCAGAGGTCATAACGCAGCAATTTTGGATGCGGATGTGACAGGACCGTCTATCCCGAAAGTTTTTGGGGTTACAGATAAAATTCGTGGCGACGAACTAGGGGCATATCCAGTAAAAAGTGATAGCGGTATTGACATTATGTCGGTTAACCTGCTTTTGGAAAATGATACAGATCCTGTAGTTTGGCGGGGCCCAATGATTTCTAATACAGTTAAACAATTTTGGACGAATATCATATGGAATAATGTTGATTTTATGTTCATTGATATGCCACCGGGAACAGGTGATGTTCCGCTTACTGTATTTCAGTCTATAAAAATGGATGGAATCATTATCGTGGCTTCACCACAAGAACTGGTTTCAATGATTGTATCTAAAGCGGTCAAGATGGCTAAAATGCTGAACGTACCAATTATCGGATTGGTCGAAAATATGGCGTATTTCAAGTGCCCGGGCTGTGAGCAGGAATATAAAATATTTGGCGACAGCCATATAGATGAAATTGCTCAGAAGTATAACCTTGATGTTCTAGCTAGGATACCGATTGACCCTAAACTTGCGGCAGCCTGTGATAAAGGGGCGATTGAGCTGTTTGATGGTATCTGGTTTGATCATATAGCTAAAATATTAGAAAAAAACGGGGGAAAGAAAATGAAAATTGCGGTAGCGAGTGAAAATGAAATGGTAACAGAACATTTTGGACATTGTGTAAACTTCAATATTTTTGAAGCGGAAAACAATAAAATTATTAAAAGTGAATCCATAGCGAATCCAGGACATAAGCCAGGCTTTTTGCCTAACTTCTTAAATGAAATGGGCGTTAATGTCATTATTTCCGGTGGCATGGGCCAAGGGGCCATTGATATTTTCAATGAAAAAGGCATTGAAGTTGTTACTGGTGCATCAGGTAATGCTAAGGCAGCCACTACTAGTTATCTAGAAGGAAAACTTATTTCAACAGGCTCTGTTTGCCATGAACATCAACATCATGATGAATGCGGTGGTCACTAAATAAAGATCTTTTAGATATGGAATGTTAGAAAAAATATTAGCCATAAAAGAGAAAAACTTTTATGGCTAATATTTTATGGTTTTGGCAATTAAAAATAAAAGTTTAATAAGAAGAAAAGGAATGTTTTATGGACCCTAAAGCAAAAGAAATAAAAGAAAATACGCCAGAGACGTATTGGAAACAATGTTTAGAATGGGCAGTAGAGAAAGATTATGATTTTCGTCAGTATTGTGATATGGCAAATGTAAAGCCAGAGGGACTTTCTTTAGCTCAAATTGCTCAATTGCCTTTGCAAAATTCAGTAGAAGCTGCATCGGTATTTTCACGGCTAACTTTGCCGGCAAGCTGTATCAGTCGATTTTTAGGAACAACCCCTTATTTAATAGAAGAAATGCAAATATGGGCAGAAAATAGTGAAAGTTGGTTGCTTTCCTGTGATGTGACGTGGGCATCTGTTTTATTGATAGCGGTTGGTTTTGTTGGGGAAGGTCCTGCTTGGGGCGTCTTAAAAGGAGCGGAAGCTTTACAAACGACGGTAGTAACGTCTGCGCCTGAGCCTTGGAAAGTGATTAGTGATTATGGAGTCACTGCTTGTGCTTTAACAGAGCCTCTTTTAAAAGAATGGATACATCGTGGTGAGAGTATAGGTTCATGCCAAGCTTTTTTCTGCTTGAGCAGTGGGCTGAATGATTATCAGCGAAACCAATGGCAAGAGAAATTGGGCGTGCCTATTTATCGCCAATTGGGATTGCCAGGGGTACAGTCTTCAGTGATTGCTTGGGAATGCGCTGAGCAACAGGGGTATCATTTCCCAATAGATTCTTTTTGGCCGGAAGTTATTAGTCCTCGAACGCAAAAGTTGTTGGCTAAAGGTGAGTCAGGCGAGTTTTTGATGACGGCTTTGCGTAGGCGTAGTACGACCGCTATTCGTTTACATACGGGTTGGTATGGACATTTACTGGAAGAACCATGTCGTTGTGGTTTCCCATGGTCACGTTTTGCACTGGCAGAAAAATGTCTTTAGACGAAGTCATACAAGCACTACAATAACGACATTCCAAAAATTATATATGATATAATCAGAAGATCGTGATAGAGGAGATGTTATATTTTGAAATGTGCAAAATGTACTCATAGAAAATGCTATACTGAAGGGCAAAACTGCACTAAAATTAGCCTTGAAGATGTTAAAGAAGCCTATGTAGGAGAACGTTTAGATATGATGAAGGCTGCCGCCTGCACTGAAGGACGATTTTATAACAACCTTACTCGGTTAGAAGAAACGGTAGAGTTTTGCAAAATGATGGGTTACAAGAAAATTGGCATGGCTTTTTGCATCGGTCTTAACCAAGAAGCTAAGCTAATTGAGGAATATTTCTCAAAATTCTTTGAGGTCTATTCTGTTTGTTGCAAGGCTTGTGGTGTAGAAAAAGAAAACCTCAGCTTGGAGCAAATTAAAGCTGGGACACGTGAAACTATGTGTAATCCTTTAATGCAAGCGAGAATACTCAAAGAAAAAGAAGTTGAATTTTGTGTTACCATCGGTCTGTGTGTAGGACATGATGCTTTATTTACAGGCGCATGTACGGCACCAACATCTTGCTTGGTGGCAAAAGACAGAGTACTGGCACATAATCCGCTAGGGGCAGTTTACTCTCGTTATTGGCGGAAAAAACTTGGGATTAATCCAAAAGATCAAGTTTGAGAGGCTATTTGAATAAAAATGATGTTTATATAAACTGGCATCTATGATATATTTTGTTGACTTATATATCTTTATATCGTAATATATGAATATAACAATTTAAATAATAGAAATGAATGATTATATGAATAATCACTTTGATGAGTTTAATCAAAGTGTAGAGGTCTTGACTAGGCTTAATTACCAATTGAAAGGATGTTGCAATGTATGGTTCATAAATTTAATCCGGAAAGCAAGCATAAACTTGATAACCCAGAACGACGTAAACTTCTTCCACCGGAAGAAACCTTGTGTCGTCTAGGATTAGCAGAAGGTGATATTGTAGCAGATCTCGGCTGTGGTATTGGCTATTTTACGGTGCCGGCTGCGCGTATTGTCGGCAGTCAAGGAAAGGTGTATGGTCTAGACATTTTAGCAGAAATGCTCGAAATAGTAGAGGATAAGGCTAGAGATAAACGATTAGCGAATGTAGAAACTGTACAAGTAAAAGAAAATGAATTTATGTTGGCTGACCAAACCATACAGTATGCATTAGCTTGTTTGGTTACACATGAGGTCGAGGACCCATTTGCTTTTTTTCGGGAAGTACATAGAATACTGCAATCGGAAGGAAAACTGGCAATTATTGAGTGGATCAAACAAGATAGTAAAATGGGACCACCGATAGAACATAGATTAGATAATGTGGCAGTGGCAGAGGTTTTACAACAGTGTGGGTACAATAATATTGAGTCTATTGCTCTCAATGCTGAAATGTATGCAGTGATAGCTAAACGTGCAAGATAGACAAACAAGTAAGATGAAAAAATATGGAAGATAATACGAAGTATGTAGTATAATGAAAGAAAATAACTAAATTTGGCATTAATTGAAGGAAGGTGTGCAGCATGAAAGATAAAAGTGCGTGGAATCCTTATTTAGCAGGTGCTTTAAGTGGCGTGGTATCAATTGGTTCAATTTATTTTGTTGGTAAATATCTTGGCGCTTCAACAACTTTTGTCCGTACAACTGGAATGTTAGAACAAATATTTTCTCCAGAACGAGTTGCAAAGATGCCTTATTTTATGAAGGAAATGCCAGTGATTGACTGGCAATGGATGTTTGTCATCGGAATTGCTGTCGGTGCCTTTATTGCAGCTATGGGATCAGGCGATTTCCGAATGCAGCTCTTTCCTGACATGTGGAAATCTAGATTTGGTGATGGAATTAAGCAGAGAGCGATCGTTGCTTTTATCGGTGGAATCATTGCCATGTTTGGGGCACGTTTAGCGGATGGTTGTCCGAGTGGACACGGCTTGAGTGGTTCTTTGCAGCTTTCGGTTAGTGGGTATATTGCTTTGATTTGTTTCTTTATTGGTGGATTGATTTCGGCTAACTGGCTATACAAAGGAGGAAAATGATGATGGAACTTTTGTATGGTTTAATTACAGGTGTTTTATTTGGTTTTTTTCTTCAAAAAGGGCATGTTCTTCGTTATGATAAGCAAATTGGCGCATTGCGATTGAAGGATATGACGATTATGAAATTTATGTTGTCTCATATTGCAGTAGCGATGGTTGGCGTCTATTTTCTCTACGATTTAGGTCTAGTTAAGCTGGCTTTAAAGCCTACAATTTTAGGTGGCGTTGTCATAGGTGCCCTATTATTTGGCCTTGGCTGGGGATTGCTTGGCTATTGCCCAGGAACTTCACTTGGGGCAGTCGGTGAAGGTAGATTAGATGCTTTGTGGGGAATCCTCGGAATGTTAGTAGGTGCAGGTATTTATGCTGAAGCATTTCCTTATCTAAAAACAACAGTTTTAACATGGGGAGATTATGGAAAGATTACAGTGCCACAAATTCTTGGTGTAAATCATTGGTTTATAATTATTCCCTTTATACTATGTGTGTTCTTTTTCTTCCGGTGGCTGGAGAAAAAAGGACTATAAACGCAAAAATATAGAGGTGCATATTATTTAACTCAAAAGGATATGATTTATGTAATTTATGTTCAAATTTTTTTACAAAGTTACGTTTACATATGAGGTATGAATTTTAACCCCCGTCTCGGATCTGTTTTAAAAGATATATCCGAAATGGGGGTTAAATATTTATCCTGTTTTGAAATTTTGCTTTCCTTATATGAATTTTATAGTAATTTGACGAAAACATGAAATTATATGAGATTTATAGCCATAAATAATGATTCGTTCATAATTTGATTGAAATACATTGAATTTAGTCAAATTTAAGATTTGAAATATTTTTAATTAATCTATTGACAATAATTATTTGAGGTAGTATTCTAATAACGAACTAAATAATTCTTCGTTAGGTGAGGCTCCTGCATTGAACACAGGCCACTGCCCGGAAACGTCGAGAGACGCCAATGGGTAGAACAGGTATGACCGGATTAAGGTTTTACATAAGGTGGCTGAGTATAGAATTTGACTCTACGTCATGCAGTGCCAAAACTCGTACGAGTGGGGAAGGTCAATATAGTAATTTGCATGCTTAGTAGCGCCTTCTAAAATATGAAGACGCTATTTTTTGTGTGTAAAAAAGGAGGTGAGGTAACTATGGATAGTGGTGATGGTGGTCCTTATTTAGGTAGTGACCAAGAAGAAACTTTTAGGCAAGAAGATGATGCTGATGGACCAAGGAACTTGATAAGTTGCCTTGCTGAAAATGGTGGCGTATTATTTAATATATAGACTGATTTTATAGAAGAATAACATAAAAATAACAATTCATTAACATGAAGTTATGCAAAATTGATTATGATAAAGAATGATATACATTCTTCTGGTGTGAAGCTGAAGTTGTTAGATTGTTACATGCTATGTAGTTAAGTTATACGAGAAGAAAGTTGATGGATTCCGATGCTAAGGATCGTTATCGGTGAGGTATGGATGATTATAGATTGGCATGGAGTTAGGCAAGGAAGGAGTGGGAGAGTATGAATCAAGTTAAAGTGTTAGGTGAGTTTTATTTTAGCCGATTATTAGGTACATCTATCTATGATAAAAGTGGTCGGAATATCGGCAAAATAAGAGATATGGCTGTACGGTGGGAAGGTACTTATCCAAAAATTGTGGGGATTAAGTATGCAAAAAAAACACAGCAATTGATTCCCATTGACCAGATAGAGTCTTGTAGTTATAAAGAAGTAAGATTAAAAGAAACTTTTGCAATAGAAAAAACTACGGCTTTGCATGAAAATGATATTTATATTAGTAGATGGCTATTGGATAAGCAAATCATCGATTTAAAAGGTTCTAAACTTGTGCGGGTAAATGATATTACCTTGTCTTGGGTAGTGCAGGAAAATATTGAACGCATGGTACTTGTTGCGGTTGATATTGGGATTAGAGGGCTTTTTCGTCGTCTGGGGTTAGAATTTTTAGTCAGCAGCTGGCAAAATAATTTATTGAGTTTACAATATATTAAACCTTTGGAAAGTTGGAATTCCTATCTTCAACTGAATCGTGAACGGCAACAGGTTAGTGAACTCCATCCTGCGGATATTGCAGATTTATTAGAAGAAATGGATTACAAAACAAGAGCTGGTTTTATTGAAAAGCTAAATGACCAACAAGCGGTGGATGCTTTGATTGAAATGGACTTGGATTCACAGGTTGAAATTATTGAACAAATGGATGAGCAACGGGCATCTGATTTATTGGAGGAAATGCCACCAGATGAAGCGGCAGATATTCTAGTGGAAATGACTGCAGAAAAATCAGAGGGTTTACTCAATTTGATGGAAGTGGACGATGCTGAGGAAGTCCGCGAACTTATGCAGTATGAAGAAGGTACTGCTGGGGCCTTGATGACAACTGAATATATCGCATTTTCTGAAGATCTTACGCCAGAAGAGGTGATTAATCAACTCAGAGAACTAGCACCAGAAGCAGAAACAATTTATTATCTATATGTGGTGGATGAAGCGGAACATCTACAAGGTGTATTGTCCTTACGTGAACTTATTGTGGCATCGCCAAAGGCAACATTGCGCCAGTTGATGCATACAAAACTGAGAAAAGTACATCCAGAAGAAGATCACAAACGTGTTGCTGAAATCATTAATAAATATGGATTGCTGGCAGTGCCGGTTGTTGATGAGCAAGGTATTATTTTGGGTATTGTTACAGTGGATGATATTATTGATATTCTAATACCAGAACGTGGCAAATTGGATACATATTCTTGGTTTGCCCTTAGTAAGTGGGGTGGTCGATGATGAAAGATATGCGTATTCGTTTAAGTTTATTTTTAGCAGTCATGGGGCCAGGGGTTGTTACTGCCTTTGCTGATAATGATGCTGGTGGGATTGCGACCTATGCAGCGGCTGGTGCAACCTATGGATATGATCTATTATTTACCCTTTTGATTAGTACGGTTTGTCTCGCTATTGCGCAAGAAATTTCCGCACGAACAGGTGCGGTGACTGGGCGAGGTTTATCGGATTTGATTCGTGAGTCCTTTGGTGTGAAATGGACATTTTTTGCCATGATTGTATTATTGATTGCCAATATTGGTACGACGGCATCAGAATTTTCTGGGATTGCTACTAGTTTTGAAATGTTTGGGATACATAAGCTGATAGCAGTACCGATTATGGCTTTTGTCGTTTGGTGGTCAGTTCTTAAAGGTAATTATTCTAAAATTGAAAAAGTGTTTTTTGTACTGTGTGCCACATTTTTAAGTTATATTATATCGGGAACGATTGTAAATCCGCCTTGGGAGGAAGTGCTCTTGGCTTCGGTTACGCCAACCTTTCATAGCGACGCGGATTTTCTCATGATGGCGATCGGTCTGATTGGTACAACGATTACGCCTTGGGGACAGTTTTACGTACAGGCAGCAGTCGTTGATAAAGGCATAACTGCTAAAGATTATAAATATACCTTCTGGGATGTTATGCTTGGGGCTTTTTTTACTTGGTTGATTGCATTCTTTGTCGTCGTAGCTACAGCAGCTACTCTAAATGCCAATCATATTGAAATTGAAACTGTAAAAGATGCAGCAGTGGCTCTGGAACCTTTGGCAGGAAAATATGCTAGTATGTTGTTTTCCTTTGGCTTGCTTGGAGCTTCTATGCTTGCAGCATTTATTTTGCCACTCAGCAGTGCTTATGCTGTTTGTGAATCCTTTGGCTTTGAAAGTGGAGTTAGTAAAAAGCCTAAAGAAGCCCCTGTGTTTTTTGGAGTCTATACGGTAATCATTTTACTAGGGGCAGCGATCGCTCTATGGCCAGGGATATCGTTAACGGCAGTTATGTTGGCATCTCAGGTCGTGAATGGAGTATTGTTACCGCCGATTCTGATTTTCATGGTACTGATTGCTAGTAACGAATCTATTATGGGGAAATATAAAAATTCTCGCTGGTATAACATTGTTTCATGGGCGTTTACGATCGTATTAATTATTTTAACTCTGATGCTACTTGTCGCTACGGTAGCTCCTGACTTTATGAATAGCTTTATGAAATTAATCGGATTATAAATGTTTGTTTTTGTATGAAAATTGAATACGAATTGATAAAAGGAAGTTTGAACAGAGTACGTTATAAGAAGCGTATCTGTTCAAACTTTCTTTTATAATTTTCAAAAATATGCTTGGTTTATATTATGCAGTTACTATTTGTCAGTTACTAGCACACGTAGTATTTCATCTAGGTCAGGCAATTGCTCCATGGGATAGATTTTTGTCCAAAATATTTTCCCGTTTTCATCCACAATAAAATTAGCACGTTCAGAAATACCATCTTGTTCACGGAATATGCCATATTCCTTCGCTACCTTTCCATGCGGCCAAAAGTCAGCAGGGAGGCTCATGTTTTTAATCGATAAACAGGAGGCCCAAACCTTTTTACAAGGAGCAGAATCAACGCTAAAACCCAGAGGAATCGTATTTAATTTTTCGAACGTAGCCCAGTTCGCTTCAAGGGCTCTCATTTGATCGGTACAAACTGGTGTCCAAGCGAGTGGATGCCATGATAGGAGTACTTTTTTTCCTCTGAAATCGGATAATCGTATATAGGAATCATTTTGATCTGGAACAGTAAAATTTGGCGCTTCATCACCAATAGAGAAAGATTTCATCATATATCCCCCTTAGTTTCATTTTAAATTTTGCTGAACTAGGCAAATGAAAAGATAACAATAGTAGGTTTGCCATTTTCCTTATTTATAATTAAAAAATATATAATTGGCGTATCTTTTATCTTTTATCTTTTCAAGCTTGAAATAGTATTTTATGAGGATAAGAATCTGATACTATTTTAAATTTATGAATTTTAATAGAAGATAAAATTATAATTTTCGCTATTGGAAACTGTTAGCTATCAGTTGCGTAATATCATCAAAACGTTGTATATCATTTCCTGAAATCTAGAATACTATGGATGGGAGGTGTAGCTATGTTAATGAATTGGCTATTGACGAAATTAACGAATCCGGCAATGGATGATACTGTTAAAAAAATGTTTACAGAAGGCTATTCTGATAATCTTTTTCTTATGGTAACAGCTGCAGAAAAAATATCACCGAAAGCTATGATTGAAACTGCGATGAGAGCTGAATCGGGAAAAGAGATCGCTCGACCATTGGGAAGTCCTGTTGTATTATCACCATGGGATAAAATTTTATTGAATCCCAAGCAATTATTTGAATTGCCAACTGAGGATTATACAATGATCAACACCCAAACGATCATTGGTCCGAATGCAAAGAGACCTTTAGTTTTAGATATCCCGATTATGATTACAGGGATGTCCTATGGAGGATCGCTTAGTTTACCTATGAAGATGGCGCTGGCAAAAGGTGCCGCTATGGCAGGGACCTCTACCAATACGGGTGAGTCAGCCGTAACCAACGAAGAGCGGGATTTAGCGAAAATTTTAATTGGGCAATATCATCGCGGTGGTCAGTTAAGTGGACCGGAACAATTAAGTTGTTTGGATGCGATTGAAATTCAACTTGGTCAAGGTGCTTGGGGAGGTGCAGTGGACGAGCCAATGCTCGCAAAAGATATTGGTAGTCATTTACGTAAAGCATGGCATTTGGAGAAAGGCCAAGATGCTACGGTTTATTCTCGTATGCCAGGAAAGAGTACTACGCAAGATTATATTGATATGATCAATACAATGAAAGAACAGTATGATGTACCTGTTGGTGTAAAAATTGCGGGAACGGACTATATAGAATATGAATTGGCGGTTATTGCTAAGACACAGGCGGATTATATCGTAATTGATGGATCAGAAGGTGGGACGGCTTCTTCAAATCCAACATTGCAGGATAATGTTGGATTACCTACTTTGCATACGCTGGTCAGAACGGTTGCTTGGTTAACTGAAAATGGTTTAAGAGAAAAATTTAGTGTTATTGTTGCGGGTGGTATGGCAACACCAGGTCATTTTTTAAAGGCACTCGCTTTAGGCGCAGATGCAATTTACATTGGAACCGTGGCTCTTTTGGCGGCAATGCATACGCAAGTTACGAAGGTATTGCCACAGGCACCACCATCGCAACTTGCTCTATATACAGGCAAAATGACAGAGTTGTTAGATATTGATATGGCAGCAGAGCATCTAGCAAAATATTTAAATTCATGCACATTGGAAATGCAACTTGCCATTCAAGCAGTTGGTAAATCTTCTTCTAAGGAACTAAATCGTAGTGATTTGGTAACGATAGATAAAGATCTAGCCGAGTTTATTGGAATTCGCTATGCGGGAAATCCTCGTCAAAGTAAAGAAGAGTCCACACAAGGCAGTGCAAAGGGGAAAGAGAAAAAACATCACAAATCATCTTTTCATTTGCAATAAAAATAGTATCAAACATAAATAAAACAGCTAAGTACGAAGAGCCGGTTTATTTATGTTCTTTTTTTGACTTTGTTCCAATAAATTGTTACTAAGAGTTTATAGCAAGGTGGTGCAGTTAGTGGAGCATGCAAAAATACAAGCGATAGGTACTGCAATCCCAAAGTATTCTATAGCACAACAAGATGTGAAAGAATTTGCGTTTAGACTATTTGGCCATTCTTATAAAGATATAAACCGTTTGCTTACTATATTTGATAATAAGCATATTCATAAGCGGTATTTAGCAATGCCTATGGAATGGTATGAAGAAGAACATTCCTTTGCTGAAGCAAATCTGATTTATCAGCAAGTTGGATTAGAGTTAGCGGAGCAAGCAAGCCGAGCTGCCATACAAGCTGCTAAAATAGATCCATTAGATATTGGTATGATTATCTTTGTTTCCTCAACAGGGATAGCTACACCTACGCTAGATTCTATGCTGATTCAAAGGTTAGGGCTGGCAGAACATACAAAACGCGTTCCTATCTGGGGACTGGGCTGTGCGGGTGGGGTAGCTGGACTCGCACTGGCAGCGCAGCTGGCAATAGCGGTAACAGGAAAATCAGTATTGATAGTAGCAGTAGAGCTATGTAGTTTGACATTTCAACGCAATGATTTTTCAAAAGCAAACTTAATCGGTACGAGTCTTTTTGCTGACGGTGCGGCGGCGGTATTAATCTCAGAAGATGGGGATGGGCCAGAACTAGTAAATAGCTACAGTCACCTATTTCCTAAGTCAGCAGATGTCATGGGATGGGATATCGTAGAAACTGGATTAAAAGTGCGATTCTCGAAAAGCATTCCGCATATTATCATGAATTTTTTGCCGGCGGTTATAGAAAATTGCTGCACATTTTGGAATATAGAACAAAGAAACATAGAATACTATGTTGTACATCCAGGTGGTGAAAAGGTTATTCAGGCATATCAAAATAGTCTTGGATTACCAGAGGATGTATTGCAATATGCGGCTTGGACCTTGTATGAGTATGGAAATATGTCGAGTGTTTCTATTTTATTTGAGATGAAAGAATTTATTTCTCATTCGATAAGGAGAGGAAAGCATGGAATCATGTTAGCATTAGGACCAGGGTTTAGTGCAGAGCAGGTATTGTTTAAATGGTAATCGTAGAATGATCGTTATTTTACTAACGATCGTACTATGTCAACGGGTCATTGAGTTATATATTGCAAGGCGAAATCGTCGAGTGGCTATGAGGTTGGGGGCTAAGGAATACGGGGCCAATCATTATTATCTATTTTTCGTGTTACATATAGGGTGGATCGTCGGTTGGGTAATAGAATCCTATGCACATGGTTGGGTACTAAGTAAGTATTGGTATATTTGGGCCATAGTACTGGTAAATGCACAAATTCTTCGTTATTGGTGCATTGCTAGTTTGGGTTATTGCTGGAATACAAGGATTTTAGTAATTTCAGGCGCACAGAGGATCAGCAATGGCCCATATCAATTTTTAAGGCATCCTAATTATGTAGCAGTAGCACTAGAAATGATCAGTGTTCCTTTACTGTGTAATGCGTTTATCACAGCTTTATTCGCTAGTATTTGTAATGCATTTTTGCTACTAAAGATTCGCATTCCAGAAGAAGAAAGAGCAATCAATCAACTAAAAAAATAAAGGCGTGCTATGATGAAGTGAATCTTATTTTTATAAATGTATTGATTTTTGCTTAAAACGTGGGGGATTGTAACACTTTACTTGGACAAGCATTCAATTAAAGGTTTTATTATAGAGTCTAGCGTGGATCAGCTTGTCTATCATTTGCCCTCAATAATTCTAAGCAGATAAAAGTTACGTGAATATTATAATGAATAAAAGTCGCCTTTTAGGCGGCTTTTGTTCGTTATAACTTATTCTGAACAAAGTAAAATTAGACCACTGGTGATGAAGACGGCACCGATTATTTGAATGAGACTGACGGGCTCATGATAAAAGAAATGACTAAATATAATAGTAATCAGTGGTGCGCAAGATAAAATAAGTGATACTTCGCCAATATTGCCTTTCTGCAGCGCATAGAAATAAGCCAAGTCACCTAAAAAAGCTGCTAAGGATGCTTCGATACTAATCGCAATCCAAAAGGATAAAGGTAACTTCGTTATATGATCATTGTAGTTGCTATAGGTTAACCATACAATTGCTAACAATGCAGCAATAAGTGTACGAATAGCAAAGGCAAGCATAGGACTTACATTTACCAAAGCTGTTTTGCCAAATAAAGGGGCAATGCCAAGACAGAGAACGCCTAACATAGCATATAAAAAAACCATCATAATCCTCCATTAGCTAAAACCTATTAAAATGTATATGAAGATTAGCAATGAAATAGAAATAAAGCTTCTATTATTAAGGTTAGGTGGGGATAATATTATGTATTGGAGAACTTGATAGAGATTGATATTGAATATACAAAATAACGACAAAAAATACTAGATATCAACAATGCTTAACACGACGTTGCACTATAAAAATATTTTTGTATTTATTAGAAAAAAACTGGGTTAAATTGTTGACAAGCCTTATGGAAAAGTAGTATTATACAAAACAATATCAAATGAGCTGTAAGATTAAATTTTAAGTAAAGAAGGGGTATAAATTGGCATATTATTTCAGTGAACCATCACATACTTTTGGAGAATACTTATTAGTTCCCGGATATTCTTCCACAGAGTGTATTCCAAGTAAGGTAAGTCTAAAAACACCACTTGTAAAGTTTAAAAAAGGTGAAGAACCTGCGATTACGATGAACATTCCGATGACTTCGGCAATCATGCAGGCTGTATCTGATGATAAAATGGCGATTGCTCTGGCAAAAGAAGGCGGCGTTTCTTTTATCTATGGTTCTCAATCCATTGAAAATGAAGCAGATATGGTTGCTAGAGTAAAAAACTATAAATCTGGTTTTGTTGGTAGCGATTCTAATATAAAACCAAGCACTACTTTAGCAGAAATTCTTGCGTTAAAAGAAAAAACGGGTCATTCAACGATGGCAGTTACGGATGATGGTACGCCTACTGGTAAATTGGTTGGTATTGTTACTAGTCGTGATTACCGTGTAAGCAGAATGAACAAAGATACAAAAGTGGAAGAATTTATGACTCCTTTTAGTAAACTGATTCATGCTGATGCAGATACTTCTTTAAAAGAAGCAAATGATTTAATTTGGGAACATAAGTTAAATATGTTGCCATTAATTGATAAAGATCAACGTCTAACCTATATGGTATTTAGAAAAGATTATTCTGATAACAAAGAAAATGAACATGAGTTAATTGATGCGAAAAAACGTTATATTGTTGGTGCTGGTATCAATACGCGTGATTATGCGGAACGTGTTCCTGCGTTGATTAAAGCGGGCGCAGATGTTCTTTGTATTGATTCATCAGAAGGTTTCTCAGAATGGCAAAAAATTACGCTGGAATATATTCATAAAAACTTTGGCGAACAAGTAAAAGTTGGTGCTGGTAACGTAGTAGATAGAGAAGGGTTCCGTTTCTTAGCAGACGCTGGCGCTGACTTTATCAAAGTTGGTATTGGTGGCGGTTCCATTTGTATCACGCGCGAACAAAAAGGTATCGGCCGTGGTCAGGCAACTGCTCTTATCGACGTTGTTGCAGCTCGCGATGAATATTTCAAAGAAACTGGCGTTTATATTCCAGTTTGCTCTGATGGTGGTATTGTGCATGATTATCATGTTACCTTAGCCCTTGCAATTGGTGCTGATTTCATGATGCTTGGCAGATACTTCTCTCGTTTCGATGAAAGCCCTACGAATAGAGTCAAAATTAATGGCAATTACTTAAAAGAGTATTGGGGCGAAGGCTCTAATCGTGCTAGAAACTGGCAACGTTATGATATGGGCGGCGATAACAAATTATCTTTTGAAGAAGGTGTGGATTCTTATGTTCCCTACGCTGGTAGTTTAAAAGATAATGTTGGTATCACGTTAAGTAAAGTTCGTTCTACAATGTGTAATTGTGGTTCTCTTAGCATTCCAGAATTTAAAGAAAAAGCGAAAATTACCTTGGTATCTTCAACTAGTATCGTTGAAGGTGGTTCCCATGATGTTATCCTTAAAGATAAATTTTCTCGTGATTAATCATAGAGTTAACGAAACAAAAGACATCCGCCGCAAGGTAGATGTCTTTTGTTATTTTGAATTTTCGATATAATATGGTAAAATGATACGAAACTGTGTAAATAAAGTTAATCTGATATAAATTTGGTTTATAGGAGGAGATCACATGAGAGTAAACATATATAAACTGGTTTACTTAGCTCTTGGTTTGACCATCATGAGTTTATTATTTTTAGGATGTGGAGTGAAAGAAAATAGTAGCAATACAAATGAGATTTTACTTGGCGGTGATTATGAATTAACTGGTGGTTTAGCCGCGGTTGGGCAACAAACTGTCAATGGAATTAATTTAGCGATTAAACAGGCTAATGAGAATGGTGGTGTCTTGGGCAAGCAGATTAAATTTATTGTTGCTGATAACAAGTCGGAGCCTTCTGAATCGGCAAATGCGATAACGAAGCTGATTAATACTGATAAAGTTAAATTGGTATTTGGTGCAGTCGCAAGTTCCAATGTTTTGGCGGCAGTTCAAATAGCCGAAGATGCCAAAGTTCCATTGATTACTGCAACGGCAACCAATCCAACCGTTACAGTAGACAATGGTAAGGTAAGAAAATATATTTTTAGAACATGCTTTATTGATCCATTCCAAGGGGATATTATGGCTAATTTTGCCATAAATACCTTGCAGGCAAAAACCGCAGCTATTTATGTAGATAGCAGTTCGGATTATTCAAAAGGGCTTGCAACTATCTTTGAACAAAACTTCACGAAGCATGGTGGCAAAGTATTACTAAAAGAAGCTTTCTTACAAAAAGATCAAGATTTTAAAGCAACGCTTACAAAAATAAAAGCGATGAATCCTGATGTTATTTTTATTCCTGCTTATTATGAGGAAGTAGGAAAAATCTTAAAACAAGCAAGTGATATGGGCCTGAAAGCAAAAATAATGGGTACAGATGGCTGGGATGATCCTAAGTTAATTGAAATCGCGGGAATAAGTGCGGTAGAGGGAACTTATTTTAGTAATCATTATTCACCTCAAGATACGGATCCGCATGTCGTAAAATTTGTGGAAAGTTATCGTGCAGAATACAATCAAGAGCCAAGTGCATTGGCGGTTCTTGGGTATGATGCGGCGTTGGTTGTGATTGACGCAATCAAACGTGCTGGGAGTGATGATCCCGAAAAAATTCGGCAGGCTTTAGAAGAGACCAAAGATATGCAAATAACAACGGGGCTACTTAGTATCGATCCAAATCATAATTCCATTAAATCGGTTGTCGTTGTTGAATTGAAAGAAGGAAAGCAAGTCTTTAAAGAAAAAATTGTACCAACTAAATAAAGAAGAGTTTAATTTGCATAAAAGGTAAAAAAATGACCGTTTACAATAAATTGGTAAACGGTCATTTTTGCTGTGATTTTCGATTGAAGGTTATTTTCCTGTGAATTTTGGAGGACGTTTTTCTTTAAAGGCATGTAAACCTTCTTGGTAGTCAGTGGTCTGCATACAAAGCGTTTGTAGTGCTGCTTCGTGTTTGAGCAGATTTTGTAATGTTAAGGTGTCAAAGTTATTTAGTGTGCTTTTCATAAACTGAATAGCAATTGGAGCAGAATTTTTGAGCGTTTCGGCAAATTGATATGTTTCGCGCTTAAGTGCGTCATCTTCGATAACTTTATTTATGAGACCTAGTTTTTCGGCGGTAGCTGAATCAATCATATCAGCGGTAAACATGAGCTCTTTAGCTTTATGTAACCCTACGATGCGTGGCAATAAGTACATGCCACCGCAGTCTGGTACAAGACCAACTTTGACAAAACTTTGCGCAAAACGAGCGGATTTTGCACAATAGAGGATATCGCAAGCTAGGGCAAGATTAAAACCAGCCCCAGCGGCAACACCATTGACCATGGCTATAATCGGTTTAGGTAACGACATCATTTTTTCGACTAATTTACCTACTTTTGTAATGAATGTTTTCGCCATTACAGCATCTTTTAACGTTGCTAAGTGTGCTAGATCACCACCAGCACAAAAAGCTCGTCCATTGCCAGTTAATACGATGACTCGTACAGAGTTTGCATCTTCAGCCATCTGAAGGGCGGAAGCTAGCTCGTTTACGAGGTCTTCGTTCATTGAATTTAAAGATGCTGGTCTGTTGAGTGTAATGGTTGCAATTTCATTTTCTACAGAATATAAGACAGCTTGATTTTCCATACTATAAAACGCCTCCTATTTGATAGTAATTAAAACTTAAGTTCATTTTACCATTATTTTGTGTATTTGCGACGTTTTACAGGCAAATTTTTTATTTTCATCTATTTTTCATAGTTGTTAGGTATACTGCGACTATAAACTATTGAAAGCGTAAGGTAAATGAAAATGAAGCAAAAACAATGGATGAATATATTAATTATTGTCGGTGTAACAGCATTTATTATGTTGTTTCAATTGGGAAATGTGCCGTTACTCGACCCAGATGAACCCGTATATGCACAGACAGCGATTGAAATGCTTGCAAATAATGATTTTATTTCACCAAGAATTTATGGTGACTTCTGGTATGACAAGCCACCAATGTATTATTGGCTGGTTGCAGGAATGATCAAATTTTTTGGTCAGGGAGAATTGGCTGCACGATTACCATCAGCGATTTTTGCAATTATAACTGTATTGGTTATTTATTTTATTGGTAAATCAATTCTTAGCAGAAGAGCTGCTTTTTTTGGCTCTTTGATTCTTGCAACTAGTTTTGAATTTTTTTATTTGGGAAAAGCAGCAGTAACAGATGTAACCTTGACTTGTTTTTTTAGTGTAGCCTTGTTAGCATACCTGAAAAATAAATATTCATTGATGTATGTATTTATGGGTTTGGCTGTACTGACAAAAGGGCCGATTGGTATCGTATTACCCGCGATGATTATCGGGTTACATCTATTGTTGACTGGACAAATAGGTAAGCTCTTGCAAATGAAGTTAGGTAGAGGCTTGGTAATTGTTCTTGTGATCTTTGCCCCGTGGTATGTAAGGATGTACCAATTGCATGGCATGGATTTTATCAATACCTTTTTAGGTTTTCATAATATCACGCGTTTTTTACAGCCAGAACATGCTTCCGGCAGTAACTGGTATTATTATATTCCTGTCTTACTTATCGGTTTTTTTCCATGGTCGATGTATCTTATGCAAGCGATTAAAACTGGTATTGAAAATCGGTCTACTGAAGAAGGAAATACCTTGCTATTTTTAATTAGTTGGGGCATAAGTGTATTTATATTTTTTAGTATTTCTCAAACAAAATTGATTTCTTATATATTGCCGATGTATCCAGCGATTGCATTGCTTGTTGGTTGGTATATCGATCACTTATTAACAGTGGAGATAAATAAAAGTTTTGTAGGTGCAACTGCTATTTTCGTTACCATGAGTATTTTGATTGGAACGGCCTTGGCGATACTGTCTTATCTTAAAATGGGAGAAGTGATTGCAGGAATAAGGTATTTGGGTATCGTATTAGGAATAATGTCAGTAGGGGTAGCATTTACAAACTATAAGAGGAAAAACAGCTATACGATGGGCATCTTAGTTATTGGTATGATGATGTTTGTCACGGTTTTGATGAATCATATTTTTCCTGTTGCAGCGGAATTTGTTTCAGTGAAAACGATTGCCGATGACTTTAATCGTGTATATCAAGATAAAAATGTTCCCGTTTATGTTGAAAAATTCTATCGTCCAGGTTTTTGTTACTATACAGGCATAGCTGGGAAGGAACTCGATGGCAAAGTTGTAGATCTTGTAGAAACAAGAGGAAGTGCCTATTTGTTTATTCGTGAGGATAAATATTTGGAATTATCAGAAGTAGAAAGAGCAAAATTGCAGGTTGTGAGCAAACAAGCAGATATGATTCTAGTTTATAAAGTGTGAGATAAAAGAGGGTGCAACTATGCGTGTATTATTAGCCGAAGATGATAAAAGGTTAGGAAATCTTATTAAATATATGTTGGAGCAAAAAAAAGTTTCGGTGGATTGGGTCGTTAGTGGAGATATGGCTTTTGAATATGCAATGTATGATGATTATGATGTTCTAATATTAGATTGGATGATGCCGATTGAAACTGGCCTCAGTGCCTGTAAAAGATTGCGAGAAAATGGCTATCAAAAAGCGATTATGATGCTGACTGCACGTGATGAGGTGGAGGCTCGGGTAACTGGGCTTGATACAGGTGCAGATGATTATTTGGTGAAGCCGTTTGAATTCAATGAACTCTTTGCCAGAATTAGAGCTTTAGGAAGGCGCAGTAGTAGTAAGTTACAGCAAGATACGCTTAACGTGGGAGATTTAATCTTAAATCGTAATAATAAAATGATTGAAAAAGCTGGGATACAAGTGCAATTATCTCCACGCGAATTTCAAATACTAGATCTCTTTGTGCAAAATCGTGGTAATGTGGTATCCCGTGATATACTTTTAGATCGTGTTTGGGGGATGGAAACGGAAGTTAGCTCAAATAATATTGATGCTTATATTAAATTTCTACGTAAGAAAATTGAGTCTTGTAATAGTCAAATTATCATTCAAACCATTCGGGGGATTGGCTATAAGTTGGAGGAATAACAGATGTTTCAAAAAATAAGACGACGATTAACTTATATTTATGCTGGTATCATGGCGGTATTTTTTATACTATTGGTTTTTGGTACACATAAGAGTATGCTTTGGTCGATTACCTCAGAGCAAGAGCGTGAAGTACTATTATATTTAGAAGAAGAAGCGCATGAACATTTGATTCTTTTTCAAAATAAAAAAGTACTTGGAGATGATGAGAACGATGGTAGCGGCAGAATGTATTATTATGTTTATGATAACAAAGCAAATTTATTGGATGCAGAAAGAGCAAATGGAGATATAGAAAAAGCAATTATTGAAAAAATTGAAAATTGGGATGTAAAAAAGGACGAAGTTATTACATTAGAGAGCAATGACTATAAATTAATGATGGCTTCAATGCCAATTGTACTCAATGGTGAAAAAGTGGGTACAATTTATGTTGGTCGCGATGTTACAGCAATCTATCGCGGACAACAGAAATCAACTATTATTTTGGCACTTTTTTCTATGATTGCATTAATCCTAGCGACCATTGCTGGTTATCTTATGGCAGGCAGGGCAATTGTTCCGATAAAAACTGCCTATGAAAAACAGCGTCAATTTACTGCTGATGCTTCTCACGAGTTGCGTACGCCTCTTAGTGTCGTGATGTCTTCTATTGATGTATTGCAAAATGATTCTAGTCAAACTTCACCCTTTATCAAACAAGTGATTGAAGATATGAAGGATGAAACAAAGCGGATGGCAAAACTTGTTGCCGACCTATTAGCGATTGCACGAAATGATAGTTATGGTATCTCAATCATCAAACAAAAGTTTGATGTAATTGAAATAATAGAACAAGTGATTCGTAATATGAAGCCTTTAGCAGAGTCTAAGAATGTTAAGCTATATTTTGCTAAGCAACCCATGCTAGAAATTTATGCGGATATGGAACGAATCAAACAATTACTTGTGATTTTAGTTGATAATGCGATTAAATACACACCGGAAAATGGTGTGGTTACGATAAAAGCAGGATATAGCAGTGATGGTAAAAAAATAAAATTAATGATAACTGATACAGGGATTGGTATACCAAAAGAAGATCAACTACACATATTTGATCGGTTTTATCGCGTAGACAAAGCACGCTCTAGAGAATCTGGTGGTGCGGGGCTTGGTCTTTCTATTGCAAAAGGGATTGTCGGTTTGCATGGTGGGGAAATAAGTATTGAAAGTAATGTTGGCAATGGCTCAAACTTTATCGTGGTGTTAGCAAAATGTTAAAGTATAAAAATGAAATAATGATATTAATTGGTAGTATGCTATTTTATATGCTATTTAATTGGCAAATACCGATTACAGACCCCGTGGAAGCCAATTATGCAATTACAGCAAAAGAGATGCTGTTAAGTGGCGATTTATTAAGTATGCGGATATATGGGCAATACTGGTATGATAAACCAGCGATGATTTACTGGTTGATTATTGCAAGTTATAAATTATTTGGGATCAATGCCTTTGCGGCGCGATTGCCGATGGTAGTAGTAAGTGCTTGTAGTTTAAGCTTTTTATACTGGTTCGTATATAAGCTATATCAAAATACTCGGATTGCTTGGATGAGTGTAGTTGTTTTAGCTACTTCGTTTGAATTTTGGGTGATTAGTAAAATGGTCATTACGGATTCGATACTATTTTTGTTTGATGGCATGGCACTTGGGTTTCTATTTTTAGCATTTCAAACAGAAAAAATGAAGTATTATTATGCTAGTTATAGCATGGCAGCGTTAGCTGTGCTTACTAAAGGACCCGTCGGTATCGTATTACCAGCGATGATTGTAATTATATATCTACTAATTAGTAAGAAATATTATTTATTAAAAAAAATGTGTAATCTATCGGCAATTGGTCTGTTTCTTACGATTTCAATGCCTTGGTATGTTTATATGTATTTGGTGCATGGTAATGATTTTATTACTGGTTTTTTAGGCTTGCATAATGTTACCCGTGCCATGGTCTCGGAGCATCCCAAGGATAATGTTGTTTACTATTATTTAATAGTGCTTCCTATTTGCTTATTGCCTTGGTCAGGAATCTTTCTTCGGAGTATTTATCAAACCATTAAAGAACGGCATTTAGATGATCGGCAGTTATATTTATTTTGCTGGATTGGCGTGACTATTGTTTTTTACACGTTCATGGCAACGAAATATTTAACGTATATTTTTATTGTATTGTTTCCAGCAGCGATTCTTATTGTACTGCAGCTAGAAAAAATGCTGAGGCAGGGCAAGAAAAAAAACTGGTTTTGGCTGACAATTCCTGTCGTACTACTGATTATCAGTCTAATTTTGATGATGACAAAACTAAATATGGATTTGCTTAGCGTGAATGAACTTACACTTGGTATGAAGTTGAATTTAAAAGTTTTTGTTGGTTACATTATCTTTTTTCTCTGTTTGATTGGGATGATTTATTTACACCTAAGGGTTAAAGCGAATTTTGTTGTATTTGGGACAAGTATAATTAGTATGATACTTATTATAGTGACTAGTAGCATTATTGTACCGTATTATGCAAATATGCGTAGTTCAGAAGATATTATTAAGTACTTACCACAGCAGGGGGGAATTATAGCATCTTATGGGGATTATCAAAACTCAGTTGTTTTTTATCGTGATGATGTACTTTTAAAATTAGAAGAAGATAAAATTAAATCGGATGATAATGTCTGGGGGATTAAGTATGATATGCCAAAACAAAAAATTTCCGACTTTGCAATAATGACAAAGTCTCGTAGTGATGTTTATGTTTTAGTTTATTTTGATGATTGTGATAGTTTTGAACGAACTAGCATTGCTAAGGACTACACTCGAATCGCAAGGGGAAGTCGTGATGTAGTTTATAAGAAGAATGAGTAAATTATAAAATTTTGAGTTTAACCCATAAATCAATTGATAATGGTTTATGGGTTATTTTATTGCCAAGCATTGATAACTGTTATCAATTAAGCTATAATAAGATGATTAGTTTTATCAAGATTTTATTGTAATAGAATAATGAAAAAGTAAAATAATTTTGTTTCCACAAAATGGATTGGTGTATATAGAATTTAATATAATATTAACAAAAAAATGAAAAAAAGTGGAATTTTCAGGAGGAATTTCGTTAATTATGTCAAATTCACATATAAAGTGTAATTATAATTTTTTTTTATGAAAGCATATAAAACTATAATTAAATTTTTTGGGGGGAAGGCGATGAAAAAAATGAAAAGAGTTTTAATTGTAGATGATGCAGCTTTTGTGAGACTGGCAATCAGAACTATTCTCGAAAAGAATGGGTATGAAGTAGTCGGAGAAGCAAATGATGGAAATGTTGCTGTGGCTAAGTATATGGAACTTAGGCCGGATTTTATAACATTAGATATTACCATGCCCAACATGGATGGAATAGAGACGCTAAAAGCAATACGAAATTTTGATAAGAATGCAGTTGTTATCATGGTTTCAGCCTTGGGACAAGAACGGTATATTAAAGATGCAGTTTTAAATGGCGCCAAATATTTTCTAGTGAAACCTTTTAAGGAAGACGATGTAATCGAAACCATTCGGAAAATAGTAGGCGCATAAATCCAAGACATAAATCCAAGAAAGGATTGATTTTAGTATGGAACCAATGTTAGAGATGTTTATTTTTGAGACAAATCAAAATTTAGAACAATTAGAGCAGATCACGATGAATAGCGAAAAAAATGGAACCTTTAGCAAAGACGAAATTAATGATATTTTTCGTATCATGCACACGATCAAAGGTTCATCGGCGATGATGTTGGTCAATGAAGTAGCAACACTCGCGCATTCCATTGAGGATATTTTCTTTTATATGCGTGAAAATAAACCTGAAAATGTTGAATGCTCTACCCTAACTGATATTATTCTAGAGTCAGCTGATTTTATTAAGGAAGAAATCAGCAAATTAGAAGCAGGGAAGCAGGCAAATGCCAGTGCTAGCGTACTGAGCGAATCTACAAAGGCCTTTTTAACAGAATTAAAAACGAGTAATGGTGATATTGTCCAGGAAAAAACTTCCAAAAACTCAATTAAAAATCAACAATATTATATTGGAGCTGAAAAAACTTCAGAGATAGAAGAAGTTTTGAATGTTTTTTATGCAGTAATTAAATATCAAGAAGATTGCGAAATGGAAAATATTAGAGCATATACAGTGGTTAATTCCATGCAAGATATCGTGAAAGAGATGCACTACTTGCCAGAGGATATTTTAGATGATGATAATACTGTTTGTGAAATTCGTAATAATGGCTTTAAAATGTGGTTTACGACAGTTAAAAATTATAAAGACATTACTAAATTGTTAGACAATACCATTTTTTTAAAGAGTTTAGATGTTAAACAGTTAGCTAGCGTAAATGAGTGCGAGTATTGGCCAACAAAAAAAGAAGTAGTAAAAGAAGTTATTTTGGATGAGATACCAATTAAACCGATTTTAGCAACTAAGAAAACAGAATGTCATGATGTACATCAAACAATGATTAGTGTAAATGTAGAGAAGCTCGATGTACTCATGGATTTGGTTGGTGAACTTGTTATTGCCGAGGCAATGGTTACGCAAAATCCTGAGCTCGCCGGGCTTGAACTAAAAAATTTTCATAAAGCTTCACGGCAATTGAAAAAAATTAGTAGTGAATTACAAGATGGAGTTATGTCAATTCGCATGGTTCCGCTCTCTGGTACTTTTCAAAAAATGAATCGTATTGTTCGTGATATGTCAAAAAAATTAAATAAACAAGTCGAACTGGTACTCATTGGCGAAGAGACTGAAGTGGATAAAAATGTGATTGAACATATTTCAGATCCTCTGATGCACTTGATTAGAAATTCGCTGGATCATGGAATCGAAATTCCCGAGATGCGAGTAAAAAATGGTAAGAATCCAATTGGGAAAATAACGTTAGAAGCAAAAAATGCTGGCAATGAAGTTGTTATTAATATTGTAGATGACGGTCAAGGGTTAAATCGTGATAAGATATTAGAGCGCGCTAGAGAAAATAATCTTATATATAAAAGTGAAGCAGATTTAACAGATAAAGAAATTTATGCGTTTATTTTTGCGCCGGGGTTTTCAACAAAAGAAAAAGTAACTGAATTTTCTGGCAGAGGCGTTGGTATGGATGTTGTTATGAAAAATATCAATGCTGTTGGTGGAACGATTTTAGTAAATAGTGAGCCTGGTAAAGGGAGTATGATTACGCTTAAAATACCGCTTACACTGGCGATTATTGCAGGAATGACAGTTAAAGTTGGTAATGCTAGTTACACAATTCCAATTGTATCAATACGTGAATCTTTTCGGCCTGCTGAGCAAAATCTTATCTATGATCCAGACGGAAGTGAAATGATCATGGTACGTGGGCAGTGTTATCCAATTATTCGTTTACATAAGATTTATAATATTAACACCGAAGTGACCGATTTTACAAAAGGAATCATCATTATGGTTGAAACCGAAAAAATGACGATTGGGGTATTTGCTGATCAATTAATCGGTCAACAACAAATTGTTGTGAAGCCTGTACCCGTTTATATTAAAAACATTTCAAATATTGCGGGTGTTACAGGTTGTACGCTCCTCGGTGATGGTAGTATTAGTTTAATTTTAGATGCTGTAGGATTAATAAGTAAACTATAATATGTAGGTAATTGGAGTGATAAGTTGTGGCTGAGGATATCAATGACTTTTATGAAGAAGATACACAAAAAGGAAAATTTTTAACGTTTGGTATTGGTAGAGAAGTCTACGGTATTGAAATTGGAGTTGTAACTGAAATTATCAGTATCCAAAGAATTACAGAGGTTCCCGAAGTTCCCAAGTATATTAGGGGAATTATAAATTTACGAGGGAAAATTATCCCGGTTATGGATGTCAGGTTGCGTTTTAAGAAACCCTTTAGAGAATATAATGAACGTACGTGTATCATTGTGGTACATATACACGAGTTATCAATCGGCTTAATCGTCGATGATGTGGCTGAAGTCATTTTTATGGAAGATGATCAGATTGTTGCTAAACCAGATATCAAATCAGCTCAGAATCAGTATATCAAAAATATTGGTAAAGTTGGCGATGAAATAAAATTAATTCTTGATTGTGAAAAAATGCTGGATGCTGATGGTGAAGTATTTTTAATGGAGTTAAAATAATTCCACGTATTGTGCTAAACAATGCGGATTTTAATAAATATTTATCTTAATCAATAGAAAAGGATAAGAAAGGGATGAGTGCTGTGGCAGAAAAATTAAATGAGCTTGAGTTGGAAGAAGATACGCAGAAAGATAAATTCCTCACTTTTGAAATTGAAAAAGAGATCTATGGGATTGAGATTCATCTAGTAACAGAAATTATCGGGATTCAACCAATTACTGAAGTTCCTGAAGTACCGGATTATGTAAAAGGAATCATTAATTTGCGGGGGAAAATTATTCCAGTGATGGATGTGAGATTGCGATTTAAAAAAGAGTTCCGTGAATATAACGATAGAACCTGCGTTGTTGTCATTGAAGATGACAATGTCGTTCTAGGATTAATTGTTGATAGTGTTGCCGAAGTTTTAGTTATACCAGAGGAAAATATTGTACCGCCACCAGAAATCAAATCTTCAAAAAATAAATACATCAAAGGAATTGGAAAAGTCGGTGAAACGGTAAAACTTCTCATTGATTGCGATAAGATATTCAATGAACAAGCGGAAGGGATTCAATAAATTAATATTTGGAGGAATGAAAATGAACTGGTTAGCGAACATCAATGTGGGTAAAAAATTAATAGGTGCATTCGTTGGGATGGCTTTTATAGCGGCAATGCTTAGCGCAGTTGGAAGCTATAATATGTATGAGCTAGATGATAAATATAGTGATGTTTTTGAAAAAGATGGATTAGCAACAGGAAATATTGGTGAACTAGGGATGGATTTTAATGAATCGCGTGCCGTTTATCGAGCAATTATTATGGAAAGAAATCCTGAAATAAAAATAAAAAATGTTGCAAAATTAAAAGAAATTGATGCATCCATGAATGATACTTTTAATAAATTATCAATGAAAGCTCAATCGGAGCAAGCAAAGCAACAAATAGTAGAATTAAAAAAATCTCTTGAGCAATATAAAAATGGTCGTGACCAAAGTGTGCAAATGGCATTGGTAGCTAATCAAGAGGACATAGCTTTTGAGCAGTTTATAAAAAGCGGTGCAGGTAAGTTAGCTGAAGATATCAATACTAAATTAGGTGAGATGTATAAGTTAGCGGAGTCAAATGGAATAAAAGTGTCTGCTGATCTTTCGGCGCAAGCGCGTAGGACGGTTTATATTATGGTAGGTGTAAGTATTATTATTGTTCTATTGGCAGTGGCTTTGGGAATATATATTGCACGTTATATTAGTAAATCCATTGAAGCTTTAATCGTAGCAGCAAATAAAATTGCCAAGGGTGAGCTCAATGTTGAAATTGTAGTGAATAGTACGGATGAATTTGGTCAATTATCGCAGGCATTTAGAGAGATGACAGCAAATGTAAATGATGCGATGACTAATATTAATTCGGCATCTGAACAAGTGGCAGCAGGGGCAAAAAATGTATCTGATGCAAGTATATCTTTATCGCAGGGCGCAACAGAGCAAGCTAGCTCAGTGGAAGAATTGCTAGCCTCGTTAGAAGAAATTGCAGCGCAAACAAAATTGAATGCAGGAAATGCTGACAAAGCAAATGAACTTACCAATGCAGCACAAGCTAATGCTGCCGATGGTAATGAGGATATGAAACAAATGCTTAATGCGATGACAGCAATCAATGATTCTTCGGCAAATATTTCTAAAATTATTAAAGTAATTGATGAAATTGCTTTTCAAACGAATATTTTAGCGTTAAATGCAGCAGTTGAAGCGGCTCGTGCAGGACAACATGGCAAAGGGTTTGCAGTAGTAGCTGAAGAGGTTCGTAATTTAGCGGCACGTTCGGCAAAAGCAGCAAAAGAAACGACTGATATGATCGAAGGATCAATCCAAAAAGTAAATGATGGTACAAAGATTGCAAACAAAACAGCAGGCGCTTTAAATACAATTGTCAAGACAGTAACCGAAGTTGCGACTTTAGTAGAAGGTATTGCAACAGCCTCGAATGAACAAGATATGGCACTTACGCAAATTAATCAAGGGGTAGTGCAAGTATCTCAGGTTGTACAGGCTAATTCAGCAACTTCAGAAGAAAGCGCAGCAGCTAGTGAAGAACTGAGTGCGCAAGCAGAATTATTAAAAGAAACAGTTTCGCAATTTAAACTACAAGCTACGAGTAAGATCAGCAATTTCCATAACGATAATTTCAACTCGCAAAATTACGAAATGAAACGTTATGAAACTAAACAAGTAACGAAGCCACTGCAAAGTAATCAGCCTAAAATTGCATTAAGTGATGAGGAATTTGGTAAGTACTAAGTTGCTTACATGATGGGATTGGTTATAGGTGGATAAAATGATTTTAATGAGCAATCAAGAATTTTATATGCTGACAGCATATATTAAACGAAAATTTGGTGTGCATCTTGGGCTAGAGAAAAAAACTTTAGTCCAAGGCAGACTACATAAAATTATTGCAAATATGAATTGTGCAGGTGTTAAGGAGTATTATGAGTATTTAATCAATGATCGCACTGGACAGGCTGATGTAGAATTAGTGAATGCAATCACCACAAATCATACTTTCTTTATGCGAGAATCTAGTCATTTTGAATGTTTTTCAGAGCAGGTATTACCATATTTGTATAAAAAAGTGCAAGATCGCAATCTACGCATTTGGTGTGCGGCTTGCTCAACTGGTGAAGAAGCCTATACATTAGCGATGTTAATTAATGATTTTTTTTCTATTAAAAGTCAAGGGTGGGACACAAAACTATTGGCAACAGATATTTGTTTGAATGCTTTAGATATTGCTAGGCAAGGAATCTACTCGGCAGATTCTTTATCTAACATACCTAAAAAATGGAAAAATATATATTTTAAAAAGCAAGATGAAAATGAGTATCAAGTGATACCGCTGCTAAAAAATGAAGTGATTTATCGCCAATTTAATTTGATAAATGGACAGTTTCCTTTTAAGAAGAAGTTTCATACTATTTTTTGTCGAAATGTGATGATTTATTTTGACGTTCCAACTAGACAGGCTTTAGTCAGAAAATTCTATGATTATTTGGAGCCTGGTGGATATTTATTTATTGGTCATTCTGAAGTACTAGATCATAGCAATGCATTTAAGTGTGTTATGCCTGCTGTCTATAGAAAGGAATAGCCATGAAAAAAATTAGAGTTTTAGTTGTAGATGATTCCTTAGTGTTTCGCGAAACGCTAGCACGCGGATTAGCGGTCGATCCAATGATCGAGGTGGTGGCAACGGCAGTTGACCCCTTCGATGCGCGCGATAAGATTCTTGAATATAAGCCAGATGTGATGACGCTGGATATTGAAATGCCGAGGATGAATGGTATTGAATTTTTACGAAAACTCATGCCACAATATCCATTGCCAACGATTGTTATTAGTGCAGTGAATGAGCATGTTTTTGAAGCAATCAATTTAGGGGCAATTGACTTTGTTAGAAAGCCAGATGGACATTTGTTTGTAGCCAATAAAGAATTTTTTATGGACCTTGTTTTTAAGGTTAAAATTGCCGCAAATGCTAAAATTCAAAAGGTTGGTGGCAATGGGCGTATTCATACGGAACAAGTAACTTCACGAAATATTTCCAATAAAATTATTGCGATTGGGGCATCTACTGGCGGAACTGTTGCTTTAACAAATGTGTTAACTGCTTTAGAGCCACCTCTACCGGGGATTGTCATCGTGCAACATATACCGCCAGTATTTTCCGAAATGTTTGCTCGACGCCTTGATTCTATTAGTACCCTTGAGGTTAAAGAAGCTGTTGATGGAGACAGTGTTACTCCTGGAAAAGTCCTGATTGCAGCTGGTAATCAACACATGAGAGTGAAAAAAATTGGTGCACAAATAAAAGTTGAGTGTTTTGCCGGTGAAAAAGTAAATGGACACTGTCCATCTGTCGATGTATTATTCAATTCTGTAGTCAGTTTTGGGGTGAATGCAGTGGGGGTAATTATGACGGGGATGGGCTATGATGGAGCAAAAGGTCTCTTAAATATGCGAAAAGCAGGGGCGAAAACAATTGGACAAGATGAAAAATCGTCGGTTGTTTATGGTATGCCTAAGGTTGCGTATAATATTGGAGCTGTAGAATATCAGGTGTCATTAGAGCAAATGCCTGATAAGATTTGTTCACTGATAAGCAATTTAAAGTAGGTGAAGATATGTTAGATAGGTTCCAAGAAGATAAGAAAATACAGATTGCGGATGTATTGGATTGTATTGGCGATGGTGTCATCATGACGGATAAGCAAAGTAATATTCTTTATCTTAATGATATGGCAACACAAATTATTGGGGTAATAGAAAGTGAAGCTATTCATCAAGAGTTTTCCAGCGTATGCCCAATTTATAATTTTGATACTGGTCGTATTCTAGAAAGCCCGGTGAAACGAGCAATTCTTACTGGTGGGGTCATTGGGCTAGAAAAAAATTCGGGCATTACGCGAAGTAATGGTAAAAAAATTTATTTATCAGCAACCTGTTCGCCGATTCGTGATAGTAGTAAAAATATTGCCGGTGGTGTGGTGGTACTTAGAGATATTACGAGAATTCACGATTTAGATGAGCGGGTAAAAGATGAAAGCAAGAGTTTTAAAACGATTTTTAATGCTTCTCCCGTTGGCATGGTTCTTTTAGATGAATTTGGTGTAATTGCGAATGTCAATGATTCAGCACTTAAAATTATGAATACGAGTTTTATCGCTGCAATCAATAAACAATTTGGTGATGCATTTTATTGTGTGGGTAGTCAAGAAACAGAGTGCGGTTGTGGTAAAGGAAGAAAATGTCAAACATGTCCTTTTCAAGAAGCACTCAAAAAAGCCTTAGAAGATACGCAAAGCATTGGTCAAATTGACGTGCAAGTCTGTTTTAAACATCATGAAATCGAGGATCACATTTGGTTAAGAATTAGTATTGCGTCAACTAAAATAGGTGGTAAGAAAAATGTTGTAATCACGATGATTGATATCACGGATAGTAAAGAAAAAGAAGTAGAAATGAAAAAATCGCGAGATTTTCATCTACACTTGATTAATAGTTTTCCGGGGCTTGTATGGTCGGCTAAAAATAAGGCGACGGTATATGTGAATGAACGTTATGAAGAATTTACAGGAGTGAAGAAAGAAGAAATGTACGGGGATAAATGGATACAACTGATTCATCCTGAAGATCGCGACGATTACTTTTCTGGTTTTATTAGTAATAATAACTATGATGCTGAAATTCGAATAAAACACAAAAGTGGCAAATATAGGTGGGTCTGGTGTATCAATCGGATTTTCTATGATATCAATGGAAAAGAGGATGGCAGTATTGGGATTGGTTTTGATATTACCGATAAAAAAGAAATTGAAATGGCAGTAGCGCATAGCCGCTCACAATATCATTCGTTATTTATGAATATGCATAGTGGTTTTACCTACAATCAGATTATTGTTGATGAAAATAATAAACCTGTAGATTTTTTGTATTTAGAGTGTAATGATGATTATAAAAAAATTATGGGGTTACCAGATAAATCGTTGGTAGGACTGAAATTTTCGGAGGTTTTTTCTGAAAATTATAAAATGTATTGTGATTTAATTATAAAATGTGGACAAATTGCCTTGGCTGGTTCAGGAAGAATTGATCAAGAATTTTATATTCCAACAAAGAAACTTTGGTTATCAGCAGCTGTGTATAGTTTGGAAAAAGGTTATTTTGCGGCTTTGTGTACGGATATTACTGAACGAAAACTGGCCGAAAAACAATTGAAGCGGGCAAAAAAAGCGGCTGAGCAGGCCAATCAAGCAAAAAGTCAATTCTTGGCTAACATGAGTCATGAAATTAGGACTCCCATTAATGGAATGGTTGGCATGATTGACTTGACATTATTGACAGAGTTAACCGCAGAGCAACGAGGAAATCTGATTGTAGCGAAAAATTGTGCGAATTTGTTATTGGTGATTATCAATGATATTCTAGATTTTTCTAAGATGGAAGCGGGTAAACTTTATTTAGAAAATATTAGTTTTGATCTAAGAGATGCAATTGATGATATCGTGAAAACACATTCTGTAAAGGCAATGGATAAGGGATTAGAGTTTTCTTATACTTTATCAGCAAATATGCCACGATATATTTTGGGAGATCCAACGAGAATAAAGCAGATTCTACATAATTTAGTTAGCAATGCGATTAAATTTACGCATCTTGGCGGGCTATCACTGCGAGTGAAGAAAATGAAAGATGAGAATGGTAAGGACTCTTTGCTTTTTGTGGTGGAAGATACGGGGATTGGTATTGATAAAGCTGGGATGCAAAAATTATTTAAAGTATTTAGCCAAGTGGATGGGTCAATTACTAGAAAATTTGGTGGGACAGGCCTTGGTTTGATGATTACCAAGCAATTGGTTGAAATGATGAATGGTCATATTTGGGTAGAAAGCATGAAAGATAAAGGTAGTAAATTTAGTTTTTCTATTCCGTTTCAAGAAGTGGTAAAACCAGAAGTAACGGAAATTGTGCAAGGTAATGAAACCATAGTAACGAATAAGGCGAAATATGTTTTACTCGTGGAAGATGATGCGTTAAACCAGATTGTAGTTAGTAAGATGCTATTTAAAATGGGGTATGAAGTAGAGGTTGCGGCCAATGGGTTAGAAGCCGTCGAGTTATCAGGTAAAAACAAGTATGATTGTATCTTAATGGATATTCAAATGCCAGAGTTAGATGGTATTGAGGCTATGCAAAAAATTCGTGAGCGTGAAGCGAACAGCACTCAAAAAACCCCGATTATAGCGTTAACAGCCCATGCATTGAAAGGTGATAGAGAGAAATTTCTGGCTTATGGTATGGATGAGTACATAGCAAAACCGGTTGGCATGGAGGAGCTAGATTACAAAATTAAATTGGTTGCTAGTAATGGCACAGAAGTAGTAACAGATTGCAGTGATATTGCTGATATTTTAGAATATTGTTACGAGAAAAAAAAAGCTGTAATAGATGACGATGCTAGCGAGGTTAGTGAAAAAGCTGTAATCCAGATGTTGGCTGATTTAGAACAGAGTATTCACCAAGGAAAATTTGAATTGATCGAGCATCGAGCCGATGTTTTGAAAGAAACCATGAAAAAACTTTGCCGGGAAGACAGCAAGGACTTGGCTTTTAAAATTCAATTATCGGCGAGACGTGGTTCCATGCAAGAAATTGCTGCGTATATGCGTTGTTTAAAAGATGCTTTGAACGATGGTTTTACAAAACCAAGCGTTTAAGTTTAATAATTGAGGAGAGTGGCTGCGATGAGAATATTAATTGCTGAGGATGATTTAATTAGTCGCAAATTTATTTTGAAGATTTTATCACAGTATGGTGAATGTGATGTTACGGTAGATGGTAAGGAAACTTTGGATGCCTATCTGTTAGCAGTTAAAGAGAATAAGCCCTATAACCTTATTTGCTTAGACATTATGATGCCGAAGATAGACGGAGTTAGAGTGTTAAAAGCGATTAGAACACTTGAAAAAGAGCAAGGAGATTCTGCAAGCAATCATGCTAAAATTATTATGCTTACGGCATTGACGGATAAAGAGTATGTAACAAAAGCCTTTGAAATAGGCTGTGAAGCTTATGCAACAAAGCCAATTGATACAGAAAAATTAGTTCAAGTATTACAAAAATTAGGTTTGATAAAATAAGTGAAAAATCAGCTAACCTCTGATGTGAGGAAGGCTGATTTTTTGTCGGAAAGAGAAAAATATTGAATTTTTAATTGGTAAAGGGTAAACTATGACTAGTGCCATTTTCATTATTTCAACTTATTTTCATAATGATACGTTAAAATAGACCTATCACTCAGATGGTTACGTTGATAATAAGAGTGATTATTCAAGAGCAGTATAGAGTAGAGGGAGTTTATCAATGGAAAGTTTAATAGAGTTATTGTTAGAGTGGGGCTTAATGGGGTTAATTATTGCCGCATTCACAGAATCTTTTTGTTCGCCAATTTTGCCAGATGTAGTATTATTGCCATTGGCTTTAGCAAACCCCAATATGGCAATCTATTATGGTAGTGTAGCGACCATTGTTTCGGTGTTAGGTGGTTTTATTGGTTATGCAATTGGTCATAAATGGGGAATGCCAGTTGTCCATAAGGTAATGTCAGATAAATATGCACATAAAATTCAGGAGTTTGCCGATAGTAAAAATGTTTCGTGGACGATTTTTTTAGCGGCAATGTCGCCAATCCCTTATAAATTTGTGAGTATTTCCGCTGGTGCCTTTAATGTAAAGTGGCCGGTATTTGTGATTGCCTCGCTATTAGGTAGAGCAAAAAGATTTTTTCTCGAAGCCGTTATCATTTATTATTTTGGAGAACCAGCAGTGCGATATTTCCAAAACAATACAAAGGAAGTAATGTTGATTTCTATTGCACTCGTTCTCGTTTTAGGGTTGGGTGTATACTTATATAGACGTTGCAAAAAAGGTAAAGTGCAACCTGAATAGGATGCAAAGTAGTATTGTGGAAAAGGGGAAATGGAAAAGTAACCTGTATGTGATGTAGTGATATCATATACAGGTTACTTTTGTCTTAGATTCATTCATACAAAAGCTGGATTTTATTGTATAATAAATAGATAGAAACATTAGAAGTCTAGGGAGAGTTATATGAAGAAAATAATATTTTTAGATGTTGATGGGACATTAATTGACGGTAGCAATGGAATGCAAGCGATGAGTGTAAGAACCAAAAGGGCAATTAGAAAGGTACAAGACGCTGGACATTATGTATTCATTGCTTCGGGCAGGCCATATGCTTTTATTGATAAAGAGTTGTTTTCCTTTGGTTTTGATGGTTTTGTCTTCATGAATGGTGCGGCTGTTATGGTAGATCATACATTTATCTATAAAAAGGCCTTGGATAAAAATTTTATCAATCGCGCTATCACGTTATTTGAAAAAAACAATATAGAGTATGTGCTGCAAGGGGAAAAAGAAGTATATATAAAACAAGCATATAAAAAATTACATCGCGATTTTGATGAGTATGGTATTTCAAAAGAATATTTTATTAGTGAATATAATGTAGCAGAGATTGATGTTTATAAAATGGAAATGATGTGTGAGGACGCTAAAGGACAAGAAATTTGTAAATCGTTAAGAAAAGATAATATTGAATATTTACAAGACCCTACTAGGGGGATGAAATTTGAAATATATTCTAAAACAGAAAGTAAAGCGACGGGAATTTTAAAAGTCTTACAACAGTTAAAGATTCCTATTGAGAATAGTTATGCTTTTGGTGATGGGAAAAATGATATTGAAATGCTTACTACCGTAGGTTGCGGCATTGCGATGGGCAATGCAAGTGATGAAGTCAAACGATGTGCGAATTATGTGGTGGCTACGGTTCATCAAGACGGGGTGGCCGATGGATTGGAGCGATATGTTTTAGTATGATAAAAAGGGAGCTATACTAAATGTTGTGGTCTTGATGAATAATAAGGTTGCACCATTTTTTTTTTTTTTACTAAGAGAATGCTGTTTTTCTGATGATAAAATGGTTTTTCTCTTCATCTTAAATAATGTTTGACTTTTTGACCTTTTGTTGTATAATAAAAATCAAAGCAAATTAGTAATAATTTCTTGTTACTTGTAGAATAATAAAAAAATCTAAATGTGGGTAGGGAGGTTTTCGTATGGGACAAGAAAAATATACACAAAGGGTCATGGCGGTATTGCAAGATGCACAGCAAACAGCGGCACTTTATTATCATCAAGAGATTACAAGTTGCCATCTTTTACTTGCATTGACCAAGGAAAGTGAAGGGTTATTATATACTATTTTTAGTGAGTGTAATGTCGATGTCAATATGTTAAAAGCTAGACTAGAACAATTACTAAAAAAACAACCAAGCGTACGGGGAGAAAATTTAGGTCTTCGTATGAATACGGCGATGTTTCGTGTGCTTGCTTTGGCGGAAAAAACAGCAACGGAAATGAAGGATGACTATATCAGTACAGAACATTTACTGCTTGCGGTAGTCGAAGATGGTGATAGTGATGTCATCGATGTATGTAAAGAATTTGGCTTGAATAAAAGTAAAATTAAATCAACGATTAAAACGCATCGCAAAGAGAATGTAACGAGTGATAATCCAGAAGAAGGCTATAAAGCCTTAGAAAAATACGGACGTGATTTAACAGAGCAAGCAAAAAAAGGAAAACTGGATCCAGTGATTGGCCGTGATGATGAAATTAGAAGATCCATTGAGATTTTATCAAGACGGACTAAAAATAATCCAGTATTAATTGGTGAACCTGGTGTTGGTAAGACGGCAATTGTCGAAGGTTTAGCAAGAAGAATCGTTGCCGGTGACGTTCCAGAGTCTTTGAAAAATAAAACGTTGTATTCGCTAGATCTGGGGTCGATGGTCGCCGGGTCTAAGTTCAGAGGTGAATTTGAAGAACGTTTGAAATCCGTTCTGAACGAAATAGCAAAATCCGAAGGGAAGATATTACTCTTTATCGATGAACTGCATACCGTTGTTGGTGCAGGGGCGGCTGAAGGTGCTATGGATGCTGGTAATATTTTAAAACCAATGTTAGCGCGCGGAGAACTTCGTTGCATCGGGGCAACTACGCTAAATGAATATCGTAAATATATTGAAAAAGATACAGCACTAGAACGGCGCTTCCAACCAGTATTTGTTGGGCAACCAACCGTAGAAGATACGATTTCTATTTTACGTGGCTTGAAGGAACGTTATGAAGTGCATCATGGGGTGAGAATCCGTGATACGGCCTTGGTGTCAGCAGCGATATTATCAGATCGTTATATTTCGGATCGGTTTTTACCAGATAAGGCGATTGACTTAGTAGATGAAGCGGCAGCGAAACTTCGAACCGAAATTGAATCTATGCCAAGTCAATTGGATGATGTACTTAGAAGAATCATGCAGCTTGAAATTGAAGAGCAAGCGTTAAAGAAAGAAAGTGATGCTGCATCAAAAGAAAAACTCGCGAGTATTGTAGCCGAAAAAGAAGGCTTACAAGCAGAGGCTGACAGTTTAAAAGCAAAATGGGAAGGCGAGAAGCAAGCGATTCTGCGGGTGCGGGCGATTAAAAAAGAAATAGATGCACTGAAAAGCCAAATGGAAGCAGCGGAACGCGCATATGATCTGAATCGTTTATCAGAACTCAAATATGGTAAATTGCCGGAATTAGAAAAACAATTACAAGCAGAGGAACAAACGTTAGGCGAAAATAAAAAAGATAATCAACTGCTCAAAGAGGAAGTTGGGGAGGAAGATATCGCCAAAGTAGTGAGTCGTTGGACGGGCATTCCAGTTACAAAGATGCTGACTGGTGAACGCGAAAAATTGGTTCATTTACAAGATATTTTACATGAGCGTGTCGTGGGTCAAGAGGAAGCGGTTCGTGTAGTAAGTGAAGCGATTATTAGAGCAAGAGCAGGTATCAAAGATCCGAATCGTCCAATTGGTTCCTTTATCTTCCTTGGACCAACTGGTGTAGGTAAAACAGAACTTGCTAAAGCATTGGCGGAATGTTTATTTGACGATGAGAAAAATATCATTCGTTTAGATATGAGCGAGTATATGGAGAAGCACTCTGTAGCCCGTTTGATCGGTGCACCTCCAGGGTATGTTGGTTATGATGAAGGTGGACAATTAACTGAAGCGGTACGTCGTCGTCCTTATAGTGTCATTTTGCTTGATGAAATTGAAAAGGCACATACGGATGTATTTAATGTTCTACTGCAAATATTGGATGATGGACATTTAACCGATAGCAAAGGTAGAACCGTAAATTTCAAAAATACAGTGATTATTATGACTTCCAATTTAGGTTCGCATGAAATATTACAAAAAGATTTTGCTGAAGCTGAAAAAGCGGTACTCGATATATTAAAAGGCTATTTCAGACCAGAGTTCTTAAATCGTTTGGACGATATTATTGTCTTCAAGGGATTGGCTAAAGAACAAGTCAAAGCGATTGCTGGAATTTTATTGACTTCCTTGAACAAACGGCTAGAACGTCAAGTGAAAATCAATTTAAAATGGAATGATGAAGTTCTTAGCTTACTTGCCGAGCAAGGTTATGATGCCGCCTATGGGGCAAGACCACTTAGAAGATTGCTCAGCCGTGTAGTAGAAACGGACTTAAGTAAAAAAATTATCAAAGGCGAAGTTGCCGAAGGTGACAGTGTTGTATTATCAGTTGCTAATGATGTACTTGCATTTAGCGTAGAATAAGCAAAAAGGAGCACGATTTCGAGATGAAATCGTGCTCCTTTTATTATGATTATAGATTATGCAAGCAGTCCACACGCATAGCCTACAATACCAACTGCGAATAAACCAAAGATGATTACTAGAGGATTTACATTTTTCTTTAATAGATACATGCAAGCAAACGTTAATAATAAAGGTACAAGACCAGGGATTAAACTATCTAATACACTTTGAATCGTAGTTACGACTTCTTTTCCGTTGGCCGCTGTGTATTTAGAAAGCACCATTGGCATATTCACGCTCGTCCATTTAGAAACCAATGCACCCATAACGACAAGCCCAAGTACGGCAGAACCTTCGGTAAGGTATCTAAGTTTATTACCACCCATGTCTGATACGAGTTGTGTGCCTTTTTCGTAGCCATAAAAAACACCATACCAGTTTGTTGCAAGACGAATGGCATTGAAACAAACGAAGAAAATCAATGGGCCAAGAATACTACCGTTTAATGCAAACCCAGCACCAAGTGCAGCGAGTACCGGACGTAATGTACCCCAGAAGATAGGATCACCAACACCGGCAAGAGGACCCATAAGACCGATCTTCACACCACTAATGGAAGCTTCGTCGATATTTGCACCATTGGCTTTTTGTTCTTCCATTGCAGCTGTGATACCCATGATCGATG
>Ga0316600_10000131_pt1 | contig 47300 bp, 41 predicted proteins | sample OWC_soil_day5_CT_FD_207652 | JGI IMG/M metagenome (GOLD analysis project Ga0316600, IMG submission 207652) | Wetland soil microbial communities from Old Woman Creek delta, Ohio, United States - OWC_soil_day5_CT | ecosystem: Environmental > Terrestrial > Soil > Wetlands | place: USA: Ohio... | reverse complement strand
CAGCGGCCAAGTCGCACAGCACGGCCAGGGTGGCGCACAGCCGCTCGGCAAAGCCGGTCGGCCAGCCGCGCTGCCGCGCCTCGCGCAGCAGGTAGGCCAGCACGGCCAGCGTGACATGCGCGTCCTCGAGGCTGCGGAAAGGCTTGACGTAGCGCTCGTAGCCGTCGCCCGGCAGCAGCGCGTCGGCATCGACCTTGACCGCGTCGAGCTGCACGCGGGCATGCGGCACCTCGGGCACGAAGCGCGTCTCGGGCATCGGCAGCAACTGCAGCCCTGGAGTGCCGACGGGCACCCGCGCCACCTTGAGCTGCGGCCTGGCCGGGTCCGGGCCCGGCGGCAGTGCACCGACGATCAGCAGCACGCTGCTGTCGGGGCCGAGCGTGGTCCAGCGCTTGGCCCCGCTGATCGACACCGAGCCGTCAGCGGCCGGCGTGACGCGGGTGTGAATGTCGCGCGGCCGGTTGCCTGTTTCCTCGGTGACGCAGAAGGCCGCCACCGCATCGGCCGGCAGCTCCGGCAGCAACGCGCGCAGCGCGGCCTGGTAGCCGCTGGCGAAGGCCCAGCCGACGCGGTCGGCATCGAAGCCGCCCAACAGCGCCTGTTCGGCGCTGCTTGCAGCCAGCGCTGCACCTGCGCGCCAGCGCGGCCACCATTCGGCCACGCTGGCACGCGGCGGAACCTGGGTGGGGGCGCGCAGGCAGGCGTCGAGGGCGGGATTCATGGGCTTGCGTTTGGGGGAATTGGCCGATGTTAGCGGCGTGCGCTGGTACGCATGCGCAGCATCCGTGGCACTCGAAACCGCATTGGAAAGGCAAGCATGAAGCTCAACGCATTCATCCTGGGCATGGGCCTGTGCCGTGCGGCCGGACTGGCGCCCGCGGCCGGCGGCGGCGATGCATCCAGCAGCAATTGGTCGGCCAGGAGCGAGGACCCTGCGGTCAAGAGCGCCAAGGACGCCATCGCGGCTGGCGACTATGCGTCGGCGCAGTCGGGCCTGAAGGTGGCGCTGGCCGGCGACCCGGACAATGCCGACCTGCACAACCTGTATGCCTATTCGATCCGCAAGGGTGCCAACCGCGACATGGCGCTGGTCCTCAAGCACTACCACGAGGCGTTGCGCATCGACCCCAAGCACCGCGGCACGCAGGAGTACATCGGCGAGGCCTACCTGATGACGGGCAACCTGTCCAAGGCCAAGGAGCACCTGGCGGCGCCGGACAAGATCTACTTCTTCGGCTGCACCGAGTACGACATGTTGAAGAAGGCCATCGCTTCCTACGAGGCCAAGCCCTGGTAGCGCAGGCTCAGGCCAGCCCGAGGTCGCGCGCCGAAGGCAGCGGCGGGTCGGCCAGGCCGGTGGCGGCGCGCACCGCGTTCAACACCGCGCGCGCGGTGACGGTGGCGGCCAGCACACCGAGCACGCTCATCTCGCCCGAGCGCCCGCTGCTGCCGGTGGCCAGTGCGAACAGCGTGTCGCCGTCGGCCATGGTGTGCACCGGATCGATGCTGCGCGCCAGGCCGTTGTGCGCCATTGAGGCCAGCTTCTGGCATTGCGCCTTGCTCAGCTGCGCGTCGGTGGCGACGATGCCGATGGTGGTGGCCATGCCAGGCAGGGCGCGCTGCGGGATCTCGCCGGCAACGATGGCCTGGCTGGCACTGCGCGGCCGGCCGTCGGCGCCGCGTGTGCCGGCGATCACCCGGCCGTCCCGGGGGTCGATGACATCGCCGGTGGGGTTGACGGCCACCAGCGCACCCACGGTCACCGCGCCGACCTTCAGCGACGCGGTGCCGATGCCGCCCTTCATGGCACGGTCGATGCCGAACAGCTTGCCTGCCGACGCGCCGGCGCCGGCGCCCACGCTGCCTTGCGTTGGCGGCTCATGGGTGGCCGCTTCGCAGGCGGCGTAACCGGCGGCGGCGTCCGGTCGGATGCGGTGGTCGCCGATCCACAGGTCGAACAGCACCGCCGCGGGCACGATCGGCACCACCGCCGGGCCCACGCCCAGGCCGTGGCCGCGCTCCTCCAGCCAGCGCACCACGCCGCTGGCGGCATCCAGGCCGAAGGCGCTGCCGCCGGTGAGCAGCAGTGCGTGCACATGCTCGACCAGGTTGTCGGGGCGCAGCAGGTCGGTCTCGCGCGTGCCCGGCGCGGCGCCGCGCACATCCACGCCGCAGGCCACCCCCTGCGGGCACAGCAACACGCTGCAGCCGGTGGGCCGCCGCGTGTCGGTGAAGTGGCCGACGCGCAGCCCGAGCACGTCGGTGATCGAGCCCGGAAACAGCTCCGGGGCCGGACCGGTCATGCAAACACGCCGGCGCTGTCGCGCATGCGGGCGCTGACCTCGCCGAGGTGGTGCATCGTGTCGCCGAAGCTCAGCTCGATGACCGTCATGCGCTTGAAGTAGTGGCTGGAGACGTATTCGTCGGTGACACCGATGCCGCCGTGGATCTGCGTGCACTGCTGGCCGACGAAGCGCATCGAGTTGCCCAGCTGCACCTTGGCCTGCGCCAACGCGCGGCACCGTGCCTCGGCCGGCTCGCCGAGCTTGAGGCTGGCGAAGTAGCTCATCGAGCGGCCCAGTTCCAGCTGCATCTTCACGTCGGCGATGCGGTGGCGCAGTGCCTGGAAGGTGGCCAGCGGCACGCCGAACTGCTTGCGCTGGTGCATGTAGTCCACCGTGATGGCCACCATGCGGTCCATCAGGCCCACGCCTTCGGCGCACAGCGCGGCGATGGCCACGTCGGCGGCATGCTCCAGCGCGGCCAGGCCGTCGCGGCTGAGCAGCGTGGCGGGCGTGTCTGCCAGCACCAGGTCGGCGGCGCGGGCGCCGTCCTGCGTGGGATAGCCGCGTACCTGGGATCCGGCGGCGCCCTTGTCGACGACGAACAGCGCCACGCCGTCGGCGCCGGCCACGCGCGCCGAGACGATGAAGGCATCGGCCTCGTCACCCGCTGGCACGACGATCTTGGTGCCTGTGAGCTTCCATTGGCCGGCGGATTCCGTGGCCAGCGTAGCGGCCTGGTCCAGACGGTAGCGCGAGGCGCGTTCCTGCTGCGCCAGCACCACCAGCGCCTCGCCGGCTGCGATCTTCGGCAGCCAATGTTGCTGCAACGCCTCGGGTGCGTAGGACAGCAGCGTCGGCGCCACCAGCGCGGCTTGCGCGTAGGGTGCGTTGACCAAGCCGCGGCCCAGCTCTTCCATCACCACCATCGCTTCGACCGCGCCGAAGCCCATGCCGCCATGGGCTTCGGGCACGGCCAGTGCGGACAGACCCAGTTCATTGAGCTCGGCCAGCACCTCGCGCGTCTTGCCGCCTGCCTTGGCCAGCGCATGGCGGCGCTCGAAGCCGAAGCCCTTGTCCACCCAGCGGCGCACCGCGTCGCGCAGCTGCTCTTGTTCGTCGCTGAACTCGAAGTCCATGAAGTCACCTCGTCAATCTGGCTGGAGCCCCTTTCTCCTCGGGGGAAAGGGGCTGGGGAAAGGAGCAATCCTGGTTCGCGTATTGCGCGAAGGGTGGGCGTCAGCCCAGCACCGTTTGCGCGACGATGTTGCGTTGGACCTCGTTGCTGCCGCCGTAGATGGTTGTCTTGCGCTGGTTGAAGTAGGTGCCAGCCAGCGGCAGCAGGAAGCGGTCGATGGCGATGTCGCCCTGCCAGCCGCCTTCCATCGCCTCGTGCAGGTAGGGCACGGTGCAGGGCCCACCGGCCAGCATCATCAGTTCGCTGTAGCGCTGTTGGATCTCGCTGCCGCGGATCTTCAGCAAGCCGGCCACGTCCAGGCTCTGCTTGCCGCTCTTTTCGGCCCACAGCACGCGCAGCACCATCATCTCCAGCGCCACCACGTCGATCTCGAGCAGCGCGATCTGGTCGCGAAAGCGTGCATCGTCGTACACGCCTTCGGACTTCGCGATGCGTTTCAGCCGCTCCAGCTCACGCTTGGCGCGGTTCACGTCGGCGATGTTGGTGCGCTCATGGGCCAGCAGGTGCTTGGCATAGGTCCAGCCCTTGTTCTCTTCGCCGATCAGGTTCTCGGCCGGCACCTCGACGTTGTCGAAGAAAACCTCGTTGACCTCGTGCTCGCCGTCCATGGTGATGATCGGCCGCACGGTGATGCCGGGGCTCTTCATGTCGATCAGCAGGAAGCTGATGCCGGTCTGCGGTTTGCCTTCACTGCTGGTGCGCACCAGGCAGAAGATCCAGTCGCCCCACTGGCCGAGCGTGGTCCAGGTCTTCTGGCCGTTGACGATGTACTTGTCGCCCTGCCGATCGGCCCTGCACTTCAGCGAGGCCAGATCGGAGCCCGAGCCGGGCTCGCTGTAGCCCTGGCTCCACCAGACCTCGCCGCTGGCGATGCCGGGCAGGAAGCGCTTGTGCTGCTCGGCATTGCCGAAGGCAATGATCACTGGCGCCACCATCACCGGGCCGAAGGGCAGGATGCGCGGCGCGCCGGCGCGGGCGCATTCCTCCTCGAACAGGTGCTTCTGCACCGAGTTCCAGCCCGGCCCACCGAACTGTTTGGGCCAGTTGTAGGTGAGCCAGCCCTTCTTGCCCAGGATCTTCTGCCAGCCCTGCTGGTCCTCACGGCTCAGGCGCAGTGCGTTGTGCACCTTGTGGCTGGTTTCCTTGGGCAGGTTCTTGCCCACCCAATCGCGGATCTCCTCGCGAAAGGCGAGTTCTTCCGAAGTGAAGTTCAGGTCCATTGTCCATGTCTCCCAGGCCGCCCGGTTGCAGCCGTGTTTCTAGCACGATCGTGCGAATTCACATTGTCCCTGCCGGGACAAGGCTCGATGCTAGCGGCGTCGTTCCAGCCGCAGCACGTCGTTGTCGCGGCGCATCTGGAAGCGGCTGAGGAAGCTGTTGCCGAGCAGCACGTAGGGCATCTGCGCCGGCATGACGATGGCTTCGACGTTGGACACTTCGACCTCGCCGATGCGCACCGCGCTCAGGCTGACACGGTGCACCGGCACGGCGCCGTTGGCGGTCTGGGTGAGCGCGCGTGGCGCGCTGCGATAGTCCAGCCCGATGCGCTCGGCCTCGCCCTGGCTCAGCGCCACCAGCGTGGCGCCGGTGTCCACCATGAACTGCACCGCGCGGCCATTGATGCTGCCGGCGGACATGAAGTGGCCGCCCAGCCCGACCGGCATGACGATCTCCTGCGCCGAGGTGGTGGCTGCAGGCGTACCGGTCAGCCGCGCTGGCGCCCCGCCCAGGCGCAGCGTGGCCGTGCTGCCGCCGCGCTGCACCTGCGCCTGGCCGTCGGCCAGCTGCAGCAGCGTGACACCCATGGCGCGCTGGCCAACGGCCAGGGTGTGCGGCTGCCCATCGATGACCAACAGCGCCTTGTTGCCCATGCTGCCGGCCAGCGTCACGGTCTGCGCACAGGCGACGCCACCCATGGCGAGCAGCGCCGCGGCCAACGGCAGCGCGTGTCGGTGCATCAGTCGCGGAAGTTGTTGAAGCTCAGCGGCAGCTCGGTGACTTCGCGCTTGAGCAGCGCGATGGCGCCTTGCAGATCGTCGCGCTTGGCGCCACTGATGCGCACCGCGTCGCCCTGGATCGAGGCCTGCAGCTTGAGCTTGCTCTGCTTGATCAGCCCCTGGATGCGCCGCCCAGCCTCGCTGTCGATGCCGGTCTTCACCGGCACCAGCTGCTTGAACTTGTCGCCGCCCAGCTTTTCCAGCTTGGCGCTCAGGTCGACGAAGCGCACATCCACGCCGCGCTTGCTGAGCTTGGCCAGCAGAACGTCACGCACCTGGCCGATCTGGAACTCGCTGTCGGCATACAGCGTCAGGCTGCGCTCCTTGCCCTTGTCGGCCAGTTCGACGCGGGCGTCGGAGCCCTTGAAATCGAAGCGCGTGCCGATCTCCTTGTTGCTCTGCTCGACGGCATTGCGCAATTCGACCAGATCGGGTTCCAGGACGGTGTCGAAGCTGGGCATGATGCGGGAGTCTTGCACAAAGGGAACTGAGCGAAAATTCTGCCATGGTGGAAGAGCGCACGGAACTTCAATTCGAACGCCGCGCCAGCCTGCGCGCGTTCAACAGTTTCGGGCTGCCCGCGGTGGCGGCGGCGCTGGTGCGCCTGCGCAGCGAAGCCGATGTCAAGCGCGTCGTCGACCACCCCGAGTTCGGTCCGGCGAAGAAGCTGATCCTCAGCGGCGGGAGCAACCTGGTGCTGACGCGCGACGTCGCCGCGGTGGTGCTGAAGGTCGAGATCCTGGGGCGCCGGCTGCTGCGCGAGACGCCCGAGGCCTTCATCGTCGAGGCCGGCGCGGGCGAGAACTGGCATGATTTCGTCGCCTGGACGCTGCAGCAGGGCTGGCCCGGGCTGGAGAACCTGGGCCTGATCCCCGGCCTGGTGGGCGCGGCGCCGGTACAGAACATCGGTGCCTATGGCGTGGAACTGAAAGACCGCTTCGACTCGCTCGACGGTGTGGACCTCGTCACCGGCCGCAGCGTCACGCTGGAAGCGGCCCAATGCGCCTTCGGCTACCGCGACAGCGTCTTCAAGCACCTGCTGGCCGGCAAGACGCTGATCACGCGCGTGCGTTTCCGTCTGCCGCGACCTTGGGCGCCGGTGCTGGGCTACCTGGATTTGCAGCGGCGCGTGCACGATACCGGCAACGCGCACCCCGATGCGCAGACGATCTTCGACTGGATCTGCGCGATCCGCCGCGCGAAGCTGCCTGACCCGCTGCAGATCGGCAATGCCGGCAGCTTCTTCAAGAACCCCGTGGTCAGCGCCGAGCAGTGCCGAGACATCATCGGCCGCGACCCGTCGGTGGTGCACTACCCGATGCCCGACGGCAGCGCCAAGCTGGCCGCGGGCTGGTTGATCGATGCCTGCGGCTGGAAGGGCAAGTCCATCGGCCGAGCGGGGGTCTACGAGCGCCAGGCGCTGGTGCTGGTGAACCGCGGCGGCGCCATCGGCGCCGAGGTGTTGACGCTGGCCCGCGCCATCCAGGAAAGCGTCTACGGCCGCTTCGGCATCCGCCTGGAGCCCGAACCCGTCATTCTGTGACAGGTTCCAACAGTCCGGCGGCCTCGCAGGCCTCGCGGCTGGCCGTCAGCAGCTGTTCGAAGCGCTGAATCAGCCGGGCGATCTCGTGCGCCGGCACGTGCGTCGCACCTTCGTGCAACGCCTGCGCCGTCTGCGCCAACGCGCTCAGACCGAAGTTCAGCGCCGCGCCGCGTGCCGCATGGGCATTGACGCGCAGGTCCAGCGCTTGGCCGTCGCGCAGCGCCACGCGCAGCCGTTCCACCATCTCCGGTCCTTCTTCGAAGAAGCTCTGCAGCAGGTGCGCCAGGCGTTCGCGCGGCATGGCGCGCAGCGCGGCGTTGAGCGTGGCGCGGTCCAGCACCACCGGCGTGGGCCCGGCTGCCGGCGGCTCGGTGGCACCCACAGGTGCCGTTTCGGGGCCATGGGCGCCGCCGAACAGGCGTCGGAGCATGGCCGACAGGCGTTCCGGGCTGACCGGCTTGGCCAGGAAGTCGTTCATGCCGGCCATCAGGCAGCGCTCGCGGGTCTGCGCGAAGGCATCGGCGGTGAGCGCAATGATCGGCACGGTGGCGGCCACGCCATCGGGCAGCCCGCGGATCGACAGCGTGGCGCCCACGCCGTCGAGCAGTGGCATGTGCAGGTCCATCAGCACGATGTCGAAGCGCTGCTCACGGATGGCCTGCACGGCTTCCAGGCCGTTGCCGGCGAAGAAGGGCCGGTGGCCCATGCCTTCCAGCAGCGCGGCCATGTACTGCCGGTTGACCGGGTGATCCTCGGCCACCAGCACGCGCAACGAGGCCATGCCTGCCAGTGCCGGGTCGGCCGCCGAGGCCACGGGTAGCTCGGCCTTGGGTGCCGGCGCGATGGCATGCAGGGGCATGCGAAAGCTGAAGCTGCTGCCCTCACCGGGGACGCTCTTGGCCGTGACGTTGCCGCCCATCAACTGCGCCAGGCTGCGCGAGATCTCCAGGCCAAGCCCGGTGCCGCCGTGGCGCCGCGAGCGTGACTCGTCGCCTTGCGAGAAGCGCTTGAACAGCCGCTCCAGCGTGGCCTGGTCCATGCCGATGCCGGTGTCGGTGACGACGAACTCCAGCTGCTCTTTGCCGTCGTCGGCATAGGCGCGGTGCAGGTCGACCACGACCACACCGCGATCGGAGAACTTCACCGCGTTGTTCACCAGGTTGAACAGGATCTGCTTGACGCGGGTGCGGTCGGCACGCACCTTTTCGGGCACGCCGGGGTCGGCGTCGATGTGCAGCGCCAGCGACTTGAGCTGAGCCTGCGGCCGCATCAGCGATTCGACCTCGCGCAGCAGGTCGCGCAGGTCCACCGGCTCTTCGGTCAGCGTCAGCCGGCCGGATTCGAGCAGCGACATGTCCAGCACGTCGTTCAGGATCGTCAGCAGGTGGTCGGCGGATTCGGTGGCGGTGCGCAGGTAGTCGACCTGGCGCGCGTTCAGCCCGGCGTCGCGCAGCAGCGAGAGCATGCCCAGCAATCCGTGGAAGGGCGTGCGGATCTCGTGGCTCATGTTCGCGAGAAAGACACTCTTGGCCTCGCTGGCGGCCTCGGCCTGGCGGCGGGCCTCGCGCAGGTGCGCGGTCAGGTCGACCAGCGCGCGCTGGCGCTCGCCCAGCAGCCGCATCTGGCGCATGGCCATCAGCCCGAAGGCCAGCACCAGCAGCGACAGGAATACCGTGAGGGCCAGCGCCACCTGGTTGTGCCGGCGCACGGCGCTGTTGCGCTCGGCGATCTGCTGAGACACATGATGCGAGGCGCTCAGCGTCATCGAATGGATCGGCGCCCCTAATGCGTCCAGCTCCGGCTTCAGCGTCGCCAGCGAGGCCGCGTTCACCGGCAGGGGCTGGGACGTGCCCAGCAAGCTGTCGGCACGAGCGATGAACGCATCCATCTTGCCCAGCGGCTCGGCGTAGTCGGCGTTGCCAACCATCAACCGGGCCGTGCGCTCGTTGTGCAACAGCCCGACGCGGCTGACCCAGATGTCGTAGCGCAGCTGCAGCGCGGCTCGGTCCAGGCCGTCGCCGTCGTGGAGGGCGGTGGCCCATTGTTCGCGCAGGCGCAGGTACTCGGCCTCCACCTGGTACAGGCTCAACACCACGTAGTCGTCCTGGTAGGTGACCGTATGCTTGAGCAGCGCGAACTGGCGCGCCTGCACCAGCGCCACTGCGGCCACCACCAGTGCCAGCGCCACGCCCATCAGGCCGAGGAGCGTGAAACGGCGTGCCCGCGGCGCAGGCGCCGGCTCGCTGGCGGGCGGGACTACAGCACCTCGAGCGACTTCAGTTGCCATGCGGATCGGCTGTAGTAGACCGTGCTACGCAGTTCAGGGCTGGAATCGAAGGGATAGACGATGAACAGCGGGCCCTTGTCGCGCACCGCCATCGGCTTGTCGTCGAGCAGCCGCGCCAGCAGGACGTCGAAGCGCTGCGCGTCCTCGAAGGGCAGGTCGACGCGGTAGTCGTTGAGCGCAATGGCGCGCACGTTGCTGCCCTGCGCACCGCAGGCGGCGAGCACGTCGCGCAGCAGTGGGCCGGTGAACTTGTGCGGCATCGCGTACCACGGGGTGCGCGTCACGAAACTGTGCTGCGGCAGATGTTCGAGCATGTCCATGTCGAAATGGGCCTGCGCGCCGGCATTGGGCAGGCGCAGCCGGCCAGTGACGGTGAGCACGATCGGGCCGGTCGGCGCGTCCAGGGCCCAGGCCCGTGTCAGGGGCAGGGCAGCCAGGCAGCACATGAAGCGGCGGCGGGAGCGCATGTGGGTGAATTCTATGGAAAGCTGCACCGCGGCAGCGTGCAGCCTTGCGCCCCATCGTGTGCTGCGTGCGCTGCATGTTGGTGCGCAAAAGCACCGCGCTGCGCAGATGCACGCAAGATCGATCTCGTGGCTCCGTGTTTCCGAGGCCATCGCCAGGGCCGTGGGGCGTGTACGCTCACGGGCTGCCGTGATGCGATAGCGTCGAATGCATGGTGCAGCGGCGCGGTTGGGGTTCACCCTGATTCTTGACTGCGGTCAATGGTGATCCTTCCGCGCATGCTTGACCATGCCGCCGCAATGCGAAAGACGGCAAGCCCTCTCGAGGGGCGATCCCAGCAAGTCCTTCGTCGACCCCATCAGGAGACTACCGATGCCTACCCCCCTCTCTTCCAAGCCCCTGTCCCGCCGCCTCGCGGCCTTCGCCCGCTGCGCGGTCGGTTCGGCCGCCGCGTTCGCGCTGTGCGGGGCCGCGCAGGCTGCTTGGGAGCCGACCAAGGCGGTCGAGTTCGTGGTGCCGGCCGGCACCGGCGGCGGTGCCGACCAGATGGCCCGGCTGATCCAGGGCATCATCGTCAAGAACAAGTTGATGAAGGAGTCGATGGTCGTCATCAACAAGTCCGGCGGCGCCGGCGCCGAGGGCTTCCTCGACGTCAAAGGTGCCAAGGGCGACCCGCACAAGATCATCATCACGCTGTCCAACCTGTTCACCACGCCGCTGGCGACCGGTGTGCCCTTCAACTGGAAGGAGATGACGCCGGTGACCATGTTGGCGCTCGACCAGTTCGTCCTGTGGGTCAACGCCGAATCGCCCTACAAGACGGCCTCCGAGTACACGGCCGCCACCAAGGCCGCCGGCCCGAACAAGATGAAGATGGGCGGCACGGGCTCCAAGCAGGAGGACCAGATCATCACCGTCGGCCTGGAGAAGGCCACCGGCACCAAGTTCATCTACGTGCCCTTCAAGGGCGGCGGCGACGTCGCGGTGCAGCTGGTGGGCAAGCACATCGACTCGTCGGTGAACAACCCGATCGAGGCGGTGGCCCAATGGCGTGCCGGCGCGCTGCGCCCGCTGTGCGTGTTTGACGACACGCGCATGCCCTACAAGGAGAAGGTCACGGCCACGCAGTCCTGGGCCGACATTCCCACCTGCAAGGAATCCGGCGTGCCCACCGACTACGTCATGCTGCGCGGCATCTTCATGGCCCCGGGCGTGACGCCGGACCAGCAGGCCTACTACCTGGACCTGTTGAAAAAGGTGCGCGAGACGCCGGAGTGGAAGGAGTTCATGGAGAAGGGCGCCTTCAACCAGACCGCGCTCAGCGGGCCGGACTTCGTCAAGTGGCTCGAGGAGAACGAGAAGCTGCACAAGACTCTGATGACCGAAGCCGGCTTCCTGGCCAAACCCTGAGCCCGCGCGACGGGCTGGCTGACCATCCCGGCGCACATCCCGCTGATTGCCTGCCATCCGCCCGCGTCGAACGGCGGGCGTGGATACTTGCGTCCGCTTCTGGGAGTACGACATGTCGAATGAACCGTCAGGCGAAGGATCGCAGGGCCGTCCGATGGCCCGCAACTCGACCGTGGATGCCGTGGTCGCGGCCTGCGTGATGCTGGTCGGCGGCGTCGTCATCTACGAGGCGCGCCGGCTCGGCGCGGACTGGGGCAGCGACGGCCCCGGTGCGGGCTACTTTCCCTTCTACATCGGCCTGATCCTGACAGTGTGCGGCGCGGCCATCTTCGTGCAGTCGATCCGTGCCCGCGCCACCGACACCGGGACCTTCGTCGACAGCGTGCAGCTCAAGCAGGTGCTGTCGGTGCTGCTGCCCTCGGCGGTGTATGTCGGCGCAATCATGCTGCTCGGCCTGTACCTGGCCTCGGCATTGTTCATCGCGCTGTTCATGATCGTTTTAGGCAAGTATCCGGTGCTCAAGAGCATCGTCATCGGCGTGCTCGTGAACGTGGTGTTCTTCGCGATGTTCGAGATCTGGTTCAAGGTGCCTCTGTACAAGGGCGCACTCGAGCCCTTGAGCTTCCTCGGCTATTGAGCCACCGCGACAGGCCAACAGGAGCCCACAGTCATGGAAGAAATCGGCGCACTGATGCACGGTTTTGCCGTCGTGCTGACACCGATGAACATCGGCCTGATGTTCATCGGCATCATCCTCGGCGTGCTGATCGGCGTGTTGCCGGGCCTGGGCGGCGCCAACGGCGTGGCGATCCTGCTGCCGCTGACCTTCTCGATGTCTCCCACCTCGGCCATCGTGATGCTGTCGTGCATCTACTGGGGAGCACTCTTCGGCGGTGCGATCACCTCGATCCTGTTCAATATCCCCGGTGAGCCCTGGTCGGTGGCCACCACCTTCGACGGCTACCCACTGGCACAGAAGGGCCGTGCCGGCGAGGCCCTGACGGCGGCGTTCACCTCGTCCTTCATCGGTGCCTTCGTCGCGGTGCTGATGATCACCTTTCTGGCGCCGCTGGTCGCCAAGTTCGCGCTCAAGTTCGGCGCGCCCGAGTTCTTTTCGGTCTACCTGCTGACCTTCTGTTCGTTTGTCGGCATGGGCAAGGGCAACCCCTTCAAGATCCTGGTGGCCATGGCGCTGGGCTTCGCGCTGGCCGCGGTCGGCATGGACACGGTGACGGGCCAGCTGCGCATGACCTTCGGCCTGACCGAGTTGATGCGCGGCTTCGACTTCCTGATCGCGGTGATCGGCCTGTTCGGCATCGGCGAGATCCTGCTGTCGATGGAGGAGGGGCTGAACTTCTCGGGCAAGTCGGCCCGCATCAACGCCAAGGTGGTGTGGCAGACCTGGAAGGAACTGCCGCGCTATTGGGTCACTTCGGTGCGCAGCTCGCTGGTCGGCATCTGGATGGGCATCACCCCGGGCGGGGCGACGCCGGCGTCGTTCATGAGCTACGGCCTGGCCAAGAAGTTCTCGCGCAACGGCTCCAAGTTCGGCACCGGCGAGGTCGAGGGCGTGGTCGCGCCGGAGACCGCGGCCCACGCCGCCGGCACCAGCGCACTGCTGCCGATGCTGGCGCTGGGCATCCCGGGTTCACCGACGGCCGCGGTCCTGCTGGGCGGCCTGTTGATATGGGGCCTGCAGCCAGGTCCGCTGCTCTTCGTCGAGCAGAAGGAATTCGTCTGGGGCCTGATCGCCAGCATGTACCTGGGCAACCTGGTCGGCCTGATCGTGGTGCTGTCGACGGTGCCGCTGTTCGCGTCGATCCTGCGCATCCCCTTCTCGATCATCGCGCCGGTGATCATCGTCATCTGCGCCATCGGCTCCTACACCGTGCACAACGCGATGCTCGACATCTGGCTGATGCTGGTCTTCGGCGTCATGGGCTACGTCTTCAAGAAGCTCGACTATCCGCTGGCGCCGCTGGTGCTGGCGCTGGTGCTGGGCGACAAGGCCGAGGACTCGTTCCGCCAGGCGATGCTGATGTCGCAGGGCGAGGTGAACATCATGTGGGCCAACCCGCTGGTCGGCACGATCACCACGCTGGCCATGCTGATGCTGTTCTGGCCGCTGATCTCGAAGCTGATCGCGCTGGTGCGCACGCCCAAGGTCGACGATCTCGCCGCGCAACGTCCGGTGGACTGAGCGAAAGGAAATCACATGCCTGTCATCGCACTGACGCAGGGAATGGGCTCTTTGGCCCAGGACATCGCCGAACAGCTGGCCGCCGAGCTGCACCTGGCGACGCTGCAGCATGAGGTCGCCGAGCGCGTCGCCGAGAAGATGCACGTCTCGCGCAGCCTGATCAACCGCCTGCGCGGCGGCAAGGCCGGCGCGCTGGAGCGGCTGCGCGCCGACCGCAACGCGATGGCGCTCTATTCGGCCGAAGAGGTGCTCGAGGCGGCCGCCAAGGGCAATGTCGTCATCCGCGGCTGGGGCGCGACGCAGCTCTTGCGACCGGTGCCGCATGTGCCCTGCATCCGCATCATGCGGCCCTTCGACAAGCGCGTCGACTGGCTGATGGAGCAGATCGACACCGACGACCGCGGCGTCGCCGAGGCCGAGATCCGCCGCAGCGACCAGGCCAATGCGACGCGCATGCACGACCAGTTCGGCGTCACCTGGAACGAGCCGGTGCTGTTCGACATGGTGCTCAACACCGACCGGCTGTCGGTGGACACCTGCGTGCAGATGATCAAGGGCCTGCTGGCACGGCCCGAGTTCGCCGAAACCGAGGCGTCGCGTGCGTTGCTGCAGGGCATGGCGCTGTCGGCGCGCGTACGCGCCGCGTTGCGGGCGCACGAGGCCACCGATGGCGTGGACATCACCATCGACAGCATCGACGGCCGCGTCACGCTGCGTGGCATCGTCGCCGACGCCGGCGAGAAGGCCGCTGCACTGCAGGTCTGCGCTGCAGTGCCCGGCGTGCAGTCGGTCGACGACCAGCTGCGCGTCATGGCGCGCTCGAAACTGTTCCCTTCGGCCCGACAGTGAAAAGCGCTTCAGATTTTGCCGCGCTGCTTCAGACGCGACAGGGTCTCTGCGGAGAGGTTGAGATAGGCCGCCAGCTCCTTCTTCGGGATGCGCTCGGCGAGCTCGCCGTGCTTGCGCATGAAGCGGTGCACGCGCCCCGGCGCGTCGAGCAGGTGCAGCGTGATGGTGTGCGCCATGATCTCGCTCATCAGCCGCATGATCTCGTACTCGAATTCGGCCTTGAAGTGCGGGTGCCGGTCGAGGAACTCCACCCACTGTGGCATCGCCAGCTTGGCGACCCGCGCCTTGGTGACGCTGACGATGGCGTAGGGCGTCGGCGTGTTCAGCCGCCAGGCGGCGTAGCTGGTCTCGATGCCGTGCTCGTCGGTGAAGCGCAGGATCATTTCCTTGGCATCGGCGTTGGCGACCACGCGCTTGAGGATGCCTTCGAGCAGGAAGTACTGCTCCATGTCGTGCACCCCCTGGTGCAGCAGATGTTCGCCCTTGGCGCAGTCCACGATGGACAACAGTTGCGCGAGCTCGTCCCGCTCGGCTTCGCTCATCTTCTTCAGCATGACGTTCTGCCGCAGCTGCAGACGGATGATGGTTCTTTCGGGGTGCTGCGCAAGCGAGATCATCGTTCCATTGCCCCGACAGACGGCCAATTTTCGAATCTTGACCGTGGTCAACGGAGAAGTGCGAACGTCGTTTCTACCATAGCCCTCAGTTCCCAAGCTGCACCCCGGAGCGTGCCATGTCAGCCATCCTCGCGCCCGTAGCGGCCGCCACCGAAGAGTCCCCGATGACCGACGGCTTCCACCTCGTCATCGATGCGCTCAAGCTCAACGGCATCACCACCCTCTATGGCCTGCCGGGCATCCCGATCACCGATCTGACGCGCAAGGCGCAGGGTGAAGGCATGCGCGTCATCTCCTTCCGCCACGAGCAGAACGCCGGCAATGCGGCGGCCATCGCCGGCTTCCTGACCGGCAAGCCCGGCGTGTGCCTGACGGTGTCGGCGCCGGGCTTCCTCAACGGCCTGACGGCGCTGGCCAACGCCACGATCAACTGCTTCCCGATGATCCTCATCAGCGGTTCTTCGGAGCGCGAGATCGTCGACCTGCAGCAGGGCGACTACGAGGAGATGGATCAGCTCGCCATCGCCAGGACGCTGTGCAAGGCGGCCTTCCGCGTGCTGCATGCCGAGGACATCGGCGTGGGCATCGCGCGGGCGATCCGCAGCGCGGTCTCGGGCCGTCCCGGCGGCGTGTACCTGGACCTTCCAGCGAAGTTGTTTGCGCAGACCATGGACGCCGCGGCCGGGCGCCGCTCGCTGATCGAGGTCGTCGACCCGGCACCGCTCCAGATCCCGGCATCCGAGGCGGTACAGCGCGCGCTCGATCTGCTGAAGAGCGCGAAGAAGCCGCTGATCCTGCTCGGCAAGGGCGCGGCCTACGCGCGCGCCGATGCCGAAGTGCGTGCGCTGGTTGAGCGCACCGGCATCCCCTACCTGCCGATGTCGATGGCCAAGGGGCTGCTGCCCGACACGCACGAGCTGTCGGCGTCGGCAGCGCGATCCTTCGTGCTGCCCGAGGCCGACGTTGTGCTGCTGGTCGGCGCGCGACTGAACTGGCTGCTGTCGCATGGCAAGGGCAAGACCTGGGGCGGCAAGGATGCCAAGGCCTGGGGCGGCCAGAAGTTCATCCAGATCGACATCTCGCCGACCGAGGCCGACAGCAACGTTCGCATCGACGCGCCGCTGGTCGGCGACATCGGTTCGTGCGTCAGCGCATTACTCGCCGGCATGGGCGCCGACTGGCCGCGGGCGCCGGCCGACTGGGTGCAGGCGGTGGCCGAACGCCGCAACAAGAACGTCGCGAAGATGGCCGACACCCTGGCCAAGGATCCGAAGCCGATGAACTTCCACAGCGCGCTGAACGTGGTGCGCGACATCGTCAAGGCGAACCCCGACGCCATGCTGGTCAACGAAGGCGCCAACGCGCTGGACTTCACGCGCGCCATCGTCGACATGTACAAGCCGCGCAAGCGCATCGACGTCGGCACGTGGGGCGTGATGGGCATCGGCATGGGCTTCGCCGTCGCCGCCGCGGTCGAGATCGGCCAGCCGGTGATCGCGATCGAGGGCGACAGCGCCTTCGGCTTCAGCGGCATGGAGGTCGAGACCATCTGCCGCTACCAGCTCCCGGTGTGCGTGGTCATCCTCAACAACAACGGCGTCTATCGCGGCACCGACAAGAACCTCGGCGGCGGCAGCGACGTCGCGCCCACGGTCTTCGTCAAGGACGCGCGCTACGAGAAGCTGATCGAGGCCTTCGGCGGTGTCGGTGTGTACGCGACGACGCCGGCCGAGCTGCGCCAGGGCATGGAGCAGGCGATCCGCTCGCGCAAGCCGACGCTAATCAATGCGATCATCGACGAGACCGCCGGCACCGAGAGCGGGCGCATCACCAACCTGAATCCGCAACGCCAGGCCGCTGCTTCGTCCAGCGCCTGAGATCCGACCGAATCTGAAACCCGCGATAGGAGCATCTCGATGAGCAAAGCGCTCGATGGTGTGCGCATCCTCGACTTCACGCACGTGCAGTCGGGGCCCACGTGCACGCAGTTGTTGGCCTGGTTCGGCGCCGACGTGATCAAGCTGGAAAAGGCCGGCGAAGGCGATGCTACGCGCGGCCAGCTGCGCGACATCCCTGGCGTGGACAGCCTGTACTTCACGATGCTGAACCACAACAAGCGTTCGATCACCGTCAACACCAAGGACCCGAAGGGCAAGGAGATCGTCGAACGGCTGATCAAGGACTGCGACGTGCTGGTCGAGAACTTCGCGCCGGGCGCGCTCGACCGCATGGGCTTCACCTGGGAGCGCGTTCAGGAGCTGAACCCGCGCATGATCATGGCCTCGGTCAAGGGCTTCGGCCCGGGACCGTATGAGGACTGCAAGGTCTACGAGAACGTGGCGCAGTGCGCCGGCGGTTCGGCCTCGACGACCGGCTTCGATGACGGCCCGCCGATGGTCACTGGCGCGCAGATCGGCGATTCGGGCACCGGGCTGCACCTGGCGCTGGGCATCGTTGCGGCGCTGTATCAGCGCAACCGCACCGGGCGCGGCCAGAAGGTGCTGGCGGCGATGCAAGACGGCGTGCTGAACCTGTGCCGCGTCAAGCTGCGCGACCAGCAGCGCCTGGAGCGCGTGCACAAGCTCACCGAATATCCGCAGTACCCCGACGGCGAGTTCGGCGATGCCGTGCCGCGCGCCGGCAACGCCTCCGGCGGCGGCCAGCCGGGCTGGATCCTGAAGTGCAAGGGCTGGGAGACCGACCCCAACGCCTACATCTACTTCATCACGCAGGCGCCAGTGTGGGCCTCGATCTGCAAGGTCATTGGCCAGGAAGACTGGATCACCGACGAGGCCTTCGCCACGCCGCAGACGCGGCTGCCGCACCTGAAGCGCATCTTCGAGCGCATCGAGGAATGGACCATGACCAAGACCAAGTTCGAGGCCATGGAGCTTTTGAACAAGTACGACATCCCCTGCGGCCCGATCCTGTCAATGAAGGAGATCGCGCACGAGCCGGCGCTGCGCGCCACCGGCACCGTGGTCGAGATCGACCACCCGACACGCGGCAAATACCTGTCGGTGGGCAACCCGATCAAGCTGTCCGACAGTCCTACCGAGGTCACGCGGTCGCCGTTGCTGGGCGAGCACACCGACGAGGTGCTGGCCGAACTCGGCTACGCAGCCGGCGATATCGCCGCGCTGCGCGAGGCCAAGATCATCTGAGCTTCAACAGGAAACCGTCATGAACAAGGACAAGGCCAAGGTTCGCCAGATTCTCGATGCGCTGCGCAGCAGCGGGCGGGATGCGCTCACGGCGCCGGAAGGCAAGCAGGTGTGCGATGCCTACGGCATCGCGGTGCCGAGCGAAGGTCTGGCCAACAGCGCGGCACAGGCCACGGCACTGGCCGCGGGCATGGGCGGCCCGGTGGTGATGAAGATCGTCAGCCCCGACATCCTGCACAAGACCGAGGCCGGCGGCGTTATCGTCGGCGTCAAGGGCGGGGACGATGCGGCCAAGGCGTACGACACCATCATCGCCAACGCCAGGCGCTACAAGTCCGACGCCAAGATCGACGGCGTGCAGGTGCAGCAGATGATCCAGGGCGGGCAAGAGGTGATCGTCGGCGCGGTCACCGACGGCAGCTTCGGCAAGCTGGTCGCCTTCGGCCTGGGTGGCGTGCTGGTCGAGGTGCTGAAGGACGTGACCTTCCGCCTCGCCCCGACGACACGCGACGATGCCTTGTCGATGCTCGACGGCATCCAGGCGGCCGAGATGCTGAAGGGCGTGCGCGGCGGCGACCCGGTCAACCGCGACGCGCTGGCCGACATCATCGTGCGCGTCAGCGAGTTGGTCAGCGACTTTCCCGAAATAGCCGAGATGGACCTGAACCCGATCTTCGCCAGCAAGAGCGGCGCGGTCGCGGCCGACGTGCGCATCGTCTGCAACTTCAACCCGGCGCCGGCGCGGCACCGGCCCGCCGAGGCCGATATCGTCAAGTCGATGAACCGCATCATGAAGCCGCGCGCGGTGGCGGTGATCGGCGCCTCCGACGAGACCGGCAAGATCGGCAACTCGGTGATGAAGAACCTGATCAACGGCGGCTACCAGGGTGAGATCATCCCGATCCACCCGAAGTCGGCCGAGATCATGGGCCGCAAAGCCTACAAGAGCGTCAAGGACGTGCCGGGCGAGATCGACACGGCGGTGTTCGCGATCCCCGCCAAGCTGGTGGCTGGCGCGCTGACCGAATGCGGCGAGAAGGGCATCGCCGGCGCGGTGCTGATCCCCTCAGGTTTCGCCGAGACCGGCAACCACGAGGGGCAACAGCAACTGGTGGAGATCGGCCGCAAGTACAACATCCGCATGATGGGGCCGAACATCTACGGCTTCTACTACACGCCGGCCAACCTGTGCGCCACCTTCTGCACCGCCTATGACGTCAAGGGCTCGACGGCGCTGTCGTCGCAGTCCGGCGGCATCGGCATGGCGATCATCGGCTTCTCGCGCTCGGCCAAGATGGGCGTCTCGGCGATCGTCGGACTGGGCAACAAGAGCGACATCGACGAGGACGATCTGCTGCTGTTCTTCGAGCAGGACGACAACACCAAGGTCATCGCGCAGCATTGCGAGGATCTGAAGGACGGCCGCGCCTTCGCCGAGGTGGCCAAGCGCGTGTCGAAGAAGAAGCCGGTGATCATGCTGAAGGCCGGCCGCACCTCGGCAGGCGCCGCGGCGGCGAGCTCGCACACCGGCGCGCTGGCCGGCAACGACAAGATCTACGACGACGTGCTGCGCCAGTCGGGCGTGGTGCGTGCTGGCAGCCTGCGGCAAATGCTCGACTTCGCCCGCGGCGTGCCGATCCTGCCCACGCCCAAGGGCGAGAACGTGGTCATCATCACCGGCGCCGGCGGCTCGGGCGTGCTGCTGTCCGACGCCTGCGTCGACAACGGCCTGAAGCTGCTGAAGCCGATGCCCGAGGACCTGGACGCGGCGTTCCGCAAGTTCATCCCGCCCTTCGGCGCGGCCGGCAACCCGGTGGACATCACCGGCGGAGAGCCGCCGATCACCTACATGAACACCGTGCGTCTGGGCCTGGAGGACGATCGCATCCACGCGCTGATCCTCGGGTACTGGCACACCATCGTCACGCCGCCGATGGTGTTCGCGACGAACATGGTGCAGGTGATCGAGGAGATGCGCGCCAAGGGCAAGGTCAAGCCGGTGGTGGTGTCGCTGGCCGGCGATGTGGAGGTCGAGGAAGCCGCGCAGTATCTTTACGAACATGGCATCCCGGCCTACGCCTACTCGACCGAGATTCCGGTGGAGATCCTCGGCGCCAAGTACCAGTGGGCGCGCGGCGCGGGGTTGCTCTAGGCACTGCCGGAGCAACGCGGCCAGGGCGACAGCACCCGGCCGATGCGGCCGCCGCGCCCGCGGCCGCCAACGAACCTCCCGAGGGCGCCAGATGAACCGAACTGTCATCCCCATCGCGAGCAGCGCGGAAGCCCCGTCGCGCCAGCGCCGTCGCGAGGCGCCCAAGGGCCGCCGGGTCGAGCCGCAGGCGCGCGATGAGCTGCGGCGGCTGCTCGGCGCCGCCCCGCTGGCGCGCGAGCTGCTGATCGAGTACCTGCACAAGCTGCAGGACCACTTCGGCTACCTGAGCGCGCGCCACCTGGCGGCGCTGGCGCGTGAGATGGACCTGGCGCAGACCGAGGTCTACGAGGTCGCGAGCTTCTATCACCACTTCGACATCGTCAAGGAAGGCGCCGCCGCGCCGCCGCGTCTGACGGTGCGCGTCTGTGACGGCCTGGCCTGCGAGATGGCCGGCGCGCAGCAGCTTCTGGCGCGCCTGCCGGCGCTGCTCGGCGCCGAGGTGCGCGTGCTCGCCGCGCCTTGCATCGGTCGCTGTGAGCAGGCGCCCGCCGCGGTGGTGGGCCAGCACCCGGTCGCGCCGGCCACGGCCGAAGCGGTGGCCTCGGCCGTGGCAGCAGGATGCACGACGCACGAGCCCGCCGGCTTCATCGACCTGCAGGCCTACAAGGACGAAGGCGGCTATGCGCTGCTGCGCACCTGCATCGCCGGCGAACTCGAGGTTGACGACGTCATCAAGGCGCTCGAGGACTCGGGGCTGCGCGGCCTGGGCGGTGCGGGCTTCCCCGCAGGGCGCAAGTGGCGCATCGTGCGCAGCGAGCCGGCGCCGCGGCTGATGGCGGTGAACATCGATGAGGGGGAGCCCGGCACCTTCAAGGACCGCGTCTACCTCGAACGCGACCCACACCGCTTCATCGAGGGCATGCTGATCGCCGCCTGGGCCGTGGGCATCGCCAAGATCTACGTCTACCTGCGCGACGAATACCACGGCTGCCGCGCGCTGCTCGAAGCCGAGCTGGTCAAGCTGCGCGCCAAGCCGCCCTATCCGGGCATGCCCGAGATCGAGCTGCGGCGTGGCGCCGGCGCCTACATCTGCGGCGAAGAGTCGGCGATGATCGAGTCGATCGAAGGCAAGCGCGGCATCCCGCGGCTGCGCCCACCCTACGTGGCGCAGGTCGGCCTGTTCGGCCGGCCGACGCTGGAGCACAACTTCGAGACGCTGTACTGGGTGCGAGACATCCTCGAGCAGGGCAGCGCCTGGTTCGCCTCGCAGGGCCGCCACGAACGCAAGGGGCTGCGATCGTTCTCGGTCTCGGGACGCGTCAAGTTCCCGGGCGTTAAACTGGCGCCGGCGGGCATCACGATGCGCGAGCTGATCGACGAGCATTGCGGTGGCATGGCCGAGGGCCACCAGTTCTACGCCTACCTGCCGGGCGGCGCGTCGGGCGGCATCTTGCCGGCTTCGATGGGCGACATCCCGCTGGACTTCGACACGCTGCAGCCCTACGGCTGCTTTATCGGCTCGGCCGCGGTGATGGTGCTGTCGCAGCACGACAGCGCGGTGGGCGCGGCGCGCAACCTGATGCGTTTCTTCGAGCACGAATCCTGCGGGCAATGCACGCCCTGCCGCAACGGCACGGCCAAGGTCGCAGCGCTGATTGCGCAGCCGAAGTGGGACCTCGAACTGCTGGCCGACCTGTCCCAGGTGATGCGCGACGCGTCGATCTGCGGCCTGGGCCAGGCGGCGCCGAACCCGGTGGACTGCGTCGTCAAGTACTTTCCGGGGGAACTGGCATGACCGTCCGCGAAACCGTCGCCTTCCAGCTCAACGGTCGCGAGGTCTCGGGTCTGAAGGGCGAGCCGATCCTCGAGATCGCCAAGCGTGAAGGCGTCGCGATCCCGCACCTTTGCTACAAGCCGGGCCTCGAGGCGGTGGGCAACTGCCGCGCCTGCGTGGTGGAGATCGCCGGCGAGCGCACGCTGGCGCCGGCGTGCTGCCGCGCGGCCACGCCGGGCATGAAGGTAACCACCGACAGCCAGCGGGCGCTCAAGTCGCAGAAATTGGTGCTCGAGCTGCTGCAGTCGGACATGCCCGAGGCCGACTACACCCGCCACAACGAGCTCGATCACTGGTCGGCCCGCTTGGGCCTGGGCAAACCACGCTTCGCCGCGCGCGCCCAGCCGGCGCAGGACCTGTCGCACCCTGCCATCGCCGTCAACCTGGATGCGTGCATCCAGTGCACGCGCTGCTTGCGCGCCTGTCGCGACGAGCAGGTCAACGATGTCATCGGCCTGGCCTTCCGCGGCGAGCATTCCAAGATCGTCTTCGACATGGACGATCCGATGGGCGCGTCCACCTGCGTGGCCTGCGGCGAATGTGTGCAGGCCTGCCCCACGGGCGCCTTGGCGACCGTCGTCAGGGACAGTGCGCGGATGCCCTCGCGTGCCGCGGCGCTGGCCGTGCCCGACAAGCAGGTGCCGTCGGTGTGCCCCTACTGCGGCGTCGGCTGCCAGCTCACCTACCACGTCAAGGACGACAAGATTCTCTTCGTCGAAGGCCGCGACGGGCCGGCCAACCGCGGGCGCCTGTGCGTCAAGGGCCGCTACGGCTTCGACTACGCGCACCACCCGCAACGTCTGACGAGGCCGCTGATCCGCCGCAAGGACGCACCGCCGAAGTCCGGCGACTTCGTGATGGACCCCGACAGGGTGATGGAGGTGTTCCGCGAAGCCAGCTGGGACGAGGCGTTGGACTTTGCCGGCGGTCGTCTGCGCGAGATCCGCGACACGCATGGCCGCAAGGCGCTGGCCGGCTTTGGCTCGGCCAAGGGCAGCAACGAGGAGGCGTACCTATTCCAGAAACTGGTGCGCACCGGCTTCGGCAGCAACAACGTCGACCACTGCACGCGGCTGTGCCATGCCTCGTCGGTGGTGGCGCTGCTCGAAGGCATCGGCTCGGGCGCGGTCAGCAATCCCGTGATGGACGTGATGCGCGCCGAGGTCGTGGTGCTGATTGGCGCCAACCCGACGGTCAACCACCCGGTGGCGGCGAGCTTCATCAAAAACGCGGTCAAGAACGGCACCAGACTGATCGTCATGGATCCGCGCCGCTCCGACCTGGCGCGGCATGCGCACTGCTTCCTGCAGTTCAAGCCCGACACCGACGTGGCGATGCTCAACGCGCTGATGCACGTGATCGTCACCGAGGACCTGGTCGACGCGCAGTTCATCGCCAGCCGCACCGTCGGCTACGACGAACTGCGCGCCAACGTCGCGGGCTACAGTCCCGAGGCAATGGCGCCGATCTGCGGCATCGGCGCCGAGACGCTGCGCTACGTGGCACGGTTGTACGCGCGCTCCAAGGGCTCGATGATCCTGTGGGGCATGGGCGTGAGCCAGCACGTGCACGGCACCGACAACGCGCGCTGCCTGATCGCGCTGGCGCTGATGACCGGCCAGATCGGCCGCCCCGGCACCGGGCTGCATCCATTGCGCGGCCAGAACAATGTGCAGGGTGCGTCCGACGCCGGCCTGATCCCGATGATGCTGCCCGACTACCAGCACGTCAGCCGGCCCGAAGTGCGCGCCAAGTTCGAACAGGCCTGGCAGCTTGCGCCCGGCACGCTGGACGACAAGGTCGGCCTGACCGTGGTCGAGGTCATGCATGCCATCAAGCACGGGGTCGTCAGGGGCATGTACATCGAAGGCGAGAACCCGGCCATGTCCGACCCCGATGCCAACCACGCGCGCGAGGCGCTGGCGGCGCTCGAGCACCTGGTGGTGCAGGACATCTTCTTGACCGAAACCGCCTATCTGGCCGACGTGATCCTGCCGGCAAGCGCCTTCCCCGAGAAGACCGGCAGCTTCACCAACACCGACCGGACGGTGCAGATGGGCCGCCAGGCCGTGTCGCCGCCGGGCGACGCGCGGCAGGACCTGTGGATCATCCAGGAGATCGGCAAGCGCCTCGGTCTGCCTTGGGACTACCAGCACGTCAGCGAAGTCTTTGACGAGATGCGCCACACCATGCCCAGCATCGGCGGCATCACCTGGGGGCGGCTGGAGCGCGAGCATGCGGTCACCTATCCGTGCACCCACGAAGGCGACCCGGGCGAGCCGGTGGTCTTCGTCGAGGACTTCCCGCGCGAGGGCGGCAAGGCGCGCTTCGTGCCGGCCGACATCATCCCGGCCGCCGAGCGCCCCGATGCCGAGTACCCGATGGTGCTGATCACCGGCCGCCAGCTGGAGCATTGGCACACCGGCAGCATGACGCGGCGCGCCAGCGTGCTCGATGCCCTCGAGCCCGACCCGACCGTGCTGCTGCATCCGCTGGACCTGGCGGCCCTGGGCGCCCAGCCCGGCGACTTGCTGACGCTCGAATCGCGGCGCGGCCAGGTCACGCTGTGGGCCCGGGCCGACGCCGGCACGCCGCGCGGCGCGGTGTTCGTGGCCTTTGCTTACTACGAGGCGGCGATCAACAAGCTGACCCACGCCGCGCTCGACCCCTTCGCCAAGATTCCCGAGTTCAAGTACTGCGCGGTGCGCGTGAAGGTTGGCGGCGAGGCGCCGCGGCAAAGCAGCTATGGCGGGGGGCAGATACTCGCCACGTCGCCATCCTGAGCGGCCGCTGGGCTGCGGCTACTACCTACCCGGTATGCCGGACCTCTGGTTTCCAATACTCACTTTCATCAAAGTGCCATTGCGCGGAAGACAAGCCAGATGGAATTCCTGACCACCCCCGAGTTCTGGGTCGCCGTAGGCCAGATCATCCTGATCGACATCCTGCTCGGTGGCGACAACGCCGTCGTCATCGCGCTGGCCTGCCGCAAGCTGCCGCCCAAGCAGCGCACGCAGGGCATCCTGTGGGGCACCGCAGGCGCGATCGTGCTGCGCATCGTGCTGATCTTCTTTGCGCTGACGCTGCTGGCGATTCCGTTCCTGAAGATCGTCGGCGCGCTGCTGCTGCTGTGGATCGGCGTCAAGCTGCTGGTGCCCGAACACGAGGACGGCCACGCCAGCATCGAGGGCAGCGACAAGCTGTGGGGGGCCATCAAGACGGTGATCATCGCCGACTTCGTGATGAGCCTGGACAACGTCATCGCCATCGCCGGCGCTGCCGAAGCCTCAGGCACCGGCCACAGCATGGCGCTGGTCATCTTCGGCGTGCTCGTCAGCATCCCGATCATCGTCTGGGGCAGCCAGATGGTGATCAAGCTGATGGACCGCTATCCGGTCATCATCACCCTGGGCGGCATGCTGCTCGGCTGGATCGCCGGCACGATGATGGTCACCGACCCGGCGCTGATCGATCCCAAGGTGTTGCCCGGCATGCCGAAGATCGAGTCCAGCGACATGATCCGCTATGCCGCCGGCGTGGCGGGGGCCTTGCTGGTGCTGGGCATCGGCAAGTGGGTGTCGTCGCGCCGTACCGCCACGGCGGCCGTGCAGGCGGCGCCTGCCGCCGCGGCGCCGGCGCAAACCGGGCGTCTGCGTCGCATGCTGCTGGCGGTCGATGGCTCCGAAGGCTCGATGCACGCCACCCGCCAGGTCATCGAAATGCGCCAGGACCTGGCCGACCCGGCCGCGCTCGACCTGCAGCTGCTGCACGTGCAGCGTCCGGTCAGCGGCGACGTGTCCTCGTTCATCGCCAGCAAGACGCTCGACGAGTACTACCAGGAGCAGTGCGATGCCGCGCTGGCCCCGTCACGTGCCGCGCTGGATGCGGCAGGCGTGCGCTACCAGGCGCACTCAAAGGTCGGCAGTCCGGCCGAGACCATCGCCAGGACGGCTGCTGAACTCGGCAGCGAGCTGATCGTCATGGGCACACGCGGGCAGGGCATGGCCAGCGCGATACTCGGTTCGGTGGCGCAGGAGACAGTGGCCGAATCGCGCGTGCCGGTGCTGCTGGTCAAGTAGCGGTGCACCCGCCGCTCAGGCGCGGCGCACTTCCATCACGCCGCTGCTCGTGACCTCGGCATAGACCGTCGGGTCGCGCGCCGCCAGTTGCAGCACGATCTTGCCCGCCTGGTGGCGCACCAGACGGTTGGCCGCGATGCCCAGCACCACCAGCACCAGGCCGGGCAGCGCCTGGCCCGTCAGCGCCAGCACGGCGCCGGCGCCGATCACCACCGTGGCCAGCAGGTCGACGCGGGTGCGTCGCACCACGTAGGGCCGCGCCAGCGCCGGGTTGACGACGATGCGGAAGTGCCCGAAAGCCGCGCCGCGGCGGAATTCGTCATGGCCGATGTAGGGGACGAAGGCCTCGTCCGTTGCGCTTGCCTGGCTCATGCGGCGGCAGTCTACGGCAGCGCTGTCGCGCTGCCGGCCTGGCGCTCAGTTGCCGACTTCGCCCCAGCGTGTGTCGGTCCAGTTGAAGTGGGGCAGGGCCTGTGGCGCGCAGTTGGCCAGCACGCGCTGCAGGCGATGCTTGGCGTCCAGGATGGCCTGCGTCAGCGTCTCGGCGTCATAGGCGCGCAGCAGGTGCGGCTGGGCGCTGTGCAGGTATTGCTGCAGGCGTGAACGCTCGCAGGCCTCCGTGGCCAGCCGTTCGTAGGTGGCGTCGTCCCAGTACCAGCGCAGGCCGAGTTCGTAGAAGGCCGCGTTGTACGCGCTGCGTTCGACGTCGGCATCGGAAGGGCAATCGATCTTGCGCGGGGACAGCATGGTGGGCTCCTGGATGAAGGGACTCGTCGAGTCGGTGACCGCACTGTAGAAGCGTGAAACGATAAGTACAAATCAAAGTATTTGATAAATTACATTACTCATAAGTTATGCATTGGAGCGGCGACGATGAGACATGCCACCCTGCGCCAGCTGAAGGTGTTCGAAGCCGTGGCGCGGCTGGCCAGTTATTCGCGCGCGGCCGAGGAGCTGCACCTGACGCAGCCGGCCGTGTCCACGCAGATCCGCAAGCTCGAGTCCCATGCGGGGCTGCCGCTGTTCGAACAGCTCGGCCGCCGGATCTACCTCACCGCGCCGGGCAGCGAGCTGCTGCACCACTGCCACCTCATCATCCGGCAGTTCGAGGAGGCCGAGGCTGCGATGACGCAGTTCAAGGGCGTCACCGGCGGGCGGCTCAACGTGGCGGTGATCAGTGCCGGCGACTACTTCCTGCCCCGCCTGCTGGTCGAGTTCGCGCGCCGCCACCAGGGCGTGGAGATCAACCTGTCGGTGCACAACCGCGGCGACCTGCTGCAGCGGCTGGCCGACAACCTGACCGACCTGGCGGTGATGGTGCGCCCGCCCGAGGACGCCGATACCGTGGCCGAGGCCTTTGCACCGCACCCCTACCTGATCGTGGCGCCGAACGGGCACCCGCTGCAGGGCGAGGCAGGCATCTCGCTGGCGCGACTGGTGCGCGAGCCCTTCATCGTGCGCGAGGCCGGCTCCGACACCCGCCACGCCATGGTCGATGCGCTGGGCCGGCATGGCGACAAGCTGAAGGTCGCGCTGGAGGTCAAGAGCACCGAGACCATCAAGCAGGCCGTCATCGCCGGCATGGGTGTGGCCTTCCTGTCGGGCCACACCGTCAGCCGCGAGCTGCGCGATGGCAGCCTCGTCGCGCTGGACGTGGCGGGTTTCCCGCTGCGGCTGAACTGGTACCTGGTGCAGCGCCGCACCAAGCGGCTGCCGCCGGTGGCCCAGGCCTTCCGCGAGTTCCTGCTGAGCGAAGGCGCCGCGCTGCTGGCCCGGGTGGTGCCGTTGCCGCCTTCGCTCAAGCGCCGTGGAGGTCGCCCAGCGCCACGTCCAGCATCATCTCCCGCGCCAGCCCGTCCAGCTCGGCGTGCAGCTGCTCGTTCGTGAGGCCGGCGGGCACCAGCAGGTGCGCCGCCACCTTGAAGCTGCGCTGGCCCGTGCCCGGTCCGGTGACGATCTCGGTGTGCATGGTCTCGATGCTGACCGAGCGCAGCGCCAGGATGCGCGTCAGCGAGCTGACGATGCCCTTGCGGTCGTCACCGACGAGCTGGAGATCGACACCGCGCCAGCCGGTGGCCGGTTCGCCCGCCGCGCTGCGCGACACGGTGATGCGCAACCCGGCCGATTCCAGTGCGCGCAGCGACGTGGCCAGGGCGTCGGCGCTGTCGCGCGGCACGTCGAAATGCACCATGCCGGCGAACTCGCCCGCCGCGCGGGCCAGCCGGCTCGACGCCCAGTTGGCGCCGTGGCGCTGCGCACATTCCGACAGCGCATTGACGATGCCCTGCCGGTCGGCGCCGATCACCGTGGCCACCAGCGCCACCGTGTGGTCCGCGGCGTCTTCGGTCAGCACCACCGCGCGCTTGATCAACGGCGCCTTGGTGGCAAAGCGCAGGTCCTGCGCCGTGGCCGGTACTTCGTCATGGTCGCGCACATGGCGCACCACGCGGCCGAGCAGCGCCAGGCCCATCGGCGCCAGCGCGCGTTCCCACAACTCGCGCGCGCCTTCGCCGCGCTGCACGAAGCACCAGTCCTGCGCCGCCACGGCGCCGGCGTCCCAGCCGTCGGCCAGGTGGTAGACCGAGCCGCCGGCGATGGCGTCGCCCTCGAGGATGGTCCACTCCACGGCCGCGATGCCGCGGTGCCGCGGCAGCAGCGACGGGTGGTAGCCGATGCCGCGGTGGCGCGATCGGGCCAGCGCCTCGTTGCTGACCCGCGCATGGGTGTGCGCCGCGACGATCAGGTCGGTACCTTCGGCAATGGCTTCCCCTGGCACGAGCTTCGGATTGGCCAGCACATGCACTTGCAGGCCGGCGGCCTTGGCGGCCAGCGCCAAGCGGTCGTCGGCGGCGGGCGCGACGATGCTGGTCAGCTGTACGCCCTCCAGTTGGCGCAACATGTCGAACACGGTGGCCGCGAAGTAGCGCGACCCGACCAACGCAAGTTTCATAGGCGCTCCCGGCCGGCGGCCATCAGTCATCGAGGAAACCGCCCTTGAACAAGCTCCAGGCCTGTCCGTCGTGCAGGTAGAAGCAGCCGTCGGCGCAGAAGTCCTTGCCAGGGAAGAACTCGCGGTAGGCCTTGGGCACCAGCCGGGCGATCTGCGCGTCGCTCAGTGCTTCGAATTCTTGCGGCGTGATCGGCATGCCGACGCGCAGTCTGCGGGTTTCCATCGGAGGCTATTCTCTCCTGAAGCTCATGCGTCGCTTTGAGGGAAAAATGACCGGGGTCAAGCGCAGGCCGCGGCGGGTTGCCCTAGATTGCACCGCGGCCACGCAGCCCACATTGCCTTTGCACATGCCTTCAGCCCCTCTGCCTTCACTGCCGCGCATGACGCAGGCGCGCGCACCGCTGACCCATGAAGTCGAGGTCCTCGACGAGCTGGGCCAGCGCCGACGCATCCTGATCCCGGCCGAGCGCGCGCTGACGCTGTTCATCGACAAGCGCGAACTGGTCACGCTGATGACGCTGGGCGAGGCGCCCGAGGCGCTGGTGATCGGCTACCTGCGCAACATGGGCCTGATCGCGGCCGTGGACGAACTGGAGTCTGTCACCGTCGACTGGGACGTGGCGGCCGCCGCAGTGAGGACGCGCCATGGCATCGATGCGCTCGAGCAGAAGACCGCCAGGCGCGTGGTCACCACCGGCTGCGGCCAGGGTACGGTTTTCGGGGATCTGATGGCCCAGATCGACACGCTGACACTGCCGCCGCCCGAGGCGGCACGCATCCGCGTGTCGGCGCTGTACGCCATGCTCGACACCATGCGCCAGCGCGACAGCGTCCACCGCCGGGCCGGCTCGGTGCATGGCTGTGCGCTTTTCCGCAACCGTGAACTGCTGCGCGCGGTAGAGGATGTCGGGCGCCACAACGCGGTGGACACCATTGCCGGCTGGATGTGGCTGCAGGATGGGCAAGCGACGATTGGCGGGGCCGACACGGTGTTCTACACAACCGGGCGACTGACCAGCGAGATGGTCGTCAAGGCGGCGCGCATGGGCGTGCCGATCATCGTCTCGCGCAACGGCGTCACCCAGAGCGGCCTCGAACTGGCCGTCCGGCTGGGCATGACGCTGTTTGGCCGCGCCGCCAACCGGCGCTTCACTTGCTACAGCGGCTTCGAGCGTGTCGACTTCGACGTCGAGCCGCGGCTTGCGCGAGCTCTTGCCTCCGCGCTGGCCGAGCCGGGCCTGTAATGAGCGTGCGGGCCAGTCCAGCGAGCGCCATCGGCCCCGGCCACAGGCTGCGTCGCGTGCAACAGCGCAACCAGCAGCGCCGAGGCTTCTTCGGCCGGGCGATGCAGGCTGGTCGACAAGACGGGAGGCCTGGCTTGCGCGATGGTCTGTTGCAGAGTCACCCTGATTGATTTCCAAGGTGAGGAACTCAGACCCCATCGGCAGCGTGATACTGCGTCCACCCGATAACGGGTCAACCCCTGTTCAAGTTCGGGCATTGGCACCCGGAGGCAATCCGTGACCACCTTGATCTACACCCATGACGCGTGTCTGCTGCATCAACCCGGCCGGCACCACCCCGAAGCGCCGGAGCGGCTGCTGGCCGTGCGCCGTGTGCTGCAAACCCCGGCCTTTGGCAGCCTGGTGTGGCGCGAGGCGCCGCTCGGCAGTGCGGAACAGGTCAAGCGGGTCCATGACGATGACTACGTCGATTGGGTCCACGCGGTGGCGCCGGAGCAGGGCCTTCGGGCGCTGGATGGCGGCGATACGGTGATGTCGCCGGGCACGCTCGAGGCGGTGATGCGCTGCGTCGGCGCCGCCTGTGCCGGCGTCGATGCGGTCGTGGCCGGCGAGGTGGACAACGTGTTCTGCGCCACGCGTCCCTGCGGCCACCATGCCGAGGCCGAGCGTGCGATGGGTTTCTGCGTCTTCAACCAGGCGGCGATCGCGGCCCTGCACGCGCGCCGGCAGCACGGCCTGAAGCGCGTGGCGGTGGTCGACTTCGACGTGCACCACGGCAACGGCACGCAGCAGTGCTTTCACGACGATGCCGACCTGTTCTACGGCTCCAGCCACCAATCGCCGTTCTACCCCGGCACGGGTTCGCGCCATGAGTCGGGCGTGGCGCGCAACATCGTCAATGTCCCGTTATCGCGTGGCGCCGGCACGGCCGAATTCCGCAGCGGCATGACGGCCGAACTGCTGCCGGCACTGCGCAGTTTCGCGCCCGAGCTGCTGATCATTTCCGCCGGCTTCGATGCGCACCACCTCGACCCGCTGGGCGGGCTGCGATTGACCGACGAGGACTTCGCCTGGATCACGCGCGAGCTGATGGACATTGCTGCGGCCTCGGCGCAGGGGCGCGTGGTGTCGGTCCTGGAAGGCGGCTACAGCCTCGAAGGCCTAGCCAGCGGAACTGCTGCCCACGTGCGCACGCTGATGGACGTCTGACGCCCCTCAGGCGGTCACTTCCGCCGAGGGTTCGTGCGCTGCCTGCTCCTGGGCCCCGATCTGGCGCAACGTGGCGATGAACGCGCGCGCGGCCGGCGACAGGCAGCGGTCGCGCAGGTACAGCATGCCGTCGTTGGTGCGCATGGCCGGCGCCGTGCAGTTCAGGCGCACCAGTCGGCCGTGCGCCAGATCGTCGGCGAGCATGGCCGCAGTGCCGGGCACGAGCATGTCGCTTTCCTGCGCGATCACGCGGGCCAGCGCCACACTGTTCACCAGCACCGGCGGCACAAAGTCATCGACGCCACCGCCGCTGAGTTCGCCCAGGCCCCGGCTGGCGGCCAATGCGGCCTGCTCGCCGCGCAGCCGCGTCGTCACCAGCGGAAACTGCAGTGCCTGCGCCAGCGTCGGGTTCACGATTCGCGTCAGCGGGTGGCCGGGGCGGCAGGACAGGTAGACGCGCCGTGAGGGCAATGGCTCCACCGCGATGCGGACCTCGCGGTGTAGGCCGTGCACATTGGCCACGCCGAGCTCGGCCTCTTCGGCCAGCACCTGCCGCAGCACCTCGAACGGATGCACTGAACGGCAATCGATGCGCAGCTTCGGGTGAGCCGCGGCCATGCGCCCGATCGCTCGGGCGATCAGCACCTCGTCCATGTAAGGCGCGGCGCTGATGACCAGCGAGCCCGTCTCCAGACCGGCGAGCAGCGCAATCTCACGGCGCAGATCGGCCTCGCGCCTGAGCACTGTTTCGCCACGCTCGAGCAACACGCGGCCGAATGGGGTGGGCGTCACGCCCTTGGGCGTGCGGTCGAACAGCGGCACCCCTAACTGGTCCTCGAGCGAAGCGATGCTGCGCGACAGGCTGGGCTGTGTCAGGTGCAGCGTCTCGGCGGCGCGCGCGAAGTTGCCGTGTTGCCCCACGGCAATGGCATGACGGATCAGTCTCAGTTCGATGGCCATACGTGAAGCGTATCACCCGCCTGCGCAAGCGGCATTGGACAGCGCCACGGCGCGATGAAAGACTACCGCCCGCCATGGCGCTGGGCCGTGGCTGTCGAGGAAGATAGACATGAGATTCACACTTTGGCACCTGGGCCGCCTGTGCGCGGCGGTCGTGATGGGGCTGGCGCTGTGCGCCGGCGCCATGGCGCAGACCGCCAAGAAGCCCAACATCTTGGTCATCTGGGGTGACGACATCGGCCAGTTCAACGTCGGCGCCTACAACATGGGCATGATGGGCTACAAGACGCCCAACATCGACCGCATCGGCCGTGAGGGCGCGGTCTTCACCGACTGGTACGGGCAGCAAAGTTGCACCGCCGGCCGCGCTGCCTTCGTCACCGGCCAGTCGCCGATCCGCACCGGCCTGACCAAGGTGGGCCTGCCGGGCGCGCCCGAAGGCATGCGCAAGGAAGACCCTACCATCGCCACGCTGCTGCGTGCGCAAGGCTACATGACCGGCCAGTTCGGCAAGAACCACCTCGGCGACCGCGACGAGATGCTGCCCACGCAGCACGGCTTCGATGAGTTCTTCGGCAACCTGTACCACCTCAACGCGGAGGAGGAGCCCGAGAACCCCGACTACCCGACGAACCCCGAGTTCAAGAAGCGCTTCGGCCCGCGCGGCGTGATCCACAGCTTTGCCGACGGCCGCATCACCGACACCGGCCCGCTGACGCGCAAGCGCATGGAGACCATCGACGAGGAGGTCAACGCCAAGGCGCTGGACTTCATGGAGCGCGCCAAGAAGGCCGACAAGCCCTTCTTCCTGTGGTGGAACTCCACCCGCATGCACATCTTCACCCACCTGAAAGCGGCCTCGCAGGGCAAGACCGGGCTGGGCGTGTATGCCGACGGCATGGTCGAGCATGACGGCCATGTCGGGCTGCTGCTGGCCAAGCTGAAGGAGCTGGGCCTGGAAGAGAACACGATCATCATGTACTCGTCGGACAACGGCGCCGAGACCTTCACCTGGCCCGACGGCGGCACCACCATGTTCCGCGGCGAGAAGAACACCAACTGGGAAGGCGGCTACCGTGTGCCGACGCTGATCAAGTGGCCGGGCGTCATCAAGCCCGGCACGGTGATCAACGACATCGGCGCGCATGAAGACATGCTGCCCACGCTGGTGGCCGCGGCCGGCGATGCCACCGCCAAGGAAGACCTGAAGCAGGGGCGCACGATCGGCGCGCGCAGCTATAGGGTATACATCGATGGCTACGACCTCGGCCCGGCACTGCGCGGCCAGGCGGCCTGGCCGCGCCACGACTTCATCTACTGGACAGACGACGGCAGCGTGGCCGCGCTGCGCTACGACAACTGGAAGATCACCTTCCTCAAGCAGGAGGCCGAAGGCCTGAAGGTTTGGCAGATGCCCTTCACGCCACTGCGCGCGCCCAGCCTGAGCAACCTGCGCATGGACCCCTTCGAACGCGCCGAGCACGAAAACGCCATGGGCTACCAGCGCTGGTACCTGGAGCGCATGTTCGCCATCGCCCCGGCCGGCGCCTACGTCGGCCAGTGGCTGCAGAGCTTCAAGGAGTTTCCGCCGCGGCAAAAGCCAGGCAGCTTCAACCTCGACCGGGTGATGGAAGCAGTAATGGCCGGCACCAAGCAGTAGGCCGGCCCGGACCTCAGCCGCCGGTTTCCATCGGCAGCTGGGGGTCGCGCACCCATTCCGACATCGAGCCGTCGTAGACCGCGACGTCCGGGTGGCCGATCAGGAGCAGCGCCATGGCATCCATCGTCGCCGAGATGCCTCCGCCGCAGTAGCAGATGACGCGTGGCTTGCGCAGTGCACCCACGGCTCGAACACCGGGCGCAGCGCCTGCGCCGGCTTGAAGCAGCCGTCGGCATCGAGCAGCGACGGATAGGGCACGTTGACGCTGCCCTTGATGTGCCCCTTGCGGCCGTAGTGGATGTCGGAGGTGCCGGCATGTACCGCGGCGGTGAGCGCGTTGATCGTGCAGACCGCATCGCTTCCGATGGCGCGCAGCACCTTGTCCTTGTCGGCCCGGCGCGCGGCGTCGGGCTGGGCGACGAACCGGCCTGGCGGATAGCGCTCGCTGCCGCTGGCCAGCGCGCGGCCCTCCGCACGCCACTTGGGCAGCCCACCGTCGAGCACGGCGGCGCCGAAACCCATCGAGCGCAGCATCCACCACAGCCGCGTGGCCCACATTGGCGAACTGCTGCTGTAGACCACGCAGTCGTCGCCGTTGGACAGGCCCGCCGCCGACAGCGCCGCCTCCAGCTGTGCAGGCGGTGGCAGGGTGAAGCGCAGCGCCGATCGGGTATCGGACAGGTCCTGCCCCAGGTCGACGAAGGCCGCGGACGGGATGTGTGAGGCCTCGTAGTCGGCACGGCCGCTTTCCACCACATACGGCCCAGGCTGCGCCGGACGCAGGTGCACCGTGGCGTCGAAGATTCGCAGCGGGCGCGGGTCGTCGCCGCGCTGCAGCCGATCGGCCAGGGCCTGCGTCGAGATCAGCGCATCCATGGAGGGCGCGCCAGGGCCGATCAGGCCGCCGCGCTCATGCGCACCAGGCCCTTTTCCTCGTCCATGGTCTTGGCCAGCAGCTTGACCAGCGCATAGACGGTGTCGATGTGGGGCGTCGGTGTGTTCGTCAGCCGGCCCAGCTCGACCACCGAGCCGACCAGTGCGTCGATCTCCGGCGCGCGGCCGGCTTCGATGTCCTGCAGCATGCTGGTCTTGTGCTTGCCCACCTTCTCGGCGCCGGCGATGCGCTTGTCGATGCTGACGCGGAAGCTGATGCCCAGCTTGTTGGCGACGTCCTGCGCCTCGGTCATCATCGCCGCGGCCAGCTCGCGCGACAGCGGATACTGGCAGATGTCCACCAGTGTGGCGTGCGCCAAGCTGCTGATCGGGTTGAAGGTCAGGTTGCCCCACAGCTTGAGCCACATCTCCGAGCGGATGTTGTCCAGCACCGGTGCCTTGAAGCCCGCCTTGACGAAGCAGTCGGCCACGCGCTGCACGCGCTCGCTCGTGCTGCCGTCGAGCTCGCCCACCGGGAAGCGGTCGCCCTCGATATGCTTGACCACGCCCGGCGCGATCAGCTCCGAGGCCGGGTAGACCACGCAGCCGATCACCTGCGCGGCCGGGATCGCCGCGGCAATGCGGCCGCTCGGGTCCACGCTCTTGACCACGCTGCCGGCCAGTGCGCCGCCATGCTGGTGGAAGTACCAGAAGGGAATGCCGTTCTGCATGGTGACGATCAGCGTCTGCGGACCGATCAGCTTGGGCAGTTCGTCGACCACTGCTTCCAGCTGGTGGGCCTTCATCGCCAGGATCACCATGTCCTGCACGCCGGCTTCTGTGTAGTCGTTGGTGGCCTTGACGTTGCGCGCCACGTGCTCGCTGCCGTCGTGCATGACCAGCTTCATGCCGTTCTTGCGGATGGCCTCGAGGTTGGCGCCTCGGACGATGAATGTCAGGTCTTCGCCGGCCAGCGCCAGCTTCACGCCGACGTAGCCACCGATGGCGCCGGCGCCGATGATCGCGATCTTCATGGGAGGGTCCTTTAGTCTGCAGTTTCGAATCGGTTCGTCAGCTTGCCGATGCCTTCGATCTCCACCTCCACCGCCTGGCCCGGCTTCAACGAGCCGACGCCGACCGAGGTGCCGCACAGGATCAGGTCGCCGGGCTCCAGCGTCATGTCGTGCGAGATCAGGCTCACCAGCCGCGGCACGGAAAAGCGGATGTCGGCCAGCGGATAGTCCTGGCGCAGCTGGCCATCCAGCCAGGTCTTCACCGACAGCGTGGCCGGATCCAGCCCGGTGGCGATGCAGGGCCCCAGCGGGCAGAAGGTGTCGTAGCTCTTGGCACGCACCCATTGCGCGAAGCTGGCGTCGCGGTTCAGCACCTCGGCGGCGGTGACGTCGTTGCAGCAGGTGTAGCCGAACACATGCTCCAGCGCATCGGCCTCGCTCACCGCCTTGGCGCGCCGGCCGATGACGACGGCCAGTTCGCCCTCGAAGACGATCTTGCCCTTGCCCTTGGGTGCGACGATGGCGTCGCCCGGACCGAGCAGGCTGCTCGGCGCCTTCATGAAGTACAGCGGTTCGGCCGGATCGGCCAGGCCCAGCTTGGAAGCCAGCGCCATGTAGTTGTTCCACAGCGCCAGCACCTTGCCCGGGCGCACCGGCGCCAGCAACTTCAGGCCGCTCAGCGCCAGCGTCTGCCCGGTGGGCCGAGCGGTGCCGAACATGTCGCCTTCATGCGCCGCCACGGTGGTGCCGTCCAGCGTGCCGAAAGCGGCCTGGCCCTGATGTTCGAAGCGGACCCAGCGGGTGATTGCAGCCATGGGAAGGAAGGCCTGCCGGCCTGGATTTCAAAAGGGCGCGATTCTACGGGCCCGGCGGGTGGGGTGAAGTCCGAGGTGTCTATTCCCGCCTCGTCGCATACAGTGTGCCCACAGACCGCGCTGCCGAGCGCGGCACCGCAACCGAGGAGAAACATCAATGAGCGCAAGACTGGCAGGCAAGAAGGCCTTTGTCACCGCAGCCGGCCAGGGCATCGGCCGTGCCGTGGCCGAGGCCTTTGCGCGCGAAGGCGCGACGGTGGTGGCCACCGACCTGAAGATCGAACTGCTCGCCGTACTGGCCGGCCCGGGTTTCATCGTCGAGCGGCTCGACGCGCTGGACGCCACGGCCATTGCCGAAGCCGGCCGGCGCCACGGCGACGTGGACATCCTGTTCAACGGCGCCGGCTATGTGCACCACGGCAGCGTGCTCGACTGCACCGAGGAGCAGTGGGACTTCGCCTTCGACCTGAACGTGCGCTCGATGTACCGAACCACCAAGGCCTTCCTGCCCGGCATGCTGGCGCGCGGCAACGGCTCGATCGTCAACGTCGCCTCGGGCGCCAGCAGCGTCAAGGCGGCGGCCAACCGCTTCGTCTATGCGGCCACCAAGGCGGCGGTCATCGGCCTGACCAAATCGGTGGCGCTGGACTTCATCACCCAGGGCGTGCGCTGCAACGCCATCTGCCCCGGCACGATCGAATCGCCATCGCTGCGCGAGCGCATGCAGGCCTTGTCGGCCAGCACCGGCCAGACCTTGCAGCAGGTGGAGGCGATGTTCGTCGCCCGCCAGCCAATGGGCCGCCTGGGCACCACCGACGAGGTCGCCGCGCTGGCCGTGTACCTGGCCTCGGACGAATCACGCTTCACCACCGGCACGACCAGCATGGTCGATGGCGGCTGGTCACTCTGAACCCCGGGACCTGCAGGTCCCGCCTTCACAAGGAAGAACATGAAACTGCTACGCCACGGCGCCAAGGGCGCCGAGAAGCCCGGATTGCTGGACGCACAGGGGCAGGTGCGTGACCTGTCGAAGGTGCTGCCCGACATCAGCGCCGCCACGCTCACGCCCAAAGGCCTGCAACGCCTGCGCGACCTGGAGCCGCACACGCTGCCGCTGGTCAGCCAGCCGGGGCGCCTGGCGGTGCCGTGGTCCGGCATGGGCAAGTTCATCGCCATCGGCCTGAACTACGCCGACCATGCGGCCGAATCGAACCTGCCGGTGCCGAAGGAGCCGATCGTCTTCATGAAGGCCACCAGCTGCGCCGTCGGCCCCAACCACCCGGTGGTGCTGCCGCAGGGCAGCGTCAAGAGCGACTGGGAGGTCGAGCTTGGCATCGTCATCGGCAGCCGCGCGCGCTACGTGTCCGAAGCCGATGCGCTGAAGCACGTGGCCGGCTACTGCGTGGTCAACGACGTGTCCGAGCGTGAATACCAGATCGAGCGCGGCGGCACCTGGGACAAGGGCAAGGGCTGCGACACCTTCGGCCCCATCGGCCCGTGGCTGGTGACGGCCGACGAGATCCCCGACCCGCAGAACCTGTCCATGTGGCTCGAGGTCAACGGCCACCGCTGGCAGAACGGCAGCACCAAGACCATGATCTTCGGCGTGGCCACGCTGGTGTCCTACCTGAGCCGTTTCATGACGCTGGAGCCGGGCGACTGCATCACCACCGGCACGCCGCCGGGTGTGGGCATGGGCGCGAAGCCGACCCCGGTGTACCTGAAGCCGGGCGACGTGATGCGCCTTGGCATCGAGGGTTTGGGCGAGCAGCAGCAGACGGTGCACGCCTGGGACCCGGCCTTGATCGACAACTGAGCGCGGCCATGGCCAGCGTGGCACCGCCGGTGATCCGCATCCATCCTGCGGACGATGTGGTCATCGCGCGCGTGCAGCTGCTCGGTGGCACGCGCATCGACAGCGAAGGCATCACCGTCGCCGGCCTGGTGCCACCGGGCCACAAGCTGGCGGTGCGCGCCATCGCTGCCGGGCAGCCGGTACGCCGCTACAACCAGGTGATCGGCATGGCACGGGTGGACATCGCGCCCGGCCAGCATGTGCACAGCCACAACCTGGAGTTCGGCAACTTCGCGCGCGATTACGCGGTGGGCTTAGGCGTCACGCCCACGCAGTACGTCGCCGAGCCTGCCACCTTCCAGGGCATCGTGCGGCCCGACGGGCGCGTGGCCACGCGCAACTACATCGGCGTGCTGACCAGCGTCAACTGCTCGGCCACGGTGGCGCGGGCCATTGCCGACCACTTCCGTCGCGACATCCACCCGCGGGCGCTGGAACGCTACCCCAACGTCGACGGCGTGGTGGCGCTGACGCACGGCGCCGGCTGCGCCACCGACAGCGAAGGCGAGCCGCTGCAGATCCTGCGCCGCACGCTCGGCGGTTACGCACGGCATGCCAACTTCGGTGCATTGCTGCTGGTGGGGCTGGGCTGCGAGACCAACCAGATCAGCGGGCTGATGCAGCAGGAAGGCCTGCAGGAAAGCAGCCGGTTGCACAGCTTCAGCATCCAGGACACCGGCGGTACCGCCAAGACGGTGGCACGCGGCATCGAGCTGGTGGAGTGGATGCTCGAAGAAGCCAACCGCGTGCAGCGCCAGCCGGTGCCGGCCAGCCACATCACCGTGGGCCTGCAGTGCGGCGGCTCCGACGGCTACAGTGGCATCAGCGCCAACCCGGCGCTGGGCGCGGCGGTGGACCGGCTGGTGCGCCATGGCGGCACGGCCATCCTGTCCGAATCACCCGAGGTCTACGGCGGCGAACACCTGCTGACGCGCCGCGCGGTGTCTGCCCAAGTGGCCGACAAGCTGCTCGCCCGCCTGCGCTGGTGGGAGGACTACTGCGCGCGCAATGGCGGTCAGATGGACAACAACCCTTCGGCCGGCAACAAGGCCGGCGGGCTGACGACGATCCTGGAGAAGAGCCTGGGTGCGGTGGCCAAGAGCGGCACCACCAACCTGGTGGATGTCTACGAATACGCGCAGCCCGTCACCGCCAAGGGCCTGGTGTTCATGGACACGCCGGGCTACGACCCGGTGTCGGCCACCGGCCAGGTGGCCGGCGGCGCCAACCTGATCTGCTTCACCACCGGCCGCGGCTCGGCCTATGGCTGCGCACCGTCGCCGTCGCTGAAGCTCAGCACCAACAGCGCGCTGTGGTTGAAGCAGGAAGACGACATCGACATCAACTGCGGCGAGGTCATCGACGGCAGCGCCAGCATCGACCAGATGGGCGAGCGCATCTTCCAGCTGATGCTGGCCACCGCCTCGGGCCAGACGACGAAGAGCGAGCGCCACGGCTACGGCCAGAGCGAGTTCGTGCCCTGGCAGCTGGGCGCAGTGATGTAGCCGGCAGCAGGCCGCGGCCGCCGTGAAGGCGCTGTTAAGCTTGCCGCGATGACCCCACCCGAGCCGCCCAGCGCTGACAACGCCAACGCCGGTGCCCTGCCGGTGGGCACCCGGCTCGGCGAGTACGAATTGCGCAGCGTCATCGGTGTCGGCGGCTTCGGCATCGTCTACCTGGCCTTCGACCATGCGCTCGAGCGCGAGGTGGCCATCAAGGAATACATGCCGGCCACACTGGCCACGCGCAGCCAGAGCGTCAAGGTCGCGCCGCTGTCGCAGTCGGTGACCGAGAACTTCGAGACCGGGCTGCGCTCCTTCGTCAACGAAGGGCGCATGCTGGCGCACTTCGATTCGCCGTCGCTGCTGAAGGTGTATCGCTACTGGGAAGCCAATGGCACCGCCTACATCACCATGCCGCTGTACCGCGGCCGCACGCTCAGGGCAGTGCGCGCCGCGCTGGCCGCGCCGCCCGACGAGGCTGCCGCCCGTGCGCTGTTGATGCCCTTGCTGCAGGCCGTGGACCTGCTGCACCGCGAATCGATATACCACCGCGACATCGCGCCCGACAACATCCTGATCGAAGCGGGCAACCTGCCGGTGCTGCTGGATTTCGGCGCCGCGCGGCGCGTCATCGGCGAGAAGAGCCAGGCGCTGACGGCGATCCTCAAGCCGGCCTATGCGCCGATCGAGCAGTACGGCGAGGCCGGGTCGGTGAAGCAGGGCGCCTGGACCGACCTGTACGCACTGGGCGCGACGATGCACTTCTACCTGCTCGGCCAGGCGCCGCCGGCATCGACCGCCCGCGCCGTGCAGGACGACATGCAGCCGCTGGCCGAACGCGAGCTGCCCGGCTGCTCGAAGCGCTTCCTGCAGATCGTCGACTGGATGCTCGCGCCACGGCCCGCCGACCGGCCGCAGAGCGTGGCGGCGCTGGTCGAGGTGTTGGAGGGCCGAGCCGAGCCACCCGCGCCGTCGCGCAAGGAGCCGCCGCCGACCCACGAGGCGCAGCGCACGCAGGTGCTGCCACCGCGGACCGATCCAGCCGCACTGGCTGGCGTCGACATCCCCATCGACATTCCGCCACCACCACCACCACCACCACGGACGCCGGACGCGGCACCTGCAGCTGTCGATGACGCCGGCTCGGGCGGCAAATGGCTGCTGCCCGTTGCCGCCGCGCTGCTGCTGGTGGCCACGGCCTGGTGGTTCTGGCCTCGCCAGCCGCTGCTGCCACCGCCCGCACTGCCTGTGGCGCAGACGCCCGCGCCCGCGCCCGTTGCCGCACCGCGCGCCGAGCCGACGCCGGAGCCCAGGGTCCCGGTGGTCATCGTGCCGCCGCCCGTTGTGGCCGAGGCGGGCAGCGCGCCGGCCCCGGCCGCCAAGCCGAAGCTGGCCGAAGCGCCGCGCGCGCCTGCGCCGGCGGCCAGCGCGCGCCGTACGAAGCCGTCGGGCCCGGCACTCGACACCGAGACCTCGCGGCCTGTGACGGAAGCTGCGCCGGCGGCTCCGAGTCGACCCGCCGAGCCGCCGGCCGCCAAGCCGGCCGCTCGTGCGCCCGCGCCCGCCCCGGCGTCTGCCGCCGCGGTGGTGAAGGGCCCGCGCGAAACCTGCGGCCGGCGCGTCTTCGTCGCGCTGGTCAATTGCATGAACCGCGAATGCGCCAAGCCCGAGAACCGACGGCTGCCCGAATGCAGCATGTACCGGCCACCCGACTGAACAAGCGACCGGGCTGATCCCTGCTCACGCGGGTTTGTCCCGAGCCCGCCGTCGCTGCGGGTGCAGGCTGCTTTCGGGTATACCGGCCCCTGCCTACTTCCGCAGGAGCCTTTGTCCATGTCCGACGCGACCCGTCCGCACCACAAGATCTGGCCCAAGCGCCTGCCGCGCGATCTGGTGGTGCCGCAGACCTCGTTGTGGTTCAACCTGGAGGTATCGGCCGCGCGCTTCCCCGACAAGCCGGCCTATGTGTTCTTCGGTCGCGCGCTGAGCTATGCGCAGCTCAAGGCGCAGGCCGAGGCGTTGGCCGGCTGGCTGCACGTCGTGGGCGTGCGCAAGGGCGACCGCGTCGCGCTGTACATGCAGAACTGTCCGCAGTTCATCGTCGCGGTGTACGGCATCCTGCGCGCCGACGCGGTGGTGGTGCCGGTGAACCCGATGAACCGCGCCGACGAGTTCAGCCACTACATCACCGACCCGCAATCCAAGGCCGTGGTCTGCAGCGCCGACCTGGCCGGCTTCGTGGCCGCGGCCAACCAGGCGCTACCTGCCGACCAGCGCGTGCCGCAGGTGCTGGTGACGCACTACACCGACACCATGCCCAAAGGGCCGTTGGACCCGACCGAATCGCCGAGCGCGCTGATCGAGACCTGGCTGCGCGCCGAGCACCCGCTGCCCGAGGGCCACATCCGCTGGGTCGACGCGCTGGCCGCCGCGCTGCCGCCGCAACCGCACACCGCCACGCCGGACGACCTGGCGCTGCTGCCCTACACCTCGGGCACGACAGGGTTGCCCAAGGGCTGCATGCACACCCACGGCACGCTGATGCACAACGCGGTGTCCGGACAGTGGAGCCACAGCGGCCCCGAGGCGGTGAGCCTGGGCGTGGTGCCGATGTTCCACATCACCGGCATGATGCTGTGCGTGTTGGGCGCGGTGCATGCCGGCGCCACCACGGTGCTGATGCCGCGCTGGGACCGCGAGCTGGCCGGGCGCCTGATCTCGCGCCACCGCATCAGCCACTGGACGGCGATCCCGACCATGGTGATCGACCTGTTTGCCAGCCCCAACTACAAGAGCTTCGACCTGAGCAGCCTGCGCAACATCGGCGGCGGCGGCGCGGCCATGCCGCAGGCCGTGGCGCAGCGGCTGATCGACGAGTTCGGCCTGACCTTCGCCGAAGGCTACGGCCTCACCGAGACCGCCGCGCCCACGCACAGCAACCCGCCCGAGCGCGCCAAGCTGCAATGCCTGGGCATCCCCTTCTTCAGCACCGATGCGCGCGTGGTGGACCCGATCACTTTCGAGGAGCTGCCGGTGGGCGAGGCCGGCGAGATCATCGTGCACGGGCCGCAGGTCTTCAAGGGCTACTGGCGCCACCCCGAGGCCACCGAGGCGGCGTTCATCTCCTTCGAGGGCAAGCGCTTCTTCCGCACCGGCGACCTGGGCCGCATGGACGAGGAGGGCTACTTCTTCATCACCGACCGGCTCAAGCGCATGATCAACGCCAGCGGCTACAAGGTCTGGCCCAGCGAGGTGGAACTGCTGCTCTTCAAGTGCCCGCTGGTGCAGGAGGCCTGCATCATCGCCGCCAAGGACGCCTACCGCGGCGAGACGGTCAAGGCCGTGGTCGTGCTGCGCAGCGAGGTCGTGGGCAAGGCCCAGCCGCAGGACATCATCGACTGGGCGCGCGAGCACATGGCGGCCTACAAGGTGCCGAAGATCGTCGAGTTCGTCGACCACCTGCCCAAGTCGGGCTCCGGCAAGGTGATGTGGCGGCTGTTGCAGGAGCAGGACGCTGCGGGCTGACGGCGCGGCGGACTCAGCCGGGCATGCGCGCGCCCGGGGCGATGGTCGGCGGCGCGGCGTTCAGCGTCTCGATGGCCAGGCCCGCGGCGGCCTTGTAACGCGCCATGAAGGCCTCGCGCTCGGCTGCGGGGATCACCTGCTCGATGTCGTCGAACACGCCGCCGCAGCGCTCGTCCACCAGGCCCAGCAGGCCGAAGGGGCCGGCGCCGCGGTTGCGCAGCACCAGCGCCGAAATGGCGTCACACAACTTGTCGTCATAGGCCCTCAGCGCGGCCGGGCCCACGCCGTGGGCCAGCAGCGCCGCACCTAGCACGCGTGCGTCGACGATGGCCTGGCTGGCGCCGTTGGAGCCGGTGGGGTACATCACGTGCGCGGCGTCGCCGAGCAGTGCCACGCGGGCGTCCACCCAGGTGGACACCGGGTCGCGGTCGATCATCGGGTACTCGAAGATCTCCTTCGCGCCGCGCAGCAGGGCCGGCACGTCGAGCCAGCCATAGTTCCAGCCGTCGAAGTGGTGGGCAAACTCCTCCAGCGCCACGCGGCGGTTCCAGTCGCCCTGTGTCCAGCCACCGCGGTTGTCCACCGTGATCTCGGCGATCCAGTTGATGGTGGCCAGCCCGCTGGCCGGGTCGGGCCGCGAGATCGGATACAGCACCACGCGGTGCCGCGCCGAGCCCAGGCCGACGAAGGACGCGCCACTGCGGATGGGCACGCCCGGCGCGGTGCCGCGCCACATGATCGCGCCGCCCCACTGGATGGGCGGCTGCTGCGGGTGCATCTGCGCGCGCACGGCGGAGTGCAGGCCGTCGGCAGCCACCAGCAGCCGGCCGGACACGTCCAGCGTCTGGCCCTCGCGCGTCTGCACCTGGGCCGTGACGCCGCGATCGTGCTGGCGGTAGCCGCTGACGCGGTGGCCCAACCGCACCGCGCTGGGGCCCAGGCGTTCGAGCACCGTGCGGTACAGCAGCATCTGCAGTTGCCCGCGGTGCACCGAGTACTGTGGCCAGCGGTAGCCGGCGAGCAGGCCGCGCGGCTCGGCGTAGACATCGTTGCCGTTGCGGCCCACCAGCGCCCACTCGCGCGCCTGGATGCCGATGGTGTCGAGCGCTTCAGCCCCCAGGCCCAGGTCATAGAGCTCGCGCACGGCATTGGGCTGCAGGTTGATGCCCACGCCCAGCGGTTGCAATTCGGCCACCGACTCGAACACGATGCAGGGCACGCCGATCTGGTGCAGCGTGAGCGCCAGCGCCATGCCGCCGATGCCACCGCCGGCGATGAGGACCGGGTGGGTTGGGGAGGTGTCAGTCATGCGGGGAATTGTCCGCGATGGCTGAGGGCCGACGCAGCCGGCCGGACCATCGCGCCACTCGAAGCCAGCGCGTTACCGGTGGCAGCGGTATTGCGCTGCTCGCCATTGGTGGCGCCGCATCGGTCGCCAAGCAAGGCGGCCTGGGACTCGATCGCATCGGCGTAGTTGGACTGAGTGAAGTGCTGCTTCAGACTGAACCTTGTCATCCGACTTTTCGATCTGCCTGCCCGATACCAGTCGTTGAGGGCGCCTTCTGGCAGTCAGAAAGGTGGCGATGAGATCAACGGGATGGACACCGGCATCCCGCCAACGGACGTTCCGACGAACGCTGGCCCATTCACGGCTCGTTCTGACCTTCCGGGCATTGACCGCAATGCCATAGCATTGATGTCTGTCGGGGAATTGACATGCGAAAGTCATTGATTGCGCTGGCAGTGAGCGTCGCTTGGGTCGGGAGTTCAGCCGCGACAACCTGCGAGTACATGAAGTTCGGCGGGCATCGTTATGCAGTATGCGTCGTCGACACGCGCGTGGAGAAGTTGGAGGTGTTCTGGTTCGACGACTCAGGAACTCCGTTCGGGGACATGCCAACGCTGAGTGCGTGGCTTGCCGCAAGGGGGAAGCAATTGGTGTTTGCGATGAACGCCGGCATCTTTCAAGGCGGATCGCCCTTCAAGCCCAGGGGCTTGCTTGTGTCAGAAGGGAAAGTCTTGAGCAAGATCGACCTTGGTGACAAGGACGAGAGAGGCAAGAAGGGCAACTTCTACGACAAGCCTAACGGGATCTTTTGGGTCCAGTCCGGCATTGCCCACATCGACGAATCCGGTGCGTACAACAAGCTACAACAAGCACCGGATTTGGCCACCCAGTCAGGACCGCTATTGGTCGTGAATCGCAAGCTGCGTGACGGAATCGATCAAATGCGTGCGTCGCGGTACACACGCAATGGTGTTTGCATCGGCTCCGAAAACCAAACCAGGTTCGCCATCACGCAGGATGTGGTCACGCTCGCTGAGTTCGGCGTCTTTATGCGCGATGGGTTGAAGTGCACCAGCGCGCTCTACTTGGATGGTTGCGGGTCAATTCTTCATTCTGCTGAGCTCCGCCGAAGCGACCTTGGCGATTGCATTCGCGGAGGCACGCTTGCCAAGGCGGGCGCGATGATTGGCGTTGCGATCGATGTCCAGCCTGCGGTATCTGAGGGGAAGCCATGCGTGAGACGAAGAACGACGCAGGCGTTGCTGATGTGAAGCTTGCTACATATGGAGCTCTCGTGGTCGACCCGATCGTGGACAAGCCGAAATCGCCATGGAACTCACTTGAAGTTGCCAAGCTTGCCGTAGGCCTTTTGATGCCATTGGCATTGGTGGCCATTGGCTACGTTATCAACAGCGGGTTTCGCTCGGCCGATGAAGCTCGCGCTGAAGCTAGTCGTCAGGCCGAGAAATCACAAAAGGAGCTGGAAGACGCGCGGCAACTAGCGCAAACGCGCCAAGCCGCAGTCGGCAACTTCTCCCGCTTCATCTATGAACGGAGGGTTCGCTCAGAGCTTCTTCACTCCGCGCTGCGGCGACATGGAGACTTCCCAACAGAGGATTCGAAAAAGGAAGTCATTGAACGCAAGCGTCTTTACGATGAAGCGTACGTCAGCTGGAACGCCAACCACCAGTCGAATTTGCTGCTGGTCCGGCAAGTCCTTGGTGCGACGAGCTACTCTAACTTTGAGAACATGGTTGAGTTCAGACTCGTCGCGAGAACATTTGCGCCAATCGATAGCTGCCTCACGAAAGGATACGATCTTGCCATTCGTGCGAAGGATCCTCGTTCTACGCTGCAGGAGTGCCGTGCTCGGGAGTTAATCCAACGCGCGCTCGATTGCGGCTACGCGATAACAGATGAACTGTTCAAGCTTTCCGGCCCGGGTGGAAGACCGCAGGAGGCGGAAAGCATTGTTGATGCACGCTGTCCGAACGAGTGAAACCGAACCCTTCGTATTTCCCGATTCGACCGAAGTCCGCCTTCTATCGATCGCGATGTCCAAATAGGGTCGATCGTCGGCCCGCGCGAACAGCGGCTGACCGGCTCCACGATTCATGAAACTGGACCGCCAGAAACCGGGCACTCGCCACCGGCTCCTTTCGCTGCATTCCCGCCCGCCGTCCGGCCAATTTGACCTGCCGCTTCAGACTGGTAGCTGCCACTCGGTTCTCAAGATTGCTGCCGCTGACAGTGGAGGTTTATGGCGCGACCTCCATGGAAGAGTGATGAACGCGTATCGCTTCCCGAGTACACCGCTAGGATAGACGGG